>Ga0187859_10000669_pt1 | contig 22542 bp, 16 predicted proteins | sample June2016WEW_10_1_2_FD_133019 | JGI IMG/M metagenome (GOLD analysis project Ga0187859, IMG submission 133019) | Peatland microbial communities from SPRUCE experiment site at the Marcell Experimental Forest, Minnesota, USA - June2016WEW_10_10 | ecosystem: Environmental > Terrestrial > Soil >...
CAGCAGGGGCACGATGGACAGCAGCGTGTAGTAGGCCACCGCACCCGCCAGCAGCAAGCCTTGGTTTGCACGGAACGCGCGCAGGACGCGCAAGGCGAAAACGCCCGGTTGCGTCAGCACGTACATGGCTGGTCGTATGGAAGGTTGCATCGGAAGGCACCACTAGCCGCAAACGGCCCTGGTCACTGCGGGATCGCAAGTATAAGCGCCCCTAGCCGCGAGCGTCCGGGAGCCGAGGTCGGCTCGCCCGTGCGGCTCGCCCATGCGGCTCGCCCACGCGGCGCGCCGTGGCGGGGAGCGCCGCGGTGGCAGCCATTGACAGCGTGCGGGGCGTGGTAGCGTAATGAAAGCACCGCAAGCGTTGGCCGGAGTAGGGCGCCAGGGTGACATCATGAGATATGCCGTCGCGATTCTGGTTGGGCTCGTCAGCCTTTCTGTCGGCATTTATGGTTGGCGCGGGACACGCTCCATGTTGCGGAGTGGGGAGGCTTCCTTGCTGTTCGACTTGCGACGCCTATTTGGCGGCCGCGCCAATAGCTATCGCCGTGGCGAGCATGCCGGGCCGTTTTGGATCACCGTGCTTCTCAATGTGTTTGTCTCGACGATTTGTACCGGATTTGCTTTGGGGGTTTTGTTCCTCGTTTTTGCGTCGATTGCTGCACGCTCGCTCTAAGAGCGCGATTATTTCTCCCGGTAACCGGGCAAACCCTTCGCTCGGTGACCGTGGGCTAACGCCAGCGCCATGCGTACGGCGGCAGCAAAGTCGGCGCGCACGACTTCGATGGGAACGTCGCGACGGAAGAAATCCGCCCATATGAACTCAGCGAAGGCTTTCGGCGTCTTGTCGTAGCCGCCGGCGATTCGCACGAACGCGGCCACGGACCGGTAGACGTCGTCCACGAGATCCTGCAGGTGCGTGGGAATGGCGGAATATAGATGCCGGACGCCGTTTTCGTCGAGAGGGTGGACCCATCGATTGTCCTCCATCTCATCCCAGAATTGTTCTGCGGTTAAAGACGAGAGATCCGCCTCAATCTCGAAAAAGCCCGTCTTGACACCGGCTTCGAGGGCTGCCCGGCCAAGGTGATGGTGGTCGGTGATATAGAGGTTGCCTTGCAACCCGATCACTGCGGGCATTGCGTGGGCGCGCATGAACTCGGCGCACTCATCAGTCTTGAGGGCCTTGAGGTGTTTGACCTTGTCAGCGACCTCGATCATTCCAACCGTGATTTGCGTTGGCGACAGCTTCGCGATGACGCATTGTTTGATTTTTGCCATCCTACATTCCTATGACGCGCCTTGCAGTATAGCGGCGTGGACCAAATTCGCTCCCCCGGCTCATGCAATAACACAAAGCCGTTGTGGATCCGAATATCGCGTCCAAATTATGTCGAGTATTTCGCGTTCTGGTAAACTCCGGCGTCCGCTCCGGAGGCTTGCATCAAATTAGAGCCTTCCGTGCGTTTCTCGCATCTCTGGGGTGTATGGCGCGTTGCGTATAAGCGATATGGGACCTCTCGCGAGCGGTAGTTTTGCCGTCATGCTTTGACACATGATTTGAACCACAAGGACCGGGCGAATTGACCGACGCCGTAATGCCGCGAACATCCTTGTCCCTGCGCGTGATGTGGCCGGTACTCGGCCTCGGGGCCTACACCGTCGCGGCCTCGATCTGGCTCGCAAGTATGTGGGACGCGAGCGAGACTGCCGGACGCATGTCTGCTTGGGTCCCGTTGCCGGCCCAGCTCGCCGTACTCTGCTTGATTGGCGCGCGCGTCGCGCACCGCAGGCTCGACCCCGAGGTTCGCGATACGCGCCGTACTTTCTGGTGGCTGATGTTCACCGCCGTTGCAATCAACCTGGTGGCCACGATCGGATGGACCTACTTGGCGGCAATCAACAATACCGCGTACGGCACCTGGGGTGAAGCGCTGTACTTGTTGTCTTATCCGGTGCTTGCGGTCGCCTATTTCGCGCTTTTTTGCGATGCGGCCGGCTCGCTGCGTTCTCCGCGCGTCTGGCTCGATATCGTGACGCTCGCACTCGGCCTCGGGGTCATGCTGTGGCCGCTGCTCATTGCCCCGCTGCTCGGCCGCGCCGACGCCGATCCCGCGGAAACGCTCACGACCGTTGGCTATGTGCTCGGCACCGTGATTTCGACGATTCCCGCGGTGCTTCTCTATATGCAAGTCATGGACTGGCGCACCGAGCGCGCAATGTCATGCGTGATCGCCTTCGCGATCGGGTCTTTCATGATCGACTCGTGGTGGGTCGCCTACGATGCACGTGGCGAGGCGGTTCCCGGCGCTTTTTACAACGCGCTATATTGTGGTCTCTACACACTGCTCGCAGCCGCGGCGATAATCGATCGACCGAACAGTTCCCGTCCGGATGCCACGCATCGGCTGGTGGGTAACAGCTACAGTTTCGTGCCGGCCTTCGCGGTGCTGCTGGCGATCGGAATGCTGGCGGCACAACCGGCGGGCGCGCACGGCTTTACCGGATCGGTCCCGGTATTCGCCGCGCTCGTCGGTGCAGCGTTGGTCGCGGCGCGACAGTTCTATGCCCGATTCGACATGCAGCGCCTGCACACCGAGTTGGCTAAGCGCCAGGCCGACGAGCGCCTCACGGAGTTGGTGCGGCGCTCCGCCGACGCCATCGCGGTAATCGGCGTTGACGGGCGGTTTAGCTATTTGAGCCCGGCAGCGGAGCGTTTATTCGGCGCACCGGTCGAGGCGCTCGTCGGCAGGTCGACCGCCGACCTTTTCGGAAGTAAAGGTGCGCTGCGGCTCGGCGCGCTGGCCGCTCCATCGGATAGCGACTCGATTGCGGACGTTGAATTGGTGACGAGTAGCGGTGAGCGCAAACTGCTCCAAATCGCGGCGAACAATCAATCCGCCAATCCCGTGATCGCAGGCGTAGTGCTCACCGTGCATGACGTGACCGAGCAGCGACGCGTCGAGCAAGAAATCCTCGATGTCGCGACCCGTGAGCGTCAACTGCTCAGCAGAAACGTGCACGAAGGTCTCGCACAGGAGCTGACGGGCGTCGCGCTGATGTTGAACGCGCTCAATCGGCGCAGCAACGATACGTCTGCGCCGGCGCAGGCGTCATTGGACGCCGTCATCCGGTACGTCAGCGAGGCGATCGGCGGAGTGCGGCAGCTCGCCGTCAGCTTGTCGCCGCTGCAGATCGCAAGCGGCTCGCTGCAGCTCGCTCTCAACGGGCTCGCGCGCGACGTCAGCACTCATTCTGCGATTCGGGTTTCGACCGATTGGCATCTTGGCGACCAAGTCCTGCCCGACGGCGTTGCCGATCATTTGTATCACATTGTCCAGGAAGCCATCAGTCACGCCGCCGAAGATACACAGTGCCGCGAGGTTCGGATCTGCTTGCGCGGCGTGCCATTGGGCCTCGAATTATCGATCGAGAGCAACGGCGCAGGTGCGCGGATCGGCGTGGCCGCGGGTGACGGCCGCAGCCTTCGCCTCATTGCGTATCGCGTGCGGCTACTCGGCGGAACGTTGCGAGTCGATGGCTCGGCGGGCGGTGGTACCCACATCGTCGCGGTGACACCCATTCCGGTGGCGCTGCCCGGACAGGGGTGAGCCGGGGAATCGCGGACGCAAAAAGGGAATCATCACGTTGTCTCCGCAGGCGCAGTGGACGGTATCGAGAGCGATGTAAGCGCGAGCAGCGCGGCAATCGAAAGCGCCGAAGAAATCAAGAGCGTCATGCTGCCGATCTTTTCGATCGAGAGGCCAAACAAAAACGGCGCCATGGCTTGAGCAACGCGTGCAGGCGCTGAAATCCGGCCAATCCGCGCGCCGTAGCCCTCGGGCCCGTAGAGCGTCAGCGGCAAGGTCGCCCTGCAGATCGTAAGCATGCCGTTGCCCGCCCCATGAAGAATCGCAAAGGCAGCAATGAGCGGGGCGCCCCCGATCGCGATGATCAACGTGGCGGCAGGGTGCAGCGTACTGGCTATTCGTGCGCTGATCAGCGGGTTAATTCGATGTCGTGCGCTAAACTCGAGAAGGCGTGCCGCGACTTGCGCCGGCCCTAACATCGAGGCCGCGGCAATCGCGGCGGCCGGAGCGGCGCCGATCACTACAAAGAGTCGCGGCAGATTGGTGGCCATGCCACTGCTGACCATGCCGGACGCCGCGAGAATGAATCCCAGCAGAAGCATTCCACGATCCGATCTTAACGATGGCTGACTAAGCCTGTTGCCACTGATCGGGCGCGGCGAGGGCGGTGCCACGGCATTCCCAAAGCGCAGTGCCCACGCGTTCAGCGGCAAAGCGACCAGCAAATGCAGGGCGGCCCATGTCAAGCACGCGCCCCGCCATCCGAATGCATGCTCAAGCAGCGCGGAGACCGGCCACGCAACGGTACTCGCGAAGCCGGCAATCAGCATGATACCCGTGATCGCGCCACGGGAATCGTATCCATACAGGCGCGTCAGTGATGCAAAAACCGCCTCATAAAGGCCGGCCGCCATCGCCGCGCCCATGATAAGCCACGCGACAATCAAGCTGATCGGGCCGCTGGCTAGAGCCAAAACGCCTAAGCCCAACGCGAAAGCCGCATTGGATCCGCATAGCACGGGCCTCCCGCCCCGATCATCGATCATTCGTCCAAGCGTAGGACCCAACACGGCGGATACGCCGAGTCCGAGCGAAAGCGCCGCATAAATCCAAGGTGTAGATAGCCCGATGTCCTTCGCAATATGCGCCGCAAGAACTCCGGGCAGATAGTACGATGACGCCCAAGCGAGTGTTTGGGTGGACCCAAGCGTGGCAACAATTGCAATGCGGGTCTTCATCGCTCGAGTATTACCTAGTTCATCGGGCTTATAAACCCAGCGCGCGGCCGCCCCCGCGTCAAAGGTGCTGACAGACCGCTTCGCCATATGCGACAGTGTCGACACTACACACATGCGGGATGATTCCTAACATGCATCTTCCGAATGGATACAGTGATGTTCCTGACGGGAAATTGGCGTCCGTCGTAACCTGTCTCCAGATGCTCGAGAAGCCGGAGTTGCGCAGCGAACGTTGCGATTCACGCTGGCAACTACGGCGGATAGCCGAACCCGACACCGAGTGGTACCGCGAAATATTTGGACGCATCGGGACCGATTGGCTTTGGTACTCGCGACTCGTGATGCCGCGCAACGAATTGGAGGCCATACTGCGCAGCGCCGACGATGAGGTCTATGCGTTAACGGTCGGCGACCGCGACGAGGGATTGCTTGAACTGGATTTTCGAGAGACGGGTGAGTGCGAACTCGCGTTCTTTGGGCTCACCCACGCTCTGCAAGGTCAAGGAGCCGGCCGTTGGCTCATGAACCGCGCGATTGAGCGCGCATGGGCGCGCGCCATCGGCCGATTTTGGGTACACACTTGTACGCTCGATCATCCGGATGCGCTCGCCTTCTATCTGCGCTCCGGGTTCCGGGCGTATGCGCGTCGCGTCGAGATTGCCGATGACCCGCGTCTCACGGGCTTAGCGCCGCGCACCGCGGCGCCGCACATTCCGATCATCGAGCCGAGCCGGTAGCGGGCGCGCCTTTCAATAGCGGAATGTAATCGGGACTTTCTGCGATCGTGTTATGGCCGGCACCGCGGATAATTGTCAGCCTCGCGAGACCTCGTCGAAAATGTGCGTATAAGGCCTCGGTGCTCGCGCGTGGAATCACTTCGTCGTTTTCGGCGGCTATGATGCTCGTGGGCGCGTTTACCGCAGCGGCGTATCGCCAGGATTCGAATTTGTCGAGCAGCAGCCAACGGACCGGAATCAGGGGAAACTGCTTGGCGGCGATTTCCTGCAAGCTGTTGTAGGGAGCGACGAGCGTGAGGCGTTCGACGGGTCGCAGACTCGCGAGGTGGACTGCAATACCGCTGCCGAGACTGCGGCCGATTACGGCGATATTCGGATGTATTGCGTGTACCCGATCAAACAGGGAAAGCGCGTCGGCAATCAGTGCCGATTCAGAGGGCTTGCCCGTGCTGCCACCATAACCCCGGTAGTGGAGAAGATAGAGCGCGCGATCAGGGAACGCCGCTTGCAGGCCGGGCAGGCTTTGGGAGACGTCCTCGGCGTTGCCGCCAAAATAGATCGCGGCTTCGGGACCGTCGTGGGGCGATATGGTCACCAACACTTGCGCCTGATCCACCTCGAGGGTCATGGTTTCCGTGCTCGCAGCGGCGAATCTCGGCTGGGGGTAGTAGATCAAGGAGCGCTGCAACGCGAAGATCAGGGCGCAGAGCCCGACATAGAGTAGTGCCGGCGTGGCGGCGAGGATAAGGATCCAGCGGGGCACAGCCGGCCGCGTCAGATCGACGGTTCAGGCATAGACGTCGAGCAGCGTGCCGAGCATCTCGTTCGAGGTACTAACGACCTCCGCACCCGCTTGGGCCAACAACAGCGACTGGCTCGAATAAAGCAGCGGATTCGTCATGTTTTCGTTGGTAGGCGACGCGATCTGTACCGCGTCCTGACTCAACTGTTGGCTGCCGGCCGCAAGCGCGGCGCGTCCACTGTCCACCGCGCTCGGCAAGCTGATCGATTGGGAAACACCGCTTATAGGGCTCATGGGATCGATATCGGCAGCGCGCGGCGAGACTTTAAATCTTTTTGGATTTGACAGATTCTGTGCGCAATGGACCGGGTGTTGCGGTACGCCGGCTGCCGTGAACAAACGGGTGGCAGCCCATTTGCCGCATGGCAACAATCACGCTTCCAAGTCATTGATTTGCCTTCCGATAGACTTCGACCGCAGCAGAACAACGCGCGATGCGAATGCCAAGGCCTGAACTGGGTGCGTACAATCGACGATACCAACTGTCTGTTCATCGGCGTGCTCCAGCGATCACCGCGTTGCGGATTGATCGCACTGACCCTGGCGACGGCGGCCTGCGTGACATCGCACGTACTCGTCGGTGAGCCGCACGCAGCGCTTTTGCCGAGTCAAGTGCAACTTTATACAGAAGCGCCTCGGCGAACGCTTGAGAAGATTGCGGTCGTCAACACATCAAGCAAGTATTCGCTTGCGTTCACATCAGGAGCGAAAACAGAGGTTGTCATCCGAAGATTGACCAAAGACGCCGCCAAGTTGGGCGCCAATGGCGTCTGGCTTCAGGGCATCAGCGATGGAAACAATGTCAGGGTCGACACTGCCGTCGGGACGGAATTTGACAGCGCCCATGGCTCGATTGATTTGGGGTTTATCGGGACAGGGCTTTTCACAACGAAATATGGCCGCGCGATAGCCATCTACATTGAACCCGATCCGGACGCCCAGTGAGCAAGCTACTAGAGTAGGCCATGAGCACATCGATCATCTCGCGCGCGGGCGTACGCGTGCCGGGAATTATTTACGGGACGGCCTGGAAGGCAGCGGACACCGAACGCCTCGTCAGGCTCGCAATCGGGCAGGGCTTTCGCGGCATTGATACGGCCTGTCAGCCCAAGCACTACAACGAAGCGGGCGTGGGGGCGGGACTTGCCGCATGCCTGGCCGGCGGGTTGGCCCGCCGGGATGTCTACCTGCAAACCAAGTTCACGACGGCCTCGGGCCATGATCCGAGCCGGATCCCTTACGACCGGAATGCGCCTCTCGAGGACCAGATCGCCCAATCTTTCGCCGCGTCGCTGCGAAACTTGCAGACCGACTACCTGGACTGCCTGCTGCTGCATTCGCCGTTGCCGACCGCGAAACAGACGCTCCACGCGTGGCGCGCAATCGAATCGATCGTCGACGCCGGCGGCGTGCGCCAGGCGGGGATCAGCAACTGCTACAGGCTCGCGGAGCTCGAGCACCTCTACCAATCGGCGCGCATAAAGCCGTCCGTTCTCCAGAACCGTTTCTACGCCGACACGGCATATGATCGCGAGCTGCGTGTGTTTTGCGGTAAGGAGCGCATCGTTTACCAGAGTTTTTGGACGCTGACCGCGAACCCGCAAATACTCGGCGATGCCACTATTGCCGCCTTGGCGACAATCCACAAGCGGACGCCGGCGCAAATCTTGTTTCGGTATCTGACACAGATCGGGGTTGTCCCGTTGACGGGTACGCGGTCCGATACACACATGCGCGAGGACCTCGCAATCTTCGATTTCGAGATCACGGCCGCGGAACGCGGCGCGATCGAGCGGCTGCTTTCGCAGCAGTGAACACCGCACATTCGCGGTCCGGCCTATTCTTCGCGATCACGGCCACCCGAACGAGGTGCGATCGGCCCTTTGAATTCGCGAGCGGCGGCGACAATCCACTCGCGAAATTGCGCCACTTTGGGCAGCGCCAAGAAGGGCCGCGGGCACACAAAATAATAGCCGGAGCTATAGGGCAACGCCTCTTTGCTGGCAAGTTGCAGCGTGCCTTTATGAAGAGACCGCGTGACCATGGTCCAGCGCGCCAATGCGAAGCCAAGACCTTCTTCCGCGGCTATCAGCAATCCGGCCGAGTCATCGATGGTCGGCGCGCGATTCTGCCAAGCAATTTGCTCATCGGCTTCTTGCCAGACACGCCACGGCATGTCATCGCTTTCCAGCAGCGGAAATTTACTCAAATCGGTACCGCGCTCGATCGTTCCGTGTTGCTTGATCAATTCTGGAGTGCCGACCGGAACGATCCAATCATCGAGCAACTTCTCGCAGTGCAGATTCGGATAATTGCCGCGGCCGAAACGGATCGCAACATGAATCGCGGCACGCGAGAAATCCACGAGTTCTCGCGACGTATGAAATCGAAGTTCGACGTCGGGACATTTTCGCCGAAAGGATCGAATTCGCGGCAACAGCCAAATCTGCAGAAACGACGTCAGCATGCTGATTTGCAGCGGCCCGGCGCGGCCATACTGCTTGATCTGGTGCATCGCAGACTCGAGCTTGTCGAGACCGGCTCTGACGGGCGGCAACAGCTCGAGTCCCTCTTCGGTAATCTCTACGACCCGACCGGTGCGTCGAAACAGGGGCACCTGAATGTACGACTCGAGCGCCTTGATTTGCTGACTGACGGCCGCCGGAGTGACATGCAGTGAATCGGCAGCCGCGGAGAAACTCAGATGCGTGGCCACTGCTTCGAATACCCGCAAGGCTCCTAAAGGCAGCCGATCATAAGCCGATGGCATGTTAAGTTCTCCTTAACCGATGATCAGGTATTGCGTTTGTTGTGAACACGCGGCCGGCGCAATCTGGACCCCGTCGAATCAACCTGACCCACGGAGTACCACCATCATGAACCTTTATCCCATCGTCGCACGACTCGTACCCGCGCTGCTATCCGTCGTCATCACGAGTGCCATCGCGTTTGTATTTGAGTTTGGCCATTTGGCCTAGCAAGGGCAACATGCATGCCCTTTCCCGGACCGTCGGCCGCGCCGGCTCGATCGCCGGCCGCGGCTGCTCCTCGGGGGTCGACTCGTTCATCGCTGGATCGTGGCCGAGGCCGGCTGGTTATCGATGTATGCCAGCGCAGCCAAGCGGATCGCATCGGATTGTGCCGGATAGGTATGAAGGACTCTCGCCAATTGGCGCATGCCGATTCCGGCGCTCATGATTACGGACATTTCATTGATCATTTCGCTGGCGCGCGCTGCCACGATGGTGGCTCCTACGATGGTATCCGTGCCTTCCTTCACATAGACCTTCACGAAACCGTCGTCCTGGCCATCGGTGATCGCGCGATCGACATCTTGCATCATCACCGTGTAGCTCTTGACGGAAATGCCGCGCGCCCTGGCTTCCCGGATACGCATGCCGATATGCGCGATTTCCGGACTGCAATAAGTGCACCAGGGAATCGTCAATCGGCTCTGCCGCTCGACATCTGCGCCCAGCGCATTACGGGCGGCCAATCGGCCCGACGCTTCTGCGACGTTTCTGAATTTGAACGCATGGCAGACGTCGCCTGCGGCGTACACATCGACGTTGCGCGTGCGTAGAAAATCGTCGACCTTAATGCCTTGATTGGGCTCGCAATCGATGCCCGCAGCCGCAAGACCCAAGTCCTCGACGTTCGGCACCCGTCCGATGCTGAGCAGAATCTCGTCAACCGGAATCGAGAACTTGAGGTCGTCGTTGACCGCATCGATCCATTTGGCGCCGTCCCCTCGGTGCGCGCCTGCAACCGTCGTGTTGAGGCGTGTTTCGACACCATCCCTCGAGAGGGACATCGACAGAAGTTCTGCGGCGTCCCTTTCTTCGTGCGGCAGAAACTTCGGCTCGTTCTGCACGATGGTTACCTGCGAGCCCAGCCTGCAGAATGCTTGCGCCAATTCGCAACCGAGCGGACCGCCGCCGACGACGCCCAACCGCTTGGGCAGTTCATCGAGGTCGAAAATCGAGTCACTGGTGAGATAGCCCACTTGCTCGAGCCCCGGAATATTCGATGGCCGAGGTCGTGCACCGGTCGCAATGACGGCCTTTTTGAACAATAGCTGTGCGTCTGCGGCGAGCAGCGCATTGGGACCCACGAAACGCGCCTCGCCGAAATAGACATCGATACCTTGAGCGGCGCATCTCTCGATGGAATGGTACTCGGCGATGCGCGCACGGATGCGCCGCATGCGCGCCATGACAGCGGAAAAATCGGATGCTTGAACTTGTGAAGATGCAGCGCCGTACTCCGCGCCGTGTCGCATCGTGGCGAACAGCCGTGCCGTGCTGATGATCGATTTGGAGGGAATGGAACCAGCATTGAGCGAGTTGCCGCCGAGGCGGTATCGCTCAATGAGCGCCACGCTATGGCCCAGGCGCACCGCCGATTCGGCCGCCGCTAAGCCTGCGGGCCCGGCGCCCAGAACAGTCAAATCGTAGATGCGTTTCGGGACCGGATTTTTCCATGCCGCCGGCCTCAGCCGACGAATAAGATCGGCTTGGTCCACCGGGTTCGCGGGAAGCATGGTGTTCACGGGCGTTGCGACAGCCAGCCGCCCTCAAAGCCTGCGGCCTTTAGTCCCGCGCGAACCAAAGCGCAGCCGCGGGTTATTTCCCAGATGAGCCCGCTGCGATGATTTTCGATCATCATGACCAGCAATCCCTGATCGAGCCCAAACCATCCATCGGATAGCCAGATATTGCCGCGATCGGCCAAGGTCGGATTGAATCCGCTGCAAAACCGATCCTGAGTGCAGACTTGCGGGTAGGCGCGCAGAAGATGGCGCGTTCCGCGCAGCGCAGCGTCGGCGTCGAATGCGACGGTAGCCAGCATCGCCCACGGCGCGATCGTTCCGTCATCCGGTCCATAGGGTGCGCCGCGCGACATGTAACCGAAAAAGCGGCGGTCCCGACTGCTTTGGCGCAATTCGCGGTTGCCCGGGCCATCGCCCGCCGTAATCCCCCACAAGTCCCGATCATATCCCTCGTAGCCCCGCGGATTACGCGCGCCATACTCCCGATGGATCGCAATTGTGCGTTTGCTGTTTTCGAAGTAATCGCTGTCCTTTTCTCGCATGAATGCATCGCCGATGCCTCGATAATCGATCCATGCGTGAGAAAACAGGTGGGTGAACAACGGACCTGAATACAACACGTCTTGGCCGAGCAAGTTCTCCCATTGATAGGTGGAAGTCCAGCCGGCGAAGCTTTGCGCGGAGAGGGCGTGCAGCGGTGAACCCATACCGAGCACGTAGACGATGGTCGCCTCGTTGTATCCCTCCCAGCCATAATGGAGAAAGCCGCATTCCGGCTTCCAGCCTTGAGAAACCGTGTCTTGTTCGCTTTGGGCCCATCGCCAATCGACGCGCTGGTAGAGATCATTGCTCAGCGCACGGATTTCGCCTTCGATCCCACCGCCGTCGAAATAGTGCCCGGCGGTGATGATTCCCGCGATCAACAAAGTGGTGTCGATCAGAGACAATTCGCAGTGCCAGACGCGCAGCCCGCCGCTCATATCCAAGAAATGATAGTAAAAGCCCTTATAACCCGTCGCGTTCGGACCCTGGTTTTGCGGACTATTCCAGAAGAAGCGTAGCGTCTTCAAGGTTCGCGCCGCGGCTTCGGCGCGCGACATCCAGCCTCTTTCGACCCCAACCGGATAGCAGGATAGCGCGAACCCGACCACTGCAATGCTGCTCGGCGATCCGGCGCGCGATGTATCGGCGACGAGTCCGTTTTCCGGGTTGTATTGATCGGCTATATACGCGAACGCACCGCGCTGCAGACGGTCGAGCAGCGCGTCGTCCGGCAATGCGGCGAGCGCCTCGAATTCCGCGCTAACAGGAGAATTCACTGACGGCAACCGAGAGGCGAACGCTCATCGGTTCGGAGTGGGCGGCACCGCCCGGTTCTTACCGGACACGACGGTCTCGAGCGCCGAAAGTACTTGAGCGGCATCCGTATGTTGCTGCAGGGCAACCACCTCCGAATCGTGCCGATCTTCGACCATCGGCAAATCATGCCGCAGTTCCTCCAGTAAGTGGATCAGCTTGGTCACCTTCTGTTCCGTCAACAGGCTCAACTGCAGGCCGAGGTGCCCGCGCTGGCTGTCGAGCCGCGCGTGACGATTCTGCGCAATTAACACGACGGTTGCCGTTATCACGCCGGCAAGGGTCAGAAACCCTTGCAGCCATGCGAACGGAGGCCGGTCCAGCGGCAACGACCAGCCAAAGCGCGGGCCGAGCCCGTTAGCGGCGATCCAAACTACGATCAGCGACAATAAGGATAGCAAGTAGCCGGGACGGCCGACGATATCACCGATCGATCCAATCCGTCGTTGCGACTCGCCGAGTTTCTGGTGTTCGCGCAACTGAAACGCCGCGATGTTCTCAATATTCTCCGCGATATGGCCCGATAGCGCTCCAGGCCCGCCGTTTTCGCGCTCCACGGCCGCGGCTGACTCACCGGCGTTTTGCGTCATCGCTGTCGGTTCGATATTGGCCTCACGATGGGGTCCCCGACCGGCTGCGGACCGGGTACGAACGCCGTATTGAAAGATGTGGAGGGAGGGCCGGACCGCCCCGCGCTGCGAATCTCCCGAAGGCTCCGGTCGACAGGCGTGCGCGCATTTGCTTGGCGCCGTGTGTTCATGCTGCTTTCGGATTTCATAGATCCGATTACTTCTTCAATGCATCCTCGACGCCACCGACGGCATTCTGGATCGAGCCCGCGGCCTTTTCAGCTTTACCATCCGTCTGAAGTTTGGCATCCCCGAGGATCTTGCCGGCCGCTTCCTTGACGCTACCGGTGACCTGTTTGACTACGCCTTCGATACGATCTTTGTTCATATGCCTGTCTTCTTTGATGTTGATGCTGTGTGCCGAGGAATCTGTCGAGCCACATTGAGCGCCCGTACGTCTGTCGTTGTCGGGACGCTGTCGCACATAGCGATACAACGCTTCCACGGGAGCGGCTGGCGCCCGCTCGCCGCCATGATCATGAATCGCCCAACAATTCCGCGAGCGGATGCATCTGTTCGACGTGTTGCGAGACCACTTTCGCAATGACGATGATTGGAATGCTGAGCAGCATGCCCCAGACGCCCCACAGCCAACCCCAAAACATCAGTGAAACGAACACCGCCGCGGAATTCATGTTCGCAATCCGCCCGGTCATCCAAGTGGCGACCAGGGTTCCGATTACGCCGGCAATCGCAAGCGATGCACCGGCGACCAGTGCAGCCATTGTCAGCGAGTTGAATTGAATGTAGGCCGCCATGGCCGTCGCGACCGCGATGGCGGTCGGCCCCAAATAGGGCACGACGTGCAGCAGTCCCGCGGCGGCGGCCCACGCTCCGGCGTTCTCGAGACCGAGCCAGCGAAATACGATCCAGGTCAGCAACCCGACCAGCAAGTTGGTCGTCAACACCATGAGCAAGTATTTTTGAATCGAACGGTTGATGTCGTTCAAGATATGGACGGTGATCTTCTTCCTTGACAGCGAGGATCCGGCCAGCCGCACGAGACTGCGTTTGAAACGATCTCCCCCGAGCAGCAGGAAAAACACGAGAAAAGCCACCATCGCCGCTTGGCTCAAGGTCTCGAGCGTGCCCATCGAGCTTTTCCAGAGGAAAGTATTCAGCTTGAACGTGGGCTGATCGACGATGACGTGCGTGGCGGCTTGATGCTGCGCCACGGGGCCACCCGCCGCCTGTGTTGCCGCCTTCTCCACCTGCGTCGCGGCGTTTTGCATTTTCTGCATATCGCCAATTTCGCTGAGTCGCATGCCTGCAAGACCCGCAGATAGTTTCGCGGCCGCATCGGGCAATTGCTCGATGATGGTTTGCATTTGTCCGCGCAATGAATACACGCCGAACCCGAGCGCGCTGACGACACTTGCCATCACGATGACCGTACCGATGACACGCGGTATCCTGATTGCCTCGAGCCAGGCAACTAGTGGATACAGCGTGTATGAGATGATGATGCCGAGCAGCAGCGGTATCGCAAAGGCACGCGCCCACGATAAGGCATAAACCGACGCGAGGATTGCCAGGACTCCCAACGCCAGACCCCGCGCGTCGACTGCTGCGCGCGACGCCGGAAGCGTGACGATCGATGCATCGACGTGAACGGCGCCTTGCTCGACCGCTTGCGGCGAGTCGGCAACTATGACGGTGACCGGAATGGCGGGGGGTTCCATCGTTGGAACCGATACCTTTAATGTGGGTGTCGGATGGCTCATGGCTGCTCGAGTCACGTCCATTGGATTAGTGCTTATGCACTGCGGAAGATAGTTATTATGCCGGAAATGGTCTGTGCGCCAGCGTACCGAGGCAGCCGCGGAAACGGTGCAACATGCGCCCGTACGCAAGGAGTTTGCCATGCTTGAGGACGCGGTGACTTACAAGGCCGCCAGCCGCATCGGCGCTTTTCTGCGCGAACGAAAATACCCCGTGTCCCGCGGCGCAAACGCCCGCCACTCGTCAAACCCGCCCAATTGATATCACTAGCCCGTCGCGCCGTGCTGCGCCGTTCGTCCGCATCGCCTTGGGACAATGATGAGATCCTGCGCGCAGAGCTTTTCAGCATCGAGCGTCTCGAGGAACACGCTGCAAGTCTCGCCGCCGCACAACAGATTACGAGCGGCCGAACAGCCCGCCGGACGCTTGGCGGGCGACTGCGCGACAACGAGTCGGTTCTGCTCGCCGCCTACCGGGCGATTGCCGCCGCCGCAGGCGAAGGTCGCGCAATTTCGCCGGCGGCCGAGTGGCTGCTCGATAATTACCACCTCGTCGAAGAGCAGATCCGGGAAATCCGCGAAGACCTTCCGCCGAGCTTCTATCGGTTGCTGCCCAAGTTAGCCAATGGACCTCTCAGGGGCTATCCGCGCGTATTCGGCTTGGCCTGGGCGTTCGTTTGCCATACCGACAGTCTGTTCGATCCGGAAACGCTGCGCGCCTTCGTGCGCGCATATCAGCGCGTTCAGCCTCTGACCATCGGCGAGCTGTGGGCCGTCGCCATTACGCTGCGGATCCTACTCGTCGAAAATCTGCGCCGCGCCGCGGCACGTATCGTCAGCAGTCGGGCCGCTCGCGAAGAAGCGGACGCCCTTGCCGATCGACTTCTGGGCGTGAACGGAAAAACGGCCGAACCTGACGCGTTGGCTCGCCGCGACTCGGACAGCGCAACCTTCTCACCCGCATTTACCGTCCAGCTCGTCCAGCGCCTTCGGGATCAGGACCCGAGAGTCACGCCCGCGCTGCATTGGCTCGAGGAGCGCTTGGCCGGGCAGGGCACGACGTTGGAGGAGACGGTGCGCGACGAGCATCAGCGACAGGGCGCGTCGAACGTGACCGTGCGCAACATCATCACGAGCATGCGGTTGCTCTCGGATGTGGATTGGCCGGAGTTTTTCGAAAGTGTCAGCTTGGTCGACGACCTGCTGCGGTCCGGAAGCGATTTTGCCGCGATGGATTTTCCCACGCGAGACCTTTACCGCCGGGCCATAGAGCGTTTCGCGCGGGGCTCGAAACTGACGGAACTTGCAATCGCCGGTGCAGCGCTGGCGGCTGCCCGTGAGTCGGCGGCAACGGACAATGAGCATGGCGACGGCCGCACTCGTGATCCTGGTTATTATCTGATCGCCAACGGCCGGCGCGCATTCGAGGCGACGATCGGTTACCGGAGCCCGCTGTTCAGTTGGCCTCGCCATTACGGACTGACAGCCAAGGTGGGTAACTACCTGGCTGCGATCGCCCTGATAGCGGCCTTCGCACTGTCGCCGCCGTTGTTCATGCTCAATACCTGGGGCATCTCGAGTGCCCACCTCGTGCTGCTCGCTGTCCTCGGCCTCGTTCCTGCGCTCGACGCCGCCATCGCGCTCGTGAATCGCGCCGTCATGCGCGGGTTCCGGGCAACGATCCTGCCCGCCCTTGCCCTGCGCGCCGGCGTTCCATCGCATCTGAGAACGATGGTCGTCGTCCCCGCGTTACTCACGACTCCTGCCGCACTCGGCGAGCAGATCGAGCGCCTCGAAATTCACTACCTCGGGTCTCCGGATGGCGAGCTGTACTTTGCGTTGCTTTCCGACTGGACGGACGCCCCGACCGAAAGCGCCGCGGGAGACGCGGCCCTACTCGAACTCGCCGGCGCGGCCATTGCGCGCCTGAACCGACTTCACGGCAAGGGCTCAGCCGGTGACCGTTTCTTGCTGCTCCACCGCCGCCGCGTCTGGAGCGAGGGGCAGAGGCAGTGGATGGGATGGGAACGCAAGCGTGGCAAGCTCCACGAATTGAATCGCCTGCTGCGCGGAGCGACCGATACTAACTTCCGCGACCTCAAAGGGCGTCCGCCGAAGGTTCCATCGGACGTTCGCTACATCATCACGCTCGATAGCGACACGCGGCTTCCGCGGGAAACGGCGCGCCGCCTGGTCGGCAAAATGGCTCACCCGTTGAACCGCCCCCGATTCGATCCCGCAGCCGGACGCGTGGTCGAGGGCTACGCAATCCTGCAGCCGCGGGTCGCGCCGTCCCTGCCCGTCGGTCGCGAAGGTTCCCTCTTTCAGCGCATCTTCTCCAGCGCGAGCGGGATCGATCCGTATGCGGCAGCCGTGTCGGACGTCTACCAGGACTTGTTCGGCGAAGGTTCATACGCCGGCAAAGGTATCTACGATGTAGACGCCTTTGAAGCCGCGCTCGCGGGTCGCGTATCCGACGGCATGTTGCTCAGTCACGATCTGTTCGAGGGAATCTTCGCACACGCGGGTCTGGTCTCCGACATTGCGGTCGTCGAGGAATTTCCGTCGCGCTACGACGTCGCGGCCGCACGCCAGCACCGCTGGGCGCGTGGCGACTGGCAACTATTGCCTTGGATATTAGGAAAAGATGATGCGGCGGGCGCGCTACGCAGCGGCCGTCGCTTGCCGCTGATCGGGCTCTGGAAAATGTTGGACAATCTGCGGCGGACCTTGTCGGCACCTGCCAGCGTCGCGGCCCTGCTGGCCGGTTGGGTCTTGCCGCGCAGCGGTGCGCTGCTCTGGACGGCCTTTGTCGTCTTGACGATCGGCTTGCCGGCGCTATTGCCTATATTCGCGGACATCGTACCGCGCCGCGCCGGCATCAACGCACGCAGCCATTTTCGCGCGCTGCGCAAAGATATCGGGCTTGCTGCGTCCCTAATCGCCTTGGTGGTCATCTTTCTTGCACATCAGACATGGCTGATGATCGACGCGATCGGTCGAACGCTGTTTCGTCTGTACCTGAGTCGACGCAATTTGCTGCAGTGGGTCACCGCCGCACAGGCCAATCTCAACTCGCCGCTAACCATTTACACCGCATATCGCCGCATGAGTGGAGGCGTGGTCATAGCGGTGCTTGCCACGGCGCTCATCGCGTACCTACGGCCCGGCGCCTGGAGTATCGCAGCGCCATTCCTGGTCCTTTGGATTGCCTCTCCGGCCGTCGCCGTATGGATCAGCCTGTCCCCGCGGGTCGCGGGTCACCTAGCGGTCACGGATGCCGACACGCACGCGCTGAGACTGGTCGCGCGCCGCACATGGCGCTACTTCGAGACTTTTGTAACGGCGGACGATCAAATGCTGCCGCCGGACAACTTTCAGGAAGATCCGGAACCGGTGCTCGCACATCGCACCTCCCCCACCAATCTTGGCCTGTATCTCTTGTCCACCGTCAGCGCCCGCGACTTCGGATGGACCGGCACGATCGATACGGTCGGGCGCTTGGAAGCGGCGTTGGCGACGATGAGCCGGCTCCAGCAATATCGCGGTCACTTTTACAATTGGTACGACACGCGAGATCTTCGCCCGCTGGATCCGCGATACGTCTCGTCCGTGGACAGCGGCAACCTTGCCGCGCATTTGATTGCACTAGCCAACGCGTGCCGCGAATGGATCGATGTGCCCGCGGCCAGCGGATTGTGCTGTGCCGGTATCGAAGATGCGCTGCATTTGGCGCGAGAGGCCCTCCATGAGATCCCCGCCGATGTGCGAATGCAAACGATCAGCGCTACGCCGCTCGAACACGCGCTCGATGCGTTGGTGGCGGCGCTGGACGGCAACGAGGCAAAACCCGGGGACATTGGCGCGCAATTAGACCGGGTCGCACCTCTGACGGCGACCCTTGCAGACATTGCGCGAACGCTGGCAATTGAGTTGGGCGATGAGGTCGGCGGCGAGATGCTGTATTGGGCCGAAGCCGCGCGACGCTCGGTCGAGAGCCTGCAGCGGGATCTGCGCCTCACGGACGAAGCGGTCCGAGATCTTTGGCACCGGCTCGCAATTATTGAGTCGACGGCGCAGCAAATGTTCGACGCGATGCAGTTCGGCTTTCTGCTGGATCCGGAACGCCGGCTGCTGTCGATCGGCTACCGCGCGGCCGACGGCACTCTCGATCCGAGCTGCTACGACTTGCTCGCTTCCGAGGCGCGTCTTGCGAGCTTCGTGGCCATTGCCAAGAACGACGTGCCGGCGCGCCACTGGTTTCGGCTCGGGCGCACGGTCACGCCCGTCGCACACGGGGCAGCGCTGGTTTCCTGGTCGGGGTCGATGTTCGAATACTTGATGCCATCTCTCGTCATGCGTGCGCCGCTCGGGAGCCTGCTGGAACAATCCAATCGCCTGATCGTGCAGCGGCAAATCGAATACGGCGCCGAGCTCGGACTTCCCTGGGGCGTCTCGGAATCCGCTTACAACGCGCGCGACCTCGAACTCACTTACCAGTATTCGAACTTCGGCGTGCCGGGCCTCGGCCTCAAACGGGGATTGAGTGAAAACGCCGTGATCGCACCCTACGCGACGGCCCTTGCCGTGATGGTCGATCCGGCGCGCGCGGTGCGCAACTTTTCGCGACTCGCTGCGGCCGGCGCGCGCGGTCGGTTCGGCTTCTTTGAGGCGCTCGATTACACCCGCAGCCGCCTTCCCGAAGGATCCCCGGTTGCCGTCGTTCGGGCATTCATGGCGCATCATCAGGGCATGACCGTAGTTGCCATCGCCAACGCGCTCTACGACGGGAGAATGCGCGAACGCTTTCATGCCCAACCAAGCATCCAGGCGACCGAGTTGCTGTTGCAGGAGCGCACGCCGCGTGACTACTCGGTCGCTCATCCCCGAGCCGAAGAAGTCGGCACGGCGGCGCGCGTCAGCGACACGCAATTGCCGGAATCGCGGCGTTTTCGATCTCCGCACGAATCGACGCCGCAAACCCATCTGCTCTCGAACGGCCGCTATTCGGCAATGCTGACGAGCGCCGGCTCCGGCTTTAGTCGCTGGAGCGATCTCGGAGTCACCCGTTGGCGCGAAGATCTCACGCGCGATGATATCGGCAGCTATTTCTTTTTGCGTGACATCGAAAGCGGTGCCGTGTGGTCCGCAGCTTATCAACCGAGCCGCGTCGAGCCCGATAGTTACGAGGTGAACTTCACCGAAGATCGCGCGGAATTCATTCGTACCGACGCTGCGATCACGACGATCATGGAAGTGATCGTTTCGCCGGAGGACGACGCTGAGGTCCGGCGCCTGTCGGTCTTCAATTCCGGCAATCGAACACGCGACCTGGAGGTCACCTCGTACTGCGAACTCGTGCTTGCGCCCGCGGCCGCCGACGCGGCACATCCGGCATTCTCAAAGCTTTTCGTGCAGACCGAGTATGTTGCGAAAATCGGCGCGATTCTGGCGACGCGGCGGCGGCGCTCGCCGGCCGAACCGGAGATCTGGGTAGCCCACCACGCCGTCATCGAAGGCGAGACCTTGGGCAAGCCGGAGCTGGAAACCGATCGAGCCCGTTTCCTCGGTCGCGGGCGCGATATTCAAGCGCCCATTGCCATGATGGACGGGCGGCGTTTGTCCAACACCGTGGGCACCGTGCTCGATCCGGTGTTCGCGCTCCGGTATCGCGTGCGCATTCCGGCGGGCGCCACGGTGCACATTGCGTTCTGGTCCAGCGCTGCCGCTACGCGTGAAAGTGTTCTGGCCCTCGTGGATAAACACCATGAGCCAAACGCTTTCGTACGCGCGGCTACACTGGCGTGGACACGGGCGCAGATACAGCTTCGCCACCTTGGAATCGACGCCGCGGAGGCCGGCCTTTTCCAGAGCCTCGCAGGCCATGTGCTTTATGCCGACGCGTCGATGCGGCCGTCGTCCAATACGATACGCCGGGGCGGCGGCGGCCCTGCCGCGCTGTGGACTCATGGCATTTCCGGGGATTTGCCGATCGTGCTGCTGAGAATCGACGATAACGAAGACATCGGCATCGCGCGGCAGTTGTTGCGCGCTCACGAATACTGGCGAATGAAGCAGCTTCCCGTCGATCTCGTGATCCTCAACGAGCGAGTCGCTTCCTATATTCAGGAGCTGCAGGTCGCTCTGGAGGCGCAGCTTCGAATGAGCCAGTCCCAGCCACAGTTCGGAGCCGGCAACACGCGCGGCTCCGTATTTCTGCTGCGCAAGGATCTGATCTCGGAACAGACGCTCGAGCGCCTGTCAGCCGTTGCACGCGTCGTTTTGGTCGGACAACGCGGCGACTTGGCCGATCAGCTCGATCGTCTGCGGGCACCCACCGCTCCGGCCCCGCGGCGAGCGAGAACGAGAGTGCGTCCCGCAGCATCGACGATCGCTTCCATGCCGAAGGACCTGGAATTTTTCAACGGACTCGGAGGATTCGCGGCAGACGGACGAGAATACGTCACGCTCTTGGGTCCAGGGCAAACGACACCCGCTCCGTGGATCAATGTCGTTGCCAATCCCAGATTCGGCTTCCAAGTCGCTGCGGAGGGAGGCGGATTCACCTGGGCGCTGAACAGTCGGGAGAACCAGCTGACGCCCTGGGCCAATGATCCCGTCACGGATCGGCCGGGCGAGGTGCTGTATCTGCGCGACGAGGAGAACGGCGAGTTGTGGGGACCGACGGCCTCGCCGATCCGGGATCATGGTGCGCATTATAGTGCCCGGCACGGTCAGGGATACACCCGGTTCGAACACACCGCACACGGCATTGCCCTCGAGCTGATTGTCTACGTTCCGATGGACGATCCGATCAAGATATCGCGCATGACGATCCGCAATAACTCGCAACGGGCGCGAAGACTTTCCGTCACGGCCTACGTCGAATGGGTGCTCGGGCCTTCTCGGGCTGCCATGGCACCGTTCATTGTGACGTCGATCGACGCGGCTACGGGCGCGATGTTCGCGCACAATCCCTGGAGCACGATGTTCGGTTCGCGCGTGGCATTCGCTGATCTCGCCGGCCGCCAATCACAATGGACGGCCGACCGACGCGAGTTTCTCGGACGACATGGCATGCTCGATAGACCGGCGGCGCTTACCGGACGGGCGCCTCTTTCGCGGCGCGTGGGTGCCGGCCTCGACCCATGCTGCGCGTTGCAAAGCAGCGTGGAACTTGCGGCGGACGAGAGCATCGAGGTGGTCTTCTTCCTGGGTCAAACGGCGAGCGCGAGCGACGCGCAAGCTCTGTTGCTGCGCTACCGGTCGATCGATCTCGATGCGGTATTCCGTACGGTGGTTCAATACTGGGACGATCTACTCGGAATGGTGCAGGTGAAGACGCCGGACCGGTCCCTGGACGTCGTCCTCAATCGCTGGATGCTCTATCAGACGCTCGTCTGCCGAATGTGGGCGCGATCGGCTCTCTATCAAGCGAGCGGGGCCTACGGGTTCCGCGACCAGCTTCAGGACGGAATGGCGCTGGCTCTGTCCAGTCCCGCCTTGGCCCGAGAGCATCTGCTGCGCGCTGCCCACCGGCAGTTCATCGAGGGCGACGTTCAACATTGGTGGCTGCCGTCTAACGAGGAGCGCTCTCCCGGCGCCGGCGTTCGAACCCGCATTGCCGACGATCGGGTATGGCTCGTGTACTGCGCCGCTCACTATGTCGAGGCGACCGGCGACGTCGCAGTCTTGGATGAACCGGTGCCGTATCTAGAGGGTCAGGTACTGCGGCCAGGTCAGCAGGACGCATACTTTCAGCCGGAGATCTCTGACGAATTCGCTCCGCTGTTCGAACATTGTGCGCGCGCGTTGGAACAGAGCCTTGCTGTAGGAGCACACGGCCTGCCATTAATCGGCGCGGGCGACTGGAACGACGGTATGAACCGCGTTGGTGAGTTGGGACCGGGTGAAAGCGTC
>Ga0187859_10000679_pt1 | contig 22345 bp, 20 predicted proteins | sample June2016WEW_10_1_2_FD_133019 | JGI IMG/M metagenome (GOLD analysis project Ga0187859, IMG submission 133019) | Peatland microbial communities from SPRUCE experiment site at the Marcell Experimental Forest, Minnesota, USA - June2016WEW_10_10 | ecosystem: Environmental > Terrestrial > Soil >...
ACGTTGAAAATCTGGGTGCTGGAATTGGTCGGGCTGTAGGTGTCGTCGACGCCGTGGGAGATGTCGCTGTTCGACCAGGTAAAAAACTTTGTCGTGTGCAGCGACGGCGAGGCGAATCCGGCGCGCCATTCGGCTGCCTTGCCGTCATGACTCTTGCTGGCGGCGGACTCGGCGCGATACGGCTGCACGTCCTGCGCCCAACCGCGCGCCGAAATATAGCATTTGTAGAAGGCGCTGCTTCCGGTAATCGCCTCGGGCGGCTTCGGCGCTGACTCTGATGTGGCTGTTTTGCTCGGCTCGGAAGAGCAACCGGTCATTAGTACGAGTATGAATCCAGCTGCTAGAATTGCGAGTCCAACAAATAGTTTTTTCGTCATAATTTTGTCGACGGTTCCCTGAACAGTTTTTTCGGTTGCGAATCATTGTACTGACGGGTGCTATGGATTCCTATCTCGAACGTCTGCGGCGGGAACTCGAAGATGCAATAGCCGGCGCGAGCGCCCCGGCGCAGGGGCCGGTCGGAAAGTGGAACTCGGCACAGATCCTGGAGCATCTGTTTCTTACCTATACAACCACCAACCGGGGGATTGCAAAGTGCCTGGAACACGGCGCTCCGCTGGCCACGCGGGCCACTATGAAAGATCGCTTTGCCAAGCTGGTGGTAGTGAATCTCGCCTATATGCCTCCCGGCCGGAAGGGTCCGGAGCGGGTGATGCCGCGAGGCATGCCGCCCGAAGAGGTGCGGCAGGCGATCTTGGCGGAACTGCAAAAAATGTGGGTGGGGCTCGATGATTGCGAGCGCAAATTTGGACCCGCGACCAAGATTCTGGATCACCCGTTCCTCGGGCCGTTGACGGCGGACGAATGGCGCAAATTCCACTGGGTGCATGGGCGGCATCACGCGCGGCAGATTCGCCAGCGAACTGCAAAATCGTAGGGCGTTCATGGCAGCGAGATGCCCCTGGATCCGCTATTGGTTTTTGTTGTCTTTGTCGTTGCCCTTTTCGTTTTCGCTGGTTGGTTCGGCGGCTCCGGCTTTGTGCGCCTGATCTTGCAACTCGTCGAGTTGCTGGCGCGCGTCTTCGAGCTGCTTCTGTTTGGCGTCCATGTCAGACTTGTATTGCACTTCGTCCTTGACGAACTGGACGTTGCGAGCGGTCACGCCTGGATCTGAAGTCTGCGTCGCGGCCCGCAGGCGAAGCTCGCGCTGGTCAAGGTCAACCTCGTGGGCCAGTTCGGCGATTTTTTCCTTTTGCTTATCGATTTTTTGTTTCCAATCGTCGGCTGCCTTTTGGCGATCCGCCGCGGAGGTGTCGGGAGCGGCAGCGGCGGCTGGTGCGCTCGCATTGGCGGCAGCATCCGCGGGTGGCCCGACCACGCTCAGCGGTTGGCCGCTGGGCAGATTGTCATTGTCGAAATGACGGCTGGTGCTGGCGGTATCAGGTTTATTCTTGCGCATGGCTCGGGCGTAATCGCCAAGCGACTGAGCATTTGCGACGCTGAAGCTCAAGAGAAGCAGGGTGCCTATGGCGACGAGATTCAATTTCTTCATGTGATCATCCTTCCTTAAGTTCGCGATGCCGTTCGCGGCCGTAATCGTTAAATGGCTATAGTTGCAATCAAGAGCTGGAGCTCGCGGCGCGTGCGCCTCCGAGAAAACTTCCAATTGTGCGATCCAACTGCGCCGCTTCTTGCGCGATGCTATCCGCCAACTGGCGCGCAAGGTCGGCGTCGCGGCTGCAGGCCAGTTGTTGCGCATATCCGGCGATAGTAGTGAGGGAATCGCGCAGCCCCCCCGCGAGCTCGGAAGAAATTTCCTGCCGCATTTTTTGCTCATGCCGAATGCGCTCGATATCAGTCTTATCGGTGAGCACGAGCGTCGTGCCCATGAGGCTGGCGTCTTCGGCCAGCACGGGAGAAGCGGTCAGTTCGATGACGTGGTTTTCACCATCTCGGGCGACGTAATTCAGCAGCAGGCCTCGAACCGCGGACCTGCCGGCGAGCGCCGGAGCCAGAGCTTGCTCGACGGTGATTTCTTGCGCCGATGGCGAAGCGTTATTTTCCGGGCGCAATCCGGCCGTGCGAAAAAGATCGGAGGAATGCAGGCCGATAGGTGAGGCAAATCCGAGCAGGTTGCGCGCCGCCGCGTTTGCCTGGCGGACCAGGCCGCTGGTGTTTAAGAACAATACTCCGCAGGAGAGGTTCGAAAGGATGGTCGAACTCAGCGTGTCGGAAGCTTTCGCTTTTCGACGCTCCGCAAGTTGCTGGGCGCTGAGTTCATGCTTTTGCTGCTTCAGTTGCTGAATGACGGCGTGGTAGGCGTGCACGGGCAATCCCTCGACTGCCAGCGGAGCCTGATCAAGTTCGTCGGTCTCGGTGACGAGATTTTTGCGCAGGCGGCGAATGATGAATAGCGCCATACCGAAGGCGGCGAGCGCGACGAACAAGAGCGCCGCCGTGCGCAATACCATGGGGCTAATGAGCGGACTCACAGCGCCCTCCAGTACCAATGCAGGAGGCGATGGCCAAAGGCGAATGAGAAGAGCGCCATGCCGCCAAGAAATACGCCGAAGGGCATTTCGTAAAAGCGCAACGCGAGGCGTGCCGATTGCCACGCACGTCGGCTTGGCGTGAGCCGAACTGCAATCGGGGCTGCATCCGGAATGATGCTGGAATCAGGCGGGGCAAGCGCGGGGACGGTTGGCGATGGGTGCGAGGCGGCGTGCGCTTGAATCCGGCGCAGGCGCTTGATCCAGACGGCAAGAACTGTACTCACTCCAAAGAGTGAGCCTGCGAGCGACGCGGCAAAGATGGTTAGGACGGTTAGTTTGGTACCGAGGAATGCGCCGATCATGGCCATCAGCTTGACGTCGCCGAATCCCATGCCTTCGACGCCACGGGCGCGCAAATAAATCGCCGCCGCACCGTAGAGGAACGATGCTCCAACGGCCGCGCCCAGCAAGGAATCTGACAGCGACCAGAAGCGCCACGAGATTTCACCGCGCAGCGCGGGCGACACCATGCCTGGGATGATGTGGGAGGCGAGATCGTTGACTGGAACGACCAGGCTGAAGAGAATTCCGAGCGCTAGACCAGGTAGCGTCATGGCGTCCGGCAGGAGCTTGGTTTCGGCGTCGGTGAAGATAAGACCCAGCACCAGGTAGCCGAGCACGATGCACTTTAACGTCGCGAGCGTCAGACCAAAATGGATGTAACAGCCCAGAAAGAGCACGCCGGTGAGGAGTTCGATGACCAGGTAGCGAGGCGATATGGGCTGTTTGCAGGCGCGGCATTTTCCGCGCAGAATCAGCCAGCTCAGCACGGGCACGTTGTGGTGGAGCGGGATGAGATCTCCGCAATGCGGGCAAGCAGACCGAGGCGCAACGACCGACAGGGCGCGCGGCAGTCTGTAGATGCAGACGTTCAGGAAGCTGCCGAAGCACAGCCCCAGAGCGAAGATCGCAGGCGCGAGAATCGGTTCTATGTCAACGGGTTGCATGTAAGCTAAGTGCCGAGTCTGCTTAGGTTTAGTTGATTATAAGCCGCTGTGGCCAGAGCGTTCCAAGTACGAAGGTCACTGTACTTCTGCCGTTCGCAAGTGATTGCAGGGGCGGGAGAAACTAACCCAGATTACGCGACCCGAGTGATTCCGTGGCGCTGAGGCAAGAAAATCCAAAAGACTGTTCCGGTGGCGCGCGCGGCCCTGTTTCCATTGGTGGGTCCGTTCCCGCGTTCTTCCGCTCGGCTTCGGACGCGAATCGAGCCACCGTGCTTTTGCACGATGCCGCGCGAAACCCATAAGCCCAAACCAGTGCCGGTTTCTTGTTTTGTGGTGTAGAAAGGCTCGAATATCTGGGCTAGATCTTCCGGGGGAATTCCACTGCCGTTGTCGGCAACAGTAATTCGGACTCCCTCGCGTCCATCCGACCAATTGCGCGCGGCGGTTACGCCCACCTGCAAGGTGCCTCCATCCTCCATCGCATCGACCGCATTTACCAGAAGATTGGCCAGCAACTGGCGCAGCTCTCCCGAGTAGCCATCTACGGGGTAATAGCTGCGATAGCGTCGCGTAACGCCGATATGCCGGCTTTCCAGCTTGCGGGAATAGAGCAGGAGAATCTCGTCCATGATGACGCCCGGATCCATCGATGCCGGCGAACTGTTGTCGCGGACAAATCCGAGTGTCTGTTGCGCGAGGCGAGCGACCCGGCCTACTTCCTGCTCGGCCTGGGTCAGATACTCCAGGGCATTGCGCGAGTCGTGCCGCGCGAGGTAGAGCAGGTTGATAACGGCCTCGAGCGGATTGTTGATTTCATGCGCCATAGAGGCGGCGAGGCGTCCTGCTGTGGCGAGCTTTTCGCTGCGGCGAATCGCCTCTTCGGATGTCTTCTCGGCGGAGAGATCGCGGGCGATGGCCGAGGCTCCGACGAGCTGGCCGCGAGCGTTTAGCAGGGGCGAAACCGAGAGCAGTACCGGGCAACGGGTGCCGTCCTTGCGCGAGCGTTCGGTTCGATAAGAGGCGACGAACTCGCGGCGGTTGAGGATCTCGCGGTTGCGTTCCAACTCGTCGCGGCGTTCTGGCGGCACGAGCTGCGTTACGTGAAGACCGACTGCCTCTTCGGCCGTGTAGCCGTAGAGGCCTTCGGCGGCGCGATTCCAACTGGTGATGGTGCCCTGGATGTCGGTGCTGTAGATTGCGTCGCAGGAATACTCGACGATGGCGGCCATCTCAGTGACGGTGCGATCGGCGCGCGATTCAGCCAAAGTTTTCTGCCGCGCCAGGCTGCTGGCGAATAGCGAAATCGCCAAAAAAGCGAGCAGCCGCTCGAGATCGGCCGTGGTGCCAATACGAAAACTGAAGTGCGGCGGGAGAGCAAAAAAATCCAGGCAGGCGGTCGACAGCAGTGAGCAGAAAACCGCGGGGCCAAAGCCCAGAAAACGCGCGCTGAAAAGAACCGCCGCTAGGAGGAGCACAAAAAGATGACGGTGGAGCACGGGAGAGAAAGTCCACAGGCTGAGAGTAATCCACACTGCGACAGCGGCAGCTCCGTATTGCGCCGGCGCCGAATGACGATTCCGCGCGATCCAACTCTTCAGATTAAGCCCCATTCCAGACATTTTTAGAACGATGCCAACCCCCGATCCGGGAGTTGGCGGTGTGCGTCCGACGTGGCGTGACTACGTCGAACGTCCCAAGAAGAACGTCGCTTAGCAAACTGTAACAGCAGCGGAGGTTGGCGGCAACCGCAGCACGCAAGTTACTAAAACGATTAGGGGTTAGCTGGATGACTCTTTTTTGTGCGTTCGAAACGAGGCCAATCGGATGCAAAATCGGAAAAAGCAGGTGCGCGGCGCAACGGAGGGCACCCTACTAAACCTTGAACCGCGAAGAACACGAATTGTCGCGGGCGGCCAGTGCCCCGCCGATTTATCGCCGATCAGTTCTTGTGGAGAAACTTGTAATCGAGAATTGAGGCGGCCAGGGCGAAGGTGTCTTCGGTCTTCTCAGCGGCAGCGTTCGCCGCGCCCTTGGCGCGAATCAGCCGGCCCTGGCAAAGTACGTTGCTGTTCTTCTGGCCAGAGATTTCTTCCGGCATTTCGAAGATCAGTTCGACGAGAGCATTCGCCGGCAGTTGTTGCGGTCCGTGAAACAGCACGCCTGACTGGCTGATGTTCTGGATCATACCCTCGTACCACGTAGTGAGATTTTTTCCGCGGTAGCGCAGCGGAAGGCTCGACTTCAGGCGGCGCGCGCGGGGCATCCAAGTCGCCTGCTTCTGACCGGAGCGGCGGCGGACGGTCGTCGTCTCCGCCATCGGTTCGTCAACCTTGTTCCCGCGACGCATGGTCTTCCAGTCATACTGATATGCGGTTGCGCACACCAGGCAGACTTGGTAATACTCTCCATTGGCGGCGCGGCGCGGCCATGAAAACTCGTGTGAACAGCGACCCAGCATAAGAACATCCATGAGTTTCTGCGGCATGATGACGAGTAGGGCTCCCCAGGGAATCGGACATCTCCATCTTGCGATGGGTTCGTCATTCTGGATAGGTTACTTTCGTGTATCGTGGCTTACGCCTTACGCTTTTCCATATGTCGACGAGCGAACAGACGCGGGCGGGCTTCGTTCTTGCGGGAGGCAAGAGTTCGCGCATGGGTGCGGACAAGGCGTTCCTGGAATTTGGCGGGCGAACTCTGCTTAATCGGGCGCTCGCTGTCACGGCAGCGGTTTGCGACCGGGTGACGATCGTAGGCGATCCTTCTAAGTTTGGCAGCTATGGGCCGGTTATCGCGGATGTTTTTCCCGGATGCGGACCCCTTGGTGGAATTCACGCGGCGCTGGCGCAATCGACTGCCGATCTGAATGTGATGCTGGCGGTGGATATGCCGTTTGTGTCGGCGGAACTGCTGGCGTTTCTCTTCGCGGCAGCGGAGGCCAGCAACGCCGTCATCACTGTGCCGCGTGTTGGCAAGGGGTTGCAGCCGCTCTGCGCCGTCTACCGGCCAGACTTCGCTGCGGTTGCCGAGCACGTGCTGCGGGCGGGGAAATACAAGATTGATGCGGCTTTTGCTGGTGTCTCGACGTGCGTAGTCGAAGAGAGCGAACTGGCGGCGAGCTTTCCGGAGCGAAGCTTTTTCAACGTGAACACGCCGCAGGATTGGGCGACGGCGGAGCGTCGGGATCGGCCAGATTCTCAATGAGCGTAATCGCTGTTTTCGTCAACTACGAGCCTTTGCGCCCTTTGCTGGCTGTATTCGCAAAGGGCGCGAATGTGTAGGGCTCCCGGCGTGCCCACGACTGAGTTCTTAGGTGCCTGCGCCACACGGCGGACCGTTAACCGTCTCCCGAGCAGACATCGTGACCGCACCATTGCTGGCTAGAGCCTTACCGTGAAGGGTCCCACCGTTCAGCGTGATGCTGGTAAGCGCCAGGATCTTTCCGCGGAAAATGGAACCGGTCCCAATCGTAGCTGAGGAACCGACCTGCCAGTACACATTGCACCCTTCCAAACCTTGCTTCCAGAGCGGCTGTGGCCCGTCCCCTCGGGTCCTGTGCCCTAGGACTATGTCGACCGTGGAATTGGAGGCAGCCGTCAGAGTACTACCGATCTGGAAAATCCACTGAGCGTTGGTATTTCCGTTAGCGTCTAGCGTCAGCGTGCCAGTCAATCCGGCTGAAGACGAAAAACAATAGACTCCAGGTCCGAGTGTCAATCCGCCCAGATCCTTGCCGGTGAGGTCGTTTTCACACGGCGCGTTCGCCGCTTGATTGTATGCCACAGTCAGACCCGTCTGCGCATGGCTCGTCGCATAGCTCGCCTTGAGGTACAGGCGACCATCCACTTGGGATTTGGTGAGGCCGGTTACACTGGGTGTCGGAAAACTGCCAACATCGCCAATTATGAAGGTGTGTGCGCTCACGTTCGTGATGCCGGATGCGCCCAGCACGGCAAAGTGGTCAGCGGGTCCAAGATCGATATCGGTTTGGGCAAAAGCGCCAATTTCCAGCGACGATACAACGACCAACAGAAGCACAAGCAATTTCATAATATCCTCATGGTATTGCACGAATTCCTTTCTTTCGGCCCGCCAAAGACTGTATAGGGTGCAGTGTTCTAGGTCTGTGCAGTTTTGCACACTGTGTTCGTACGCCCGTGCTGCGCGGAGACGAAAGTGGTCTCAGGGAAGAGCTTGCGCATCAGAGTAGGTTGGCGCGTCTGTTTAGAGGGCGGCTTGCCGTCTGCGACTCCGCTGAAAACGGACGGCTGGACCGTCGATTGGCGATAAATCCCATTACACTCACAACCCCCGAAGTCGACTCGTTATTGGGCGGTTTGCCGGCCACTCGGACACGTAGCGCTTGAGCGGAGCGCAATCTCGTGCCATGCTGATAAGGATGGCTGCCGCGCAAACACTGTCTCCCTACATCCAGTTCAAAGACGTCAACAAGGCGTTTGGCGACCGGGTCATTCTCAAAGACGTCAACTTTGAGGTGCTGCCCGGAGAGATGGTGTGCATTCTTGGCCGCAGCGGCGTGGGAAAATCGGTGTCGCTGCACATAATTATGGGCTTCCTTAAACCCGATTCAGGCCGGGTCATCGTGGCCGGGCAGGACACTTCGGACTACAACGAGGTGCAACTCGAAGAGATTCGGAAGAAGGTCACGATGGTGTTTCAGAATGGCGCCCTCTTCGATTCGCTGACCGTTGGCGAAAATGTTGCTTTTCCGCTGCGTGAGAAGCGACAACTCTCCGAAGATCAGATTCTTCAGGTTGTCGATGGACTGCTCGAAATGGTTGGAGTGAAGGAGATGCGCGATCTGTTGCCCTCCGACCTTTCGACTGGCATGAAGCGCTCGGTCGCCATTGCGCGAGCGCTCGCGGCTCAGCCGGAGTGCGTGCTCTACGACGAACCGACTACGATGGTTGATCCGATGATGGGGAATTTGCTGGGTGACTTAATTGCCCGACTCAAGCTGCAATTGCATCTGACTTCGGTCGTGGTCACTCATGACATGCGTCTTGCCAAGAAATTGGCCGACCGCGTCGTGTTTCTTCATGAGGGGCGCGCGATTTTCTTTGGCCCGTATAAGGACATGGAGAAGTCTCCCGAGCCGATCATCCGCGAGTTTCTGGAATTGGACGAATTGAAGCTGGAAGCATAGAGTCTCGGCGCCGCCGGCGTGATGTTACTTCCAAGGAGAATGTATGCCGCTTGTCAGAATTGACTTGCTCGAAGGGAAAACGCCGGAGTATCACGCGCAAATTGGGCAGGTGGTCTATCGGGCGATGCTTGAGACACTGAACGTTCCGAAGGATGATCGCTTTCAAATCATTGCCGAACATTCGAAGAGCAGTCTGATTTTCGACCCCAATTATCTCGGCGTTCACCGTTCTGACGATTGCATTTTCCTGCAGATCACGCTCAACGCCGGACGTACCGTCGAGATGAAACAGCGCTTCTACAAGGCCGTAGCCGATGGGTTGCACGAAATCTTGAAGTTGCGCAGAGAAGACGTGTTCATCAACCTGGTCGAGGTGCCAAAAGAGAATTGGTCGTTTGGCAATGGCGAGGCTCAATATGCCGACGCCGCTTCTAAAACCCCTGCTCCACCAGTTCCTCCACGGTGAGGGCAGTCTGCGCGGATGCGCCTTTCATCATTTTCTCTACGTACTTTGCGATCAGGTCGGCTTCGAGGTTTACGGAATCGCCTGGTTTTAAGGAGCCGAGGTTGGTCATCTCGACCGTGTGCGGAATGATGGCGATGGTGCAGCGATTGCCTTCGAGCTTGGCGACCGTCAGGCTGATGCCTTCAATGCAAATCGATCCTTTGAAAACGGTATACTTTTCGATCTCGGCTGGGATTTCGATATACAGCCACCAGTTGTCGGAGTCTTTGATTCTCTCTAATTCGATCAATTTGCCTACGCCATCGACGTGGCCCTGAACGATGTGGCCGCCGAAACGGCCGTCGGCTTTCATGGGCAACTCGAGATTGACGAGGGCGCCTTCGTGCATGCGAGAGAATGACGTTCGCATCCATGTTTCCGGCGCGAGGTCGGCGCATAACGATTTCGCTTTGATGTCGAGAGCGGTCAGGCAAACGCCGCTTACCGCAACGCTGTGACCGGTTGCTAATTCTTTTGGAGCGTGCGTGGCCTCAACGGTGAGGCGGCGATTTTCGCCGCGCTGCTCGATCTTCACGACCTTGCCTACTTCTTCGATGATTCCGGTGAACATGGCGGACTCCTGAATTTAGTGCTGTCAGTAAATCAGCTTGTCATCCTGAGCGAAGCGAAAGACCTATGCCATTTACGCCCACCTCAATACATAGGTCTTTCGCTTCTCTCAGAATGACAAATATTATTTATGGGGCCAATACAAAACCGCAGCTCATTCTCATACGGCATACGGATCGCGGAGATAACCTTCCAGTGCGAAGTCTTCGCCGAAGCGATGTAACTCATAACGCTGCACGCACTGTGCCCTGCCATGCAATGTTTCATCAGCTATGAAGGGAACGGCGCCGTGACCGAAGATCTTCGGTGCGTAATAGAGAAAGACTTTGTCGACCTCGCCCGAGGCCAGCGCCGCGCCATTCACTAGCGCTCCGCCTTCGATCAGCAGGCTGGTAATTTCGAGTTCTCCTAGACTCTGGATGATTGCTGCAAAATTCGGCCGGCCGTCGGCTGTTGCCGCTATTTGTTTTACGCGAACGCCTTTCGCTTCAAGCGCCTGTTTTGCCGCATCTTCCGCGGTCGAATAGAGCACAAGAACGTCGTTATCCGCAGTTTGAATCACTCGCGAGGTCGGCGGAATACGGAGATAGGAATCGAGAATGACGCGCAAGAGTTTGCGCCGCCGCGGCATGCCGCTACGGTCGGTGAGTAGCGGATCGTCGGCCATCACGGTGCCCACACCGGCCAGAATCGCGTCGCTCTGATGGCGGAGCTGCTGCACGTGGGCGCGTGCCACTTCGCCAGTGATCCAATGGTATCCGCTGCGCGAGCCTTCGGAGACGGGCGTTGCCGCGTTTGGCGCAGAGCCGGGTTTGGTGGCGTCGGCGATTTTTCCGTCGAGCGTCATGGCCGACTTTAACGTGACCAGCGGCTTGCCGCTGCGGATGTACTTGGCGAAACTTTCATTCAGCTTTTTCGCTTCGGCCGCGAATAGGCCAACTTCTACTTTGATTCCTGAAGCGCGCAGCTTGGCGAATCCTTGACCTGCAACTTTCGGATTCGGATCGGTCATGGAGCAGACCACGCGGCTGATTCCGGCATCAATCACAGCGTCGGCGCAGGGCGCGGTGCGGCCCTGATGCGAGCATGGCTCAAGGTTGAGGTAAAGTGTGCCGCTACGTGCGAGGTTGCCCGCTTGCTCGAGTGCCAGCACCTCGGCGTGTTTCACGCCGTCGTAGGTGTGCGTGCCGCTTCCAATTGCGCGGCCGGAGGCATCCAGCACGATGGCGCCAACGGCTGGGTTGGGCGACGCGAGGCCAACGTTTGTTCGTGCCAAGTCGAGCGCCCGCCGCATGTGTTGTTCGTCGATGGTCATTCGAGGACGCTCTTGGCTCTTGGCTATTAGCTAAAAGCCAGGGGCTCATAGCCGCATTTCAGGCAAATAGCGACTCCACAAAATCCTTGGCATCGAAGGGCAGCAGATCGCCTGCCTTTTCGCCTACACCGACGTAGCGCACGGGCAATCCCAACTCGCGCGAAATTGCTACGACCACGCCGCCCTTAGCTGTGCCATCGAGCTTGGTTAGGACGATTCCCGTGACTCCGGAGGATTGCGTGAACTGGCGCGCCTGTTGCAATCCATTTTGTCCGGTGGTGGCGTCCATGACTAGTAGCGTTTCGTGGGGTGCACCCGGAACGATGCGTTGCGCGGTGCGTTTCATCTTTTCCAGCTCGAGCATCAGGTTCTGTTTGGTGTGCAGGCGGCCGGCAGTATCGACGATCACGTAATCGGTCTTGCGCGAGGTTGCCGACTGCAGAGCGTCGAAAAGAACGGCAGATGGATCGCCTCCGGCCTTCGTTTTGATCACTTCCGTTCCGGTACGTTGTCCCCAGATTTCGAGTTGTTCAATGGCGGCGGCGCGGAACGTATCGGCGGCGCACATCAGAACTGTCTTGCCTTGGGCGCGAAAGACTTGCGCCAGTTTCCCGATGGTTGTGGTTTTGCCCGCGCCGTTTACGCCCACCACCATGATCACTTCCGGAGTGCTATCCACTTTCGTGACAGGTTGTGATGCGGTCGCCGTCAGAATTGCCAGCAACTCTTCTTTGAGCAGCCGCTTGAGTTCATTCACATCTTTGATCTGCTTGCGATCGGCTTTGTCGCGCAGATTCTCCAGGACTTCATGGGTAGTCGTGGTGCCGAGGTCGGCGCCAATCAGGGTCGCTTCAAGATCGTCGAGGGTGGAGCGGTCGATTTCCTTGCCGATGGAGACGACATCTTCGATGCGCTCGGCCAGATTCTCGCGCGTGCGCGAGACGGCCTCTTTCATGCGCTCGATAAAACTGGGTTTTTGTACTTCGTCCAGGCTGCCAAACAGAGTTTGAATCATTGCACATCGATTATAGGAGAAGGCGTGGGAGAAATTCGTGATTTGTGATTTGTAATTTGAAATGCAGTCGCAGTGGAGATTGCAAATTACAAATTACCAATCGCAAATCTCTTAGGTTCGGCTGATTTCGATGGTGAGAGGGTCTATGGGTTGGATCGGCCCGTGCGCCGGAGCGGCTGCGGGCACTTCGAGGGGGATGGTCTGCGTCACTTGTTTTTGAATGACAATGTCTCCTCGATAAAACACTGCCATCAGCGCGGTAACTGCGCGCGGGTCGAGCCGCTTGCCCGAAAGATTCTCGATGATGCGGAGGGCGTCCACTGGGTCGTGCGCTTGTTGGTAGGGGCGATTGGTGGTCAAGGCGTCAAACGTGTCTCCAACCGCAATCACCCGCGCCAGCAGCGGGATCTGGTCGCCCTTGAGTCCGTATGGATATCCGCGGCCGTTGAGGGCCTCGTGATGCAGTTCAATGCCGGGGAGCATCTCGCGCAATTGCGGCACCGGGCGCAGAATATTCGCGCCCTTGGTGGTATGCGTCTTCATGATCTCGAATTCTTCGGGAGTCAGAGCGCCGGGCTTTTTCAGAATGCGATCTTCGATGCCGATTTTGCCGACATCGTGGAGTTGAGCTGAAATTCGTAGAATCTCCAGAAAGTCGGGATCAAGGCCCATCTCGGTTGCGATCATCATCGAGTATTTTGTGACGCGATCGGAATGGCCTTTGGTATAGGGATCTTTTTCGTCGACCGCGCCGGCGAGCATTTGGATCGATCCCATGAAGAGGTTTTTATTTTCGTCGGCAGCACGTTTCAGGTCTTCAACGAACTGTTCCAGTTCGTCGGACATGGTGTTGAATGTTGTCGCCAGTTCGCCAATCTCGGTGCGGGTCTTGAGGTGCACACGCTGGGAAAAATCTCCGCGCGCGATCGCCCGGCTGGATTGCGCCAATACCTGCAAAGGGCTGGTGATGCGCCGCGCCGAAAAAATGCTGAGACCGACGCTGACGAACACTGCAAGCCACGCCAGTAGCCGACCGGTCCGTTGCATTTCATAGATGCCGCGATATGCGTCTTCGCGCGGCTTCTGCACCACCACCGCCCATTCCAGCGAAGGTACGGGGCTGTAGGTGCCAAGCATCTCGGTCGTTTCTTTTCCATCCTTGACCGTGAACTCGCGAGTCGCGGCCAGTTGCGCCTTCGAGCCTTCATCCACAAAACTGCGGACAATCTCGAAATGGCTCATATCCTGCCCGGTCGCGTATTGTGTGGTTGCGGCCGCTACCAGCCGTCCCTGACTATCGACGACATAGGGCATCAGGCCGGTAAGGCTGACCTGTTGCAGGCGGCGGATCAGGTAATCCATGTCGACAACCGAGCCGATCATGCCCAGAAAACGGCCGTCATACATGATGGGCGAGCTCACCAGCATGACTGTGCGCGCCGATTTTCCGCCGCCCACCATCAGGGTTTGGCCGCTATAAAGGCGGCCTTCGCGCGCGGCTTGATAGGCTCGCTCGAGTTCGCGCTGCAGAAAGGCGTCGGGCTCGATGCGGCCCGCGGAAACTCCTTTGGCATCTGCGTTGAGCAGCGTGGCGTAGGCAATATCGTTCGATGACGAGACAAAATTCTCGAGCATGGCGCGCAGCTCGGGCGTAATCAATTTTTGCGCGCTTTTCTCCGTGTCCGTATCGCTGCCGCTCGGATTGGCGAGCATCATGACCTGAATCGAAGATGACAGATTGGCCAGCATCATGTGCAGCGCTTCCTGGTGCTGGGAAATGTCATCGGCCAGCGATCGGGTGACTGTGTTCTGCAGCAGCATCTCGTTGGTTTTCAGGCGCTCGCGGTTCATGGTTTCGATCTGCGCCGAGTAGAAATACATAGGCAGGACACTGATCGCCAAGAGCACGCCAAGGATGACGTACAAGAGTGGTATGCGCGCGGGGATAGGCAGATTCAAGGGCAAAAGGCAGTCCTGGCGGGCCAAGCGGGGATGTATTGGTCCGTGCAGTAACCATTCTAAGGTGGTTCCGAGGGCGACCCGCAGGTGCTTAAAGTACAGGCGACCGTTACCGAAGTACCACCCGTCAATTACCGCAGCTTGGCGGCCCGGGTTAGCCGCCGGGGTGAAAGCCGGGAACAATTGTAAAGAAATGTCATTGATTGCGGGAACGATCGGGCATACAATCCCCGGTCGAGGGAGGCAAAGCCTATGCGCCGAGTTGCATTTGTCACCATGCTAGCCCTGGCGGGGGCCATCACTGGGCATTCTTCCGCGCCCGCGAATGAGTGGGCTATTAACGCAACCGCGATTGAAGCCTGCAGCTGTCCACATTTTTGTATCTGTTACTTTGGGCCGCATCCGGCCGCGCACCACGAACACGGCCAGACGGAGCATTTTTGCAAATTTAACAATGCCTACAAGGTCAACCACGGCCATTCTGGCGGGGTCAGCCTCGACGGGGCAAAGTTCTGGATTACGGGTGATCTCGGCGGTGATTTTTCACAGGGACAGATGAACTGGGCGCTGGTCACGTTTGATAAAGCCACCACGGGCGAGCAGCGCAAGGCCCTGGGCGAGATCTTGGGCTATGTTTTCCCGGTGAAATGGAAGTCTTTTCAAACTGCCGAAGGCAACATCGATACTTGGACTTTCGACAAGGACACGGCGCACGCCACATTGAACGGTGGGAAAACGGCGGAGGTCAAATTGAAACGCTTCCAGGGAATGACTGACGACCCCGCAGTTTTGAAGAACGTCCGCTACTGGGGCACGCCGCGCAATGACGGGTTCATTATGATGCCCAACGAACTGGAGACCTATCACGAAGGCGAGCGCGCCTTTGAGTTTAAAGGTACAAACGGGTTCATGTTGACCTTTGATATGAACTCCCGGGATGTAGCCGCCAAAAACGACGCGTCGATGGGCCACTAACGAAAAGGGAAACAAGAACGCCGCTTCCGCAGGTTAGGAGGTGGCGTTTTTTTTGGCCCGGTGTCGAAATTGACGACTGGGCACTGGTGGGGCTCCGGTTTATAATGTGGCAATCGGCACGGGGTGCGGTATGCGGTCGCTCAAGGTTTGCTCCGATTCCTCTCGGCTCCTCGCGTTTGTTCTTGTCTTCTCCTCGCTTTCGCTTGCTGGGGATAACGCTACGGCGGCGAAGGTCACACCCAAGACACGCCAGGAAATCATTCACGCTTTCAGCGATGAACTGGTATTCATACGGACGAATTTCCCGATGGGGAAATCGGGGCTGAAACTCAAGAACGGAGCCACGACTCCTAATGGGCCGGAGTTGCAGCGATTGATGGCACTCTGGGGTCCGGCGGCGAAGCCCGGCGATCGCGCACGGATCAGCGGCATCGTCATCAAAGACGATCACATTCATTTTGAGATCAATGGCGGCCCGGTGAAGTGGAAGTGGTACCAGCATGTTCATCTTGACGCGGGCGTGAGCGCGCAAGAGATTACGCCAGGAGATCCCTCGGCCAATGCGCGCGGCTCTTATGTCGATCTTTACTTCGACAAGTATGTGCCCGAAATAACCGGACCGGAGCTTAAGGAATTACTGCGTCCGGTATTTGATTTCGATGCTAAAAGCGGAGTTGAGGCCTACCTGGAGACTGTTCCTCCGAAGATCAAAGAGGCCATCAAGAATCACCAGGTGCTGGTGGGGATGAATCACGACATGGTGATTTACGCCAAGGGACGTGCTCCGAGGAAAGTGCGCGAGCGGGCCGACGATGTGGAATATGAGGAATGGATCTACGGCCAGCCGCCGCAGGACGTGGATTTTGTGCGCTTCGTGGGCGACGAGGTGGTTCGAGTTGAGACCATGAAGGTGGATGGCCAGAAGATCGTCCGCGTGGACAAGGAAGTCGACCTGGGAACAACAGTGGCCAAGCAAACCGAGCGGCCGGCGACCGCGCCGACGTTGAGGCGTCCGGGAGAAGAGATGCCGCAGTCGAATCCGGCCAATCCTTCGACCATGCCGCCGACGGCACCGCCAGCTCCGCCGTCCGGTCCGGGATCGGACCCGGGGCCGCCGATGGAAGTGGCGGCCGCGCCGGCGACGAGCTGACACTTCCACTCTGTGATGTGGATTACTTTTCGGCAGATCAAGTAGGACTTCTGCTATCGACCTTCTGCGCCTCGACCTTCTAAACTATAAGAGTGAAGATTGCCCTGGGCCAGATCAACCCCACGGTGGGGGACTTCTCTGGCAATGCCGCCAAGATCATTCAGTTTGCGGTGCAAGCGCGAAGCGCGGGCGCCGGCCTGATCCTATTCCCAGAACTTTCTGTCTGCGGATACCCGCCGCGTGATCTGGTCGAAAGGCCGTCGTTCGTGGCGCGCTGCTGCGCGACGGTGGAGAAGATAGCAGCTGAAATCCAGGGCATCGCCACGATCTGCGGAACGGTTACGCCAGCCCATGCCGACTCGGGCAAGAAAGTGATGAACTCGGCCGCCCTGCTGCGCGACGGGCGTGTGGAATTTATTCAGTCGAAGATGTTGTTGCCGACCTATGACGTCTTCGACGAGATGCGCAACTTCGCGCCGGCGAAGAGCCAGCAACTTTTCAGCTTTTGCGGCAAGCAGATGGCGCTGACCATATGCGAAGACGCCTGGAACGACAAGCGCTTTTGGAACCCGCGGCTGTATGGCGTTGATCCGGTGGAAGAGTTGGTGCGGGCTGGCGGAAATTTTGTGCTCAACATTTCTGCTTCGCCATTTTGGTTGGGCAAGCGCGAATTGCGCCACGATATGCTTGCGGCCATAGCCCGCAATCAGAAGGTTCCGGTCGCCATGGTCAACCAGGTGGGCGGGAATGACAGCCTGGTCTTTGACGGATCGAGCCTGGTGATTGCACCGGATGGGACGGTGATTGCGCAGGGGAAGTCGTTCGAAGAAGACCTGATTTATTTCGACTCGCAGCAACTGAGCGGCGACATGCACTCGCAGATTGCGGGTGAGGAAGCGAGCGCATATGAGGCGCTGGTTCTCGGCACGCGCGACTATGTTCGCAAGTGCAGTTTTCGGCAGGCGATTGTTGGGCTGAGCGGAGGCATCGATTCGGCACTGACCGCGTCGATCGCGGTGGATGCGCTGGGGCCGGAGAACGTGATCGGGGTGGGCATGCCTGGGCCATATTCGTCGAGCGGATCGATTGACGACGCGCGCGAATTGGTGGCGAACCTCAAGATTCGCCTTGAGCTGCTTTCGATCAACGAAATCTACGCCGCTACGCGGCACGCGCTGGCACCCGTCTTCGCCGGACTGCCGGAGGATGTCACCGAAGAGAATATACAGTCGCGGGCGCGCGGCTTGCTGCTGATGGCGATGTCGAACAAGTTTGGCGCGTTGGTTCTGTCCACCGGCAACAAGAGCGAATTGGCGGTCGGCTATTGCACGCTCTATGGCGACATGGTGGGTGGGTTGGCGGTGATTTCGGATGTGCCGAAGACGATGGTGTATCGCTTGTGCGCGTACGTGAACTCACGGCGCAGGGTGATTCCCGAGGCGACGATTGAGAAGCCTCCATCGGCCGAGTTGCGGGCAGACCAGAAGGATTCCGATTCGCTTCCGCCGTACGATGTGCTCGATGCGATTCTCGAAGATTTTGTGGAGGATCTGGCCTCGGCCGAGCAGATTGCGCGAACGCGCAATTTCGATCTCGACCTGGTGCGGCGAGTGATACGGATGATCGAGCGCAGCGAATATAAGCGGCAGCAGGCGGCTCCGGGGATCAAGATTTCGGCAAAGGCATTTGGGTATGGAAGAAGATTTCCGATTGCTGCGAAGTCGGAAGTGTAGGCACAGGGCTCGACATTGTTGTCGGTCGAAAGTCTTTAGGAATTGTCATCCCGAGCGAAGCGAGGATATGCAGTTCCCGGCAAGATGCAGACCCCTCGCTTCGCTTGGTATGACAAATTTGAGGGTGGGATGACAGATTGTTGGTAATTAAGTCTTCTCCGCCTAAGTGGGAAATGACAACTGCGCAGGTTTTTGTAACAATCGAATTTCAATCGAAACCCAAATTATGACGCGCATCCATCGCACTCTATTGGCTATTTTTCTCCTACCCGCCGTTCTCATTGCTCAACCCAGCCCTACGCTGCAAAGCAGACCTGCGGCCAAACCCGCGGCGGTCGCGACCGTTCTTCCCAGCGAAGATACGGTCAACGCCTTCTTGTTTCAGATGTTTGGTTATGACGCGGCCGTCACGTGGAAGGTCGGAGATATTCGTCCATCGGAGATTCCGGGGCTGGCGGAGGTTACGATCACGGTCAATAATGCGCAGGGTTCGAGCCAGAATCGCCTGTTGATCAGTTCTGACGGCAAGCATGCGATTACGGGCGACGTGCTGCCTTTCGGAGCGAAGCCCTTTGACGACGCTCGCTCGAAACTCGAAAAGGGCGTCAATGGTCCGGCCAAGGGACCGGAAAAGGCGACGGTTACGATTGTGGAATTCAGCGATATGCAATGTCCACATTGTGCCAAAGCCGCTCCTGGAATTGAACAACTGTTGGCCCAGGAGCCGGAAGCCCGTTTTATTTTCCAGAATTTTCCGCTGCCCATGCACGACTGGGCTGAAAAGGCCGCGGGCTATGTTGATTGCGTGGGTCGGGCTTCGAATGATGCGGTATGGAAGTTTATTCAAAAGACATTCGACGATCAGGCGAATATCACAGCGTCGAATGCGGATGAAAAGTTGAAAGCCATCGCGACCGCTTCAGGCGCGAATGGCGACGAGATTGCTGCCTGCGCCGCCAAAGGGGATACGATAGCGAGAGTTGAAACTTCTCTCGCACTGGGAAAGTCGTTAGGCGTGACAGGCACTCCGACACTCTTTATCAACGGGCAAAATCTACCCGGCAACGCGCCCGTCGAGCTCTTGAAGAAGATTGTGGACTTTAAGGCAAGCCAGAAGTAGCCCAGCGGGTGATCTGGTCGTCGGGTGTTAAGGGCGATCGAACGTCAAGAGCCTGTGAATTAGGTTTTCGATCACCAAAGGACCCGAGGATCGGATCTGATTTCTTTACTTCAGCCAGATTTCCGGGGCTTCGGGGCGGTCGGGGCTGCGGACCACGTGGGGCGTGATCAGGATCAGCAGTTCGTCATGCTCTTCTTGTTTGGTACGCTGCGAAGTCAAATAGCCCAAGCCGGGCACTGTAGAGATTGCGGGAAGCCCGGCCAGCGTGCGCGCGTCGGAGTCGGTGATCATTCCCGCTACAACTGCCTGTTCGCCATCCTTCACCAGAATTCCGCCTTTATACTCGCGGTTGAGAATGTCAGGAATGCCGTTAGAGGATACGGTTCCGAGGGTGCGGAATTGGATTTCCAACTCGAGAGCTACGTCGGAATTGTTGTGAACTAGCGGCTTCGCCTTAAGGGTCAGTCCAATGTCTTCGTAATTGACGGACGGGAATGGCGCGGCGTAGGACTGATTGCCGACGACCGACGCGATCGCGGAATTGTTATAGATCGGCGCGAAACTGGCGTTGAGGATGGGATAGCGTTGTCCGAGCTTGAAGGTCGCATCTTTTTCCTGCGAAGCGCGCAGCTGCACATGATCGATTTGGCGAACTGAGCTTTCATTCATGGTGAGCGCGGCAGACAGCTGATCGAGGCTCAGACCCATGAGGGTGAGGCCGCCGCCAAAGGTGGCGAGCGGCTGGTTGAAGATCGAATTCTGCTGGCCTTGCAATTGCGCGAGCAGCGCGGAGATGGTGGTATTGCCGGCCTGGTTGATGCCACCGGAAGAGATTAGTTGGTTGATCAGACTCTGAATGTTTTGGCCGGCAAGGCCCGCGAGGGCAGCCTCAGGAATATTAAATAGATTGAAATTGTCGGGAACGTGCAGGCCGATGTTGCTCATGTAAGAGTGATTGACCTGAAAGACTTGCAGGTCGAGCATCACTTCCGGCCGCTCGCCATTCAGTTGGCCAAGGAACTCGGTTGCGGCTTCCAGCGCAGGCTTCGGGCCGCGCAGTGTGATTGTGCTGGCGGCGGTGTTGAGGCTCACAAGTTTGAATTCGAAAAGCGTGCGCAGCGAATTGAGCAGTTCGTTGAGATCCTGCGGGGAGTTGTTGCCGGGAATATAAAACGAGCGCAGGCCCATGCGGTCATAGACGCGATGATTTTCCGGATTGTCGACCGCGGTGAAGAGAACCTTGTCGTCGAGCGCTACGCTGAAACTCTTAGTGACGGCGGAGGCGGCGCGTATCGCGGTTGCGAAGTCGGCGTTCTGGAGTTCGAAATTCACGTGGCGGCTGGGGAAGCCGTCGTCGAAGGTGACAGTGAGTCCATAGCTGGTAGCGACCGCCGTGATCAGACCCTTCGAATCGCCGCGATAGTGGAAGTCGTGGAGGGCATCGATCGGCTGCGCGGTAATGGAGTTGGAACTGGCAACGACCTGCGGCGCATCGGCGTGCACGGGCACCGGTCCCAATGCGTCGCGAATGCGCTGCTGGGCGAATTCATTCTGTGGATCGAGGTCGAGCGCGGCGCGGAACTCTGCCAGCGCTTCCACCTGTTGGCCGCCGAGCAGATCATGGCTCCCGCGCTCAAGATGCAAGCCGGCGAGATGCTGGCGCGTGAATTCGCGCGCGGTTAGGTACTCAACATTTTGCGGAACAAGGCGAGCGGCTTCCTGGTATTTGTAAAAGGCTTCGGCCAGAAGTTGCGGATTATCTTTCTCTGATTTCTCGAGCTTGAGGCCGCGAGCGAAGGCTCGGCGAGCGGCCTTCAGGTCTTTTGCCGGGCCGTGGCAGCGGGGGGCGCTTCCGGAGTTGGAGCAAAGCGGTGGGGCGGACGGAGGCGCCGCCAATGGCGTGGTCGCAACCGTTGGCGCGTCCGCGGCGAAGCACACCGCGGCCAGCAACCAAACAATTCCTGCTACCATCCGTCGCATGATAACTACTATAGAATGCCCGGCCGCCGATGTCTTGCAAGCGAAATACTCGGAAGGGAACTACGGTCGTAACGGGCGGGGACTAGACCTGACGCAGCATCAGGCGTTCGATGCTCGTGGCGCGGCCGGTCTGATCGTCGCAATCGACGACCACCGCACACAAGCGGACGTCTCCATTCGCAGCCTCAAAACGCGCAGGCATTCCGGTTAAGAATCTTTCGATCACCAACTCTTTTTTCACTCCGATAACGCTGTCGTAGGGGCCAGTCATGCCAACGTCGGTGATGTAGGCGGTGCCCTTCTGCAGAATATTCTCATCGGCGGTGGGAATGTGCGTGTGCGTGCCGACGACGGCGGTGGCTCGGCCGTCGAGATACCATCCGAAGGCAACTTTTTCGGAGGTGGCTTCGGCGTGGAAATCTACGAAGACGATCTTCGCCTTGATTTGTTCGAGAAGGCGATCGGCGTAGCGGAAGGGATCGTCGCACGAGCCCATAAAGACGCGTCCTTGAAGATTTGCGACGGCGTAGGGGACATTGTTTTTCTGGCCTTCGTAAACTCCCCAACCGGGCAAGCCTTGCGAAAAGTTAGCCGGACGCAGCAAGCGGCGGGCCGGGCTGTGCGGGTTGCCATCGGCCATCTGAAAGTATTCGATGATCTCGCGCTTGTCCCAGACATGATTGCCGGTAGTCATGACGTCGATGCCGAGATCAAAAAGCTCTTCGGCCAGCGAGGGAGTGATTCCGAAACCGGCGGCGGCATTTTCGCAGTTGGCGATGACCAGGTCGACGGCGTGCTGGCGGCGCAGTTCGGGGAGGCGATCTTTTACGATCGTTCGTCCAGGACGGCCGAAAATGTCGCCGATGAAAAGAATTTTCAAGGTTCGATGGTATCACGGTGAAAACCGCGTCGACCGAGCACTGGCAACTTGCAAGCGGCTACGGGCTGGCGATTTCAGCCGTTTTGAGGAAATCGTAATTTCCAGACGGACTCAGGATTATGTTCCGAACGCGGCGTGTGTGCACCAGCACGTTGTCGAAATACCACAGGTTGATCGACGGCACATCCTGCGCCAGGATTTCCTGCACTTCACCGTAGAGTCGCTTGCGTACATTCTGATCGGATTCGCGTTGCGCATCATTGATCAGGGTGTCAATCCGGGGATTGGAATAGAAACTGCGGTTCCTCCCGGCTGGAGGAAAGTTACGCGAATGAAAGACGGCGTCAAAAATGTCGGGATCTTCGATGCCGCCGGTCCAGCGCAAAGAATAGAGCTGGAAGGCGCCACTGGTGACGTCGGCAAAAAATGTAGCGAACTCGAAGGTGCGGATGTCGAGGGCAATGCCTACATCGCGCA
>Ga0187859_10000691_pt1 | contig 22185 bp, 16 predicted proteins | sample June2016WEW_10_1_2_FD_133019 | JGI IMG/M metagenome (GOLD analysis project Ga0187859, IMG submission 133019) | Peatland microbial communities from SPRUCE experiment site at the Marcell Experimental Forest, Minnesota, USA - June2016WEW_10_10 | ecosystem: Environmental > Terrestrial > Soil >...
GAACGCACGCGCGAGATTGGATTGCGCAAAGCGATCGGCGCAACCCAGCGCAACATCCTGTTTCAATTTTTCCTTGAGGGCGCGTTCTTAACGCTCTTGAGCGGCGCGGTCGGCGTTGGCGCCGCAATGCTGGTGGTCCATCTGCTTTCGGGAGTGCAACTGCCGCCGGGTTTCGATACTCCGCGGATCGTGCCGGTGTCGGCGATCGGCGCGGTGGTGTCGCTGGCGATCGCGGGGATTACGGCGGGGCTGTATCCTGCGCGGAAAGCCGCGATGCTGGAACCAGTGGAAGCGTTACGACAGGAATGAGGAGTAAGTTATGACCAGAGATCTGCTGCAGGAAGCCTATGGCGCGATGCGGCACAATCGCCGGCGCACGACGCTCACCATGCTCGGGATGGCATGGGGAATTGCGACGGTCGTCATTCTGCTCGCATTCGGCTCGGGGTTTGAGCGCGCCATCAATTTGATTTTCAGTTCATGGGGAACCGACGTGATTGGAGCGTTCCCCGGGCGAACCTCGCTGCAGGCGGGCGGCGCAAAGGCTGGAGCTGAAGTGCGGCTGAAACTGGCCGACGTCGACTACATTCGCAACGAAGTGCCGATGGCGAAGGGCGTCACTCCGATTTTCGACAAGCAGGGCGTGACCATTCAGCACGACACGCGAACGTTTACCAATCTATTTCTGACCGGCGTTTTCCCTGTATATGAGCGCATTCGCGGTTTCGCAGTTGCGACCGGCCGCGGACTCAGCGAGCAGGATCTGGCGGAGCACTCGCGCGTGGCTGTGATTGGCGACGAGGCGAAGCGCAGACTTTTCTCCGGCGAATCGGCTCTCGGGCAGAACATTCGCATCAACGGCGTGACATTTCAGGTGATCGGGATTTATCAGCACAAAGTGCAGGGCGGCGATAACAACGACAACACGCTGATCGCGATTCCCTTCAGCGCCATGGGCGATCTTTACGATACGCAGTACATCACCGGAATTTTCATGGACTATGAGGGGCAGGATCATCAGCAGCTCGCACGCGTGGTGCGCACTGTGCTCGCCGGGCATCACAACTTTCGTCCCGATGATAAGCGGGCTGTGTTCATTGCCGATTTCAAGCAGGACTTTGACGAGTTCACAGTCGTGACCACCGCGCTCAAAATCTTATTAGCATTCATAGGCGCGCTGACGCTTGGCATCGGCGGCATCGGGCTGATGAACATCATGCTGGTGTCGGTGCAGCAGCGGACGCGCGAGATCGGCGTGGAAAAGGCGCTGGGCGCGCAGAAGCATCACATCCTCTTTCAGTTTCTTGCGGAGGCGTTGGCCATTACTTTCGCTGGGGGAGTGGCCGGGATCGGCATCGCCTACCTGATCTCGTGGTGCGTCGGAGCGCTGCCGCTGATGAGTGCATTTGGCGATAACCTGCAGGCGGGCGATATTCATCTGCAAATCAATGTGAGCAGCCTCGCGGTGGCGACAATTATTCTTGGCGTAGTGGGCGTGCTGAGTGGAATGGTGCCGGCGATTCGAGCGGCGCAACTCGATCCAATTGAAAGTCTGCGCTACGAATAGACCTGCCTTATTAGGCCTCCTTGCTAGGCCGGGGTTGTCCGCTTCACCGAATTGATGATCACGGTGCCGATTACCAGCAAACTTAGGATTGTGATGATTCCGAGCGAGATGACGCAGTAGATACACCAGACGCCGAGGACCATGGATTCGACGTCGGCGAGGTGGATCGCAAAAGCAAAAGCGACCATCACGAAGGGCAGCATCCACGCGTACGCTCTTAGAGCGCCGAGCACGCCGAGGAGTAAATATCCGGCAATGCCGATCACGGCCACGGGAATCCCGAAGAGCATCGCGTAGGGACTGTGATTGACGATGCCGCAATCCCAACGCTCATTAATGCTGCACGGCGATGCGTCGGTGCGGTAATGCTCGCGCAAGGCTAGTGAAGAAACGATGATGCCGGCGACGGCGAGGACGATTAGAACCCATCTCATGAATAACTCCCAGTTAAGAAATAAATGAAGTACATGGGCAAACCAAATATTACCCGCGACGAAGGTCAATCGTGATATCGCTGCTCTCCTGCGGGAATCGGCACACTAAGCCGATTCTGTGGTGGAGGCAGCGGGCACGTCGCATATGCGGTGAAGGCGCAGGGCGGATTGAACAGCCGATTGAAGTCGAGCCAGATTTCGCCCGGCTGACTGAGGCCGTGGTCGGGGAATTCGGTATATAGGAAACGTCCAGCGCCATAGGTCGTCGTTTTGCTGGTGGCGTCGCGCATGATGAAGAAGAGATCGGTTGATTTCGGGTCCTCAAGCACGGGCTCCAGGCGCAGAACTTTTCCATCCACTGTAAATTCGGCGACGCCGGGCGCGGGCATGTGAGTCGTAGTGCCGAGCACGGTTGGAATATCGAGCTCTTTTGGCGGATTGTAGGGAATCCAATGCGCATGCACGCGATAATTCGCATTCGGTTCGTACCAACGCAATCCATGAAAACCGCTGCGGGTAGCGGCTTGCAGGTCCTTGACGCGGAGAGCGTAGCGGTCGTCGCGATGGATGACAATGATGGTAATCGTGCCGATCGTTAACTTCGAAGGCTTCTCAGCGTCGTCGGCGAGCAGCGCCTGTTCCTTCGCGGGTTGACCATCGACCAAGAGTTCTTTGGGAAAGCCTTCGGCTGGAGGCAGCAAGCGCAGCATCGCTTTTTCCAGCCGCACTATGCCAACGTGGGCCGGAATTTTTCCGGCGATCTGCACACGGCTATCTTCCGCTGCGCCGAAAGTATTGTCTCCATCTTGCAGCCAGCCTAGAGCGACCAGAGAAAGCCAGCCTTCCGGCGCCTGCAAGCTGGTGGCCCGCTGCGCGCGCCAGGCGAGAAGATCGTGCTGCCACGCGGCTGGATCGTCCGGGGCTTTATCGGCCGCACCCGCGAATGCGCCCTGCGAAAACAAGGCCATTACCACACACGCCGCGATCTGCGCGCAGTTTCTCTTCATCATTGCTAACCAACCTCCGTTTCCGACTGTAGGGTTCTCAGGATTGATAGTATCGCCTCCCGGCCCACCGCCAAAGTGTAGTTTGAGGTCGCAGATTGCGACCGCAAAAACCTTGACCACAAAGGACACGAAGGATCACGCAGGGTTTGGCCCAGGGATTTCCTTCGTGTAGCTTCGTGACCTCTGTGGTTCCTCGCAGATTGTACCGCTGTTGATTTGCTAACTTTCCCCGACCGCATTATGTTTTTTGAGGAGAGAAATTAATGTCCAGACGGTTTTTGTTCTTACTCCTCATATCGTTATCCACAGTATTGTTTTCTTTTTCTTCCGCGGCTCAAACGCAGCCCGTCGATGCGGAAGGCCATCAGTGGTGGCAGAATGCGGTGTTTTATGAAATCTATCCGCGCAGTTTTGCCGACAGCAACAATAACGGCATCGGCGATCTCAATGGCATCAGCTCGAAGATGAGTTATCTTCATGATCTCGGCGTCGACGCCATCTGGATCACTCCCTGTTATCCCTCGCCTCAGGTCGATTTCGGCTACGACATTTCCGATTACGAAAATATCGATCCGATGTACGGAACGCTCGCCGATTTCGATCACATGGTGGCTGACGGCAAGAAACATGACGTCCGCATCATTATGGACTTCGTGCCGAACCACACTTCGGACCAGCACCGGTGGTTTCTCGATTCGAAATCCTCGCGAACGTCGGCGCATCGCGACTGGTATATCTGGCGCGACGGCAAGGCGCCCGGCCAGCCGCCGAATAATTGGGTGTCACTATTTGGCGGCTCGGCTTGGAAGTTCGATCCGACCACCGATCAGTACTATTACCATTTTTTCTACGCGCAGCAGCCTGACCTGAACTGGCGTAATCCCGCAGTTGAAACCGCGATGCTCGATACCATGCGCTGGTGGTACAAGCACGGCGTCGCTGGTTTTCGGCTCGATGCGGTGGACACTCTGTTTGAAGATCCCGCGCTCCGTGACAATGTGGTCCTTCCCGGGGTCAACGCGCAGGGCGATCCCAACATGCAAAACAAATACAACACGAACTTTCCCGAGGTGCACACCGAGTTGCAGAAGATGCGCAAAGTGGCGGACGAGTCGGGAGCCGTGCTGATCGGCGAAACTTGGACCTCGACCGCCGCGGAGCTTGATCGCTATTACGGCGAGAATGGCAACGAGCTTCAGATGCCGATGGATTTCATGTTCATGATGGTCGACAAGCTTTCGCCCGCCGAGTATCGCCGCCAGATTGCCGCGGTCGAGAGCGCGCACGGCTGGCCGGTTTTCGTCATCAACAATCACGATCGCGTCCGCTCTTACAATCGTTATGGCGATGGCAAGCACAACGATCAAATCGCAAAATTGATGGCCGCCTTTTATCTGACGCTGCGCGGAACCCCGATCATGTATTACGGCGAAGAAATTGGAATGCGGAATAACGATCCGAAGCGCAGAGAAGATGTGAAAGATCCGATCGGCCGAACGGGATGGCCGAAAGAAAAAGGCCGCGACGGCGAGCGTACGCCGATGCAATGGAACACTGAGCCCAACGCGGGGTTCAGCAAGGTCAAGCCCTGGCTGCCGGTGCCGCCGAGTTACCGCACGCATAATGTGGAGACGGAGTCGAAGGATCCCAATTCGATTCTCAACCTGTATAAGAAAGTTCTCGCGTTGCGCCACAGCAGCGATGCCTTGCTCGACGGCAGTTATACCGCGCTCAACGGAGACGACGATCACGTGATGTCTTATCTACGCAGTTATAAGGGAAAATCCGTGCTGGTAGCGCTGAATATGTCGGCCACTCGGCAAAAGGCGACTTTCGATCTTTCTAATCAGGGATTCAGGGGAGCCTCACTGAAGGCGCTGATCTCTTCGCCTGGAGCATCGATTGGTGGAAATCAGGTTACTCTTGAACCCTACGGCCTGATGATTGCAGAAGTGAAGCAATGAAGTGCCAGGGCTCGGATGTAAGCGTATTTCGGAATTCGTGACAAAGCCAAAAAAACGGCACGAATCGACCAGCTTCCGATAGAATGGCAGCCCTGCCTCGTAGCGGGCGGCGAGCTTCCGGATGAAAATCCCCAGCCGGAAAAAATTGACGGAAAGGATCTGAGCTTATGCTGGAGATTCAGACCAAGCAGGTGCAGCCTGACATTGTGGTGCTCGAATTGACCGGAAAAATCACGCTGGGCCGCCAATGCAAGCAATTGGAATGGGCGGTGGAAAATCTGGTGGGCGAAGGCCGCAAGAAACTTATTTTCGATTTCAGCGGTGTGACCAGCGTCGACAGCACAGGCATTGGAATCATCGTTATGTCGGCCGGACAGGTGAAAAAGGCTGGTGGAGAGTTGCGGGTAGCGGGCGCCACTGAGCATATAGAGCAGGTATTGAAGACGACGAATATACACCAGATCATCGCACTGCATCCGAGCGCGGCGGCCGCCGCGGCTGCGTTCTGAGGGGAACCGGTATCTGAGGCTTTAAATCGGCGCTATTTGAGCGTATCGCTGCGATAGAGTTGCCCAAGTTGCGTTCGATAAGTGATCGCCATCCAGCGGCCATCCGGCGTGATCGCGGTGGGAGTAACCATGGGCCTCAACCCTGCCTGGTCTTTGGGCGTCACCACCTGCCAGAGTTCCCGCCTGCCTGATTCGATGTCGACCTTATTAATGGTGAGACCTGTCGGGGTGATGGTCTGCGTGAAAACGTGCTTCGGGTCTTCCGCCCACGCCACCGGAAATTCTCCGGATTGCATCCCCGGAATTGGCTTGGCCTTACCGTCGGCGATGGAGAGAACGACCCACACGCCATTCTGTGTCGTCGAAAGCAAGCGTCCGTCTGGCGACACCGTCGACCAATCCGTTACCGCGGGCACCACCTGTTTCAGCGTCGAACCGTTTACGTCAGCGACGTAGATGCCCTCGGGCTGTCCCCCTTGGCTGGCGTTCAAAAGAAGATGTTGGCCATCGGCGAACCACAGCGCCCACCGCAGATGAAAGCCATCCCAGCGTAGTGTGCGCGCCTGTCCCGGGCCCACTGGCACGATCTGCAGGCGTCCGGCGGCATCATCAGGCATCATGATCAGCGCCCATTTTCCGTCGGGAGAAATATCCGTGCCGAATCCGCCTCCTCCGATACGAACCGCGGGTGAACCATCTGGCTTGCGCACGTATACCGAGTATTCGTTGCCTCCCCTCTCGGATAAGTCGCTGAACAACATTTCACTTCCGTCGCGCGACAGTCTCGGACCATAACTGTAGGAGAGCCAGCTCAGGTCGCGTTCGTTTGTGTTGGGGCCATGCTCGACCACCGCCATCGATCCGCGCGATTCTTCGGTGGAAACCAGCACACGACCGGAGGGCGCGATGTCGAGGATGCGCGTCGGCGCCGTGCCGCAATACAACAGCCTTTCCTTCGCTGAAAAGCTGACGGCGTGGATGCAATATTGCTCGCCCGATGCCGCGGCGGAGAACCAGACTTCCTTCCCCGATGGCGCCCATGCCAGCCCTTCCAGCGATTCCCATCCAGTCGATAGAACTTGGATGTGCCCGGCGCGATCGATGAGGATCACATCGCCTCGATCGTCGATATTCGGCGGGTGCCGAAACAGCGCTACCTGTTTTCCGTCAGGCGAGACTCTCAGATCGCTCATCCAGTTCTCGCCCTCGATCAGCACCTTGCCCATGGGATATTGCAATCGCCAGCGATTGTTCGCGCGGTCAATCAGGGCCAGGTCGCTGCCATCCGGCGACCAGTCGGCGTCGTAGACATTCTCCAGCAGTTCGCGGGGCGCGCTGCCTCCGAGCGGAGACACAGCCAGCGTGCCGCCCCATTGATAGTGCGCGAAATACTGCGGCCGCATCAGAACCGCCATCTGACCCTGCCGCGAGATCGAGAGCAGCGAAGCTCCGCCCAGACCGGCCGCGGTCGATTCGGGATAATCTTCGCGAATGTTGTAGGTGTCGACCGCGCCACCGCCGAAGCGCGCACTATACAGCACAGTTTTTCCATCAGGCGCAAATCGTCCGCGAATCACTTCGCCGCGGCGGAAGGACACTCGCTCAAAGGTTGGTGGGGGCGCGGGCGCGGGATGCAGGAACCAGGCGATCGCGGCTCCAATCGCCAGGCCGGCGATTGCGGCTATTGCGGCGCTGCCCAGCCAGCGCGGCCTTTCGGCTCCGGCCGCAATAGCCACGTTCGCGGCAGTCCTCGAGGTCGTGCCAGTTAATGCCTCGAGCGCGAAGGCTAAATCCTTTGCCGATTGAAAGCGCTGCTCCGGTTGCTTCTCAAGGCAGCGCCGGACGATACGCTCAAGGCCCGGCGAGACGGGGTGATTCATCTCGCTCAGTTCCGGCGGCTCTTCTTTCAGGATCGCCGTCATCGTTTCGGCTGCGGTATCGCGGCGGAAGGCGCGCTTGCCCGAGATCATTTCATACAGCACCGCGCCGAAAGCAAAAATATCAGTGCGTGAATCGATGGCCGCGCCGCGCACCTGCTCGGGCGCCATGTATCCCGCCGTGCCCATCACCATGCCGGCCTCGGTCGGCGAACTGGTCAGCGTCAAGCCATCGGCGGATTCACGCTTGGTTCCGCCGGCCGGTGCGAGTTTTGCCAAACCAAAATCGAGAATCTTTACACGGCCGTCGCGCGTGATGAAAACGTTCTCCGGCTTCAGGTCGCGGTGGATGATGCTTTTGTCGTGAGCGGCGGCCAGTCCTTGCGCGATCTGCGCAGCATAGTCGGAAGCCTTGCGCGGCGGCAGCGGGCCCTGCTCGAGCTCGGCGCGCAAGCTGGCGCCCTCCAGAAGCTCGGAGACGATGAAGGGCGAGCCATCTTGCTCACCGATATCGTGAATCGCGAGGATGTTCGGATGGTTGAGCGTCGCAACCGCGCGCGCCTCCTGCTCAAAGCGCCGCAGCCGGTCGGCATCGCGGGAGAAAGAATCTGGTAGAACCTTCAGCGCGACTTCGCGACCAAGTCGCGTATCACGCGCCCGATAAACCTCTCCCATGCCTCCGGCGCCGATGGGAGCGATGATTTCGTATGGGCCGAGCTTCGTGCCAGAGGCGAGTGACATTCGTGGGCGCAATTATAAATGGAAGCTGTCGCGGCAAGGATATTCTGTTCGCGCGGGGACGCGGGTTGTGTGCGCTCGCCGCCATTCCAAAGAAATGTGGCGCGACTCCGGCTTCGACTACCACCGAGCTTACTTCGTCGGCCAATCCGTCGTCGGTCGGCCAAACCGTAACCTTTACTGCGACATTGACGTCTTCGGCGGGAGTGAACCCATTTGGCACGGTGACGTTCACCGCCGGCGACACGACGCTTGGAACGGTTGCGCTGAGTAGCGGCGCGGCAAGCATCTCGACAGCCTCCCTGCCGGGGGGCTCGACGCTGATTACTGCAACTTACAACGGCGCCGATAGTTTCACTGGAAGTTCGGCTTCGCTGACGCAGGTGGTGCAATAGTTATCGGTGAAGCAGGATAAACGGCGATTCGTGATGCCGCCAGACGCGACTGGTGGGCGGGAGCTAGCGATGCTCTCAGCGCACGCCGGTCCAAATCTGATACACCACTACGCCAACCATAAACACGAGATAAACTCGGAGCGCCCAGAAAAGAACCATCTCGGTGGGCGTGAGCTGGCGGCGAGGACAATGATGGTGCTCCTTGGCGAAGATCAACTGGTCAGGCTCGAGCGCCGACATTACTGACGTGATTTCTTCCCGGCTGACTTCGTGGTCGGGTACGGAATCCGAATGCTTCTCCATCTATCTGCCTCCGATCACTGCCAGCGCATTGGGTGCGATCACGCTGATGCCAAACACGAGGCCCGCGCCGACCAGAACGATCACGACCCCTAGCGCCAGCACATTCGCCCAGTTCGGACTGACCAAATCGCCCATGATTTCGCGATCGTTCACCAGCATGTAGAGAAAGAGAAGCGCCGGAGGCATGGCCAGCACGGCAATCACGTTCACGAGCAGGACGATGTAGACGAGTGGGATGCCCGGGATCAGGACTAGTCCTCCCGCGGCCGCTGCTTCGAGCAGCAAAACGAGGTAGAAGGATTTGCCTTGCCTGAAGGGAAGATTGAGACTGTGCGGGCGGCGCGCCACTTCTCCGAAGGCGTAGGCCGATGAGGTGGAAATGGTGATGGCCGCGACCATTCCGGCCTCGAAGATGCCAAGCGCAAACAGCGCCGCTCCCCAGTGGCCGACAAAAGGTTGCAAAGCTTGCGCGAATTCCGCCGCCTCGAAGTTCGCCGCCGCCATGTGATGCGCGAACAGGGGAGCCGTCGCTAATATCGTCGCCAGCGCGGCTACCGTCGCTAAAGCCGCTCCCAGAGCCGTATCCACGCGTCCCATACGAATGTCGTGCGTGGTGAGGCCTTTGTCAGCAATCGCGCTCTGCTGAAAAAAAAGCATCCAGGGCGTGACGGTGGCTCCGATGTCGGCAAGCAGAATGAGAACTGTTTCCTGCGTAAGGCCGCCGGGCAACGGCTTCCAGGTTAGCAATGAGCGGGTGACCTCGTGCCAGTGGGGATGCGCCAATAAAGCCACCGGCACAAAAACCAGGTTGAATATCGCGGCACCCAGGATAATCCGTTCCCATGTCCAGTAGCGGTGCGTAATGAGCGCGACGGAGAGAACGAGCAAGGCGCCGAGAACGGCGACTGCTGGCCGCACCCCGAAAAATCCCAAGCCGGCGCGAATGGCGATGAACTCGGTGACCAGGGTCAGGAAGTTGCCGATCATCAGATCGAACATCGAGAACCAACCCCAGAATGGGCCAAAGCGGTCGAAGATCAATTCGGCGTGGCCGCGATGCGTGGCTGCGCCGAGGCGCACCGTCATCTCCTGGACCACGCACGCCATGAGGAAGGTGAGCACAACGAAGGGCACAAAAAATCCGACGCCAAATCGGGCGCCGGTCGCGGCATAGGAGAGCATGCTGGGGCCGTCGTTCTCGCCCAGCATTACCAGAATACCGGGGCCGATGAGCAGCCAGAACAACCGCAGTCGTGGCCGGATCCCTCGCCGCGCGCGCGTCGCCGAAACCTGTTCGCGGTCGTGTGCCCGATCGATATCTTCATGGGTGATGACGACTTCGCCGGCGGAGGCGCGATCGTTATTCGCCATTGGGTCGATGAGGGTAATCGGGCGGACTGCGGTTTCCCCTGCGTGTTCCGACGCTGTATTTCGTTCTTTCATTCGCTGACGCAGGCAAGAAGCGCAGGGCGCTCGCCGAGTAATTAGCGTAAGTATACATCAGGGAATAAACTACGGTTAATTACATTTGCGATTGCGATTATTAGATATTCGGATGGCAGCGCATTCCGAGGTTTGAGGTCGGTTTGAAGGTTTGTCAGCCTTTCGAGGCGACCTTCCCATCTATCGATTTAACCCAGACCTTCTCCGCGGCGGACACTCCGAGTGAAACCCGGCCCGCGCCGGTGGTCAGGGTCAGAGTTTGATCGTAATTGCGATGCGCGACATGAACTTTGGATCCGGGACGAATGCCGCGCTGCTCCAGAAACTCGAGCAAGCGGCGGTCGCGCTCATAGATTCCGCTTACCTGAAAATTCTGGCCCGGCTCCGCCTGCGCCAGCAGGAGCAAACCGCGACGGCGGCGGCTCGCCGGACTTTCCAATTCGGTTAGATTGCCATGGGGACAGGCGACTCCGGCGCCGAGTTTGGCCAGCAATCTGGCTTCGAAGTCCGGCGAGACGGCGTGCTCTAGACGCTCTGCCTCATCATGCACCTTGTACCATTCCATCCCGAAAATTTCGGCAAGCATGCGCTCGATCAGATGATGGCGAACCGTCAGTTTGCGGGCGATCCTTCGGCCAGCAGCCGTCAGGCGAACGCGGCCGTCGGTATTCACACGTACCAACCCGTCCTTTTTGAGGCGTCGGAGGGCCATCGTGACGGCGGGCGGTGAGACTTTGAGCCAGTGCGCGAGGGTCGCGGAAATAACGGTTTCGCCTTCGCTCTCGGCTCCGAGAATCGCTTTGAGGTAGTCCTCTTTGGAAACGGTGATCACGTAGCAGATTATACGGCGAGATTAAGCACAGTTAATGAGAGATCGCAGCGGTCAGAGGTTGGATTGCAGAGGTCAAGGTCCGAGAGACTCCATCCCTGAGCGGCGGACAGCTTTCGCCTGGTTTCTAGCCTCTGCAATTTGACCTCTGCAATCCAACCCTAACCTCCGCAATCTCTCTTCTCGTTTGACATCATCTTCGTTCGCCCCTACCCTTGAATGTCTCCGATATGAAAATTCTCGTCATCGGCAGCGGCGGGCGGGAGCATGCGCTAGTCTGGAAGCTGCGACAATCGCCGCGAGTCAAGAAAATATATTGCGCGCCGGGCAACGGCGGCATTGCGGACGAAGCGGAGTGCGTCGCGGTGGATGTAAAGAGCCTCGACTCGATGATCGCGCTCGCCAACCAGATTCAGCCTGACCTCACGATCGTTGGGCCGGAGTTGCCGCTTCTGCTCGGCGTGGTCGATGAATTTACGCGCCGCGGCTGGCGCATATTCGGCCCGACACGCGCCGCCGCTCAACTTGAAACCAGCAAGAGCTTTGCCAAGCAATTCCTGCAACGTCATCACATCCCCACGGCGCATTATGCGATCTGCGATTCTGCGGAACAGGTTCGCGATGCGCTGCCGCATTTTCATACACCGATCGTGGTGAAAGCCGATGGACTCGCTGCCGGCAAAGGCGTGGTGATTGCAAAGACCAAAGAGGAGGCATCCAGCGCGGCTGCCGAAATGCTGAGCGGCCGGATGCTGGGCGAGGCGGGCTCGCGTGTTGTCCTGGAAGAATTTTTGCAAGGCGACGAACTTTCGTTTCTCGTGGTGAGCGACGGCGAGCGGGTGGCGCCGCTGGTAGCCGCGCAAGATCACAAGCGCGCGGGCGATGGTGATACCGGACCGAATACCGGCGGCATGGGCGCCTACACCACGCGGACGATCGTCGATGACAAGATGCGCGACTGGCTCATCACCCACATTGCACGACCCGTCGTCACCGGAATGAAAGCCGAGGGCGCGGAGTATAAGGGCGTTCTGTATTGCGGCTTGATGATGACGGCGCGCGGGCCGATGGTGCTCGAATTCAACTGCCGCTTCGGTGATCCGGAGACGCAGCCGATTCTGATGCGCATGGAAAGCGACTTGCTCGAGGCGATGGAGGCATCGATTGACGGGCGCACCAGCGATGGCGATTTCAAGTGGTCGGACGATGCGGCGGTATGCGTGGTGATGGCGTCGGGAGGTTATCCGGGAAGTTACGAGGCGGGCAAGAAAATCAGCGGGTTGGAGAATGCGGCGAAACTGGAGGGCGTAAAAGTCTTTCACGCTGGAACGTCAAAGCGTGACGGAGATTTCTACACGTCCGGAGGCCGCGTGCTGGGTGTAACCGCGCGGGCAGCAGAATTGCAGACGGGGGTGCAGCGCGCCTATGAGGCCTGCGCGAAAATTGATTTTGATGGCGCGCAATATCGTAGGGACATCGCGGCGAGGGCGCTGAAGAAGCAGTAGGATTTGCGCTGTTAGGGCAGGAAAGTAGAATTCTTAGAGGTAATGCAACTCAGGAAAAAGGACCATGGCCAAACCACAAGTTTCGATCGTAATGGGAAGTGACTCTGATCTTGAGATCATGCGCGAGGCGGGCAAAGCGCTCGACGAGTTCGGAATCGCGTACGAAATGGACGTAACCTCAGCGCATCGCTCGCCCGATCGCACCGCAGATTACGCGCGGCAAGCGGCGCAGCGCGGCATTCGCGTGATCATCGCGGGGGCGGGCGGAGCAGCCCATCTGGCGGGGGTGATCGCGGCGCATACAACTTTGCCTGTCATCGGCGTGCCCATTCCGTCGACTTCGCTGCAAGGTATGGATTCACTGCTCGCGATGGTGCAAATGCCGGCGGGAATACCAGTGGCAACCGTCGCCATCGGCAAGCCGGGAGCTACGAACGCAGGAATTCTAGCGGCACAGATACTCGGCGTTGCGGATGCTGCTGTCGCAAAAAAACTGGCGACGCATAAAGAGAAACTCGCGCGCGGCGTGGAAGAAAAATCCAAGAAACTCCAGGCGGAAATTCAAAAGTGAGCGAAACACTCCCAAGAGACTGAACCAACGAGTGAGCGTGGCTCACACCTTCAAGTTTTTGAGATAGTCCCTGAACTCTCCGCCGAGATCGCCGCGCTTCAACGCGAATTCGACCGTCGCTTTCAGGAAACCGAGCTTGTCGCCGGTATCGTGGCGACGTCCTTCATACACATAGGCGTACAGCTTTTCGCGCTGGAGTAGCCCACGCAACCCGTCCGTAAGTTGCAACTCGCCGCCCGCGCCCGGCTTGATGTGGGACAACGTTTCGAAAATCGTCGGCGTCAGAATGTAACGGCCGATCACGGCCAGATTCGAGGGCGCGTCTTCGCGCTTCGGTTTTTCTACGAGGTCAAGGACTTCGTAGAGTTTTCCGCCTGAGCCCTCGACCTCTTTCGCTTTGATCACGCCATAAGAAGAGATCGCCGGGCCCTCCACGACCTGCGTAGCGATTACCGAACAATGCTTCTCGTCGAATACGCCCATCAACTGTTTGAGTACCGGCACTTCTGCATCGATCACGTCGTCGGCAAGCAGCGTGGCGAAGGGTTCGTCGCCAATCAATTCTCGCGCCGTAAGCACTGCGTGGCCCAGGCCGAGCGCTTCTTTCTGGCGCACGTAGGCGACATAGATCATGTCGGAAATCTGGCGCACGATCTTGAGCAGATCGTTCTTGCCTTTTTCTTCGAGCATCTTCTCGAGTTCGTAGCTGACGTCGAAATGATCTTCAATTGCGCTTTTGCCGCGTCCGGTGATGATGATGATCTGGTCACATCCGGCCGCCACAGCCTCTTCCACGCCATATTGAATGATGGGCTTGTCGACCAGCGGCAGCATCTCTTTTGGCTGCGCTTTGGTGGCGGGGAGAAAGCGGGTGCCTAATCCGGCGGCGGGAAAAATTGCTTTGCGGACCGATCGGATCTTGCGGCGGTCGCCATGCGTTCGTCGTTCTTGCGTCGGTTTCATCGCAGAATCATTGTAACTGCTCGGGGTTACACCTCGCGCACGGCTTCTTGGCGCGCTTCCAGTTCTTCCAGCAGATCGCGCAGCGTCTGCAAAATCCCTTCGGCGCTGTCGATTTTTATGGAGAATTTCAGCGTACCGTCCGGGGTAAATTGCGTACCCCGTTGCGATGCGACAAAGCGCGCCAGTTTCTCTGCGTCAATCGCGGCATTCTGGCTGAACTTGATGCTGACAAATTCGCGCTTACGCTCGATCGCGGTTGCGCCCACGCGCATCGCCTGAAGCTTCAGCACGGCGTAATCGAGCAGATTGCGGACGGCGCGCGGCGTTTCGCCATAACGGTCGATCAACTCTGATCGCACATCGTGCAATTGCGATTCGGTTTCCACGCCAGCGACGCGCTTATACATGCGCAAGCGCTGGTTCTCTTCCTTTATATAGTCGGAAGGAATGCGAATGTTTAGGCCGAGATTGAGCTGGATTTCCGTGACCTCGACTCCTGCCTCGCCCTTCATCTCACGCACTGCGCGCTCCAGCATCTGCGTGTAAAGCTCGAAGCCCACCGCTTCGATGTGGCCGCTCTGTTCGCCGCCAAGCAGATTGCCTGCGCCGCGGAGTTCGAGATCGAGGGCGGCGATTTTGAATCCCGCACCGAGGTCGGAGAATTCTTTGAGCGCGGCGAGACGGCGCCGCGCGATCGGTGTCAACTCGATCTCCGAGGGCAACAGCAGATAGGCATAGGCGCGACGGTTGGAGCGGCCGACGCGGCCACGCAATTGATAAAGCTCAGACAGACCGAGCCGGTCGGCGCGATTGATCAGGATGGTGTTACACAGCGGAATGTCGAGGCCATTTTCGATAATCGTAGTTGAGACCAGAATGTCGGCTTCGTGATGCATAAATTTCAGCATCACTTTTTCCAGCTCCCCTTCACCCATTTGCCCATGGCCCACGGTGACGCTCGCGTTTGGAACCATCGATTGAAGTTTGGCCGCAATCTCCCAGATGGTGTCGATGCGGTTGTGAACGAAATACACCTGGCCGCCGCGGTCAAGCTCCTGTTCGATTGCCGACTGGATAAGTTTTTCATCCCAATTGGCGACGACGGTCTGAATTGCCATGCGGTCTTTGGGCGGCGTTTCGATGACGCTCATGTCGCGCAGGCCGACCAACGACATATGCAGCGTGCGCGGAATGGGCGTGGCCGACATGGTGAGCACGTCGACCTGGGTGCGCATCTGCTTGATGCGCTCTTTGTGGCGGACTCCGAAACGCTGCTCTTCGTCAACGACCAGCAGGCCGAGGTCGGCAAACTTCACGTCTTTCGAAAGCAGGCGATGGGTACCAATGAGTATGTCGACTTTGCCGGCTTCGACTCGTTGCAAAATTTCTTTAACCTGCTTGGGCGTGCGGAAACGGCTGATCATTTCTACGGTGAGCGGAAAGGGCGCGAATCGCTGTTTGAAAGTTTCGTAATGCTGGAACGCGAGAACGGTCGTCGGCGCGAGCACGGCGACTTGCTTGTTATCGCTCAAGGCCTTGAAGGCCGCGCGCATCGCGACTTCCGTCTTGCCGTACCCTACGTCGCCGCAGAGCAGACGATCCATCGGGAGCTGCGATTCCATGTCACGCTTCACGTCGGCGATCGCCTGCGCCTGGTCTTCGGTCTCGCTGTATTCGAACGAGTCTTCGAACTCCTTCATCCATTCGGTATCGGCCGGATAGATGTGACCGCGCGCCGCCTGACGCTGCGCATAAAGTTTGAGCAACTCGTCGGTCATATCCTTCATCGCCTTGCGCACGCGAGCCTTGGTCTTGCCCCAGGCGGCACTGCCGAGATGATTGAGGACGGGCTTCGCGCCCTCCGACGAACGATATTTCTGGACGAGATCGAGGCGAGTCAGCGGAACGTAAAGCCGCGCTGCATCGGCGTATTCGAGCAGCATGAACTCCGCAGTGCCATCGCCTTGGTTGATTTCCTTCAAGCCTTGATATTGGCTGATACCGTGCTCGACGTGGACAACGTAATCGCCGACCTGCAAATCGCGGAAGTCGGAAAGGAACGCCGAGACTTTCGACTTCTGGCGTTGCGGACGCGCCGCAACCAGGTCTGATTCGTCGAAGAGATCGCGCGCGCCAAAGATCGCGAGATGCGCCTCGGGCAGAACAAAACCGTCTGGCAGATAAGCCTTCAACAAAGTCGTGGTGAGTACATCGCCGGCAAAATACGAAGTTTCGTCAGCGTAGCTTTCTCCGCTGCGCGTGCGGCTGCCGAGCCGATAGGAGGCGTTGTACTCGGTGAACATGTCGGCGAGGCGCTCGACTTCTCCCGTATTGGGGACGGCGAGAATCACCTGCATGCCGCCGCCAACCATTTTCTGCACCTGTTCGATCATGGCCGGAACCGCGCCGTGGAACCGGGTGGCGGGCTGGGAAAGGAACGCGGCTTCGGGTTGCTTCTCACCGGATTCGTCGGCGTCACGTGCCACAGCGAGATATTCGAAGTCGGCTCCGGCAAGCGTTGCGACCTTTTCTCGCCACCTTTCCGGCGTCATATAAAGATCCGCGGGGCGAACTAAATTTCCGACGCCGCTGCGTTCATGCGCTTCTTCGATTCGCGCCCAAACTTTATCGAGCTCCAAATTCAGCGCTTCGGGCTCGTCGAGAATCACACGTGCTTCGGGAAGCAAGCCAAAGATGGTGCGGTCGGCGCCCGCGACGGGAGCATAGAACTCCCAGCCGGGAAAGACGCCGGCGCCCGAGTCGCGCATCGCCTGCTCGACAACTTCCGGCGATCCGGCGATGCGTTTGCCTGAAAGGCGCGCGTTGATCGAGCCGAGTAATTCTTCCGTGACAGGAGTTTCGGTCAGCGGTAGAAGCAACGCTTCATCGACCGGGTTGGAAGACCGCTGGCTCGTCGGATCGAACTTGCGCATCGATTCGATTTCGTCGCCGAAAAATTCGATGCGCACCGGCCGGTCCGCCTCCGGAGAGTAGACATCGAGAATGCCGCCGCGAGCCGCGTACTGCCCGGGCATTTCGACAACGTCGGTCGCGCTGTAGCCGACCGTGTTCAGGTGCTCGAGCAGTTTGTCGAGATCGAAAACCTCGCCGCGACGCAGAACCCGCGCCAGGTCGGCATAGTACTCGGGAGAGCGAAGCAGGATAGTGGTGGCGCTCACCGGAGAAACTACAATCGCGGCGCGGCCGGTCGCGATCTTCCACAGAGCCGTGGCGCGTTCTTCCTGAATCTCCGGGTGCGGCGATAAATTCTGGAAGGGCAGGACATCGCGCGCCGGAAGACTGAGGACCGAATCGGGATCGGCCGCTCCAGTCAATTCGCAAAAAGCGCGCAACACGGGCAGCAACTCTTCGGCTGCACGGTTGTCAGGCACCACCAGCACAAACGGGCGCTCAACCGTGCGCCGCAACAAAACTATGATTAGCGCTTTCGCGGTCGACGACAGTCCAGTGACACGCATCCGCCCCGCGCTCTCCCGCAGATGGGAGGCCGCACGCGTGAAGGTAGGCAATTGTTCCACGTCCGCGAAAAGCTCGCGGACAAACGGCAAGAGCATTCCTGTCTATTTTAGCAGTCTGTCGGCGCTGAGACAGATTGCCGCCGCGTCGCGACAAGAGTAATCTGCGACCGCGCCTCTACAAGGAGGGCGAAGAGATGTCCAGACAAGTTTGGCTAGTTTCCATTTTGTTTGTGGCGCTCGTGCACGCTCAACCGAAGAAGCCGGAACGATCGGCGCCGGAACCGCGCGCAGATGCTTTGCGCGAGCAGATCGTCGCGCAGGAACGCGCCGGGTTGGATGCACTGAAGACCGGCGATCTCGCAAAGTTCGGTGCTTCGACCGCGGATGACGCCATCTTCGTCGATGCGCACGGTCCTGCCACCAAGGCTGAGGTGATGGAGCATACGGCGGAATTCCGGCTGCATGACTATACGATGTCCGACGTGAGATTCATTCCGCTTTCGGCGGAGTCCGGCATGATCATCTATACGGTGACAGAGAGCGGAACCAGCCACGGCAAGGATTTCAGCGCCAGAGTTTATGTTTCCAGCTTATGGCTCAAGCGCGGCGGAAAATGGCTGTGCGAATTCAGTCAGGAAACAGGGGCGAGGTAGCTGATCGTTTACGCGCCATCTATTCACTTGGGGTTGTCCGGCTTTGCCGGCGGAGCGGCAGCAGGCGGCGCCGCCTGCTGCTTGGCCAGGGACTCATCCACGCGCTTCTTGAAATCACCTGCGTCGTCGTGAATAAGCCCGCTGTAGGCAGTCTGAACCTGCAGTTCGCAAGTCTCGCCCTTCGCGTTCAGCACGACGGAGTTGATACGTTTTCCGCCGAGCGTCCCCCCAATGACAAACGATGCGGTCATCTCGGTGTTGTCGATGCCCAATATCCCGTACTTCCCCGAGTTGCGGAGCGTATCCTTCACCGCGACCCACAACACGTTGCATGACACGGAATACATGTCCTTGTGCGTCTTAGCGAAAGATGGGGCGACGACAATTAACAAACTTAGAGCGGATGCAACGAATCGTCTCATGACAAGTCCTTTGCTGGCGCAGACATATTAACACCGAGATTCAGCGTTCGCGGTGACAAGGTTATCTAGTTGTAAACCCAAGTGACTTATTTGCGCAGGAAAGGCCGTGTCAGGCAAGTTGGCCCGCCAGCGCCGTTGATGCAGATCTCGGAACCGGGAAACGTGCGTACGTCAAAGCCCGCGTCGCGGAGGCGCTGATTTGTTTTGGCGTTTTCTTCGAGCGCAAGCACGCGCTTTTGTCCGAGCGCAAGCACGTTGCAGGCGAGCGTGTCGCGTTCGGAGTATTCAATCTCAATCAGGCGAAATTCATGCGCCTTGAGCAATTCAACCGTCTCAACCGCCAGCCACGGCAAATCGACGAGGACGGTTCGCTCATCGATCATGCTCATCAGCGACATCAGGTGCAGACAGGCGGAGGGTCCGGGTCCGTACGGTAGTGGGGCCGACCGCACCTCAACATGCTTTGCAGACAGCAGAGCGCGCAACTGGCCGATGCCTGCCTCGTTCGTGCGATAGCCTTCACCGACAAGCAACGTTCGCGAATCGAGCCACACCATGTCGCCGGCTTCGGAACAACCGGGCAGTCGTATTTCGCCGAACAAAGGGATTTCGAGGTGACGGTAAAAGTCGGCGTGCGCTCGCGGCTCCACTTCGCGACTCTGCTTTCCCGGATTCATCAGCACCGCACCAAAATCAGTAGCCAGCGACGCGTCGTGCGTGTAAACGGCATCGAGGGTGAGCAACTCCGCGGCCGGCAATTGTACGACCTCGGCGCCGGACTGGCTTAGCAGGTCGCATAAAGTCTCGTGCTGCGTCTGCGCTAGCGCAAAATCGGGAGCATGTTGAAATCCAAGTTCCCGCCAGGCTGCCGTTTTCTCGGGGCGATTCCATCCGGCATTCTCGGGCGAGCACACCATCACTCGCAGCAATTCTCCAGTCATGGTATGGCCGTTGAATTTTTCGGGATGCGGCAGCGCAGGCACAAGAAATATTTCTGACACAGCAATCGATCTCGCTCGAAGAACCTTCGCTTTTAGAAATCTATGCAAAGCTCATCGCAAACGCAATGCAACTGGAGGGTAGCGGAATCGTGATCACAAACGATAGGCCCACAAAACATTTTGCTCTTGTCATCTCGCGCCTATGGTAATCAACCTTATTGCTTGCCTAAACACCTTTCACTGATGTACATATCAGTTTTCCCGTCCCACCAAACTGTGCTTGAAGTGCAGCTAGCTGGCCATACAATCACGCACTCGAATTGCGCCTTCCGCCGTGATGCGGAAGATCTCAGGAGCCCTATGAAAGCGACCCTGCGTCCGTTTTGCTTCGCGGTTTTATTTTTCCTCATTCGTCAATTCGCACTCGCGCAAGGCGCCGCTACCGGCGACCTCCACGTGACTCTGAAAGATCCAAAGGGCAGCGCGGTGACCAATGCCGCCGTTACGGTCAGCAATGTTGCGAAGGGTATCGAGCGCACCGGCACCAGCGACGGACAGGGAGGCTATACCATCCGGCAACTTTCTCCCGGCACGTATACCGTGACCGTGGATGCGCCGGGCTTCGCCAAGATCGAAGCGACTGAAGTCGCTATCACGGTTGGCGGAATGGTCGAGTTACCGGTCGCACTTACTATCGCAGGCGGTAAAGAAGTCGTCGAAGTCAGCGCGCAGGCGGACCTGGTGGAAACGTCGCGCACCTCTTCTACCGACACCATCGGCGAACGCCGCATCGACAATCTGCCCATCAACGGCCGCAACTATATCAACTTCACACTCACGGACTCGCAGGTCGTCCGCGATAACGCGCCCAACACTGGAGCCGCGCCTACTTCCGGCCTCAACATGAGCGGCCAGCGTGCCCGATCTAACTTAGTCAATGTCGATGGCGCGGACGCGACTGACAATTCCACCAACGGCGTGCGCTCGACGGTCTCTCAGGAAGACGTGCAGGAGTTTCAGATCATCACCAACAGCTATGCGGCCGAATACGGACGCGCCGCTGGGGGCGTGGTCAACATCATCACACGCTCCGGATCGAACGATTTTCACGGCGACGTCTTCGGATACCTGCGCGATCGCGACTTCCAGGCGGTTAATCCGTTCAGCACTACGTCGAATCCTGCGTACACGCGGGTGCAAGCGGGAACGGCCTTTGGCGGCCCGATCAAGAAAGACAAGACGTACTACTTCTTTTCTTATGAAGTCACGCGGCGGCATGAGACGGGATTCTCGAGCATCGGGCAGGACGGATTTGGCTTAGTGAACAATGTTGATCTCTCATCAGCATTCGGGCTACCTCCAGGCACCATCCCGCTCGTCTCAGGAACTCCCCAGCAGCAGCAGTATTTCGCCAATCTCCCCGCTGCTCTGCAACAGATCGCGGTAGCTCTCGGTCCTGCTGCGGCAAATGCGTATGCGCAGGAGGCGGCTGGCTATGGCACGTGGGTGGGCGGATCTTCCGGCATCGCGGTTAATGGAACCTATCCGATGCCGGCATTTACCGCGCTTGCCTCCTTCGGAGCGATTCCTACTCCGCCGACCGGGACGTTTACGCAGTTTCCGTCGTCGTGTACGTTTGTAAGTCCCAACACGCTGTGCAACGGCTTGCCTTCGAGCTTTTTGAGTTTGCAATCGCAGGAGGGCAATTTTCCGGTTTTCGAGGGCACCAGCCTTTATTCGCTGCGCCTCGACCACAACCTGACCAACAGCAACCACCTGACCCTGCGCGCTAATGTCAGTCCGAGCACGGTGACGGGCATCGAAGTTAACGGCCAGGACCAGCCCATTGGACAAAATTCCTACTCGCGCACCTCGCAGCAAACTTATCGCGATGTCGCCGGCGTTTTTCAAGACACCTGGACGATTGGCAATAACAAGGTAAATGAGTTCCGTTTTCAATACGCCCGCCGCGGTTTGGCGTATTTCTATAACAAGTCGATCGCGGCTGGAGATGACCCAGGCATAAACATCATTGGTGAAGCCTACATCGGACGCGAGCCGTACTCATTCATCCAGCGCGTCGAAAAGCGCTATCAGTTCACCGACAACTTTTCCTGGACTATCGGCTCCCATAACACCAAGCTTGGAGTCGACTTCAATTATCTGCCCCTTACCGCGACCTTCACCGTGAACTACGGCGGGGTATATGACTTCAGCGATATCCCCGGTCTATTTCCGGATGCATGTTCCCCGGTCTGCCCGATCTTTCCCGATTTCTCGTCGGTGCAGGCCTATGGCCTCGGCATCCCTTCGTACGTAGTGCAAGGCGTCGGCAGCCCGAATGACTCATTCTCTAACAAGCCCTTGGGAGTCTTCTGGCAGGACTCGTGGCGTGCGCGACCAAACCTTACGTTGAATCTGGGTTTGCGCTATGACGTGGAATTTCCGCCAACCTTCGCGCCGCCCGATGCGCTCGCTCAGGTTGGCTATAACTACCTGGGAGTGCAAAAGGGCATTCAGACCGACACCCACAACGTCCAGCCGCGCATCGGAATCGCCTTTGACCCAACAGGTGATGGGAAGAC
>Ga0187859_10000700_pt1 | contig 22021 bp, 20 predicted proteins | sample June2016WEW_10_1_2_FD_133019 | JGI IMG/M metagenome (GOLD analysis project Ga0187859, IMG submission 133019) | Peatland microbial communities from SPRUCE experiment site at the Marcell Experimental Forest, Minnesota, USA - June2016WEW_10_10 | ecosystem: Environmental > Terrestrial > Soil >...
CTATTGTGTTGAAAAACTATTGAACAGTTTTTCGCATTCGAGGTCCTAATTGCGGGAGCAGCAAAGGGAGCGCACCTGCATGATGGGACAACACAGCGGCAATCAGGACCGACTGTTTTACGCCTTCAACCTCGACGAGCACATGCCCGCGGATCATATGCTGCGCGGTATTGACCGATATCTCGACCTGACGGATTTACGCCACCACCTTGCAGATTACTACAGCCACACGGGTCGCCCTTCGGTGGATCCAGAGCTGATGATCCGGATGCTGCTGGTCGGGTACTGTTTCGGCATCCGATCGGAGCGACGGTTGTGCGAGGAGGTGCACCTGAACTTAGCGTACCGCTGGTTCTGCCGTCTTGGCCTCGAAGAGAAGGTTCCTGACCACTCGAGTTTTTCGAAAAATCGGCATGGCCGCTTCCGCGAAAGTGAAGTGTTCCGGCCCGTATTCGAGGGAGTTGTCCAGCGATGCATGACCGAAGGGCTGGTGCGCGGCGAAGGGTTCGCGGTTGACGCGAGCATTGTGAAGGCGGATGCCAACCGCCGCCGCGGTGTTCCGAGTGATGAGTCGATTGACTGGAGCAAGCCGGAACTCGGGACGCGTGCTGTGCGCGAGTATCTGCAAGCGCTGGAGCAAGAGGGTCAGATAGGCGCTACGCCGAAGGACATTTCGCTGACCGATCCGGCGGCGCGTTGGACCGCGGCTCCTGGGTGCCCGGCGTTTTTCGCCTACTCCACCAATTATCTGGTCGACGTGCACTATGGGGTGATCGTTGACGTTGAAGCGACGGGCGCGCATCGCATCGAAGAGAACGATGCCACCAAGACGATGATCGATCGGGTGGAAGATCGCTTCGAGCTCAAGCCCAAGCGGTTGATCGGTGATACGGCCTACGGCACTGGACCGATGCTAGGCTGGTTGGTGGACGTGAAGCAGATCGAGCCGCACATCCCGGTGTGGGATAGAACCGAGCGGGACGACGGCGCATTTAGCCGATCGGAGTTTGCGTTCGACGCGGCGGCCAATCGATATACCTGTCCTGCCGGCAAGTTCCTCAAACCGACCTGGCGCATGAAGAAGAGAAATCCGAACATGTACCGCGCCAGCCAGCTCGACTGTCAGAGCTGCCCGTTGAAATCGAAGTGTTGTCCGAACACACCGCATCGCAGGATCGAGCGCAATCCCTTCGAACCCGCTCGCGAGGTCGCTCGCAAGCTCAGCAAAACTCGCCGCTACCGCCAATCACGCAATGACCGAAAGAAAGTCGAGGTTCTGTTCGCTCATATGAAGCGCATCCTTCGGGTCGACCGACTACGATTGCGAGGACGAAGCGGAGCACAGGATGAATTTTTGCTGACTGCCATCGCCCAGAACCTCAGGCGACTCGCCATCACGTTCAAATCGAGGTCATTCGAGCCGGTTGGTGCACTTACATAGATAAATCGGAGTCGAATCCCGAGAAACCACGGTCACGCCGTCAAACAACTGAAAAATGCCGACGATCTCGCTCGGTCCTGGGCCTTATGAGCGCGTCCAGGTGGCGAGTTTTTCAACGGTATAGGTCGATGCCGGACCGTCGCCGTTGGTTTACCGATTCACTCGCATTACTGTTTCGTAACCCATTGGCAGCTATGAAAAGCTGGTGCTACATCGTGTGCTTAGTTTCAGTGCCCGCGCTAATCAGCTGCGGTTCCGCATGCACATCGAAATCTCTTGCATAGATTCATGAACCAACCGGCAACACATTCAATGTGACACGCACCGACTGCGACAGGCTCGCAAAGGACAGCGTCGTAACCGTAACTGCGAGCCGCGACGGCGCGGAGCGATCGGGGCTGCTACTTAAGTACGATCCATGGGGAGAAGAGGTGACGCAGGCACGTGTCACAGCGGACGGCACAATTCTGTTTCACCTTGCGAGAGCGCCTTATTTTAGTTTAAATGAAACATATCGGCCAAAATGACGCCGTAGGTACTGCATGGTCCAAATACAATCCAGGCCGGAGCTTCCGCTGTATCGCCTCTACGTGCTCAGGGCTTCGTATCTTCTGGTTGGTTTGGCGCAGGGCTCGCGCACGTGGCCGGCGATCCTGCATCACACGCGGCCGTGGGATTTCTGGCATGGCGTCGGGACGAGCTTCTTTGGCGCGCTTACGCTGCTCTGTCTCCTCGGCGTGCGGTATCCGGTCAGGATGATGCCGCTGCTGATCTTCGAATTCACGTGGAAGCTCATCTGGGTGCTCGCAGCGTGGCTTCCCCCGTACCTGGGCCACACACTGGATCCCGACATCGCCGATTCGTTCTCAGGCATCTTCGCGGGCGTCGTGATCGTGCCGCTCGTGCTTCCGTGGGGATACCTCTGGAAGACGTACGTGACCACGCCGAGCGACCGGTGGCGGTAGCTATTTGCGAATTCGCTGTATTTTCCATCGAGGAGTTTCCCACAGACATGTGGGCGCTTGTACCATGTCAGCGACATGCGCGTCTGTTTTCCGACCTTCCGGCGCTACGGAAAACGTGGTCCCCATGAGAACGCGCGGCTCCCTTCAGAACCTCCGGGCCTCTGCTTGAACGAGAAGATGTCGGTGCCAAGGCGCGCCCGAACATCTGGGACAGAGGCGAACGGCTATCGATTACGGCGTCAGCGCCGCGCATCCGCGTTTAGAGCAACCTCCTACATGGGGCGCGTTTAGGGTAAAGGTCTCAATTAATCAGATTGCTTATCTCAATAGCCGTTAGGGCACCAGACACTCGATGGCATGATTCGAGATGGAACGATACCCGTCTGCTTCAACTCACCGCTGGATAGCAGACGGCGACGGCTGGCAGCAGCGGGTCACGACTGCTCGGTCGAGTCAGGTGACAATTGCGTCGTATCGGTTGCCGGGCAAGCTTGGAACTCGGACAGACCATACTATTTCGGTGACAAGAACGCCGGTATGGGTTTATGTTGGAAATCAATGGGGAAGAATTGATGGGTCGTGGATTTGGGGGCGGTGGGGGATTCGGGCCGGAGGGCGGTTTTTTTGAGTGGCTGCGGGCGCGCCGGCAGGTTCTTGAAGCTACGGAGGCAGATTTGCGCGAACGAGGATTGCCTATTCCGCCGGTGCCGACGTCACCGGCTGCAGAGGGTCGTGACCGTCGATTCGCGGATACGGCCAGGCACCGCACTGTCAAATTGCTCGATTCGAGCCGCGGGTTTCTTCGCCACCAAGGAGTCGCTCAATTACAGTCCCGCCACTTTGAGACATTCAGCGCCTGCAATTGCCGGCTCCAGAGCCGACGATCTTGATAATGAATTTTAGACAGTGCCAGGTACTCGATCGCCTTTGAATGGTCAGATACGCCGAGTTCGAATAGCACACCGTCGCGAGGCTGCTTGCCGATCGCCACACCATCTTTCCATGCGCCCGAATAGATCGCAGCGATTGCCTATCAAAACGCATCGGCGGTCTATTACCTGCTCTTTCAGGTCACGCAATGGGCGCGCGCAGGGTAATTTCCAACACGCGCAGACCGCCCGCGATCAAAGCGCGCAGCGCGCGCCAGCGGACACCCCTTGTACGGGTTTGGTAACTCTCAATACCGGCATCACCGGAGCCCGGCCACCAATTTCTCGGAAGTTCACTAAAAGACGCTGTTGATCAAATGAGCCGCGACGTGACATCACTCATCTCGAGGTTCTACAGCCCCACTACGCAACTGTCAGATCCCCTGATAGCCGATGTACACGTCGAGACCCGTGAAATGCAGCTGCCCCTCGGATTCACGTGCAGACTTTAAGCCGTGCCCCTCAGCCATTTGCCATCGACCGCGCAATTTCCAGACCGCATGATCATTGCTAAGGTTAAACACGAACAACATCTTCTGATGTTCAAGGGTCCTTAGGAAGGCAAGGCATGGAGGCTGGACGTCCAACACTTTCATCGCACCGTATAAAATGGATGGATAACGTTTCCGCCAATCAAGGAATTTGCGATAAGCATTGAGCACGGAGTCTGGGTCCACGTCCTGCACATTAACTGCCATCTTCAAATGGTCCTGCCCCAGTGGTAGCCAAGGGGTGCCGACGGTAAACCCGGCGTTAGCCGCGCTATCGGTCCACGGCATTGGGGTTCGGCAGCTATCTCGCCCCTTGTAGTCGGGATAAAGCGTCAGACCCCAGGGGTCTCTGATAGCTTCGTAGGCTAAGTCCACATCCGTGAGTCCCAACTCTTCTCCCTGATAAATGCATGCACAACCCCTCATGCTGAGCAGTAATGCCATCAACAGTTTTGCAATCTGTTTACGATCTCCAATTTCACCGCCAATCGCACCCCAGCGCGAGACTTGCCGTGCAATGTCATGACTGCCAAATGCATTGAAAGTCCAAGCTTCCCCCATGACTTGCGAAACGCGTGACAATATCTTGGCCGCACGCGCAGCGGATAGTTCGGACAAGATAAGATCCTGAATAAATGCTGCGTGCACGTGCTTCGGCTGCGCGTATTTGGCCCCGACAACCGCGCCATCCACATCACCAATCTCGGCAAATAAAAATCGCGGTGGGTCGTAACTATCCGCTAGATCGCCAAAGGCCCTGAGGATGGGCAGCACCCCAGGCGTGTCACGGTCGAAAAGATGAACCTGTTTAAGAAACGGATTGCCGCCGCCGCCGTCTATATAGGCGGGCGGCTCATTTTTCGGAATCGGCGGATTGTTACGTAAATCCTGATCGGGAGCCAACGCCGTAATTGCATCCAAGCGAAAGCCGTCGACACCCTTGTCATACCAGTACTGCATGACGGCAAGCAGCGCAGCCAATACCTCGCGGTTACATACATTTAAAGCTGGTTGACTCGAGAGGAAGGAATGGAAGTAGTACTGGCGCCGTCGAGGCTCCCACGTCCAGGCAACACCGCCAAATATGGATAGCCAATTGTTGGGCGGTGATCCATCTGGTTTCGCATCTGCCCAGATGTACCAATCGTGCTTGGCGTTGTTGGTTGAGACGCGGCCTTCTCGGAACCAAGGATGCTCGTTCGACGTATGGCAGGGCACCATATCAAAAATGACCTTCAAACCTAGACCGTGCGCTAAATCGATCAGACGCGTGACGTCGGCCGCGCAGCCAAATAACGGATCGACCGCGCAATAGTCAGACACGTCGTACCCAAAGTCTCGCATCGGTGATTTAAAAAAAGGACACACCCATATGGCGTCAACTCCCAGTGAGGCCACGTAGGACAATTTTTCAATTATTCCGGGGAGATCTCCGTAGCCATCGCCATCGGTGTCCTTGAAACTTAACGGGTAGATTTCGTAAATGACGGCGCCCTTCCACCAATCCCGTGTGTGCATTGCCGTGTCAGTCAATGTCTTCACCGTGTGGATCACTTTCGATCTTCCCCGAGTTAACGCCAATTACTCTTGGCAAATTAATTAACATTCTATTGAGCTCGCACATGTGTCGAACGCTACGCCCCGACAACGCGTAAACCGGGCTCGTTATCGATAGATTTTTTGAATACCCACAGTACTACACACAAAAGAATGATCGGAGCCAAAAGAAAGTAAAACGCGTCCGCGCCCCGCGCTTGGAACAGGCTGCCGGTGACTAAAGCGCCGGTTGTCCCACCAATTGACGAAAATACAATGATGAGGCCCGACATCGCCGATTGGTGATCGGTGGGTAGCGCTGACAGAACCGCCGAGTTGATGGCGGGATTGATCGGTCCCATAAACAAGCCTGCAGCGGGAAACAGAAACGCGATTGCGGGCACGTCCCGCAGAGTATGAATGTTTCTTACCAGACTATGGGCAGCCATTGGCAGCGCCGCCAGAACCACACACGCAACACCCGCGAGGCACAGCAAGAGGACAGGAAACCACGTAAACCGCCTCAGCACGACACCGCCCAACAAACCACCAGCCGCCAGGCACAGGCTGAAACCACCGGCGACCTCGATGCTTATCGACGTCGGGAGATGCAAGATTTCCGAGTTAAAGGTCGGCAACCAGGCCCCGATACCCTGTTCCAGGAGCACGTAAAGACAATCGGAAATTGCATACGCCAAAATCAAGGGTTTCAAGGCCATCTTACCGACATACAAGAGTTCGTTGATGGGCTTCGCTTTCACGTCATGAACCGGCTGCTGTTCCGGTATGGGATTTAGTGAGAATACGACAAGCGAAAGAATCAAAAGGATGGCGAACACCCAATAGGCACCGAGCCAGCCTCGCGCGGACGTTTCAGTTTCTGAAAAGCTGCCAAACAACCAGTAGCCGCTCAATATTCCTACCATGAAAAGCCCTTCCACAATGCTCATCAGGCTGGCATGCATTTTCTTACCGGTCGTCATTGTCCCTATCGCGGTGTACACCGTTACTTTCGCTGCGGCGAAACACAATCCGATAATGACAAGATGAAGCTTGGAAACCCAAAATTGCCCAAACAGTGGCATTAGCGCGCATGCGACGACTGAAAGCCCCAGCGCAGTCATCATTGCTCGCCTCAGCCCCAACGTCGGCAGCATCGCGCCGATTATCAACGAGCTAAACGCCATCGGCATGTCGACAAACGGCTGAAGCGCTCCTGCCTGTTGCTTACTGATCCCAAGCGTCCTTATTGACTGCAGGACGATCACCCCAACGCTGTTGATGAGCGATGCGAAGACCATGAACGCAGTGACGAGGGAAGCAAAATTCAGGATATAGCGGCGGCCGCGTCGAATACTTTCAGAGCCTCCGGTGGACTCAAAGGAGTGCCCGCGGCACCGCCCTCGCATGGACTCACCTTCCTGTGCTAGCCCGGAAGGACTCCGTGGAGTCAGCATAATGCTACCGCTTGTCCGTGACGGTATTATTTATCGATGATTTAAGTATCAATTCTGTCTACTGTTTGCCCAGCGCGTGCATTGGCCAGATACGGAGCGTACGGCACCCGAGGACGGGTTTGGCAAGCCCGGCGAACTGAATACTTCTCAAAGTGCGTAGTTCGCTCCTATTCCTATTGTGAACGGGCGGAACGTGCTGTTCTGGATTCGGTAAATCGACGAGACGGGAAAGTAAGATAAAGTTCCAATCAGCGGATGACTGTTGAAGACGTTGTTTGCGAACAGAGACATGTTCAGTCTACCCATCGTGTAACCGATCCGCGCATTGACTAAGTTGGTCGCCGGGTCGGGCTTATCCAACGGCACATAATTCGCGCCGTTGACAATTCCATTCTCGAACGGGCCCGGATTTTGGCTGTTGTACTGATCCTGAACTCGCAACTGAACCGTATCGCTGTTCGGCAGAGGAATCGTGTATTCCGCCGAGACGACCACATTCCACGGCGCAATAACCTGCGGCAAAAAGCCAACCTTGTCTCCCTCTTCGACCGTCACCACCCCTCCGCTAATGGTAGTTTCAGTGAAATATGCATTGGTATAGGCGACTTTCGCATCGATTCGCAGCTGCTGCGTGATCAGTGCACGCACGCTCAGGTCGAAGCCGTTGACTGCCGCGTGACCCGTGTTGCCGACATAGCTTATTCCGCACGGAGACGCTATGACCAACTGCTGGATATTTGACCAGAGGGCATGGTAGACGCTGGAGTCGATCTCCACGCGGTTGTTGAACAGCTTGTCTTTTGCGCCAATCTCATAGCTCCAAACCCAGTCCGGGTTATATCCAGCAGGGTTAAAACCGGCGCCTGTGCAGCCGACCGGGAGCGGGGAATTACCACCACCAATGCGGTAACCCTTACTGGCCGATGCATAGAGCAGATTATCGGGATCGGCCTGGTAAGACAGCGCCACCCGAGGCGTGGTCGGGTTTGCGGTAGGATTTGCACTCAGCGGAGCTGAGCCCACCAATGAGGCGTTGAAATCCGTATTGATGTGAGATATGCGATACCCCAGGGTTGCAGTCCACTGCTTGCTCAGGTGGAAATCGCCCTGTGCAAACACTGCGGTCTGGACATCTTTGTAGTGCTGATCCACGACAAAGCCACCGGGATTACCCGCGGTCGGCGTGGTGTTCTGATAATCCTCTTGACTGCGATTGTCATAGAAGATGCCACCGACCCAGGTCACGAAAGCGTCCGGGAGATTGGAAGCCAGTCGTAGCTCTTCGGTATAAGCCTTGTCTCTCTGGCCGGTTACGGTCGGCGCCGCATCGACCGGAGATGTCGGTACGTCGGGTCCAAGCGGACTGCCATAGCCAGAGCCACCAAAGCAGACGAAGCAGTCGCCAAAATCATTCGTAACCGTGACATCACGATGCAAATAAGACGAAACAAAGGTCACGTCGGCGAAGGATAGCTGGGCCTCGACCTTGAGTGTCGGCAGCGACCAGCGATCGATCGCGTGCTCCGGAAGGAACGCCGTATCGTTGAACTCTTCAGCCGACACATCGGAATAGGCGGGGTAGAACCGCCCGCTATCGTCTTTATCCACGGATTGATAATAGATGGCCGGTGTGATCCGGACGTCATCGACTTTATACGCAAACGCCAGCCGAAACGCTTCCTCGTAGCTCCTGTTAATGTTTGACTCCACAACGGCATTATCCGCCGACGGGTCGGGTAAAGGACTGACGAGATTTACATAGCCCCCATCGCGCCGGTACCAGGCACTGGCGCGAAAGCCGAGCGCATCTTGCTGGATTGGTCCGCCCCCCGATCCACCGTATTCATAGCTTGGTTGCCCGTCGCGTGTGGAACTGAACTCCCCTTCCACACTGCCGCTATAGTCGTGCACGTTCGGATCGTTGGTGATAAAACGCACCGCTCCCGCTTCCGAGCCCGCGCCGAACAAGGTCCCCTGGGGACCGCGCTCCACCTCCACACGATTCAAGTCGGCAATAAGCGGCAAAGCACCACCGATATTGCCAAAGCTCGAGAGCCGTCCAATCAGCGGTGTGTCATCGAGATAGATACCGACCGTAGCAGGGCCGGTATTGGCATTGATACCGCGAATGTTGACGGTGGTGATCGTGGATGGCGCAACCGGCGTGCTGAACAGGAGCCCAGGGGTCGCCGCAGCCACTTCGGCGATATTCTTGATGCCGCCGGCGACCATATCTGCCTGGGTGAGAGTACTGACGCTGATCGGTACTTTCTGGATGTCCTCCTGGCGTCGGGTCGCTGTCACCACGATCTCGGATAGCTGCCCCTGGTCTGAGGCAGATTCGGCCAACACTTGTGCCGTGCATGACACCAATGCGATTAGCCACATCGCGCGGTAGGAGCGGCTTCTGCTGTTAATTCGTGTGAAAGCCATTACACCTTCTCCCTTCAGCTTATTTGTTGGACATGCAGCCGGTATCCAAGATTGTCGACAATCCTACATTGCGACACTACGTGTGTCCAGCGGAACTATATCAAGCCCTCAGGCCACTCATGCGGCGCCGATTTTTGGCCTTCAATGACCGTCCAGCGTCTGGCAGACCAGATAGGTTCAATAGAAACGCGAGCGTATCGATTATTTGACCCGCTACCGCCCCAGCGAGTTCACGTCAATCGACCGATGGCGTCATCGCGGCGCGGGGCAGCTTCACACTCCTGGGGATACGCTAGGGAGAGCGGGAACATTCACTGCTGCGCGCTTTTCTAACGCATTCAAGAGAAGCAAGCTGCCGGCGAGCAACGCGATCGGGATTAGGGACCAATAGAATGCTCTGGTACCTCCATACGCCTGAAATATACTTCCAGTAATCAACGATCCGGCGGTTGCCCCGAGGGCTGAGGCCAGCATGATCAACCCGGACATTGCCCCTTGCTGCCGCAAGGGCAGTCCGCTGAGGACACGCGAATTTATAACAGGATAGATGGGCGCCGTGACCATACCGATTAGCGGAAAAATAAACGCGGCGATTGGGGCGGATCGCCAGCTCGTTACGGGCGGCATTCCGCCTTTTTCTGCCAGTGGCAAGGTTACCAATACCAAAACGGCTGATAGAGCAAGACAAGTGAGGAGCACAGTGAGCCATGAGGCGAACCGGAGTGCGAGACCGCCCAACACCCTGCCTAGCACTGCAGAGGCCGCCATGATGCTCGCTAACTGGATGCTTAGCGCCACCGGTACGTGGAGCACCTCGCTATTGAACGTGGGCAGCCATTTGTTGATGCCCTCGGCGAGCAGATCGTAAGTGAACACGCAGGCGACAAATGCCCCCGCGACCGCGGTCGTCGCCAGCTTGAACATCGCTGTAAGATCGCCCAGCAAGGGCTGCGGCTGCACATCTTGAATTTCAGACTCATCAAGTGGCGCCCACCATAGAGCTGCAATTGCCAAGACCGACACCCCTGCCATGACGTAATAGACCAAAAGCCAATCCGTGGAATTCCGTCCAGCGTCCGAGTAGGCGCTAAAAACAAAATAGCCGGCAAACGTACCGGCGGCATATGTGGCCTCCAAGTAGCTCATGAAGGCTGCGTGAGATCTGATGTCGTGCGCGAGCAATCCAATAGCCGAGAATATCGAACTTTTCATCAGCGCGAATCCGACACCCGTCACGAGAAAGAACATCTCGATTGTCGTAAAGCTATTGCCAAGGGGTACGAGCAGACAAATCAGAGCTACCATCAGCAGCGATATCAACATGGACCGCTTGTAACCCATGCGTGCAACATAGGCAGCCAAGAAGACCGCCGCCACAGCGACGCTCATATCTCTGAAACCGCCTAGGAGCCCTGCTACGCTCGCCGCAACCGCGTAGTGTTTCTGGACTTGTAGGATCAAAATCCCGTCACTGCTCATCAAAATTGCGAACAAAAGGAAGTTTAGGTACAGCGATAACTTGATTCGCCAATTCTTCATGCGGTTCCTCATAACCTTGGATCGATGAATTTATCTGGATGGTATTGTAGTATTGTCACTATGTCGACAATCGACTCTTCATGGGGATACGCGAAGCATATAGTCGCTCTCGGAGAGCCATTGATTGAATTGCAGCCGGATGGTGCCGATGGCTTTAGGGTATCGATCGGCGGTGACGTCGCAAACGTCATGATGTGTTTGGCACGCATTCTCGATATCACTCAGTTCGACTTAGCGCTTGTGACCTCCCTAGGCACCAGTCTGTATGCGGAGTGGCTTCGACAACGGTTAACGATGGCGGGTATCAGGCTCGTCGAGACAATGATGCCGGGCGAGCCAGGCATTTACGGTATATCACCGGACCCTTCTCGCCAGCCCGCGTCTTCGTATTGGCGCGACCGCTCAAGTGCGCGAGCGATGTTCAGCAGAATCACAGAGTCACGCTTAGTCGATCTGGTCCCGAACGTCGACTTACTCGTCGTGACAGGAGTCACCCTGGCGCTATGTTCGGCGAACAGCTTCGAGAGACTCTGTCATTGGATCGAGCAACGCAAACCAGCATGTAGAGTGATATTCGACACCAATTTTCGGCCGGCGCTGTGGGGCCAAGCGAACGAGGCGCGGCGCAGAGTGGTCAAAATGGAATTGCTAGCTTCGGTCGTGGCCACGAGCTCGGAAGACGAAAGGCTCTTGTGGAATGCAAAAGACACAGCTGAGGCGTTGGAGCGGAGCCGATGCAGCGGGCGTGAGGTCATTGTAAGAGCGGGGAAGGATGGATGTTGGACCGGTGGATGTGACAATTGGCAACACATACCCGCGCAGTCCGGACCTGCCGTGAACACGGTGGGGGCGGGAGATAGTCATTTGGCCGGGTATATAGCGGCCCGCCTCGCCGGCCGGTCTTGCTTTCAGGCTGCCCAATACGCCAACCGCGTCGCCAGTGTGATCATTCGCCAACCGGGATCCGCCCCCGATTCTCGCACCGTGATGCCAAGGCTTGACCCGTCGTGATCCCTGAGCAGGTCTCGCGAGAAGGGGGCTCACTGCTCGAATGTCCGATATGGGACGCTCAGCATAGGCGCGTCCTTTATTTGGATCTTGCGGATCCGCATGTGTTTGCAGTCGATGCGGCGACGGGCGCTACCATAAAAAAGCGACTGCCGCTTCAGCCGCCGCTCGGCGGCCTGTGCACTCGCGCTGGGGGTGGCTACCTGATATTTAATTCCGATGGGGCCCACCATTTGAATTCCGCGCTTGAGATAACCGCACTGGCGCTGCCCCCGCACGAGGATTTCTCCTTAGCGCCCCCAAATGATGTCAGCGTTGCCCCCGATGGACAGGTGCTCGTCATGACTGCCGACCGTCTTGAAATAAAGCCGACCGGCGGTCTTTTCGCTGTTGAGCGGAGTCTTGGCTGGCGCCGACTCTGTGGAGAAATCACGGTCGGCAACGGCCCAGCGATTGCACCCGATGGCCGGAGCTTGTACTTGGCTGATAGCCCGAACGGTGTCATCTATGCCTATCGACTTCAGGTCGACCCGCTGATGATTTTTGACAAGCGGGTTTTTGCTCTGGTTCATAAAAATGAAGGCTATCCAGATGGATTGACCGTTGATGCAGAGGGGTGCGTCTGGAACGCGCGTTGGGGCGGCTCAGCAATAGTGCGTTATTCCACCGCCGGTAAGGTACTGGATCGCATCTCAATGCCAGCCCGATATGTTACGAGCTGCGCCTTCGGCGACAGCGATCTCGGCACGCTTTTTATCACCACAGCGAGCCAATCGGTCACCGGAAGCAACCCATCTTGCGATGAAGGCGGGCAGCTATTCCGACTAACGGTTTCGGTCCCAGGCACTATCTTGCCTGACGCGCAGGTTTAGGTTTCGCTGGTATGTCCGTCTTACTTGCACCGGATTTCACGATGCTTTCGAAATCAATACCCGTGTTGTCCGCGAGGATATGCTCTGAAAGCGTTTCCTCGATCACCTTCCACTTGTGCGTTGCAAACGCATTCAATATCCGACGATGCTCGTCAACGATTTTGCGCAGCGGCTTGGTTAATGCGCCTAATCCAAACATGATGATCAATTGTGGCTTTAACATTTGCCAAAACGTGAGCAGCACAGGATTCTCGGAAGCGCTTACGATTGCCTGATGGAAGTCCGCGTCCAGAGTTGCAAGGCCTAATCGGTCATCTTTGCGCGCTGCTGCTTTCATGTCTTCAATAATATGTTCAAATGCTAACAGCAATGCAGTGTTGTCTCCTGCCGCTGAGAGTTTGCGAAGCGATAACTTTTCCAGTTCGAATCGCACTTCATTGATTTGTTGCACTCGTTCCGCTGTCATCGGTGCTAGCCGCACCCCGTGGTAGGCAATGCTTTGTACGACTCCTTGAACCACCAGAGTGCGAAACGCTTCTCGGATGGGCGCGCGCGAAATACCAAGCTCGCGCGCTAGGTCTACCTCATTAATACGATCTCCAGGGAGTATCCGTCCCATCGCCGCTTTCCCGACGATCACATCGATGACCAGATCCACATAGGTTCGTGGCTGCAGGCGGCCTGTCGATGTGGTGCTACGTGAGTGTTGTAATGCAGTGGTACGTGACGCCATAAACATTAGTGCCTTAATAGAATGATCCCGTTTACGAGCTCGACGAAGCTACTGGCCTCGCCGCCAAAATGCAAACCTGCGCATTGGTGTGCGGGCCATCCGGCGCTACTCCTGCGCACGTCAACAATCACCGGAAGGCTCATATAGTCACTCCGTCCACCAACAGTCGTAGGTCCCCGATGACAAAGGAGGCCCCCGCACCCTTGAGTTCAGTCGACGTAAAGAGACTTTCCGGCGGCCTATATCCTATGACGGTCATGCCCGCGATGCACGCTGCCGCTACGCCAGCGGGTGAATCCTCGATGGCCACGCAATCGGCAGGCGAAGCATTACTCAGCTTTGCGGCAAGAATAAACACGTCCGGAGCGGGCTTTGGAGCCGCCACTCTGTCCCTTGTTGCAATCCGACTTTCGAAGAATTCGATCAAGCCCGCTTGTTTTAACATCATTTCCACATTTCGATAGCTTGAGTTCGACGCTACCGTCAATACGGTGCCAGCTTCTGCGAGTGCCGCTACGACCTGATTCGCCCATGGCATCGGCTTGGCTAAGCTTGCGCTGATTTCGTACGTAGCGCTCTCTATCTGCATTTCAAAGTCCAAAGAAAGACGAACCCCGCTCTCATCGTTCAATTGTCGCAAAATGGATTTGTTGTCGATCCCGGTGAAGCGCTGCTGCAGAGTTTCTATGGGAATGTGGAGCCCCTGAGGCTCTAGGACTGATTGCAGGGCCTTAGCATTTATCAATTCGCTATCGATCAATGTTCCGTCACAGTCAAATATCACCGCTCCGACGCGCCGAGGTATTAACAGCGGGCTGACCAGTTCGTGATTCATATAGCAAAGGAATCTTAGGCGGCTCCGAGTTAACTGAGCTGCTACACGCACGACGTCGTGCCACCGTCGACGACCAGCACGTGACCAGTAATGTAGCGGGCATCGTCCGAACAGAGAAACGCCACGGGACCTGCTATGTCGGCGGCAGAAGCCGGCCGGCCCGCCGGTAACCGACGATGCTTGATATAAACTTCTTTGAACCAATCAGTCTCGTATTCAGAGCTGCCATCCGGCAGCTTCGACATGCGTGTGTCGACAAACCCAGGCGCGACGGCGTTGACCGTGATATGGCGAGCAGATAACTCGGTTGCCAGCGATTGAGTCAAGCTGATTAGCGCGGCCTTAGATGCATTATAGGCGACCGAACTCGGTGTGCCCCTCAAACCATTAATCGAAGAAATATTGACAATACGGGGATAGGCGCTTCGCGAAAGCGCCGGCAGAAACGCCTTAATGCAGGCGATCGCCCCAAAAAGATTTGTGTGCAGCACCCGCTGCAGCGTGGCGGGAGTGAGATTCTCAATTGGGGTCCAGTCAAGTATCGCAGCATTGTTGACCAGGATATCGACTGCCTTAAATTGTTCCTGAACTTGCTCATGAAGCAGCCGTGCGCCATTTTCGTCACTGATGTCGCAGCAGTGCACGGCCACTCGCTCGCGCCCAAACTCGCTGAGATCCGCTTCGGCCGATTTAAGCGCGAGTCGATCGAGGTCCGCGATCGTCACCGAAGCCCCCTGCTCCAACAACCGCCGTGCGATAGCGAGCCCAATACCCCGCGCGCCGCCCGTAACGACCGCCGATCGCTCGCTCAAAACCCCGGCTTGTGCCGATTCAATGCTACTCATTGGGTAACTATAAGCTGCAATTCCTCAATCGGGGCAATATTGGAACTTCTTCCGCCAGGCTGACGTCGAGGCATCTAAGATAAACAGTTGTCTTCTGCTTCGTCGCGGAGCGCAAGCCCGTTAACGCCTTTGCGGTTGCCGCGGTTGGGGTCCCTGCAGGTGGGTTCATGCACGTACGAGGTAACGTTCGATGACATCTTGATTCGGCTCAACGCCAAGACCCGGCTCTTGCGGAACTGCTACGTGCCCGTCCAGTACGCGAATTGGGTTACGCGCGAGGGAGCGCGCAATTTCTCCAGGCTCAACGCCATATTCCAGTATCAAGGCATTTGGGATTGACGCCAGCAGGTGCAGGGCGGCCGCGACGTTGATATCTGTCGTAAAGCAGTGGTTGGCCACCTTAATTCCATTACGCGCGGCGATCGCGGCGATCTTCATCGATTGGGTAAATCCGCAGCGCGTCAAATCGATCTGCGCTATATTGATGCGGCCTCGCTCGATGAGCGTCTCAAACCCCGCCACCGTGCATTCTTGCTCGCCGGCGGCGATATGTTGGACCGCGGTCGTCGACAACGCCGCATAACCCACATAGTCGTCGGGGTGTAAGGGCTCCTCAATCCAAGCTAGATCGTATGGTTCATAGGCGCGGCATCGCTGAATAGCGGTTTTGGCGTCCCAAACGTGTCCAACATCGAGCATGAAATCCACGCTTGAACCGGTCACCGCCTTGATAGCCTCGATGTATCGCAGGTCAAGGGCAATGTCCGATCGTCCAAAAGGTTCCCAGCCGAATTTTATCCCGGTAAACCCCGCGTCGATCGCCTGCTTGGCTCTTACAACGGTAGCCTCGGTGGTCATCTGGAACATATTTGACGAGTACGCACGCAGTTTCGACGGACGGCCGCCGAGTAGTGCCCAAATAGGTTGCTTGAGCGCCTTACCTTTTAGATCCCACAATGCAAGATCGACGCCCGCCATTGCTTGGATGACAGCTCCAGCGCGTCCATAATAGCTGGTTGATTCATACATTTTTTTCCACAGATACTCGGTCTGCATTGGGTCCTCACCCAGCAGAATATGCCGAAGGCCCTTTACTTGCGTATGAGATGCGGGCGCTTCTATGATGGCCTTCGCAACTGTTGGACATCCATCTACTTCGCCCCATCCAATAAGCCCTGAGTCCGTGCTTATTTTGACAATCAGAGCATCTTGGGAACTGTCGGTACGCGTCTCATCGATCACCGGCAAGCGCAGATATAAAGCCTCGACATCAACGATCTTCATATAACACCATTTCGATAGGGCGCCGGCGGGATTGTACTGTATTATTGTCGACAATCCTACCATCGACAACCACGAGAAGGAAAACCGGCGTGCATATGGTCAGCCAAGGCAAACGCGAACCGATACTGCTGCGTTCGGGAAGATCGGAGGTCGGGGTGGTTCCGTTGCATGGTTGTGCGCTGACTCATTGGAAGGTGCGGGGCCTGCATTTGTTGCGGCCTTGTCAGACGGATGGATCCGATCCACTCGAATCGGCCTGTTTCGTTATGGCACCGTTCTCCAATGTCATCGAAAATGGTGAACTGAGATATGGAGAGAAGACATTTTGGCTCGCCCCCAATCATCCAGCGGAGTCGCTGCCTATACACGGGGATGCATGGCTTGGCTCATGGAACGTGGATCGTATTTCCAACCAATCTATTGAGTGCAATTATGCTCACGATGGGAGGACGGGCTATCCGTTCAGCTATCGCGTGCGTCAAAGGATTGAGTTGACCGACATGGATTTGACGATTTCGCTCAAATTATTCAATACCGACGTCAGGGTCATGCCAGCGGGTTTGGGGGTTCATCCCTACTTCCGAAGACCTCCGGGGACGCGCTTGGGTATGTTGCATAGTGGGCGTTGGACGGGTTCAGCAGTCGTCGCTGATCAACGATTCTTAAGTGCAGAAGAACTTCCAAAGGAAACCATCGACGACTGCTTTGTGGGTTGGACCAATTTTGCTCATCTTCAATGGCCGCACACGCAGGTTCAACTTTCAATTCGCGCTTCACCTACCGCAGCGGCACTCGTTGTATTTTCACCGGCTGATTCGGATTTTGTATGTATTGAGCCGGTATCAAATGTCAATGACGGAATAAATGCCCATGCACGTGGAATCCAAGGTACCGGTGTCGAGATGCTTGATCCTGGAGGCTGCCTTGCATTGGAGACCACCATGCAGGTCGATATCGATGGCTCATCGCCGATGACTTTCTAGCCTGTCTGTCTGCTCGAACCAATTAGGACGGCTTTTCGACGGCTTGCCAAACACCACCGCCAGCGCTCGAAAGCAAGGCGGCTTGTATAAAGTTCAAGCCGGCTATGCCGTCGATCGCCATCGCGAAACTGGATTCGTCATTCCGATCGGTCGCATTTTGGGACGCTCGGATCGCGGCCGCGACTTCCTTGTAAATGAAGGCAAATGCCTCTAGATAACCTTCAGGATGCCCTGCTGGAAGCCTTGTAGCTTGCCCGGCAGCGACGCTTATGCCGGGACCGCCTCGCGTCAGTTTCTGTGTCGGTGACCCGAGCTGCGAATACCATAATTCGTTTGGTTCCGATTGATGCCATTCCAGGCCGCCTCGATCGCCATAGACTCGGATTGCCAGTCCGTTTTCGTTACCGATTGCGACCTGGCTGGCCCACAGTAGTCCCTTTGCCCCGTCTTCAAACCGTAGCAAGACGCGTGCGTCGTCATCGACTCGTCGTCCCGGAACGAAGCTCGTGAGCTCCGCACTTAGCGCGTCGAGCCGCAGCCCCGTGACGTATCGCGCCAAATCGAATGCGTGGACGCCAATATCGCCGATTGCACCGGCGCCGCCGGTCCGCTCAGGGTCGGTCCGCCATTGCGCGCCCTTGGAGCCACCGATTTCGATTCTTTCAGCGAGCCAGTCCTGCAGATATTCAACCTCAACGATGCGTATCTTGCCGATTTCGCGCGATACACACATCGCTCGCGCCTGACGAATCAAGGGATAGCCGCGGTAATTGTAGGTAACAGCTAGAATCTTTCCAGATTTTGCCGCAGCCGCGCCAAGCATTCGCGCCTGCTCCACGGAAACTGCCAGAGGTTTATCACAAATAACATGGATGCCATGATTCAAAAATATCGTGGCAATGTCGGCATGCGAATCGTTTGGCGTCACGATCGCGACGGCTTCAATGCCGTCCGACCGTTTTGCCTCCGTCTCGGCCATCCGCTGATAGGAGGTATACGCTCGCGCCTCAACAATCCCTATGCTATTGGCGGAATCCAGCGCTCGTATGGGATCCGATGACAAAGCACCCGCAACTAGCTCAAACTCATCATCGAGCCGCGCCGCTATGCGATGAACGGCACCAATGAATCCGCCCTGGCCGCCGCCCACCATTCCCAGCCGAATTTTGGCCATTTAATTGTCCCGATGACTCTCTTTAATAATGGCGCATGAGATCCGCTGCCGCTCGCAATGCGGTCAATCGCATCAGCGCAGCCCAGACTCACCTTTCTTGTGAATCTTTGGACCCCGCTCACGGATGGGTTCAGGTGCAAGTTCTGCGGGTATATTGGGTGCATCGCAGATGCCGCCCCATCGCTGCGATGGCGCGGCCCAGCGCACCGCGTTTTGTAAAACCAGTTGAACGTTTGTGTCGTGATACGTTGGGTAGGTTTCATGCCCCGGTCTGAAGTAGAAGATCTTTCCGGCGCCCCGCTGATACGTAAGGCCTGACCTAAACACTTCGCCGCCCTGGAACCAGGAAATAAAAACTGTTTCGAGCGGTTCCGGTACTGAGAACGGCTCGCCGTACATCTCCTCCATGTCGAGCACGAAGCAATCAGGAAGCCCTCGCGCAATCGGGTGATTCCTGCCTACCACCCAAACCCGTTCGCGCTCGCCCGCTTCTCGCCATTTGAGCGCACATGGCGTGCCCATTAGCCGTGTAAACAATTTGGAAAAATGGCCAGAATGCAACACCACCAATCCCATGCCTGTCCAAATACGCCGCAGGATGCGATCTACAACATCGTCTGCTACGGCGTCATGCGCCGCATGACCCCACCATACGAGAACGTCCGTCTCCTCAAGTTTGGTTTCTGAGCAGCCGTGTTCGGGCTGTTGCAACGTGACGGTGGTTGCCGCAATAGCCGGATCGGTGTTCAGTGACGCTGCGATCGTCTCATGCATACCATTCGGGTAGATCGACGCGACGACCTCATTCTCGCGCTCATGGACATTCTCTCCCCAGACGGTGCACCGTACTTTCATCGCTAAACCTCAGGTAGCCCGCGAGATTGCGTCGGTAAGACATTTGCTGTGAGCGGCGTGATTTTCGCCATGTGCTCCTTGTACGCGTCGTAGACGATTGCAACCTTTATAACCGCCGCCGGGTTCGACATGACTAGGTCGTAGCCTCGTTGAGCATCGCGGAATTCGACGCGCTGCGTTAAGAGCGGCTTCGTTTTCAGTTTTCCACTATAAAGCAGATCTCGTACCTCATCGGTCAGGCGTTGCCGTGTCCAGAGGGGATAATCGCGATGCGGGCAGCTCCATACTCCCATGCTTGAAATCAAATCGGGCCGATTATGGTGCCACTCTTCCCCGAGTCTCAATCCAATCGCATCGCCCTGATAGAAACCGACGCTCACTACGCGCCCTCCGACTCCCACCGCGGCAATCGACGCATGAAGTGCCGGATATACTCCCGAAGTTTCTATCGCCACATCCACACCGCCGTGCCCATGCCGTCGCTTGATCTCGAGGCCCAACCCACCCCGGTTGGCAGCGTCTGTCGGGTCAATAACTTCCGATGCCCCAAGCGAGCGTGCGAGCTCGCAACGTGCTACGAGCGGATCTGCCGCTATGACCGCCGAAGCACCGCTCAATGTGGCAAGTTGTGTAGCCAGCAAGCCAATTGCACCCAGGCCGGAAATCAACACGCGATCTCCAACCTTTATTCTGGCATCGTGAACCGCCTGCAGAGCCACGGTTCCCAGGCTAATTAACAGTGCCGGTTCCAGCGGCGCGTTGATAGGTAGTACGGTTACTGGATAGCCGAAATCCCGCTGAGCATCGATATCAACAATCGTTTTGTCCTGATGCGGAGTCCCCGAGTGCACGATATCTCCGACGCGAAAACCATTGACGCCGCGCCCTACTTCTGTGACCTCGCTTACCATTTCATAGCCGAGCACATCCGGGTCATGTTCCGAATTGTCAACGCCTTCCACAAATGCGCGTAGCGTCGAGTCAAAGTACTTTCCCGCAAAGGGTGAAGTTCTGCGGACGAAATGAAGTTCCGTGCCGTGGCTAATTGCGCTGATCAGGCTCTTGAGTCGAACTTCCCCGTCGCCCAGTTCACGCTCGGCATCGATCTCGCCGATTACGACTTTGCCCGGCAATTCAGCCCTTAGAACATGCGCCATGAGGTACCTGTGAAGTCTCCGTAGCGGTTAGCGGCCATGCACTTGCGTAGCGGTGCCCCGAAGGCAGATTGCATAGTCTCGTGAATGCGAAGTCTCAGCGTACCGCAGAATTGTATGATTGTCGACATTTTAGGCCGGAAACGGAAGTTCGGCGCATCGAAAAGGCCGCCGAAGTGCCGACACTCAGCTTTCCATCTAGAATCCCGTTGCATCGTCGACGGGTACAAATAGATGGCCTCGCATCAACTCCAAGACGTTTCATTCCGACCGATGGCGGATCGACCGGAGTGTAGACATGAGGCGAGCGGACCGCCGTGACATAACGTTTTTTGGCCTGCGACAGACGGCGGGATTTTACATCGGCGGCGTTGCTACGAATCAGAGATCGCAGGAGCATCTTTTCTTGGTTGTGCCAAGCTAAGGGTGCGTTATGCAACGTAGCGGAACCAGTCCATCGACCGGATCGTGGCAGGCATCCATTCAGTTTCATACACAGCCCAGCACCGCGTGGCGCCGGCATATCGCCGCGATTGCGGCAAATATCCCAATCCCAGTCGCATCTCCATCTCCGTACGCGCGATGCTTTCGTCATGGCGAAGAAGCATCATCAACGCAATGACGATTTAATTGACGCGCTTGTGTGGATGCGCAGGCACGAATCGAGCCCTATTTGTGCCACTAAGAACAATGTGCATGTGGACATGGATGCCATCTCGCGCCTGGCGGTTCTGGTAATTAAACGACTGCATCAGTCCGTCATTCTGCGCCGCAAGGTTGTTCACATTGGAGGGTGGACCCCGACGATAAATCGCTGCCACGACAATGTGGCAATTTGGGTAGCCAAAAATCCACAGCACAAACACGTGCATGGGTTCATTTTCGTGGACTTAAGGCCAAACGCAACTTGTATACGGCTGATGGCGCACAGCGCGGTAGAGACCGAAGATGGAACGTTGTGCGATATCACACCTCATGAGGCCTCGAGCGACTATCCGTTCATCCGGCATTTTGGAACTGAGGAGGAATTCGAGCTTTTCGGCAGAGTTGAGTACTTCGATCTGCCAGGGTGAGGTGATGTCCGCGTGGCTGCACCGACAGCCGATTCATATACCGTGAGGGCGCTGGAAGGTCTCCCGACATGTTCGAGGACGCACAGCGCGTGACACTCACTATACCTAGGGAAGCTCTGCACAGGTGTCACGGAATGACCGATACTGTGTGCAGTTAGCAGCAGCGGTGGAGCTGATGGAAAGATGCAACAAACGACGTTTGCCTCGGTTGCTTGGGAGAAGAAGGGCAAGATCACGCGGCGCGAGCGTTTTCTGGCCGAAATGGATGCGGTGATTCCTTGGGCGAGGCTTCTGGCGCTGATCGAGCCGCATTACCCGAAGGCGGGTAACGGGACGCAGCCGAAGCCGATGGAGCAAATGCTGCGCATCTACTTCATGCAGAACTGGTTCAATTTGTCGGACCCGCAAGCCGAG
>Ga0187859_10000716_pt1 | contig 21710 bp, 14 predicted proteins | sample June2016WEW_10_1_2_FD_133019 | JGI IMG/M metagenome (GOLD analysis project Ga0187859, IMG submission 133019) | Peatland microbial communities from SPRUCE experiment site at the Marcell Experimental Forest, Minnesota, USA - June2016WEW_10_10 | ecosystem: Environmental > Terrestrial > Soil >...
TATGCGACCGCGCACCAGTGGTATGCGGAATTTCTTTCCTGGCAAGGCCGGTTCCCGGAAGCGTTTGCCGAGAGCGAGCAGGCGCGGAAGCTGGATCCGTTATCGCTGATTATCGCGACGGATCGTGGATCCATCTTGTATGAGTCGCGCCAATATGACAGCGCGTTGAAGGAATGGCGCTCGGTGCTCGATCTGGACCCAAATTATGATCGCGCGGAAGACTTGATGATTCCTGCCTATCTGCAGCTGGGCCGATACGACGACGCAGTCAAAGTGATCGACCGCTGGGAGGCCGTTGGCGAAGGTCCTTGGATGTGGGGTTGGAAGGCAGCCGTTTACGCCCGCGCCGGTCATCCTGACGAGGCACGCCGGGCCTTGGCGAAACTGGAGCAGAGTTCTGCATCGCCGGCGAACCGAGACGCGCCCTTATTGATCGCTTATTCGGGCACGGGCCAGAAAGAGCGGGCCCTCGAACTGCTCCAACAAATGTATGCGGAGCATTCGAACGCAGTCGTGCAGATCAAAGTGGAGCCGATGTTTGACCCGCTGCGCAGCGATCCCCGGTTCAAGGATCTGCTGCTGCGCCTTGGATTGGAACGATAGGAACCCAGTCAATGAGGCAAGCGAAGTTGAAAGCTCACAAGAGTAAATTGGCGATAAATCACATTTACTCTCGTTGACCTCGCCAAAAGAATTTTGAGTGTAAACGTGATTACGTCAACGGCCAGGAAAGAGGGGCATCCGACATCGGCTAGTCGTTTGGGGAGTAATCATGGATTAGGTGCGAGCCAATCTTCTGCTCAACTTTGTAACCTTCGATAGCGTCATCTGGGATAAACCACTTCTCTGGGTGGTCTGGGTCATAGCGGAGGAAAATTCTGCGTCCGATCATTTGGTCAATCATTGACTCAGCGGATTCCTTAGAAACATTTGCCCTGAGCGAAAAGCGCCCAGAATAGGATTCGCCGGAAACCTGGTAAGAAAAGGCAAATGTCGGCAACACAACTTTGCCAGTCTCACGCGTCCCTTCAAGAGCGCCTGATTCGATCGTTGCCTCAATAGGAACCCACTGAGCGGCTTGCTGGACCAGTTTGCGCTGCCGGTACCACGACATTATCCAAGCAGCGATGGCCACACAAAGAGCTACTACGGCCACGACAGCGAAGCCCGACAAAATATCCATGCCGTGGATTATGGTCGTCCATTGGCAAGTCGGCAAGTATTCAATGCTCCATGAAGTTGCCGCGACCGGTCATCCGTAAGGGATTGTTGGCGTAACATCCGATTACACTCATTGACGCCGGACCGAGAGCGACACCTAAATTCGACCCTTGACAGCGATACGGTTGGAGCAAAGAATTGGCGTTCATCGGGACAGTCTCCCGGAGAAGGAGCGTCGGCGCATGCGCTCACATCCATCCTTCCATTTCTGGACAGTACTGGCTGCGCTTATCGCCTTCATTCCGGCGCTGACGCCAGACGCATCCGCCGCGCCACACTACAAGGTGCTCTACAACTTCACGGGCGGCACGGACGGGGGACAGCCATTTGGTTTAGTGCCGGACGCTACCGGCAACCTCTATGGTACGACCGGTGTCGGCGGAGATCTCAATTGTCAGTGCGGAACAGTGTTTAAGCTGGACAAGGCTGGCAAGCTGACGGTCCTCCACACATTTACAAATGGTACCGACGGAGCATTTCCCTACACGACCGTGGCTCTTTCGGGGAACAAGCTCTACGGCGCTGCGAGCTTTGGGGGAGATCCCAGTTGCTACGGCTCCAGAGGATGCGGACTGCTATTCGAGATAAATATTCACACCGGCGCTTTTCGGGTGATCCACGTTTTTGATTGGCATGACGGACTCTACCCCTCCGGGGCCCTGACTCTGAAGTCGGGCGTGCTTTACGGCACTACCCTCACGGGCGGCAGTGCGAGGTATTGCGCGGAGGGTTGTGGAGTCGTGTACAAGCTGGTTCTGAAGACGCACACCTTTACCCTGCTGCATAAGTTTGATTCTTCGGACGGGGCGTTTCCTTCCTCGGCTTTGACCCTGGACGCGCGGGGAGAGGCCTTATACGGTACGACCGCCGAGGGCGGGTCCTCGGGCAATTGCAACCCTGACGGGTGCGGCGTGGTGTTCAAGCTAACGATTAAGACCGGCGCTTACGACGTTTTATACAACTTCACTGGATCGCCCAACGCGGAATACCCCTACGGGCCTCTGGCCCTGGACTCATCGGGCAACCTCTATGGGGACTCCCAACTGGGCGGCTCTCATCCGTGCCGCAGTGGCCACGGCTGCGGAACGGTGTTCATGGTGGATCCCGGGACCGGGACTGACACTGTGCTCTACAAATTCCCCGGAGGTTGGCACGGGAACTACCCGATGGCAGGCATTATTCGCACCCCGGCGGGCACGCTCTACGGCACGACTACGTGGGGAGGGCTTAATAACGACGGGACGGTATTCGAGCTGTCTGATAACACCGAGAGAGTGCTGCACACCTTTCAAGGTTCGGATGGTTCAAATCCCTTCGCCGTTGTGATCGTAGACACGAATGGCAACCTTTTCGGCACGACCCTAGCCGGTGGTTCCCCCAGCAGCGGGTGTAGCAACTACGGCTGTGGAGTGCTGTGGGAGATCACTCCCTAGACACGCGTAAATCTGGCGTTGGCGAAAAATCGCCATGCCACTCACAATGCCAGAACCCGCTCCTCGCTGGGCCACCGGCTGACGACCCAGAAATTCATTCCTTTTCCCGGCTACCAAGGATGGGGAGACTTTCGAGGACGTGGAAATCTTCGGCGAATCGTTGAAACTCTACTGGCGCGCCGCTACCTGACGGCGCGCTGATGGCGTTTCTCTCTATGTCCAGCCGTATCTCGAGCCGAGGTCCGTCTCGTTTCATTTCGCAGAGTATTCTCCGGGCGCTCTTTACTTTTCTTTTCGCCGCCGGTTTGTTCGGCAGCGCTCCGGGCCAGGAGTGGGACAGAAAACCGGTTTCCGCAACTCCTGAGCACATCGATGCAAGCAAAAACGCAGAACCCCCCACCTCCAAACCAAAGTGGAATTGGAATCAACGTGGCCGTACCGTCCCGGGGAGCGACTCCGCAGCCCGTATGCGCTTGCGTGCCTACCGACAGAAGATAGCAATGAGGGCAGCGCGAGTGGCGGCGTCATCGCCACAGGCGCCGTCCTCGCCAAAAGCAGCCAGCCACAGCTTGACTAAGGCGATCACTTCGCCGGCAGCTTCGAGCGTATGGACGCCCGCCGGCCCCGCTCCACTCGCCTCTGACGCCACCGGCGATGGCGGCCAGAATTACAACTGGGTCTCCGGACGCGCGACTTCCGTGGTGATCGATCCCGCCGACGCCAGCGCCAACACAGTCCTGCTCGGCGGAGCCTACGGCGGCCTATGGAAGTCGACCAACGCAGGAAGTCTCAGCACCAATCCCGCTAGCGTCATCTGGCAGCCCTTGTTCGACGACCAGCCCACACTGGCGGTTGGCGCAATAGCCTTGGAGCCGGGAAACAGCCAGGTCATTCTCGTCGGAACCGGCGAGACGAATAATTCGTCCGACTCCTATTACGGTCTCGGCATTCTGCGCTCGACTAACGGAGGTGCGACTTGGCCGCAACAGATCACGAGCGCAGCCAGCGGTCAGTCATTCCTGGGAATCGGTTTCAGCAAAATCGCTTTCAGCACGGCGAATCCAAATCTTGTCGTAGCAGCCGCGGCTGAAGACAACGGCCTCTGCGTCGGCGAAGAGTCTGCGCCCGTCGTCGACAGCGGCCCATGCCTGGGTCCGACCGAAGATGGAAATTCGACCGTGCGTGGACTTTATTTTTCGACTGACGGCGGCATCATCTGGAATCGCGCCACGCTAACCGACAATTCCGTCCCTGCCTCCGCCACGTCGGTGGTCTACAACGCGACCAACGCAACCTTCTACGCCGCGATCCGCCGCCACGGCATCTACTCCTCGACCGACGGACAGAATTTCACACCTCTTGCGACGCAACCGAGCGCAGGACTCGCCTCCGCCAATTGTCCGGCCGCTGCGAATGCCACAACCTGCCTGATTTATCGCGGTGAGTTCGCAGTCGTTCCGGGTCGCAACGAGATGTATGCGTGGATCGTCGATGTACAGGCCGACGTCGAATATTCAACTCCCACGCCCGCCGACGAAGGCATCTGGCAGTCGACTAACGGTGGCACTACCTGGACGCAGATTCCCGATAACGGCATCACCAACTGCGGCGACGACGCGTTCGGTTTCGACAGCGGATGCGGTGTCGAACAGGGCTGGTACAACCTGGCGCTCTCCGCCGTTCCCGATCCGCCATCACAAGGTTCGACCGGCACGGATATCTATGCCGGCTCGATCAATCTCTATAAGTGCACGCTCGAGCCCGCTGCGAGCACAGTCTGCACGCAAGGCGATTGGATCAATCTCACACACGCCTACGGCTGCGATCCGATCGCCGCGCCCGCGCATGTGAATCCCAGCCAGCACGGCATCGCCTTCGCCGTAGTCTCAGCAACGAGCCTGTCACCTGGCTACTTCGCCCACGACGGCGGCGTCAGCCGCACTCTCGATGGCTATTCCGGCCTCGATAGCGGAAGCTGCTCCGGCACCAATCGATTCGACAGCCTTAGCCAGACGCTGGGCTCGATGACAGAATTCGTCTCTGTCTCCGTGCATCCAACCAGCGCCGACATTATGCTCGGAGGCACCGCGAACAATGGCTCGCCGAAAACCGACACCGCGACCACGAGCACCGCGTGGCAGAACGCACTCGGAGGCGATGGTGGATTCACCGCGATCAGTCCCGCAACTCCCAGCCTGTGGTTTGCCGCGAACCCATACCTGACAATCCTCGAGTGCGACTCGCAAACGGGCACCGGATCGGACTGCAACGACAGCACATTCGTCCAGATCGTCGGCTCAAGCGATCTCGGCGGGGACGAGGGCGGCTACGACACTCCGTACATTCTCGATCCGCAGAACGCCAGCGAAATGCTGGTCGGCACCTGCCGCGTCTGGCGCATCGGCATCAATGGAACGTCTCCGCTCCAACTGAGCAGCGATTTCGAAACGCTCGGCACAGGCGTATGCACGGGCAATGAAATCAATCTCGTAACCGGCCTGGCCGCGGGCGGTCCAACGTCAAGCGGCGACTCCTCCGTGGTCTATGCCGTAACCGATGGATACGGCCCGCTAAGCGGAGCGCCCGGCGGCGAAGTGTGGGTTACGACCAACGCTGGCGTCACGCTGATGCAGAATGTAACGCAGAATATCAATCCGCAGGGCTACGCGATTTCATCCGTCGCCATAGATGCTTCCAACGCGACCGGCAACACCGCGTACGTCGGCATCATGGGATTCAGCACGCCTTCCTACCCCACGTCGCACGTTTGGCAAACCACGAACGCAGGCGCAACGTGGACCGACTGGAGCGGCGCCGGACTAACCGCGCTGCCAGACAATCCCGTAAACGCGTTGCTCGTGGATTCCACCGGGGGCAACATTTATGCCGCCACCGACGTAGGCGTCTTCGTGAGCCCGACCACAGCGCCCAATTGGAGCGAGGTTGGCCCTGCACCCGGCCCCAACACGTCGGGATATCTACCCAATGCGCCCGTCACGGCGCTTCAGCTTTTTAATCCCGACGCAGGCACAAAAACTCTGATCGCGTCGACCTATGGTCGCGGCATTTGGAATTTCGCCCTGGTCGTCTCGCCCTCCTATACGAATGTGATTTCAAATTCGCCGCAAACAGTTTTTCCTGCGCAGACCGCGACGTTTAACGGCAAACTAACGGCGCAAAACGGCTATGCGAGCCCGGTGAACTTGAGTTGCTCAGGCGCGACTTCGCCAACCTGCACGCTTCAGCCAACCGCGGAAACGCCGACCGCGACTTACTCTATGCTTGCCGGCGGACCCGTCGGTACCTACAGTTTCAACGCGCATGCCGTCGGCACCGACCCCGATGAGACTACGCGCGATGCGGCAGTCACACTCTACGTAGTCGATTTCAACTTGACTGCGCCGAATCCAAACTCTCTGACCGTCGGCCAGGGCGACACGTCATCCGCCGCGACGTTCCAGGTAACTGCCTCGGGCAACTTCGCGAGCACCGTCAACCTCGGGTGCCCTGCGGGATTGCCGGCCGGAGCAGCATGCGTCTTCTCACCATCGAGTACCCTGTCGCCGACCGCGTCATCCCCAGTCACTGTCACGCTCACGGTGACTGCGGCAGCATCGACACCGCAAGGCGGCCCGCTGATTGTGACGCTCTCGGCAACATCGCCCGGAGCACCCGCACCCAAGACGCAAACATTTTTGCTGACGGTTACGCCCCCCGCTCCAGACTTCGCAATCGCTGTGTCGCCAACTCCGAATATCACCATCACAAATCAAAACGTCACCTGGAATGGAACGTTGACGGCGTTGAATGGTTACGCCGGCAGCGTGACCCTCTCCTGCACAGCGGGCGCTCCGGCGACATGCATGCCACCTACCGCGGCAATAGCACCAACTGCTGGCGGCGTTCCATTCTCTGTGACCTTAGGCAGCGCGTCGGTAGGTACATTCAATTTCACCATCCAGGGAACCGATGGCACGCTCACCCACGCGACGCCCACAGAAACGCTGACAGTAGCCGCGCCCGGAGCGGACTTTACATGGACCGACACGGGCAACGCCAGCGCTAGCGCGCTTGCCGGAGAAAGCGCAACCTATTCATTCTCGGCCGCCCCTGTTGGTGGCGGAACCTTCTCTTCCCAGATAAGTTTCGCGTGCACGGGTCTGCCGCTGCTGACGAACGGTGCTCTCGGCGCAGGATGCGAGTTCAATCCCACTACGATTTCAGCAGGCGCGCCGACAACTTCCGTGGCTCTCACAATTTGGACCTGCGGTCCGAATTTGCCCACGCTTTGCGCCTCCGGTGCGAGTGGGGAGATCCGTCGGTCGATCGCCGGCCACCCGCGCCTTCTGTCGTTCTTCACGCTCGCTTGGGCGTTGCTCGTCGGCATCGCCGCTGGATCAATTCGCAGCAAGCCGCGTCTCTCGGCAAAGATCATGCGTGCGTATCTGGGACTCGGTTTGCTGGCTTTGCTTTCATGCGGGGGCGTCGGCAGTGGCAACGGCAACCCAAAACTGGTTAGCGTGACCGTGACTCCAAGCCCTGCCACTTTGTTTGCCAACGAGGTGGGCAACGCGTGGTCAGCCTCGTCTACGCAGCAGCAATTTGCAGCGACGGTAAACGGCTCGACCGACCAAACCGTGACCTGGCAAGTCTCGCCGCCCGTAGGGGGCGGCTCCGTCGATCAGACCGGCCTTTATTCCGCTCCGACATCTGTGCCCAATCCGGCAACGGTAACGGTAACAGCCACGTCAACCGCGGCGCCGGCGCCCGGATCCGCCTATGTGACTGTAGCGTCCCCGACGCTGGTAGGCGCGTCGCAAGTGACCGTGACCGCGGCCGCCGGAAGTGGCGCGTCCAATTCAGATATCGTGACTTTGAACGTGCAGTAAGATTCCTCTCTATAAAGTGAATATGTGCAAGTGTGGAGCGGGCGCCCCCGCCCGCTGTCTTTGATCCTGACGTTACTGCGCTGCCGTCCTGAAGCTGCCTATCTCAACCGCTAATGTTAGTCTGGTGCACTACCACTGAATCAGGGCTGGAGGACGCCATGGGCCAAAGTGTAGGCGCTAAAAAGAAGGTCGCAATTTTAGGTGCGGGCAAGATGGGCTCGATACTGCTGCAATCTTTTCTCCGTGACGGATTGCTTTCTCCGGCGCAAACCTGGGCCACGGTGACCCGTCCCGAGCGTGCGCGACTATTGAAAGATAAATTGAAAGTTCACGCCGGAACCGATAACCAGGAAGCAGTCCAGGGCGCGGACATTATTTTTCTGTGTGTCAAGCCGCAGGTGGTAGCCGACGTAGTGCGCGAGATCCGCGCCCACCTGAATGAAAAACAACTGGTGATCTCAATCGCCGCATCAGTCCCGACCGACATGATCGAGCGCGCCCTTGAAAAAGAAGTCCCCGTAGTCCGCGCCATGCCGAATACTCCCTGCGTGCTGGGCGCCGGCATGACGGCGCTATGCAAAGGCAAGTTCGCAACCCGCCAGCATCTGGAAATGGCTTCCAAGTTTTTCGATGCCGTGGGCCGCACGGTGAATGTCGATGAAAAACATATGGACGCCGTCACCGGCTTATCGGCAAGCGGCCCCGCCTACATCTACATCATTCTCGAATCTCTGGCCGAGGCCGGCGTAAAAGTAGGACTGCCCCGCGATGTGGCCACCCTTCTCGCCGCACAGACGACGATGGGCGCCGCGCGCGTGGTCCTCGAAACCGGCGATCATCCCGCGCTTCTGAAAGACGCAGTAACCACTCCCGCCGGATGCACCATCGACGGCATCATGGAGCTGGAAGAAGGGAAGTTGCGCGTGACTTTAATCAAGGCGGTGGTGAAAGCGGTGCAGCGCGCCAAAGAGCTGGCATTCTCGTAGGAGAGTCTTGGAAACGACGAGGCTTACAAGCCGAGCGGACGCTTATTGTGGACTTCCGCTTCTTGGATCGGCCGCGCCCGGTGCCATAGCGCGAGCCCGCTAGCGATAACGACTCCAATCAGCACGCTGATCAGAAAAAACCAGCGATAAGCCGGCAGTGCAATCAGCAGAATCACCACCACTGCAATCGCAACGACGAGCCCAGCCGATCCCTTCAAACTGAATCTGTACCGGCCGGCGAATTCGGGTTCCATAAGCCAATTTTACCGCTGGATCTAGCTTTGTTTATACCAACCTAACCGGAGGCGTCCCGTCCTTACGCTCAATGACAGGGCGCTACACGACGCGTGCCAGGTTCGCTAAATCTTCGTGCACACATAATGATACGTACAAATAAATGCTTACAAATGTTCCGCGTGGAACATTTGTACATACATTAAATCTATTGGCGGGCTTCGGGAATCTCCGCCACCGGCGGAGTCACGATGGGAGCCATGGTGGTTTCTGTATCTGACTGCATCTGCGGCAGCGGCCCCTCGAGGGCGATGGCCAGCACCTGGTCCATGTTGTCGACAAAGTGCAGCTTCATGGCTGTGCGCAGGTTCTCCGGAACCTCGGCGACGTCTTTTTCGTTTTCCTGCGGCAGGATTACTTCGAAGAGGCCCGCGCGGTGGGCGGCGAGAAGCTTTTCTTTCAGGCCGCCGATCGGCAGAACCTTGCCGCGCAGCGTGATTTCGCCGGTCATGGCGAGGTCGCGGCGCACTGGAATCCGGCTCAGCGCGCTGGCCAGAGCGGTTGCGATGGTGATTCCGGCAGAGGGGCCATCCTTTGGAATCGCCCCTTCCGGCACGTGCACGTGAATGTCGAGGTTGCGATAGAAATCGCGAGACAGGCCGAGCCGTACGGCACGTGAGCGTATGTAGGACATCGCCGCCTGCGCCGATTCCTGCATCACGTCGCCCAGTTTTCCGGTCAGGGTGAGCTTGCCTTTACCGTCGACGGCAGTGGCCTCTGTGCTGAGGATCGAGCCGCCTACTTCAGTCCAGGCCAAGCCGGTGACGAGGCCGACTTCGCTCTTCTCGTGGGCCAGGGTGTCACGGAACTTGAGGACGCCTAGCCAGTCGCCAATTTTTTCAGGATCGATCGCGGCTGTGAAGCCCGCGCCTTCTTTTACAACCTTGCGCGCAACCTTGCGACATATGTTGCCAATCTCGCGCTCAAGGTTGCGTACGCCAGCTTCGCGGGTATAGCCGCGAATGATTTGGCGGATCGCATCGTCGGAGAACTGAATATTTTTCTCAGTCAGCCCCGCTTGCAGCATTTGCTTCTTGATCAGGAATTGCTTGGCGATTTCTACTTTTTCCGGTTCGGTGTAGCCATGCAGGCGTAACACTTCCATGCGATCTTGAAGGGCAGGTGGAATGGTGTGCATCACGTTCGCGGTGGCTACGAAGAAGACTTGCGACAGGTCGTACTCGACGTCGAGGTAGTGATCGACAAACATGAAATTCTGCTCGGGATCAAGCACTTCGAGCAGCGCCGCCGAAGGATCGCCGCGGAAGTCCATCGACATTTTGTCGACTTCGTCGAGCATGAAGACCGGATTCTTGGTGCCGGCCTTTTTCATCATCTGGATGATCTGGCCGGGCAGGGCGCCGATGTAAGTACGGCGATGGCCGCGGATTTCGGCTTCGTCGCGCACGCCGCCGAGCGACATGCGGACAAATTTGCGTCCGGTGGCTTTGGCAATCGACATTCCCAGAGAAGTCTTGCCGACGCCTGGAGGCCCGACGAAGCAAAGAATCGAACCCTTGGGATTCTTGACTAACTGGCGGACGGCGAGAAACTCGAGGATGCGCTCCTTGATCTTCTCCAGGCCATAATGATCTTCGTTCAAAGTTTTCTCAGCGCGCGTGATGTTGCGGATCTCCTTCGACCGCTTTTTCCAGGGCACCGCCAGCAGCCAATCGAGATAGTTGCGCGAGACGGTCGACTCCGCCGACATCGGCGGCATCGCTTCCAGCTTTTTCAGTTCCTGGATCGCCTTGTCGCGAACTTCTTTCGGCATCCCCGCCGACTCGACCTTTTTCTTCAGTTCGTCGAACTCGCTCTTTTCGCCGCGGCCGAGTTCCTTCTGGATCGCCTTGATCTTCTCGTTGAGGTAGTACTCTTTCTGCGCCTTCTCCATCTGCCGCTTCACGCGCGACTGGATGGTACGATCCATGTTGAGCTTTTCGATTTCGACATCAAGCACGTCGCCGATGCGGTTCAGGCGCTCGGCGGGATCGAAGATTTCGAGCAAGCCCTGTTTCTCTTCGATCGAGAGTTGCAGGTTGGCGGCGATGGTGTCGGTAAGCTTGGCCGGATCCTCCATGCGCACGGCGGCGATCATGGTCTCGTAGTTCAGCGACTGGCAGAGCTTCACATATTGCTCGAACATGCCGGTGACGCGCTGCATGCCGGCTTCAATCTGCGGCGTAGTTTCGGTGGCATAGCGAGCGACGCGCACCGTAGCCTGGAGATAGCCATCGGTTTCGACGACTTGCAGAATCTTGCCGCGCTCGATGCCTTCAACCAATACTTTGATGTTGCCGTCGGGCAGTTTGAGGCTCTGCACGATATTGACGATGGTGCCGACCTGGAAGATGTCGTTGGCCTTCGGTTCGTCGATGGAAGCGTCGTGCTGGGTGGCGAGAAAGATTTTTTTGTCGCTGGCCAGAGCTTCTTCGAGGGCGCGAACGCTCGACTCCCGCCCCACCACGAACGGAGTCATCATGTGCGGGAAGATGACCACATCGCGAATGGGCATCATCGGCAGTTTCTTGCTCTCGAATTTTTCCTTGGGGTTCGACAATGCGCCTTCTCCCTACCTAGTCCTGGTTTACCTACGTTTACCCACCCTGCGCCGCAAAAAGCGCGACGCTAGGATGGGCCACCACTTCCTCACCCACTAACTTGCCGCTTTCTCGATCATTGACAGCGAGACGTCGCGCTTCTCCACCATCTCGCGGGTCACTTCAAATTCCTTTACCTTCTTCTGGCTGGGAAGACTGTACATCAACTCCAGCATCAGCTCTTCGAGAATCATGCGCAAGCCGCGAGCGCCTACTTTGCGCGCCATGGCCTGGCGGGCGATCGCGCGGTTCGCGTCATCGCTGAACTTCAGCCGTACATTCTCAAACTCGAACAGCCGTTGGTATTGTTTCACGATTGCGTTCTTCGGGCGAGTCAGAATTTCGACCAGCGCATTTTCATCCAGCTGCTGCAACACGCCCATGACCGGCAGGCGCCCGACAAACTCCGGAATCAGGCCGAATTTGATCAGGTCCTCCGGCTGCGCTTCGGAAACGAGCTCGAAGTTACGCTTCGACGAGGCGACGGTCTGCTCGGTTTCCTCTTCCGCTCCAGTGCGGAAGCCGAGAGCTTTCTTGCCGATGCGGCGGCCGATAATTTTCTCCAGGCCAACGAACGCGCCGCCGCAAATGAAGAGAATGTTGGTGGTATCGACGGGGGTGAATTCCTGATGCGGATGCTTACGGCCGCCTTGCGGGGGAACGTTTGCGATCGTGCCTTCGAGAATCTTCAGCAAGGCCTGCTGCACGCCCTCGCCCGAGACATCGCGCGTGATCGACGGGTTCTCGTCCTTGCGCCCGATCTTGTCAATCTCGTCAATATAGATGATGCCGGTCTGGGTTCGGCTGACATCGCCTTCGGCCGCCTGAAGCAGCTTGAGGATGATGTTCTCGACGTCCTCGCCCACGTAACCTGCTTCGGTGAGCGTCGTCGCATCGACGATGGCGAAGGGGACATCGAGCATGCGGGCGAGCGTTTGCGCCAGCAGAGTCTTGCCAGTGCCGGTCGGCCCGATCAGCAGGATGTTCGACTTGGTGAGTTCGACGCCATCGCTGCCGCGCTGGCGGTTCATGTAGATGCGCTTGTAGTGGTTATAGACGGCGACGGCCAGCTTCTTCTTGGTCTGCTCCTGCCCGATGACGTATTCGTCGAGGAAATTTTTCACTTCTTGCGGCTTCGGCAGTTGGTTGGGAACCGCGGCCGAAGGAGTCGCGGTGCGGTCATCCTCGAGAATCGAATTGCACACGGCCACGCACTCGTCACAGATGTATGCCCGGGGATAGTCGCTCGGCGACGAGATCAGTTTCGCGACCGCGTCCTGCGACTTGTGGCAGAACGAACAGCGCAACATTTCTTCCGAACCCGATCTGGTTTTCACTGCCGTGCTCCTTTTCTGGTACTTCAGCCGCCCTGATGTCTGGACCCACCCTAACGCTGGACCCACCTCACGTCGCAAAAAACGCGACGTGAGAATCGGGCACCCGCCGCGTCTTTACTCGGTCACGAATTGCCGATCATATCCTCTATCGCGTCTTGTAGATGATATCGTCGATGATTCCATACTCCTTCGCCTGCTGCGAATTCATGATGAAGTCGCGTTCCACGTCCTTCTCCACTTTATCCAGCTTCTGGCCGCTGTGCTTGGCCAGTAACTGATTAGTAATCTCGCGCATGCGCAGAATTTCGCGCGCATGAATGTCGATGTCGGTCGCCTGACCGGAAAGCCCACCCATCGAGGGCTGGTGAATGAGGATGCGCGAATTCGGCAGCGCCAGGCGCTTCTTCGCTTCGCCCGCCGAAAGCAGCAGCGCCGCCATGGACGCGGCCTGACCGATGCAGATTGTAGTCACGTCATTCTTTACATATTGCATGGTGTCGTAGATGGCCATGCCGGCAGTGATCGAGCCACCGGGCGAGTTGATGTAGAGCTGAATATCTTTCTCCGGGTCTTCCTGCGCGAGGAACAGCATCTGGGCAATAACCAGGTTAGCGATGTTGTCATCGATCGGCGTGCCGATAAAAATGATGTTGTCGCGCAACAGCCGCGAATAAATGTCGTAGGCGCGTTCGCCCCGCCCCGTGGATTCGATCACCATCGGTACGAGCATCATTTGTGCCTCGTTGGAATTCGTGTTCACGTTCTCCCTTTCCACACTCCTGCCCTCAGTCGGTCTTGGCGGCTCAGGGGAGGATCGAAATGGCCCGCGTTTTTTATGGTTAACTACGCGGACTGACGATACAGAAAATCGAGGGTCTTCTCGTTGCGGATTCTAGTTCGTATCCTATCGAGGCCCCCATCCCGTGTCAAACGAGCGCGCACTGCTTCGGACGTCTGTTTGGATTGCTGGGCCAGCGCCTCCAGTTCGTGATTCAGTTCTTCGTCGCTGACCTGCACGTTTTCTTCCTCTGCCACTCTTTCGAGCAGCAGCGCAGCCTTCACATCGTGAATCGCCTGATCGCGCTGCCCTACGCGCAGACGCTGTAAATCCATTTTCTTCATCTGCTCGGCGGTCAGCCCCTGCGCCGCCAGCGCGCGCAGGCCGCGCTCCAGACGTATGTCAATCTGTTGATCGATCAGCGAATCGGGCACTTCAAACTCGTTGCGCTGAATCAGTTCGCCAACCAGCTTGTCCTTGGCGGCGTGTTCGGCTTCATGCTTGCGCTCGGCTTCGATCTGCTCGCGAATCACCTTTCTTATATCGTCCACTGACTGGAATTCCCCCAGTGACTTCGCGAACTCGTCGTTCAATTCGGGCAGGACCTTCTGCTTGATGGCCTGAACTTTTACGGTGTAGGTGAAGGTCTTGCCCGCCAGGCGCTTGTCCTGCGTGTCTTCGGGATAGCTGACATCGAAGGTGCGCTCATCGCCGGCGACGGCGCCGCGCAGATGTTCGGTGAATTCCGGCATGGTATTTTTGCCGGCGATTTCGACCAGCACTTCATCCATGTGGACGGGCTGGCCTTCATCTTTCTTGCTGTCTTTCTTCTGGCCCTCAGTCTTCTGACCCTCGGTGGCCTTCGGATTACCATCGAGCGAAACCTGGGCGAAATCGCCGTCAGCGAGGGCGCGGCCTTCGACGGGATTGAACGCGGCCTGACGCTCGCGCAGATCGTTGATCGCCTGCTCCACGTCGGCCTCGGAAACTGCAATCTCGGGCTTATCGGCGCGCAGTTCTTTGTAGCCCTGGAGCTTGATCTCGGGCAACACTTCGAAGGCGGCTTTGAAGCGCAGCGGTTCACCATCGTGCAGGTGCAGGTCGGTGACCCGAGGCTGCGAGACGGGATGGAGGCTGAGCCTCTCGGCCTCCTGGCGGAAGTAGCGCGGAATCAGCGCCTCAACCATGTCGGTCTTGATTTCTTCAGAAAAACGTTGGCGGATGATCGACGCCGGAACATGGCCGCGGCGGAAGCCGGGAATGCGCGCCAACTTCTGATATTTCTGAATGAGCGCATCGGTCTGCCGGTTCACGTCCGCGACCGGAATTTCAACCTGAATCTCGCGCTTGGTGGAGCCTTCTTTAGCTGGGCCGTCTTTGACCGTGTCGTCTTTTATATCGTCGCTTTTAATATCCGTGGGGCTCACAGTTGCCTTTCCAAAACGGCCAGCGGCAGCAGAGTCGGAGGTTGGTGCTCCGCCGCGACGCATTGTGCCGCAACCATGAGTGTAAAGACTCTCGAAGAGCAACGTCAAACGGCGGAGGGGGATATCCACCCCACTAAAGTAACGAGCCTCGGTTTGTGGGGAGCGGACGCCCTCGTCCGCGAAACGCGCGCAGCGAATCTAGAGTCAGAGGAACGAAAGATTGAGCGGAAACGCAAGGAGGAAAGGCAACTACAAAGGCCGCGGATCGGGCGTCCGCGCCACACAGGCCACACGAGCAAATACAATGAAGGCGAATGCCCGCTCCCACCTGGCTCAAGGTTTTGAACGCTGAGATCGTTGGTTGTGTGCGCTGTCCGCGCCTCGTCGTATATCGTGAGCTCATCGCTCGCGAGAAGCGACGCGCCTATCGCGATCATGAATATTGGGGAAAACCAGTTCCCGGATTCGGCGATCCGAAGGCGCGCGTGCTTGTGCTTGGCCTCGCTCCGGGCGCTCATGGCTCCAATCGCACCGGGCGGCCTTTCACGGGAGACGCTTCGGGAAAATTTATGTATCCGGTGTTGTATGAGGCGGGATTTGCGAATCAGCCAACAGCCACCGACCGCAACGACGGTCTGGTGCTCACCGACCTCTATATAACCGCAGCCGCGCGCTGTGCGCCGCCGGACAATAAACCTCTTCCAGAAGAGCTTGCCAACTGTGCGCCGTATCTCGAAAGAGAACTTGAAGGGCTGAAGCAATTGCGAGTGATTGTGGCGCTGGGAAGAATCGGATTCGAAGCGTATCTCAACTACCTCGTGCGCCGGAAGCGAATCGCAGGCAAGCGTGAGTATGAATTTCGCCATGGCGCCGAATATGCGCTGCCCGATGGACGCGTACTGCTGGCGTCGTATCATCCATCGAATCAAAATACGCAGACGGGAAAGCTGACCAAAGAGATGTTCCAAAGGATATTCAAGCGCGCGCGCGAATTGGCCGATGAATCACCGGGGCGGATCTCGCGGTAGCGGACACCTCTGGGCCGGCATGGGGGAATCCGTATCTTCGGGATGGGCCGCCCTGATTCCTGCGTCAAAATCCTACGAACACCGGTTCGGGTTCCAGCGGAATGCCCCAAGCTTTGCGGACACCTTGCTGGATTTCATCTTTCAGGGCGACAATGTCGCTCGCTTTGGCGTTGCCGGTATTGATCAGTGCCAGCGCGTGCTTGTTCGAAATCCCGGCGGCTCCCAGCGTGTAACCTTTCGAAAATCCAGAGTGCTCCACCAGCCACGCCGCCGAAATTTTGTGCTGCGCGTCGAGCGCTGGGTAACTGGGAATCTTTAATCCTTTCGCGGCGGCGCGGTCGGCCAGTTCTTTGAATTGCGCTTCGTTAAGCACGGGATTCTTGAAGAATGATCCGGCGCTTCGGCAATCGTCGTCGCCGGGGACGATCAGCATTCCTTTCGATCGCCGAATTTCGCGAACGGCCTCGCGCACCTCGGCGAGCGAGGGCCGGGCACTCTTTCCCGTAAAATGTTTTTGCAAATCGGCATATTTCAAACTCGGAGCGCCGCCCCGCCTCAATCGGTAGTTCACGCGCACGATGATGTAGCGGCCGCGCTCGGCAGTGTTGAAGATGCTCGAGCGATAGCGGAATCCGCACGCCGGTTTGGGCAGGACTACATCCTTCAAATCGGAAGCGCGCAAATCCAGAGCACGCACCGATTCAATCGTATCGGCTACCTCTTGCCCGTAAGCGCCAACGTTTTGCACCGGCGTTGCGCCGGCGCTTCCTGGAATGCCGCTCAGGCATTCGACTCCGGCACAATTCTGTGCCACTGCCTGGGCCACGAACTCATCCCAATTGACGCCCGAGCCTATGCCGAAGAGCGCGGAGTTGCCCGATGAGGACCTCGTGTCAGTGAGAATGCCGCCGATTGCGACCTTCAACACGAGCCCGGGCCAGCCCGCGTCGGAGATCACCAGGTTGCTTCCTCCGCCCAGCACCAGCAAGGGCAGGTCGCGGGATTTTGCGAACAGTACTGCCTCGCGGACTTCGTCTTCTCTTTTTGCTTCTGCGAAGTAGCGGGCCGCTCCGCCGACCTGCAAGGTCGTTCGCGGCGCCAGCGGGACGTTTTCCTGAATCGTCATTACGGTCAATTGCGATCCCGCTCACTTCCTCGCGGCCGCGGGAGCGAGGCTGCGGAAGCCCAGGGCAGCCACGCAGTACAACAACGCGGCCACGATCAGAAGCGCTTTCATGCCGATGATGAGCGAGAGGTTTTCAAGGAGGCCACCGACGACGGCTCCGAGCATGTTGGCGCCCAGAGCGGCCGCGGGCGATTCGGCCGATCGGAATTCAGAGGCGAACAATAATCCGGCAAAAAAAACCGGGATCGCGAAGATGACGGCAGCGACGCAACCGACCAACGCGGCCGATCCGGGAATTCGGCTAAAAGGTACGAAGTAGGCGCAGGCGATGCCGGCGAGAAGACCGGTCATTGTCAGGCCGCGTATCCAGGCGCTGGTAGCCGCTCGCGGCTGCCCGCTTTTTTCAATAACAAAGTTAGCGAGCAGAAGCGCCGACAGAATCGCGGCAATAACGATGCCGTTGACCTGCCACGTCGTCCCAAAATATAAGGCCAACCGGCTGACGATCTGGGTTTCGAGCAGCAGAAATCCTGCACCCACGCCGAAGAAAAATAGAGACGGGACGCGGCTGCGCGCCTCAGGAATCTGGAAATAAAAAAGCGCCGCGAGCAGAATGACGAGCGCGCTGAGCAGGTAGAAGATGCCGGGGATCCAGTGTCCCTGATGGTAGAGATAGGGCCAGTCGTCGGTAGTTACGGCGACCGGAGTAGCCACCGCCGCGCCTGTGCCGGCAGCTTGGGATGATGAAGCGAGAAATGATCGCCGATGGCCATCCACAAATTGTCGCAGGCGGGAGTCGGACTCGAGACTCGTCTCTACCTGGTTCGACGGTGCAATCACGAAGCAACTGGCATCGGTGGTGTAACTGGACGTGGCAGAGAAAATCAGCGGAGGTTTGCCGAAAGTGTCAGTCAACATTTCGGCCAGGCGTTGTCCGACAAATCCATGATTGACTTGAAATTTTATAAACATGACTCCGTTCGGCGCGAGCAGAGATCGCGCTTCGCGGAAGGACTCTTCCGTATAGACGAAGTTGTCGAGGCGCATGTTGGAGTAGTCGGAGAGCTGAGTGTGGGAGTCAAGCAATCCGAAGAGGATGAGATCGTATCGCTTAGCCGTGCGCTTCATGAAGGCACGGGCGTCGGTGAGATGTGCGGCGACGCGAGGATCACCGTAGGGGTGCTCGGGATGGCGGCGGCGTCCGAGGCCGAGAATCTTAGGATCGATTTCAACGGCGTCGACGGCGCGGCTCTGATAGCGCAGCGCGGCGGCCACGTCATTGCCGGTGCCCGATCCGACAATCAGGACGTTCGGATTGGCCGTAGCAAAGCGAAAAGGCAGGTTGTAGGGATTATCTTCCGGCGCTTCTTTCAACACGCCGGGATGGCGAGCCAGAAAGTCTTGAGAAAGATTGGCTACGACCTGGTAGCCGGTGTGGTTGACGCGGATCAAACTGCGGTAGAGTTCGCCGTCCGGAAAGAGGAAGTCCTCTACTTCGATTTGTTGATAAGGAGTCCACAGGTTGAAGTGGTGCGGCGTAGAAGGATCGAAGAGGAGCAAGGCGACGGGCACGATGGCGGCGGCGATCCATATGGCGTTGCGGCGACCGGATTGGAGTAGCGCCATGCCCGCCAGAACGATCGCGAACCAAACTGCCGGAGGCAGCGCCAGCCAGGAGACGGCAAAGAATGCGAGGATGCCCGCCAGACTACCGGCGAGATTCCACGAGTAACCATAGAGCGGACGCGGAGCGAGTTCGATCTGGCGGCTAACCGTTTGTCCAATGGGAATGAAAATGTAAGTAATAAGAAGAAGCAATATGGCCGTGATGATTACAGCCAGCAGAAAGCCGGGGGTGTCGTGAACTGTGTGGGTCGCCCAAATATCAATATCTTGAGCGGCGCCGAGGTATTGCGAGAGGCCCTCCATAATCTCGGGGCCATGCCAGGGAAGACGAACCACGACGATTAGTCCGACAAGAGCAGTGAGCGCCGCCTGCCAGCGCGGACGCTGGCGAGCCAGAGCGCAGCCGACTCCGAAGCCCAGGAAGCAAAGCAGCAGAGCCAGATTCTTCACATAAGCAAATACCCTAACCTCAGTGGCGACCCAGCGAATGAGTGCGAGTTCGACGAAGAGCGTAAGGGCGCTCGCGAGAAACAGGGTAAAAAGATTCCAGCGATCGGGCGGGTCGGTGGTTGGCGTACGTGGCTTGATCAGGCGATAGCCGAGCAAAAGCGCGGCGGCCAGAATAAAGCCCGGGATGCGCAGGGACATGAGGAATCCGCTCAGTCGAGCGGGACAGAATAACATGCCGAATGAAGAAGGTCTGTTTCAATTATTGAATTGCTCATTGACAGGGCTTGCGGCGCACATTAGTTTGTGGCGGTTGCTTGCAACGCTTTTCGCGCAAATCCAACTAATTAGAGGAGGATCAGACATGCCACAGAGCTGGGTCGTGAGAATGATCGTCAGCAGGACGACCATCGCCATCGTGTTTGTGAGTTGTCTTTTTGCTGTCGCCCGAGCGCAGATGCCCAATCCCTACGGTTTGAGCATCACCCTGGAGAACGCCAAGAAGGCGGCTATTCCAGCGCTGGCCGAAGCGGCAAAGAACAACTGGTCCATCGCGGTTGCCATTGTCGACCCGGCTGGTGACCTTGTTTACTACGAAAAGATGGATAACACGCAACTCGGAAGCGCCCACGTCGCAGTGGACAAGGCCCGCTCCGCTACCCTGTTCAAACGGCCGACAAAGGCGTTCCAAGACGCGCTGGCGGCCGGCGGAGAGGGCTTGCGCATTCTGGGCTTGAAAGGCGCAACGCCGGTTGAGGGCGGCATTCCGCTCGTCAGCGACGGCAAGATTGTGGGAGCGATTGGCGTTTCAGGCGCGACCAGCGCTCAAGATGCCCAGTGCGCCAAGGCGAGCGCCGACGCTTCTAAGTAAATAGTCTTAGCAGGCCAACTGGTCGCGGGTTAGTTTCAAGCCGGTCAGATTGCCGAGAATGGTGACGGCAATATGCTCTGTGCGGAAGAATTCTTCGGCAGTTTGCTGCAGGTCTTCGACGGTGACCGCTTCGATGCGCTCGATCAGTTCGTCGAGGCCATAGAAATGGTCATAGTACATTTCTTGGCGCGCGAGATTCGACATGCGGGCGGTCGAAGATTCGAGCGACAGCATCAGGCTGCCTTTGAGCTGATCTTTGGAACGGCGCAATTCTTCTTCGGGAACCGGCGTCGTTTTCAGATTGCGGAATTCCTCGACCACGCACTCGACTACTTTAATTGCCGATTCGCGCGACGTGCCCGCATAAACGCACATCGAGCCGGTATCGCGATAGGGATTGAGGTCGCTGTAGATGGAATAAGCCAAACCCTGACGCTCGCGAATATTCTGAAACAGGCGCGAGCTCATGCCTCCGCCAAGCAGCGTATTCATGATGTAAGAAGCATAGCGGCGTTCGTGCGCCATGGGATGCGACGGCACTCCAATGCAGATTTGCACCTGCTCCAGCGATTTCTTGTTGCGCAGGTTGATGCGTGAAAAAGTCTTGGGCGCTGGCGAATGCAATCCATTCTTCGCGGGTTTGACCTGCGCGAAATGCTTCTCGACCAACTCGACGAAATGCTCGTGCTCAAGATTGCCGGCGGCGCTGACGATAAGATTGCCCGGTGCGAAGTGATGTCCATAGAAGCGATTAACTACGGGACGCTCAAACTTTTTTACAGTTTCGCGTGTGCCGAGGATAGGCAAGCCGAGCGAATGATCCTTCCAGAAGCTCTGGGTAAAGATCTCGTGGACCAGGTAGTCGGGATTGTCCTGATCCATTTTTATTTCTTCAAGGATTACGCCGCGCTCCTTCGCGATGTCTCCGGCATCAAAGACGGGATGGAGCACGAGGTCGCTGAGGACATCCATGGCGACAGGAAGATGCTCGTCGAGAACTTTGATGTTGAAGCAGATGCATTCCTTGGCGGTGAAGGCATCCATGTTGCCGCCGATCGAGTCGACCTGGCGGGCGATGGCCTCGGCGGAGCGCGTCTCTGTGCCCTTGAAAACCATGTGCTCAATGAAGTGCGAAATGCCATTCCACTCGGAATCTTCGTCGCGCGAGCCGGACTTGAGCCAGACACCGATGGAGACGGAGCGGATATGAGGCATCTGCTCGGTGATGACGGTGAGGCCATTCGGCAGAACCTGACGACGAATGCTGCGAGTTTCTTTTACCATTTAATTTCTACGAATGCTTCCTAGCCCAGTGAAGGGCGTCTAATTTTGAAGAACTGTGGGTGTCGCTCAAGCCGCGCCCCACTTCGAAAGTCGACTAGGTCAGAAGGCAGAACGCGATTGAGTAGGAGTCAACGCCCGGTATTTATTGTCCCACAAACCGAGGCTCGCAACAGATTGAACCTGTTTGTCTTTATTTTGTTACACTTGCAATGAATTGCTCCACCGATTCCTTATGCAGCAGTCGCCCCTAAAATCGCTGTTAGGCCTGAACCTGCAGGAGCTTACGAATCTGGCGACCACGAGTGGGCACCCCGCTTACCGGGGTCAGCAACTATTTGATGCGATCTACCGGCAAAAGATTGA
>Ga0187859_10000740_pt1 | contig 21457 bp, 17 predicted proteins | sample June2016WEW_10_1_2_FD_133019 | JGI IMG/M metagenome (GOLD analysis project Ga0187859, IMG submission 133019) | Peatland microbial communities from SPRUCE experiment site at the Marcell Experimental Forest, Minnesota, USA - June2016WEW_10_10 | ecosystem: Environmental > Terrestrial > Soil >...
AGTGGATTATACGATTATATGGAGGATGGAATAGGCGTATGGCTAATTGGGCGCAGCGACTGTTTCGAAGAAACAAATTGGAAGAGCAACTCGATAAGGAGATGCGCTTTCATCTGGATCAGCACGCGAACGATCTGATGTCGCGCGGTTACGATGCGGAGGAAGCGCGTCGAGAGGCCAGGCTCGCGCTGGGTGGTCCGGAGCAGGTGAAGGAGGAATGTCGTGACGCGCGCGGTACACGCTGGCTGGAGGATTTGTGGCGGGACCTCCGCTATGCGGTTCGTACGTTGCGACAGAAACCCGGGTTTGCGGCAGTGTCGCTGGCGACGTTGGCGCTCGGCATTGGAGCCACAACCGTGATGTTCACGGTGATCAATGGTGTTCTGCTGGCGCCGCTGCCTTATATGGAACCCGGCAGGCTGGTGGACGTGAACGGAAAAGCGGACGCCTTGGGTGTTGCAGGGTTTGAGCTCGAGAACCTCGCCTACCATGACTTTCTGGATTGCCAGCAGCAAAGCCGATCGCTTGAGCTGGCGGGGTGGCTTTTTAATACAGGCACTTTGAGCGCGCCCGGAGAAGCTGAACGCGTTGAGGCATTCCAGGCATCGTCAAACCTGTTTTCGGTGCTGGGCGTTCCACTGGCTCTGGGGCGCGCGTTCTTGCCCGAAGAGGACCGCCCGGGCGGAGCAGCGGTAATGATTCTGGGCTACAGCTTTTGGCAGCGCCGATTCGGCGGGAACGAAGACGTTCTGGGAACAGCGGTGGTTTTGGACGAAAAGCGTTACACCGTTATAGGCGTCGCGTCCGAGAGCTTCCGGTTGGGCGAAAGCGAAGCCGATGCCTACACACCGATCGGCCAGAATACGCTGCGTTTCATGCAGAATCGCTTCGCGCATCCAGTTGGCACGGCGGCTCGCATGCGGCCGGGAGTGACGCTGGGCCAAGCGCGGGCGGAACTGGCGACGATCGCATCCCGGCTGGCGCGGCAGTATCCGGATAGCAATAAGGGCCGTAACTTTGTGGCCGCGCTTATGCGTCCGCCGGTGGACGAAGTACGGTCGACGCTTTGGTTGTTGTTGGGCGCGGTGACACTTGTGCTGCTGATTGCGTGCGTCAATGTGGCGAGCTTGCTGCTGGCGCGCGCGGTTTCGCGTGAGCGCGAACTTGCTATGCGCGTTGCGCTGGGGGCGAGCCGGGGCAGGTTGATCCGCCAATGTTTGACGGAGAGCGGGGTGCTTGCGCTGTGCGGAGGAGTGCTGGGTGTTTTGCTGGCAGCGCTTGGTATCCGTCCGTTTGTGATGTTATGGCCCGGAGTTTTGCCGCGGGCCGAAGAGGTCCAGTTGGATTGGCGCGTGCTGCTGTTTGCAATGGGTGTTTCGTTATTCAGCGGTCTTCTTTTTGGACTAGCGCCGGCTCTGCGCGCGCCGTCGCGCAATTTGGAACAGACGCTACGCGCCGGAGCGCGGAGTTTGGCGGGTGGGTCGCGCCGTTTGCACGGAGGTTTTGTAATATCGGAAATCGCGCTGGCGGTGGTGCTGTTGGTGGCAGCCGGGATGTTGGGGCGAACATTGCTGCGGCAATCGGCGCTCGATCCGGGCGTAGACATCCACAATGTGCTGGTCACACGGATGGCGATTTCGCCTGGCGCGCTTTCGCATCCCGATCAGATACGTGCGGCGTGGCGGGACGTCTTGGATCGTGCGCGGCGGGTTCCGGGGGTGCAGGCGGTCACAATGGTGGATACTATTCCGATGCGCGAGGGCACCAATCAGATCGGCTACTGGACCACTCCCGTAGAGCCGGCGGAGAGCCAGAAACCCGCGGTGTTGGCGGCGAGCGTGTCGCCTGACTATCTGAAGGTGATGGGAATCCGGCTGCTCAGTGGGCGGTTCATTGATGAACACGATCGGATGGGCAGCCAATCCGTCGCCGTGATTGACGACGTGATGGCGCAACAGGCTTTTGGCGGGCAGGCGCCATTGGGGAAACAACTTTGGATCGACATGGGCTCCGATCCTGTCACTGTGGTGGGAGTGGTGAGCCACGTCCGGCAGTGGGGGTTGGCCGCGGACGATCAGGCCCAGGTGCGCGCGCAGCTCTACTATCCTTTTACACAAGTGCCGAACGGGATGCTGCGGCGCTGGTCCGAGCTAATGTCGATCGCGATGCGGACCGGCGTGGAACCGCGGAGCGTGGTCGCATCCCTTCGCAGGGAACTGCGGGGCGCGGCGAACGATCAAGTTTTGTACCAAAGCCGCACCATGGAAGAGCTCGCGAGTGATTCGCTGGCGCGGCAACGTTTCCTCATGTTGTTGTTTGGGGTGTTCGCGGGATTGGCGTTGTTGCTGGCGTCGATCGGAATTTACGGCGTGTTGGCGTATTTGACCAGCCAGAGGGTGCCTGAGATTGGTGTTCGGATGGCGCTGGGGGCGCGCGCGTGGGATGTAGTCTGGCTGGTGCTGCGTGGGAGCTTCGGGATGATTTTCGTGGGTGTTGGCGTGGGAGCGGTTGCGGCTATCGCTGCAGGGCGCGTGTTGCAGAGGCTGGTGGAGGGGATGCAGACGGGAGTTGTTTCGACTTTCCTGGTTACGATTCCGGTGTTGGTCGCTGCGGCATTGATCGCGAGCTTTGTTCCGGCGCGCAGGGCTAGTAGGGTGGATCCCGTGAAGGCGTTGCGGCAGGAGTGACGGAGGATTAGCCGCGAATGAACGCGAATGAACGCAAATAAAACGCTTAGTAACGCGGGAGTTGGGTTATGGTTTTAGATTCGGTGCAATCATAGGCGCCTGCGGAAAGAGTTTTGTATTCTTCTGTGCGGCCGCTGGGCCATTCGATTACCAGGCGGTCGGCTTTGTCGCGCTTTCCTAGGCCGAATGTTAGGGGTAGTTCCGATTGCGAGAGATAGCTGGAGCCGGTCTTTACCATTCTGCTTTGTGTGCCGTCAGGAGTCGTGAGATGAACTTGCGCACCGATGGCGTCGCGGTTTGATTTTGTTCCTATAAGGCGTAGGCGGAGGGAACGATTGCCGTTTGAGATATCGCTGCGATAGAGAGCGGCTGGGCCGTTGTTGGTGGTGATTAAAATGTCCACGTCGCCGTCGCGGTCGAAATCGCCGTAGGCTGCGCCGCGGCCGACTTTGGGGGATGCGAAATCCTGGCCGGCTTCTTTGGCAACATCGCGAAATGCGCCGTGGCCGTCGTTCAGGAACAGGTGCGGAGGCTGCGCGTAGCCGATGTTGCTTTTTATATTCCGGACCGTTTCATCGATGTGGCCGTTGACGGCGAGTAGATCGAGCCGTCCGTCCAGATTGATGTCGAGAAACATGCAGCCGAAGCCAAGGCTGGTGCGGGAGGCTTGCGCGATGCCGGTTTTGAAGGCTGCATCGGAATAGGTGCCGTTGGGGTTGGGGCGATAGAGCGCGATCATTTCGTTATCAAAATTGGTGATGGCGATTCCGGGTACCCCGGAGTTGTCGAAGTCGGCGACGTCGATGCCCATGCCCGCGCGAGGCCGGCCGTCTTCGCTGAAGGCCACGCTGGCGCGCACGGCGATGTCGTCGAAGGTGCCGTTGCGCTGGTTGCGATACAGTTTGTTCGATTGCGTGTCGTTGGCGACAAGAAGATCCGGCCAGCCGTCGCGATCGGTATCGAGCATGGCAACGCCCAGCGATTTCGATGTCGTATCGAAAATGCCGCTCTTGGCGGTGACATCCTCGAAAGTGCCGTCGCCGCGGTTGTGAAACAGCCAGCAAGTGGAACCTCGATAAGCTTCTGGAGTGCAGTAGGATTTGTGGGTGCCATCGACGGTGCAGAAAATATCGTGCTCGGGGGACCACTTCACGTAGTTGCACACGAACAGATCCAGCAGGCCGTCGCGATCGTAATCGAACCAGAGCGCTGAGGTGCTGAAGGAACTGCGGCCGCCGAGGCCGGCCTTTTCCGTTACATCTATGAAATGGCCTTTGCCGGTGTTTTGAAACAAACGGTTCTGGCCCACGGCGGTGACGAGAATATCCGGGAAGCCGTCATTGTTGTAATCTGCGATGGCAACGCCCATGCCGTAAAGTTCCACGGCGAGGCCGGCTTGGCGGGTTACGTTTTCGAAAGTTCCGTTGCGGTTGTTGCGATAGAGCTGCAGTGTGGTGGATCGGCGTTTGTGGCCCGGCCAATCCATTCCGTTGATGAGCAGAATATCCAGCCAGCCGTCGCCATCGTAATCGAGAAAGGCACATCCTGAGCCGAGCGTTTCCGGGAGATATTTTGCGCCGTAGGCTCCGGTGTTATGGCGGAAGTCGATTCCAGCTGCCGCGGTGACGTTGGTCAAACGGAAACCGAGGTCAGGCGCGGCGGCACGTAGCGGCAAAGATCCTAACAGGAACGTCCGGCGATTCACGCGATGCTCGCCAAGCCGTGCTGAATGGCATAAACAACTAATGCGGCGGTGTTGTGAATATCGAGCGTCTGCATGATATTGGCGCGATGCACAGAAACCGTGTTCGCGCTGAGACCCAGAACGGCGGCGATTTCTTTGTTGGATTTTCCATGCACGATCAGTTGCAGGATCTCGAGTTCGCGCGTGGTTAAGGTGGGCTTGGCGGGTTCATCCGCGAGGCGCCCCAGGCGCGGATCCAATACCTGTTCGCCCGCCGCTATTTGCTTGACTGCGCCGATCAGTTCCAGATCGACGGCATTTTTCAGGAGATAGCCTCGCGCGCCAGCATCCAGACAGGTGCGAACGTAACTGGCTTCCGAATGCATGCTGAGCATCAGGATCTTGGTATGCGGCGCCGATTTGAGAATCATGCGCGTGGCCACGGCGCCATTCATGCTGGGCAGGGCGAAATCCATCACAATGACATCGGGGTGAAGTTCGAGAGCCTTCTCCACCGCTTCATTGCCATCGCTGGCCTCGCCTACCACGGCGATTTCCGGATCGTCCTCCAGCATGCGGCGGAAACCGCGGCGCACCAGGCTATGGTCGTCCACCAATAAAACGGTGATGCTATGAGGCATGAGATTCCTCCACACTGAGCGGCACAGTCAGGCGAACGAGCGCGCCGCCACCAATCCGAGGAAGAAATTCGATACGGCCGTTTACGAGCTCGGCTCGCTCACGCATGGAAATCAGTCCCATCCCTTGATGCTCCTTCACTGGCGGAAATCCCACGCCATGGTCTTCCACTTCCAGCACTACATTTTCGGCTTGGTAGCGCAACCGCACCTCAGCCTGGGCCGATTTCGAATGGCGCGCTACATTCGTAAGAGCCTCTTGCAAAACCCGATAGAGGTGGATGGCCACATCGCGGTGGACATTTCGGCTAGGCCCGCACTTCTCATATCTTATTTCGATTCCGTGCTGCTTCTCAAATCCGGGCAGGTAGACGTTCAGCGCGCCTTCTAGGCCGGCGTCATCGAGCACCACCGGATGCAAGGCTTGCGAAAGCGCGCGGACTTTGTCGAGCGTCGCTTGCACGATATCCCGTACTTCTTCGAAATCCTCGCGCAGGGATGGGTCCAGGGCGACGGTGCGGCGGCCGGCGCGTTGCAGCATGGCGCCGATGGCGGTGAGGATCTGGCCGAAATCGTCGTGCAATTCGCGCGCGATATATCGAAAGGTGTTTTCCTGAATCGAAATCAGTTGCTGGGCGAGGTCGCTGCGCCGTTGGGAGAGCGCGGCTACCTGTTCGAACATCTTACGGTTGTAGTCGACCAGGTACAGGCTGGTGGCCACAATCAGAACCAACATGGCGGCGAGAAATAGATAGGCGTTCTGCTCCACGCGTGCGTGAATCTGCTGTGCCTGGGCGGCGGCTTGTTGCTCATTGGCATTGTTTTCGACGAGCAAGCGGGCCACTGCGGTGGTCAAGCCTTCTTGACGAGCCTGGAGCGAGAGGCGGATTCGAGTGCGCGCTTCATCCTCCTGGCCACTTGCGGCGAGGGCAAAGATACGGTCGAGAGCATCCCAGAACTGGGTTACCGAAACCGCCAGGTAGCGGCGCTGATCCCGGGTGGCGGGCGATATTTTTTCCTCGCGCGCCAGGGCGTCGTCTAAATCGCCGCGGATTCGTCTGAACTGCGGCTGCCAAGCGGTGAGCGGATATGGCTCGCTTTGTTCCAGCATGTCTCGCATGGTGAGGGCGAGCGAATTGAGATTGTTCTGGATGCGCAGCAGGAGCAGGGAATCGGTGCGGTTGCGATCGATAGTTTCGGTTTGCAGGCGGCGCAGGCTGCGGAGCTGGACGATGGTGTAGCTGGAGAAGACGGCGACGGCGGAGAGGGTGATGGCAAGTCCCGCGAGCAGGCCGATGGTGGGGGAGCGGCGGGAGGTCATGGCTAGCTTTCATTATGGCCGCTGGTGGCTGGTGGCTGGGAAGGGGAGGGATAGCAAAAAAGAACTAATGTCCGCCTACTTACGCCGATATGGAATACCGGGACCATGTGTCCGGAAGGGATTGCTGAAGGAATCGAAGTGCTCGGCGACGCGTGATGACCACATTCAAGAGCTTCACATTACGCCAAAAGCTACTGTTCTTGCCGGGGCTGGCCTTGCTCGGATTGGTGGCGCTGCAATTCACGAATTCGTACATTACGAGCGCGATGGGCCGGCACGTGATTTTCCCGAATTTCGAGAGCATGATGATGTCCGGCTACCAGAGCACGCTTAAGTCCGCGGTGGATATCGAGGCGCAAACACTTGGCCGGCGACTGAAGAGCCTGACGACAAGGGAAGAAAAGACAGCCGCTGTGGTAGCAGAAACCGACCCCATCCGATTCTTTGGCGATGGTTCCGGATACTTCTTTTGCTATGACACAACAGGAACCCGCATCAACCTTCCAATCGACAAGAGCGGCAACGGGAAGAATCTTATCGAACTGCGGGACAGGAATGGGTTTCCGTTTGTTCGGGCGTTGCTCGAAAAAGCCGCGTCGGGTGGTGGATTTGTCACTTACTATTTTCTAAGAGAAGGTAAGGGCGTACAGCCCAAGCTGGCCTACGCCACGATGATTCCGGGCACCGACTTCTTTGTGGCCAGCGGTGTTTACATTGACGACATTGAGACGGCACGAATCAGTCTGAGCCAGAGAATCACCGAAGAAGAGCGCGGATACCGAGGGTACGTTGTGGTAATCTTCTTCCTCATTCTCGGCGTAACAGTAACACTCACTCTTTCGCTCTCGCACGCTGTGGCCGACAGTATTAAGAACATCGCGAACCGGCTCATGGGCGGTTCCGAGCAGGTAGCCGCGGCAGCGAACGAGTTGAGCGGACAGAGCCAGGCGCTGGCGCAAGGCGCGAGCCAGCAAGCCGCCACGATCGAGGAGACGGCGTCTGGGGCAGAAGAGATGCGGAACATCAACCAGCGCAATACCGAGAGCGCTACCAAGGCCGATGAATTCGCGAAGTTGGCACAGGCCGCGGCCGAGCGAGGCACGGTGGACATGCGGGCGATGGCGGCAGCAGTCGGCGCCATTGACGCTTCCAGCCACGACATCGGCAAAATCATCAAGACCATTGATGAGATCGCGTTCCAGACCAACATTCTGGCACTCAATGCGGCGGTGGAAGCAGCACGCGCGGGCGAAGCGGGGATGGGCTTTGCGGTGGTGGCGGACGAGGTTCGCAACCTGGCGCTCCGCAGCGCGCAAGCGGCCAGAGAGACCACCGGGAAGATTGAAGGGGCAGTTTCGAATACGGCTAGCGGAGTCTTGTTAAGCGGCAAAGTGGCCGACTCGTTCCGCGACATTACTCTCAGAGTGCGCCAAATGGTTGAAGTGGCATCGCAGGTCTCTGGTGCCTCCGCCAGGCAGGCTGAGGGTATCGGTCAAATCAACGCTGCCTTGGGAGTGATGAATCTGGTGACGCAGAGCACCGCAGCCAATGCGGAAGAGAGCGCAGCGGCCGCCGAGCAATTGAATGCACAAGCATATTCCATGCGATCCAGCGTGTCGGAATTGCTGCAGTTGGTGGTTGGCCCGCGCGCCACGGAATCGGATGAGCGGGAAACCAGAAGGATTTCTAATAACTTCTCGAGGAAACACAAAACCATGTCAGACAGATTTTTGAAAAATACGCCGCTGTGCGCGATGGCTATCGCGGCAGCGCTAGCGCTGGTTCCAGCGCGAGCCACGGCTCAGATTGTAATTGAAAACGAAGACGAGAGCGTCAAGTTTAAGCTGGGCGTCCAGGGTCAGTTTTGGGCCGATTGGACTCAAGACCCGGATACTGGTGGATACGGGCAGAACCTCTATCTGCGCCGGGCACGCCTGCTCCTAGGCGGCGATATTGGCAACGATATCAGCTTCTTCTTCCAAACCGACGATCCCAACCTGGGCAAAACACCCAAAAGCGCCGGGACCGGCTTCCTGTTGCAAGATGCGTTCATGGAATGGAAACCCACCAAGGTGCTGCAGTTTGATGCGGGCTTCTTTCTGGTTCCTTTCTCACGCAACACGCTGCAAGCCACAACCAGTTACTACACACTCGATGTGAGCCCTCTCACCACCGTGAATAATGCCTCCACTGAATCGGCCGGGCTGCGCGATTTGGGTTTTCAGGCGCGGGGTTTCTTCCTGGACGACCATCTGCAGTACCGCATAGGAGGATTTCAAGGCGAGCGCGATGCTAACGCACGAGACTCGCTTCGAACCGCTGCGTACGTGCAATATGATTTTTTCGACACCGAGACGGGATACGTCTTCACGGGTACGGCGTTAGGCCTGAAGAAAATTCTGGCGATCGATGTCGGTGGTGATAAGCAAGGCGCCTACCGGGGACTCTCGGCCAATATGGCCTGCGACCAGCCGGTAAATGGCGGCGATGAGATTGGCGGCCAATTCCAGTACTATCACTTCGACGGCCGGCAAAAGTTCACTTCCATACTGGACCAGAACGATTGGTTTACCGAAGGCGCTTACTATATTCATCGGGCCAAGATACAACCGTTCGGCAAGTTCGAATCGCAAGCGTATGTGCTGTCTGCCGACGCCTCCAAAGACATCCACCGCGCGGGCGGCGGGTTGAACTACTATGTACACAAGCAGAACCTGAAATTCACGTTGCAATATAACCGGGTGCTTCCTTTGAACGGGTCCACCGTGAAGCCGAGCAACGAATTCACGATGCAGTTTCAAGTGTTTTACTTCTAAACTTTACTGAATGACTGGCAGGCAGGCGGAAGCGCCTGCCCTACTGGTCAGCGCCAGTTGGGGAACGGGTTGGTTCGGCCGCTTTGGCTCGAGCGGATCAGATCGGGGACGCGTTTGCAGCGCGACATGAGCTTGGTGAGAATGGTCTCAAGGGCTGCTTCGTCGCCTTCCAGCCAATCGGGCGGGATCTGTTTCAGGGCCTGGTCCACGATCTCCTCGGGGAAGTGGAGCACTTGGCCGAGCCAGGGCTCGAAATCGTCGAAAGATCGGACCTGGACGTAGACGCTGGGGCGAAAGTAGAGGCCTTGGAGCGGCGAATCGGTGAAGGTCCAGTGCGGTCCGTCAAAGACGTAGCCATGGTCCATCATGTGAGCGACGAAACCTTGGCGCTCGGACTTCAAGCGTTGCTCCAGGCGCGCACGGAAGAAAATAGATTGTCTTGCGTCGGCATTGCCGATCCACTTGTCGAACACCAGCGCGCCCAGGAATTCTCTCCGGTTGACGACTTTATCCAGCAGCAGATCGGGAATGAAATCGTAGACCATCACCTTGGCGGGATCTCCCGGATATCTGGATCCGAAATGCCAGCCGGGCGGGATGGGCTGGCGGCGGGAGCCGAGTTGAATATGAATATCGGCGTTGGCGGCGAGGAAATCGGCGGGTAATTCTACAATGGCGGTCTCGGGCGTCGAGATTTGCAGGTAGTTGAGGAAAGCGGAGGCGATCCATTCGTTGACCAGAATTCGCCGATGCTGTGGATTATTACGGAACTTGACGACGTAGAAGTGGCCGTCGTCGCATTCGAGCAGGTGGGCCTGCGCTCCACCGCGCATTTTCCGGATCAGGCGCGTGGCGTGGACGGGCATCTTGGGTGGGCGAAAGCTCCATTTTAGCCCCGATCCGGCGTTTGATTTTGGGAGGAGCGGGTTCCGACCCGCCTGTGAGTGGTGCGACGCCCTCGGTTGGCGCGTCGATGCCGCCCTGTGCATCTGGAAGCCGGTCACTCCGCCAAGACTCGGTCCGCAGCTAGTAATCTCTTTCACTCAAAGGAGCACAAATTCGACCGATACGAAAAAACAGGGTCGGCTCGGACGGGTGGTCTCGCCAGTCAAAACTAACTACCGGCAAAGGAGGACGAGAATGTCTTCGAGGGTAACCACACTATTGTTCGCGGCTGTGCTGGGAGCACCGCTCATGAACGCACAATTCGATTTCAATATCGATGGACACCCGATACAAGTTCACAGCTTCGTGCAGCAGGGGTTCGCCTATTCCAACCAGAACAACTATCTGACGATGGACACGAGCAATGGCACCTTTGAAATGACCGACGGTGGTGCGAACATCGGGATGTCCATCACTGACAAATTTCACGTGGGAGCGCAGATCTACGTACGCAACATCGGCCAGTTGGGCAAGTGGCGCCCCAGTCTGGATTGGGCTTACGGAGATTATAAGTTCACCGACTGGTTGGGGATTCGCGTGGGCAAAGTCAAAACGGTGTTGGGGCTTTACAACGATGTCCAGGACGCTGAATTTCTCCAGACCTGGGCCCTGCTGCCGCAAGCGGTGTATCCGCTGGATCTTCGCAGTAATAACATCGCGCACATCGGCGGAGACATTTACGGATCAATTTCTCTCCATAAGGCGGGCCGCCTGAACTACACGGGATACGCCGGGGCTCGAACTTTCGACCAGTACGGCGGTTACTACTACTTTTCCCAGGATCAAGGCATTCCGATTACGAGCACGTCGGGCCACGTAGAAGGTGGCGACCTCCGCTGGATGACGCCCTTGGACGGTCTGATGTTCGGCGCCTCGTTCATGAATCAAACGCAGGACCGCCATGGCAACTACGAGATCCCTGGCTTGACCGGCCCTTACCAACTGACTTCCAACCCTCAACATACCGTGGCGACCTATTTCGATTTTGTCCACAAAAACTGGCATTTTAACGGGGAACTTCGCAAGGCGGCTTATCTGGCCGATATCAAGTCATCGTTTCCGGGAGTGTTTGTTTTTGACGGTACCGACAAAGGGCTGTTCGTCTCGGCGGCGTATCGAGTAAGAAAATGGCTCGAGCTGGGAGCTTACAATTCGCGGTATTACGTGCTCCATCCCACTAATCCGACCAATCCGGACACCAACCATATCTTCGACCAGGTGGCGACGGCGCGCTTCGATATAAACCGGGTTTGGAACTTCAAAGCGGAAGCGCACTTCATAAACGGCTACGGAGATGTCTACTCGGCCCACGGCTTTTATTCCAGAGACAACCCGGACGGCTTAAAGCCTACGACCAACATGCTGGTGCTTCGCACGGGCTTGACGTTCTAGGAGCGAACGAGACTCGTTCACCGCTCTGGGAAAAGGGGCGCCACGCATGAGGCGTGCCTCAAAGGTTGTTGACAAGACGGCCGTGACGGTGGAATGGACAGACTTCCATGCCGACGAGCGCCGCAACCGACGCCGGTGTGGTGGCCTGGGTGGAGAAGATCGAAGGTGCGATTGGCGTTGTCGCCGCTGGAACCAGCATCGGAGACGCCAATGTGCCGGATGTGAAGTAGCCGGAGCCAACCCGGCGGGCTCAAGCCGGCCGCGAGGCTGCTGGACCGGCATCAGTTTTTGAAGGTGGACGAACCGACTTTTGACAGGAGAAACCAATGGGGAATTCAATGATTAACCGACTCGGTCGAATCTTTGTCACGCTGGTGGCGATGTGCACCTGGACTAGCGCGTATGGCGCCGATTTCAAGGTCATCGCAAATCAAAGTGTAGGTGCATCTTCGGTCTCCGCCGACGAGCTCAAGGGTGTTTTTCTGGCGACGAAAACATCGCTAAGTGATGGCAGCCATGTGGAACCGGTTTTCGAAAAAGGCGGCCCGGCACACGAAGCATTCCTGAAGGAGTGTGTCGGCAAAACCGACGGCGCTCTGCAGACCTACTATCGCAGCCTGGTGTTTACGGGGAAAGGCTTCATGCCCAAGATGCTAGGCTCCGATGCCGAAGTGGCTGCCTACGTGGCTAAGACGAAGGGCGCTATCGGATACGTAAGCGCCGGCGCCAGCGCAGGGGACGCGAAGACGCTGGAAGTGAAGTAAGCTTTGCGGAGCTGGATCGGCTTCGGCGTACAGATAGCGAGCGGCACCATTTCCCGACGGCGCGGATCACGGGGCAGAAGCCTCCCCCGCGCCGTCCGTATTTTTGGCCGCATCTCTCCGCGCGAAATGATCGACCTTCTTTCGCGGCGCCAGGGCTGCGTTTTGAATGGCGCGTGATACTAAATTCGATCCGGTCGTGCCGATAAACGTCTTAGAAGCAACTTTCGAAAGGTCAGAACGATGAAGCGCTTAAGCATAACGGCGAAGATCTGGCTGAGCATTGGAGTTTTTGGATTGGGCTATGTGCTCGCGACGGTGCTGGGCAGATACAGGGGCTGGGCACCGAGGGTACGCTGCGGAGTACATCGGAGGCACTGTTTCCAGCAACCCAGCGCAGCCAGGAGGCCGAGAGCGCGTTTCAGCAGATGGTGAAAGGTTTCAGCGACGCGGTGATGGTGCAGGATGCATCCGGGTTAGCGCATGCGGCCGAGGATGGGCGGCGTGTGGTCGAGAACCTCAATACGCTGGCATCGGTGACGGGTCTTTCGGCCCAGCGATCCGAGGATGTCAGGAAGCTGGCCGCATCGGTGGAGCAGTATGTAAACGACGCCAAGAGCATTTACGGCGCGGTACTGGCTAATCCGGCCAATATGACGGCCGACATGCAAGAGCGTATGAAGGGATTGGCGGCTCGCAACGATACCATCAAGACGTCGCTGCAGGCGGCGAAAGAGGAATCATCCAAGGATCTTCACGACCAATTGAGCGCTGTGCAGGCCAGTTCCGCCCGGCAGCGCTGGTTGGCGCTGGTGGTGTTTGGCATCACCCTGGTATTGGCGGGCGTGATTGTGAATCTGACGATCCGGCGCACCATCACCGGTCCGATCCTGCGAGTAATTCACGGCGTACAAGCGGCTGCCGAGCAGGCGGGCCAAGCCTCGAGCCGGATGGCGGAGTCCGGACAGGTGGTAGCCAAGGACTCGCAGGATCAAGCAGCTTCCATCGAAGAAACTTCAGCTGCTCTGGAGCAAATTTCCGCCACTACGCGAGAAAACGCGAGCCGCGCTGGTGAAGCGGACCGGCTAATGCGTTCGGCCACGGACACTGTAACCAAGGCAAACCAAGCCATGAACGATCTGCAAACATCCATGAGCGATATCGCCAAATCCAGTAAACAGGTATCGGATGTGTTGAAGAGTATCGACGAGATCGCGTTTCAGACCAACGTGCTGGCTCTGAATGCCGCGGTGGAGGCGGCGCGCGCCGGAGAATCGGGCGCCGGATTCAGCGTGGTTGCCGACGAGGTGCGTTCGCTCGCTCAGAGGGCGGCTGATGCGGCGCGCCGCAGTGGCGAGATCATCGAGAAAACCATGGCCGACGTTACCAAAGGCGTGAAGTTGGTGGGTGTGGCGCATGGCGCCTTCACCGAGGTATCGGCTACAATTGCGGGCGGCAGCCAGGCGGTAACCAAGATTGCCACCAGCAGCGACGAGCAATCGCGCGGGATTACCAATATCGGTGAAGCTATTTCGAGGATTCAGTCAGTGACCCAAAACAACGCGTCCAATGCGCACCAAACCGCGGAAGCGGCCGCAAACATGAGCACGCAAGTGGAAACCACGCGCCGGCATCTCGACGAGCTGGTGGAAGTGGTCGGTTTACGGCAATCCTGATGGTCTGATACGGTTGAAGGGCGGAGGGCCGCAACCGTATCCATGAAGACCTACGTATCCAAAACCTGTGCTCCCTTTTTTCTCTTGGCTGCCACGCTCGCGGCGCAAGTGGACCCCGCATACCAGGTAAAATCGCTGCGTGTGGAAGTGCTTTCCACCATGCTGACGTCCGACAATGGAATCGGCGAGTGGGGCTTCTCGGCGGTGGTGGAGGCGGATGGCCATCGCATCCTGTTCGATACCGGGGCGCGGCCAACCACGGTGCTGGAGAATGCCAAAGAGTTGGGTGTGGATTTGGCGACCATCACGGAAGTAGTGCTCAGCCACAATCACTCCGACCATACCGGTGGGCTGATGACGCTGCGGCGAGCGATGCTGCAGAAGAATCCAGCGGCGCTCGCGGAGGCTTATACCGGCAAAGGCATTTTCGCTGCGCGGCGCAGCGGCCAGGGCAAGCCGCTGGAATTCATGGCGAACACGCGCCGCGATTATGAAGCTTCGGGCGGCCATTTCATCGAATACGATCATCCGGTGGAAATCTGGAATGGGGTTTGGCTCACCGGTCCTGTGCCGCGCAAGTATGCGGAGCGGAATTGGAGCGGCAAGACTGAGATCCAGACCCCGGAGGGATGGAAGGAAGACACTATTCCGGAAGACATGTCGCTGGTGATCAACACCGGCCAGGGTTTGGTGGTGGTGTCGGGGTGCGGGCACGCCGGAATCGTCAACACGCTGGAGTATGCGCGCTCGGTGGTCCGCAACGCACCGATCCACGCGGCGATCGGCGGCTTCCATCTGTACCAGCTGGACGACGAGAAGCTGCAGTGGACCGCGGCTAAACTGCGCGAGTTTGGGCTGGGGACTTTCCTAGGCGCTCACTGCACGGGAATCGAAGCGGTGTATCGGATGCGCGAGCTGACGGGGCTGGATCGCAAGCGATGCGCAGTGGGGGCGGTGGGCGCGGTATACGATTTGAATAAGGGATTAGATCCGGGGTCGATCGCGCGATAGCCGGGAGGCAGGCGGCAGGAACCAGGAACCAGGAACCAGAAACAAGAAACCAGAAACCGGCTTGCGGTACGCTGAGACTATGGCTGATGAGACACCCCAGATTTCCCTCGCCGCCCGCACTCGCGACGAGGTTGCCTTAGAGATGATGAAGTTCATCGCAGTGACAACCGGTTACGGAAAGGGAACGGGTGCCGCGGGTTTTACCGGTAAGACCACCAAGACGCCGGAGGAATACGCAGACGCTCTGCTGCAGTTATTCGAGCGGTGCCGGGCAGTAATTGGTAAGGAGTAAGGCTCTGGGCAATTCGGGCAGGCGGGTTCTAACAGTCACCTGCCCGAATTGGAATACTACTTCTTCTTCTTAGAAGCCTTCTTAGCGGCTTTGGCCTTTTTGGCCGGACCTTTCCTCGGGAGCGGCTTCATGGGTTTCTTGAGCACCCTGGCAGGAGCCTTCTTAGCCTTTTTGGGGGCGGCCTTCTTGACGGCAGCGTTCTTGACGGCAGCCTTCTTTACCGGTTTCTTGGCGGCTTTCTTTTTTGCGGGCGCCTTCTTTGCGGGAGCTGCCTTCACCGGAGCTGCCTTCACCGGGGCGGCCTTGGGAGCGGCCTCGACTGGGGCTGGCTTCACCGTCGCTTTTTTCACCGGTTTTTTCTTGGGAGGCGCCTCGCTCGGGGGCGCCGGGGTGGGCGGCGGCGTGGACGGTGCGGCGTGCTCCACGGGTGCTGGATGCGGTGGGGTTAACTCGTCCTCGTCTTCGTCTTCTGGACCGTATTCGTTGACTCCGGGCTGAACGTCCAAGTGTTCTTCCTCGTACCCGAAGTCGTCCAAATCGTCGTCAGCGGCGAAGCGAAAGTTGTCAAACATTATTTAGGCCTCCTGTTGGGCTAAACCACACTTTAGAATAACTCGTTTTTTTGGGAAGGCAATAGCCAAACTTCGGACTTTTTTCTGAGGACCAAAGCGGAACTAATTTGCGGTGGGACGGTGTTTGCTGGCCAACGCGGCAGTCTTGTAGGTGCTGGTGCTAGAGGTGCCCGATGCCGCGCGGGAGGCAATCGTATGGTGCGCGGCGCGATGGTGAGCTGTTGAACTGGTAGCATGCACGGCTGCGGCGCGCTGCGGATAACCCGTGGGAATCACCAGCAGGTCGCCAGGCTCGGGAGACTGCACCTTTTGGTTGACGGCGGAGATGGAACTCGCGGGCGTGGCATAGCGATGCGCGATGGCATCCAGAGTTTCGCCCTGCAGCACTCTGTGAATACGCCAAGACGCTCGATGGGGGGCGGGGATGGTCTCCAAGGTGCTGCGAACAGCGGCCGATGTCCCCGGAGGCACCCGCAATTGATATCCGGCGGGAGCGACTGATTTCAGCAAGGCAGGATTGAGATCCTGGATTTCAGAAACCGGGCGATCCGTTGCATCCGCGATCAGCGCCAGGTGCGTGGGAGCGTCGATATCCAGGCTGTCGTAGCGGACGGGTTCGTCCAGATCCAGGCCCTCCAGGCCGTAGTCCTTGGGATTCTTGGCCATGATGGTCATGGCGATGATCAACGGAACGTAGTTGGCGGTTTGCTTGGGCAGTACGTTCAACCGGCTCAACTCCCAGAAATCGGCGTAGCCGGTGCGCTGTACGGCATGCTCTACACAATAGGGTCCGCAATTATAGGCGGCCATCGCCAAGTACCAATCTCCGAATGTGGCGTACAAATCGTGCAGATGGCGGGCAGCGGCTCGGGTAGCTTTTTCCGGGTCCATGCGGTCGTCCGATGTGGGAGTCTGATTCAAACCGTACTGGCGTCCACGGAACTGCACGAACTGCCACATCCCGACGGCGGCCTTATAGGACTTCGCGCGGGGCAAGAAGCCCGATTCAGCTTGCGCCAGAAAGATGAGCTCTTGAGGAACGCCCTCCTGATCCAGAATCCTTTGGATCAAGGGCTGGTAGCGGCCGGCACGCCGGAGGCCTCCAACTAGCGTTTTATGGCCACGATCGGTGGAAAAATAGTGAATGTAGCTTAGGACTGCGTCATTTTCTTCGAGCGGTAACTGGGAGACCGTGGCGGCGATTTCTTCCTTCACTTTGGGGCGGAGGTTCGGATCAGTGGGGAAGGTCAATTGGAGGATTTCGTCGAGAGGTGTTTTGTCGTAGACCACTTGGGCTTCGGTGGCGCCGGAGCCGAGACCTTCCAGGTCATACCGGTAAATGGTCTCCGCCATTTGATCCAGCCGGCGTTCCAGACGTTGGCGGTCCGGAATGTTCTCGGGAGCCGACAGCAGCAGGTCGATGGCGGCGTCGAATTCGCGCCGAGCTCCTTCCACGTCGCCTTGCTGGTAGAGCTTTCGGCCGGTTTCGAAGTGCCCTTCCGCTTTGAAGATTCGGGAATCCGTTTCGGCTGCGCGCGGCGGAGCGGCCAATACCTGTTGCAACAGATTGGGTGTTTCGTTGGAATACAGGTTGGACGGGATGTGCGGCGGCTCGTCGAAAGTGGAATCCGGAGGCGCGGGCGTGGCAGGCAGGAACGACAATTTGAATGCCTGGGACTTGCTGGACATGCAACTGGCCAGCGGGAGCGCCAGCACGATCACGGATGAGGATAGCAGGAGACAGGAGCGGTGACGGCCCGTCATCGTTGTCCTTGTAATCGGATAGTCAATCTCAAATCTCTACGACTCTATACTACTCGAAGCGGCTCGTCAAGATCGGGCACCCGTTTTCGATAGTAAGATACCACACAGTTCGCGGCGACTCCACCAGCTTCTAGATGGTACCTCAGTAATCGGGTGAATGCCGTATATCCTTTAGATATGCGCTTGAGCATCGAGAGTGTCGAGAGTGTCGAGATCAAGGCCGGGGATTGAAATCGCTCGTTGTTCACTGATTGGCAAGCCGGAGGCTTGCCCTACGGGGACTTGGTGACGAAGGGGAGATGGCGGATTTCATTGACGCAGGTGGTGTCAATGCCGGAGGCAGACCCCTGATTGATGAATTGGACGATGATTTTGTCAATGCAGGGTGATGCCGTTAGATGCGTGCCGTGCGGTATTACCACGATGCGGCTGTGCGACAGGCCTTCGGCGGCGTGCTCGGCCATGGAGGGCGGCGTGGCGGGGTCTTCGGCGCCGGTGATCAATAGAGCTGGGACATCGGAGCGGACCGGTTCCAGAAATTCCTTCCCGACGTTCGCGTGAGGCCAGGTGCTGCAATTTCTCTGATAGATCCGCACATCGAAATCTCCCGGATACGTGCCTGCCGTTTCGCGTTCGATGTCAGCCTCGCTGATAAAGGGGATGGATTCCGAGCAACCCACCGAGTACGCCATTCCGCGGGCGACAGATTGGGTCACCGCGCGACGCATTAAGACCGCCACGGTGGCGAAAAGATTTAGGTTGTTCTCAAAGGCTTTGTGGATAATGCTGGGGAGCTGTCTCACGATCGAGGGCTGGTACAACAGGGGCCGCAACGCCGAAACGAACGCTCCCCGCGAGAGCGTAACGGTTTGTCCCTTGTTTGGCCCGCTATCGAGTTGGAAGGTCGCGGGCTCAGCGTCCAGGCGCTTCACCACGGTCTCGAATTCAGCCTTCAGGTTGGGAAAAGCCTGGTGACAATCCGGATCGGCGGCGCAGTCTGCGAAAAGGTGGTCTAATGACGCCTGGATGGTCTTGGCGAACGGAAGCGGCAACTTGTAATCGGGTGGGACAACGCCCTCCAGAACTATCGAGCGCACATGCTCGCCGTGACGCCGCGCGTATACCAATGCTGCGAGCGTCCCATAGGATCCGCCCAGCACGTCGATCTTGTTGTAGCCGAGAGCTTTTCGAACGTCGTCCACGTCATCCGCCGAATACGATGTCGTGTATTGGGTGAGATCGGCTCTTGTCTCCAGTTCTTTTCGGCATCCGGGCAGATCCTTGACGGTGGACGCGCCACTGCCGTTGAGAAACATTTGGGCATCGGCGTCATCGACCGGACAGGGTAGCGGGTTGGATTTGCCGGTGCCGCGTTGATCGATGAACACCAGATCGTGTGTTTGACGCAAGGAAACCATCGCGGTGACCAGCGGAAACGCCTCCGCGGCGCTCTGGCCCGGGCCGCCCGCAAATCCAAACACTGGATCGGCTGCCGGTTTTTCCGCGAATGCCGGCAGGATCAATATATGCAAAGGGATTTTTCGGCCGAGCTGGGTGGCACGGTTCTCGTATACTTCCAATGTTCCGCACAGGCCCTGGCCGTCGTTAGACCCGCAGGGATTGAGAGACACGCGGCCGCGCACAGCCGGCTGCAAAGCCTTAATGGGTGGGGCATCGGAACGGCGCAGCGTTAAAGGCACCATCGCTCCGCCCTGTTCCCATGTACCGGTCAACTGGGTGCCATCGGCATTGAGCTCGGCGGAATAGCTGGCGCCAGCTTTCTTCAGTTCGAATTGAAACGCGTTTTTGCCGTCGAACGAGACCTCATCAATATCCAGCTTGACGTGGCCTTGGTCGACGCTCTCGAACGTGCCATGCAATGAATTGTCCGGGGCGCGATCCACGCGTACGATCACGCGCAATTTCCCGACGATGGTGCCGTCCCATTCGCCCGCGATCTGAGCAGGCTGAGACCACAGCGCCGAACTGAGCAGGCACACCACGAGCAGACATCTTTGAAACATTTGTTTACTCTTTCTTTTTTCCTTCGATAGATTAGTGAGCCAGCCAGACGCAGAGGCAGGCAAGTCCGGCAAAATATACCCCTGCGATTCGCACCGGGGCGGCGGCGAGATTTAGAGCATAGCCGTTTGCGGTTCGTAACAGGAGCACCGGGAGCGATGGCCAGAATCCAAGCAGTCCGCGGACATTCCGTGCGGCGGGCAACAACGGAAATCTCGCAGGTTTGGTCCGGCGCGCCACTTCCAAATGCTTCAACCTGGTCTGCCACTCGTAGATCAAGACGGCGATAAATAGGATGCCGAATGCAATTGCGGCTGCTAGCCGGACCGAGCCACCTGTGATGACGGACAGCAGCAGGAGGGGGTACAGCGCAAACATAACGCGCGAGAGGTCGCACATTCGGATGGCGAAGCGGCGCAGACTGTCGCGCCAGGCCAGATACTGCTCTACGTTATCCGCCGGCGCGATGCTGCTGGAGCGCACGATGCCGAGCTTGACTAACAGCAGGCCCACCTGAATATAAATGCTGACGATCAGAAATCCGATGAACTTTCGCGGCACCAATGGATCGGTGGCGGGGTAAAAAGCCATCCATAAGGCGGCTGCGCCAAAGAGCAGGGCAATCGCCGCCTCTACCCACCAGTTGGTGTAATTCCAAAGAGTGCGCGGTTCGAGCGACAGGGCCACATTCGTGGCAGTCTGGATAGCGTCTGGTGGTTCGAAAGCCCGGGCGCGATTCTCGGCGGCCATCCGGGCGGCGTAGTAATTGAATCGCGTGTACAAGGCGATCACAAGAATCAGTAGCGCGATGCTGAGGCCGTTCAGCCGGCTGGCCGTCCAGAGAGTCAATAGGACGGCGCCCTCGATTCCCCAGGGGATGAACAAGCGCCAGCGGTAATTGCGCAACAAGGCCGTGCCCGCGCCTTTCCAAAAGTCGGGTGGGAGGGCTGCGTCGAAAAACCAGTCCGGTCCGCGCAGGAGCGGCGCTACCCAGCGCTCCTTGATCCTGGGAAAACGAGCAATGATGACGAAGATATAAAACGCGAGATTGATCCACGGTTTGTTCATGATTGGTTGTGTCACGATTTGGTTCCCTTCAGCAGGCTCCGCAACTCGTCGCTGACCAGGTCGAGAATCTGTCCGCGCGGCATTCCCGCCAACACCAGTTCGGTGAGGGCGGTGCGGAGCGGGCGGCGTAATTCGTCCTCACTGTGTTTGGCGCCCTGTTGAGCTTTATTGCGCGATGCCACAGTGGCGCCCAAGCCGCGTTTCACGATGATCAGCCCTTCACTTTGCAGGTCCCGGTAAGCCGCGGCGATGGTATTGAGATTGACGCCCAAATCGGCGGCCACCTGGCGCACAGCCGGCAGAGACTGTCCTTCGCGAAGCTGCCCGCCGGCGATGAGAGCTTTGATGCCATCGGCGATTTGGCGATAGATGGCCCGCCGATCGTTGATGTCGATGCTTAAAAACACTGTATGGTGTATATATACACTAGACGTGTGATCGTGTCAATAGTACGGTCGAAGTAGCGCCGGTCATGGTCGTCCGCCGACGCCTTGAAACCTCACCGATCGGTGCAAATTGCTGTGCCCATTCCCGATCTTTCACTCGACCATATCCGGTCATCTGACCACATAAGGTTAAACCGTGTCCGCCTTCCAGCGTCGGCGTGTCCCGCGTTCGCGGCACAGGTTGGAGTTAGCCGCTTCGGATGGTTGGTGCGCCTCGTGCAGCAGCGACAGGAGACGTGAAAGAGGTGATTGAGGATGAGATTCATTCTGGCGGCAGCGCTCGCGCTTACGCCGCTGCTGGCTGCTGACAAGGAATCCAGCAAGCGGCTAGACGAATCCGCCGCGGTATTTTCCGAGATCAT
>Ga0187859_10000747_pt1 | contig 21346 bp, 18 predicted proteins | sample June2016WEW_10_1_2_FD_133019 | JGI IMG/M metagenome (GOLD analysis project Ga0187859, IMG submission 133019) | Peatland microbial communities from SPRUCE experiment site at the Marcell Experimental Forest, Minnesota, USA - June2016WEW_10_10 | ecosystem: Environmental > Terrestrial > Soil >...
CCGCTGCTTGTGCCTCGCCGATGGTATATGTCGCGACGCCCGTGGCGCTAAGCGAATACCCGGGTGCGAGGGCGACGGCCTGTATCGTCTCCCAAACCGACACATTGATCGGCGAACTATAGACCGCCGAGGCAGTCGTCGGCGTGTAGCCGTTGGTGGTGTAGTAGATCGTCGCGCCTGAGGTCGCATCGCTGATCGTCACGTTTTGCGCCGAGGAATACGATCCCGCCACCGGGCTGAACCCAGGCGTGGCTGCTGGCGGCGTAATGGTATAAGTCGCAGATGCCACCGCGCTGTTGGCAAAGCCGCTCGCCACGGCAAGTGCCTCCACCGCTTGCGTTACTGATACATTGAATGGTCCGGTATACAGCGTCGACTCGGTCGTCGCCGTTGTTCCGTTCGTTGTGTAGTAGATCAACGAGCCATTGGTCCAATCACTGATCGTCACCGACACCGGATAGATATACGTTCCCGTTGACGGGCTCAAAGTCGGCAAGGATACCGTCGGTGTCCCCGTCGTCTTCAAGGCCGCAATCACATTCACATCGGCGTCGCTCAGATTTGACGTCGCCGTAGCCGTCTGAACTCCCGTGGCAATCACAACCGAGTCTTCTGAGAAAGCGCTGTCGCCACCGTCATTCGACAGTTGGGTATCTCCATAACCCGGCCCAACCGTAATGTTTGCTCCATTCGCGTTGTCGGTAAAGAACACGAAAATGTAATCGACGGCATTCGTGGTTGCCGCGGACGTAGACACAGTCAGCGCCGTGCCGGTCACAGTGGAATTTCCCGTTTGGTCCACCGTCGTCGTAATTCCCTGCACCTCGTAGATATTGCAGTGGAGGTTGTTACTGGCGTCGTTGTCGTTGCACGTCACGGTATCGGCGCCGGAGCTCTTGTTGGTAGCAGCGTAAACAGCAGCCACCGAGTCTCCTGAAGTGCCCGCGGTCACGATCTGAGTAAAGGTGTTGCCGATCGTGTCCGTTGGCGTGGCGAGCGTCTCCGCGTCGTATGTGCTCTCCGCCACCAGGATCACGTTCCCTGAGGTAACGTTGTTGTTAAACGAAACCGCCAGCGCATCGCTATCTTCGCTCGATCCGCTATTGCTTTGAACGGTCATGATTGGCGTGCCCGGCGAACCGATGGTATAAACAGCCTCACCCACAGCGCTGTTGGTTTCGCCGCTGTGCGTGGCGATCGCCTCCAGTGTCTGGCTGACTGAAACGCTCACCGGCGCTGTGTAATGCGTGGAAGCAGTCGTGGGTGTTGTCCCGTTGGTGGTGTAGTAAATGTTCGCGCCTGAGGTCGTATCGCTGATGGTCACCGTCTGTCCCGAGGAATAGCTGCCACCCCCTGGACTGAAAGTCGGCGTAGCTACCTGGATGGTATAAACCGCCGAACCCACCGCGCTGTTCGTATCGCCCGTGTGCGTTGCCAGTGCCTTCAGCGTCTCTGTTTCTGACACAGTAATCGCACCGGAATAAACCGTCGAAGCCGTCGTCGGCGTACTTCCATTAGTGGTGTAGTAAATCGACGCGCCCGATGTGGTATCGCTGATCGTCACCGTTTGTGTCGCGGTGTAAGTACCCGCGCCCGGACTGAAGGTCGGCGTAGCTACCTTGATGGTGTACTTGGCCGATCCCACCGAGCTATTCGTATCGCCGCTGTGTGTGCCGATTGCCTTCAGCGTCTCCGTCTCAGAGACAGTGATTGCACTGGAGTAAATCGCTGAGGCCGTCGTCGGCGTACTTCCGTTGGTGGTGTAGTAAATCGTTGCGCCGGAGGTCGAATCGCTGATGGATACCATCTGCGTCGAGGTGTAGGTTCCAGCCGCCGGGCTGAAGGTCGGGGTGGCCACCTTTGTGGCCGATGCTGGAGTGCCGCTCGCAAGATATGCGAGGCAGAAGACAACGCTGGAAAAATTCAGCACATTTGAGTGAAGGCGTGATATCACCCAACCGATGGGGAATCGACTGGTTACCATATCAGGCTCCTGTTTTTTGACCCCGGCGCCCCAGCCCGTCGGTGAGTCACCCAAAGTTTCTCTTGAGAGGAACTTAGCGCGACAATTTGTTCACAGGCAAGTGAATTTATATGTAGAGATAAAAACTAAAGTTGTAGTTACTTAAGTAACGGAAGGCCCGTAATTAATTGGTCAATTGTCGGATAGTTAACAGCGAACTCATAGAATTAGCGATCCTTAGACGGGAAGGTCGCGACTCCAGTAGAATTGGGGGTAATAGCTGTAGTGTGGCAACGAGCCAAATTGAGGTATGCCACGGGATGCAGCTGGCAATAGAACTAAGGAGTCCTGCCATTATCCCGCTTCATCTCGCCACGTCCATTCGTCGCTTCGCTTCTGCCCGTCATGTTTGCGCACTCATCGCTCTAGTAGTGTTCGTAGCTGTCGGTCCCATGGCCAGCGCGCGCAACGCTGAGTACCACAGGCATTCTCATCTCCACGCGACGAGGCACATGCTTTCGAACGTAAGCTTGCCTGAGATGGGCTCCATTTCTGAAGGCGACGTGCCTGAGGATGGCCCAAAGTATGAGCTCAAGCTCGCGAGGCGGGGTGGCGAAATCATCGACGTCATTTACAGGGTGGGCGACACATATATCCCCGAGGCTCTCGATAAGCTCAGCGAATTTCTGCGCGACAGCCACAACGATGAGGTCAAGAGCTACGATCCCCGCACCTTCGACCTGCTCCACACGATGCTTGCCAAGCTGAATCGATCGAGCAGTGTAATTGAGGTCCTTTGCGGCTACCGGACAAAGGAGACGAACGATGCACTCCGTGAGAGCAGAACCACCAACGCGGCAGAGCACTCACAGCATATCGAAGCCAATGCGCTCGATCTCCGGGTTCCTGGCATTCCAGCGGTGCAGCTGCGAGATGCTGCGCTTTCACTCGACGCTGGTGGCGTGGGGTACTACCCTAAAGGTCAATTCATCCATGTAGACACCGGTCCCATCAGGGAGTGGACCTTTGCGCCGCGCCGCGCCGTACACGCTCGCCGCCGTCACCGCGCGTAACCTCGCGGTCTCGCCCTGTGAAGGCAGACGATGGATCAGGGCCTCCAAGGCGCCCGGGCACAGCCATTTACCTCTGTATGATCTTCGGTTGACGCCAACCGGTTCAGGCGCGATTCCACGCCCTAGTCGGCCCCATTTTTTAGAGTTCGATAATCTGAGCTAAGGCCAGTGGAGCCCGAAATGAAGGAAAGTTTCGAATCAGTTCCTCGGCTACAAGAGGTTTGCTGAGGTAGTACCCCTGAAAGCTGTCGCAACGCTGATCAAGAAGGAACGAAAGCTGTTCCGCCGTCTCAACCCCTTCTGCGATCACCTTCAGATTAAGACTCCTTGCCAAACTGATGATCGCAGTTACGATCGAGGCGTCGTCGCGATTCACAATAAGGTTCTTGATGAATGACTTGTCGATTTTGAGACTGGTCACCGGAAACTGCCTCAGGTAGCTCAAGCTCGAGTATCCCGTTCCAAAATCATCGATTGTCAGTTCGACTCCCATCGACCTGATTTCCTTTAGGACCCCGAAAACGACATCCTCGTTTGATAGCAGAAGTCCTTCGGTGAGCTCCAATTCTAGATACTCAGCGGCAAGCCCCGTCTGGTGAAGTACTTGTCGAATCAAATCGCAGAAGCCATCCTCACGAAACTGTATCGCTGATACGTTGATCGCGATTGGCAGAGCCGGCAACCCCTGTTCCTGCCATTTCCGGGCCTGCTCGCATGCCGTCTTCATGACCCATTCGCCAATTGGAATGATGAGACCGCTTTTCTCGCATGCTCGGATGAATTTGTCGGTCGGCATTGAGGTCGAATCGGCGTGATCCCATCGCAGCAAAGCTTCAATCCCGGAGATACATCCGGTGGCGATATCCATTTGCGGTTGATACACAAGATAAAATTCCTGCCGCTCCAGGGCCAAACGTAGACGGTTTTCAAGGCTCAGTCGCCGGACAATAACCTCGTTCATCTCCTCCTCAAAAAACCGGATTCGATTCCTGCCGGCTTCTTTGGCGGTGTACATTGCAGCATCGGCGAACTTGATCAGTGTTTCAGTATCGTCTCCATGCTTCGGAAACAGGCTGACTCCGATGCTGCAAGTCACATTCAAAAGCACACTGTCGTTTACGAAACTTGCTCCTACCGCTTTAAGGATTCGTTCAGCGATCTGCCTCGCGTCCGATTCACCTTCCAGATTGCCGAGAACAACGAGGAACTCATCGCCGCCAAGTCTCGCAACTGTGTCCTGATCGCGAATCAACTCCTGCAATCTTCGTGCGACCTCCTTGAGAAGCAGATCGCCCACCGAGTGGCCCAGCGAATCATTGATGACCTTGAATTCATCCAGATCGATAAAGAGGACTGCGACTTTTCTGTCCCGATTGCGTGCCGCCGAAAGCGCCGTCGCCAAGCGCTCAAGCAAAAGGGTGCGATTCGGCAAACCCGTCAGCGAGTCATAGAACGCGAGGGCTCGAACCTGTTTATCTGCACTCGCCTGCACCGCCAGCATGCGTCGGGAGACAATGATCGCCAGAAACACTAACGCGATAGCGAAAACTGCCTGAACGAAACACAGGCCCAGGGCGAGAAAATGCATTCCATTGTTCAGGTGCTCAGCGAAGGACCGCTCCCTTTGCGAGAGAGAAAGATCGATCTGGAGGAGTTCTTCTCTTAGCGTCCTCCTTTCTGCGTCATTTCTAGCGTGCTCGAGTTCGTCGGCAATAGCGACCAGTCGTAAGGTGTCCTTGTCGCTGTCACGCCATATTTGAATGGCTTTCTCGCACTCTGCGTTCCACGGAGCAATGTTATAGAAAATAATTGCTGTTCGAACGTCTGCCGGCCGGTTTCTGCCCTCAATGAACCCTTCGGCGATAGTGGAATACGTTTGCCGCTTGGTGTCCAGCTCTCGTCGAGCTTGCATATCCCCTACAAGGACTGCCACTTCAGATCGGAAACACTGAAGGTCGTCACTGGACCCTGAAACTGAATAACTGAGCAGGCAAAACGTGGCACGCTTCTGAGCGCCTGCCCACAGATCTTCTCCGACGAGGAATACCCGGTCACTATCTAGAAACTTCAATTCCCACAGGGAGGAAGCGGCGAGCAAAGAAAGAACGACGACAAAAAGCACAATCGTTCGTTGACTGGCCGTGAGGAAGTTTCGTCGCAATTTCATTCTAGGGCCCAATCCTCCGCGATGCGCGCTGACGGCCAAGCTTATGATTATCAGCAAAACTGGACAAGAGTTATAGCGCGCCTCTGAAATCTATTTGATTCGTTGGGCTGTATATCACCTTAAGTGTCACAGGCTTACCGGATGATGATTATCGTACGGGAATCTGTGAATCCAGTTCTCGAACCAATCTTCATCCCCTGCCATAAAACGAAGCCAAACAAGGCGGAACAAGGGCGTCAACACAGATTCAAGAGTGCATTGCAGCCCTACCCGATCATAACAGCGGAAAGGAGTTGCTGCGACCGGGCGGCCGCGTATTCACGGCGAAGAAGAGTTCAAGTATAGCTACCAACAATTTCAATCGCAAAGCGATTATCCCCTCCAGTCATCCGACAAAGACGCACGGCAGAAGGGGCATTGCTACTCCCACCTTTGTGTTAGAAAAAGTTGCGAGAATGGAACCCAGAAGCTCTTTAGGACCTGATGAAGACCGCAGCCTATTGGTCTACGCGGCTAACCTCGAGTGCTTGTCCAAGGATCGAATCCGAACAAAAGGGGCGCAGGCACAGCCTCCTGATCTCCGCGAGCTTACTGGTCTGGTTCGGGTGTGACTGTTCTACCATGTTGCGCCACGACTTCAGATTGAAGGCGTAAATACGAATGCAGAACACGTTTGCGGGGATGAAGCCATACTGCGACGTATGAACTGCAATCACGCAAACGACCAGGCTGTTGACGCCCGAGAGGGCAAGTCCGATCCACTTTTTTGTCCGACAAGAATCGTTGCAATAATAGTAAGAAGACAGGAAAGGTAGTCTAACCGGAACATCTCCACAGCGCGCCCCCAATTCAAGAACTGGCGAAAAGAGAGGAAGCTATCTGCTTTTTTGTATCTGCCGCCACCAACTTGCTATGCATTTGGCCTGCCAAATTGGGCTGGCAGGGTGCGAGGTCCGTTCATCATTTGAGATCAATCAGTTGGTGGCAACGGGCCCGATTTGTCGCTTCAAGTGGATGGAAAGTGACTAAGAAATGATGACGACATTTCGTCTAGGTGACTCTAGGCAGTCACGACACTGTTGGAATGAACACACCGATATCAAAACTCCGGACGACCGCTGGGTGCCGAGTTTCGCATTTTGGACTTGGGGGAGCTTTCATCGCTCGAATCAAGTGAGATGCGTCACATCAGCACTGAACGCGCCCGCGCTATGATCACAACATTCTGAAAAGCTGATGGCTCGGTGGACGACAGATCACGCCACCGTCGGTGAGGTTTAAATAAATGGAGCATGCAATCATCGGCGCAGGCATCGTCATCCTGCTCGGCTACGCTTACGTTTGGATCAGGCACTACCAATCTCGACAGGTAATCTCAACCGCTGAATGGCTGAGGCTGATGCGAGAGACCAATCTGCGCAACGATTGTGCAACCAAGGCGGAGTGACGGGGATACGTCTATTCCAAGCCGTAGTATCCAGCCAACCGCCCTCAATTTTTCCCCGCTTTCTACGCAATTACCCCTGGGAAGTTTTGCGCCCATCGCAACCCAATCTCTTATTGGGGATACCTGACATGTGCGAAAGTTAAAAAGCAGCCAACACTCAAAGAGCAATTTCCGCTCGGCCGGCATTCAACCGAAACTGACAGAGCCCTTCTTAAGGGCGATGCTGTACTTTTGGCAGCGTAACGCGCGAAGAAGTTTACACTGGTAGGCACTCATGCATTGTTCGGAATCGGTAGCCTGAACCGGCAACTCAAGAGGTGTGCCCAAGAGGTGTGATCGTGAAGCTGTCCCGGAGAGAGTTTCTAGCAACTACATCCGCTTTCATTCTTTCGCGCTCAGCCGTTGCCGTTGCGCCAGCGCGGCTTGCTCGAAAAGACTGTTATTTTGGCCTCCACTTCGATCTGCATCCCACGGCAGAGGATAAGGATCTCGGGCGAGATTTGACTGAGGAAATGGTCAACAATCTTCTGGAAAGCTGCCGTCCGGATTTCGTCCAGTATGATTCCAAGGGCCACCCAGGCTATCTTGGCTTCCCATCCAAAACTGGAATGTCGGCTCCCGGCATTGTGCAGGACTCACTCGCCATCTGGCGTCGTGCTACCGCCGCTCACGGCGTCGCCCTCTACAATCACTTTTCCGGTGTGCTGGACGGGCTAGCCGTTACGCGCCATCCGGAATGGGCGAGCGTCGCTCCAGATGGCACTCGCAATTCGCAAGAGACCAGCCTGTTCGGCGAGTACGAGCAGGCATTGATGATTCCAGAACTCGTCGAAGTCGCGCTCAAATACGATCTAGACGGTTCGTGGGTCGATGGGGATTGCTGGGCGGTAAATCCCGATTACTGTCTCGCCGCGAAGCAAAGATTCCTCGAGAAAACCGGAATGGATGCGCTGCCCGGGAAACCTGAGAACAAGGGCTGGAATGAGTTTCTTGAAGTGCAGCGCGAAGAGTTTCGCCAATACGTGGCTCGGTATGTCGATGCCTTGCACCGAGCCAAGCCGGGCTACCAGGTCACCAGCAACTGGATGTACTCGACCTACATGCCAGAGCGCCCTGCCGTGCAGCTCGATTACCTTTCCGGCGACGTCGCCGACTGGGCTGCTCTAAGACAGGCTCGCATCCAGTCGCGTTATCTTTCGCGCTGCGGCAAGCCTTGGGATTTAATGTCCTGGGGCTTTGAGAGAACGAGACACCTGGGACTTTACTCCACCAAGCCCGCAGTGGAACTGGAGCAGGAAGCAGCCGTCGTGTTGGCGCAAGGTGGCGGTTTTCAAATTTACTACGTCCCAAGCCGGGCGGGCTGGATTGACGATCGCATTGTAAAAGAGGCTGCAGAGGTGGGGAAATTCTGTCGTCAGCGCCAACGCTGGTCTCATGGCTCTGAAAGCCTGCCGGAAGTCGGCGTCCTGTTTTCGGGCCGTACACTTTACCGCACGGCCGGCCGGGTTTTTGGCTCCTGGGGAAATGCCGAAGCACCGGCCTCGGGAGCGGTCGATTTGCTCCTTACCTGTGGATATTCTGTCGATCTCATTCCTGATTGGCAGGCGGCGGAGTGCGCCGCACGGTACCCGTTGATTGTCGTTCCCGACTGGCAGGACGTGGGAGACGATGTTGCCAACACGCTTGCGCGATATGTGAGCGAAGGTGGGAACCTGCTTTTATGCGGCGCGGAGAATGCCCGGCTTTTTTCAAGCATCTTCAATTTGCGGGTCGCATCCCGAGCGGCGAACCATACCTATTTGGTTGCCGATGACAGTGGTTTTGCTGAGGTAACAGGAAGTTGGATTGAGGTCGAAGCTGCACAGCCAGAGGTTGTTGCTTTTGCTTATCGCACAGTTGATACGCGAAAAAATATGTTGCCACTGGCCATTCGTCTGGATCACGGAAAAGGGTCCGTCCTGGTATGCCCTGGGCCGATCTTCTCAACCTATGGAAACGACAGCAGCCCTATCATTCGTTCAGTGGTGCGACGGCTTCTTGTCCCCTTGCATGCGCCGATTGTCAGCCTTGATGGTGACTACGAGAATTTGGAAATCATACTCAGGAAGAAGGACAACCAAACTCTGATTCACCTGGTCAACTCAGCGGGAGCTCCCGTAACCGGCGAGTTCCGCCACACTGGTGTTGTTCCACCAACCGGCCCGATTCGCTTGCGGATGCGCCTGCCGGCAGCACCTTCCAGTGTGGTCCTTGAACCGGAAGGGACTTTGCTCAAGGGAGAATACGAGGCCGGTGAATGGCGTGGAATACTGCCGGACCTCCACATTCATTCGATCGTCAGAGTGAGCGGCGAATCCACATGAATCGGAGTCTCGGTCGAATCGTTGCCAAACTGGCAATAACCAAGTAGTAATTTCCGGTTTGGCGGTAATCCGGGCACAAGCATGGAGGGTGCATTAGCTACCCTTCGGCCCACTGTTCTGTTGTGGGAACTGTAGCCCACTGAAGAATCCTTCACTCTCAGAGGATACGACACTCCGAGCGTTTGCCAGTAGATCGTCCGTAGCTTGGTAGACGTGCTTAACACGCTCTTCCGGTGAAAGAATCAGCCGAGCGTTGGTCAACTCCAATTTCCATTTGGCGCAGAGTTGTTCGAGAGCCATCTGTGCAGAGGAGTTTCCGCGCCACGTCCTCTCCCAGCGATAGAACGAACTTAGACCTGTGAGTGCGGCGATAGTGACGCTCATGACAGAGAGTGCCATGTCCTTCCTCGGCCAGCCACTCGCTGCTACCGCGGGCAGCGAAACACTGAGCAGAATCGTTGTGATGCCCACTACACGAAAACACCACCTGGGAAAGAACGTGTGAGCCTTGTACCAACCTATCCTTGGGTCCACGTATTCTTTCTTAATCAATGAAGCAGCCTCAACCGCATCAGTGAATGTGTCGACTAGCTGTGAATTGGGGTGCTGCATCGGCTGTTGGTTCATAGGGAAGCGTCCTCCAAGGTTTCATTCATGATTGCACAGCCTCGGATCAGCTTCTTCAGACGGAAATCCTCCGCCTCCGGCTCTCCGGCCAAATCATGTCCATGATTTATGTGCGCGAGCCTCAAAAAACGGCTCTGGTTTTGCACCAAAAGAGCCCAAAAATGCGCTAAAACGCTCTCTTTTGCGCCGGTTTTGAATGTTTTTCTCAACTCATAAATGGTCATTTCAGGCAAATATCTATACTTATACCCTTACTTTCTTCAAGGACGAAGCTATACGCTTTATTCCGAATTCGTATAACCCTACAAAATTCATTCTTTTCTCAGCTTATTAGGTTGAATGAATTTTGCTGTTGGCATGTCCCATAGGTGGATTGAATTTCACAATTCGCACGTCAGTTGCCCCGTGATTTTAATCCTGAAACGTCCAGCCGGATGTTAGTTCCTCGCAAAAGCATGCGCCTCATTCTCCAACTGCGGGTCCCAGTTCCGCGGCTGATAGATGCAGCACGGCTCCTGCGCGAGCGGATCGCCTGTAACTGCGTATGCCCGCGCCCGCGACCCTCCGCAGATTTCCTTGTACTCGCAAGCCCCGCATTTGCCTTCCAGCTTGCTCGTATCCCGCAGCGATTTGAAAATAGGCGCGTTGCGATAGATCTCCTGGAGTGGCGTCTCTTTCACGTTGCCGGCATGAATAGGCAGGAACCCGCTCGGATACACATTGCCCACGTGCGAAACAAACAGGAACCCTTTGCCGTCGTTCACTCTCCGAGTCGCCCAACTCGCAGTGCGCGTTTGCGCATCGCTGGTCGGCGCGCCTGCCTCATAACCCTTTGCGTTTCCGCCACCTGCGTTGTGCGGATGCCCATGCCCCATGCGCCGCTCTTCCAAATTGTGCTGCAACAGGTAGCGCCGGTAGTGCATCGCCTCCGTGGTCTTGATCTGAAAGTTCACTCGATGGCTCAGTTCGTAGATCTTTCCGAAGACTTCCTCGAACTCCTCGCCTGAGAGCAGGGCACTCAACTGCCCGCGTCCCACCGGAACCAGGAAAAACACATTCCACATTACGATGGCCAGTTTTTCAAACAGCGCGCATAAATTGTCCAGATCGTGCGCATTGTGTCGGCTGATGGTGGTGTGTACCTGGATCGGAATCCCCGCTTCGTTGGCCCACTCAATGGCCTGGATGGTTCGTGCCCACGCGCCGGGAAGGCCGCGGAAAGCGTCGTGAATCTCAGGCGTCGAGCCGTCGAGCGAAATGCCCAGACGCACCAGCCCCGCCTCTTTCAGCTTGAAAATCGCCTCCCGCGTCAGCAGCGGCGTAGCGCTGGGTGTGAGCGCCACCATCACGCCCTTGCTGGCGGCGTAGTGGATCAGCTCGAATACGTCCTTTCGTTTCAATGGGTCGCCGCCGGTAAAAACAAAAATCGGCACATGCATCGCGGCGATCTGGTCGATCAGCGCCTTGCCCTCGGTCGTCGTCAGCTCATCCGGATGGGCGATCGGCTGGGCTGCCGCCCGGCAGTGTTTACATGCAAGATCGCACGATTGTGTAACCTCCCAGATCGCCAGGAACGGCGTTTCGTCGAAGTTTAACGCCCCGCGTGCGGGAATATTGTGCATCGGCTCCATAACCAACCTCCAAATCGTGTGCAGCAAAAGCGCTTTGCAACTGTCCGGACTGCGGGACCTGCGCCGGGGATCGAGCGATAATCCGATCATTCAAGAAAACTTAGGCTCTGCCGATAAGGTTTATATTCCATTGGAGCAAACCCGTCTTGCAAGATTCAGGCAGAGCACCTTGAATTGATTGATCGCTCTGGAGCGCCACGATTCCGCTTCAGAAGACCACCCCTGAGCAAGTCGGGCTGTGATTGAGATCACATAATCTCCAGGCAACCATCGCGATGCGCGCGTCGTCAACAGGGCAAGACCCGGCATGCTGGCCGCAAATGGCCTCTTAAAGGTGAGTAAAATCACCCGTTCATGTGCCCTAAAGCACTGCAATCGTAACCCGACCCTGTCAAAGTATTGCCGCACCACCAGGAGGTCCCCATGGCACACGTTGTCAAGACAGGGTGGAGCAAACCCTCCACCATCCTCTACGCCTCCGAGATTCCCGCCAACGAAAAAACCTTTTCATTCGCCCTTGCGCAAGCCGTCGAGTTTGGCGCTCATCTCATCATCATTCATGCATACGACACCCTGGTAGTAGCCGCATCGGAGACTACCGGCATCCGCTATTACGACTATGCCGCCGCTGCCAGAGCTGAAAAAGAGCAGCTTGAGCCGCTGGTTCAGAGAGCGCGGTACTCCGGTGTTCCCTGCGAACTGGTTGTGCGCCCCGGATTGCCGGCTGACCAGATTCTCGCCTTCCTGCGCGAACGGGAGGTAGACCGTATCGTCATGGGCACTCACTCACCCGGCCCCATCGGCAAGCTGCTGGTGGGTTCAGTGGCCGAGGCCGTGTTGCGCAGCGCCAATGTGCCGGTCTGCATCGTGGGCCCGGAGGCGGTCAGCGGTGCTTACCGCAAATATGCAACGAGTAACATTCTCTGCGCCGTAAGCCTGCAGGAGGCGAGTCACCTGGTAGCCGGCTTTGCCGCTGAACTGGCCGCCCAGCACAATGCACGCTTGATCTTGCAGCATGTAATCCGACCTCAGGAAAGCATCGAAGTCCTCGCCGGTCACAGCCTCGACCAGCTTGAAGCCGATCTGTTGGCCCTGGTTCCGTCTAGGTTACGGGGCAAGATCGCTGTGCAAACCGTTTTAGTGCCCGGCGATCCGACAGAGGAACTGCTCTACCAGTGCAAGGCGCAGATGGCTGACCTCATCGTTCTGGGAGCGCACGGTGCATCGGCGTTCGCTGCCATTACCCGCCACGGCGTGGTTTACAAAGTGTTGGCCCACGCGCATTGCCCGGTGATAACGCTCTCTCCTGCCGTGATAGCGGAGTGCGGCGCGGGGGAAGGAAAGCTCGAATCAAGTGAGGCTTACTTGGCAGGCGTGTTTTAAATATCAAGATCCGCTGCCTGGGTGGATCTTTCCAGGGGAAATGTCCACCCTCTTTCACAAAATGCAATTGACAAATTTAGTGTGCGACCTCTGCAGGTGTCTGTTTCTCTAATACCAAACAGTGAATCAACCAGGTGTTATGGTCGAGGAGCAGATCGTCTATGGAGGCCGGAATTAGATGAACAAACAAGCTATCGAGTCGCATAACCGGAGCGTGCACGGCCATTTCGGACGTTTCGCCGCAAAAGTATCTGGATGGTTGGGCTCCACATGGGCGTTTGTTTGTGCCGGTGTTGTGGTTATTATCTGGGCTGTCACTGGCCCAATATTTCATTTCTCAGCCCACTGGGCTATGGCAATCAGTACGGGGATGGCGATCGCGACCTTTTTGATGGTTTTGCTGATCCAGAACACACAGAATCGCGATTCGCGAGCAATCAATCTCAAACTCAATGAGTTAATACTGGCTATGGACAAGGCTCGAAACCAAATGATCGATATCGAGCGATTGAGTGACTTGGAACTGGATCAGATGCATGCCACTTACGAAAGAATAAGAACTACCTGGGCGGATCGTCAGGCGAAAAAACCATCGGTTCTCCAGAGAAATAATACCAATCACCCTGGGATTATCTGGCCCTATATTCGATCGATAAGAAAAGAAATGATTTGTGCGTGAACGCATGCGTGCGTGGTTTGTAACGTTCTATTTGAGACAGTGGTTCGTTGGGACAGTGAGTGACGATACCCGAAGAGGTGATGTTATGGATACTCCCAAAAGTAATGTTATGGACAAGGATAGAACAAGCAATGTTGGCAACGTGAGCGGCAGCACCGGTAGACAGGGTGACGGCGATTCTCAACAGCAAAAGGGCAATACCTGGGACAAGGCCAAAGATGAACCCCGCAAAGGCAATGAAAACGTCCCTGGTACGTCGGATCGGAACAAGGGCTCTATAAACGTGCATGACGACGTCATCAATAAAGATCGCAATCAGCCCACGCAGAACCAAACCGGTTCACGATAAATATACCGGAATCCATCAGCACTGTTAGGCGCCCCAATTCAGCCGCGATTGAGGACCGGACAGCGCCAAAATCGGTCCTCTTCGCGGCGGGGGGCGTGAATGAGGTCACCGGATTTGTCTTGATCCTCGCCGGGCTGGCGGCTATTTTCTGCGGCGGATTTTTCAGTACGTGCCACAGCAAAGCCCCCGAAATGGGGCTGATGCAAGTTGACTCTGAATACAGCCTTCGTTGAAATGCCATGGAATATCCAGCCTTGTGCGGGTATACTATCGCCAAGGCGGCTCAAATTTTGGTTGCGCCTCCTCCATGTGAGGTGTGTCTTCCTCAGGGACTCGAGTTCATTCACGCTTGCAGTTCCACCATCGGAAACTTCGCGGTGGCGCGCAGTGGCCCGTGTGCTTCGAAGTCCCATGGACTCATTGGGTTGTGCGCTTCTTCCTGCCTTCTGTACTCTCTGCGGCTCCCCTCTGCCGCGGCTTTCTACCGTGCCAATTTGCGATGTTTGCTGGGCAGAGTTTCCTGTCCAGAGCGGCCCAGTGTGCGCACGCTGCGGCGACGTACTGGACGCGCCGCAGCTGGATTCGAGTCCGGCCAGCGCCGCGCTTTGCCGATCCTGCCGCATGGCGCCTCCGCAATTCGTGCGGGCGGTGGCCTTTGGCCCTTACCAGGACCGAATGAAAGCGGCCATTCACGCACTCAAGTATGACCGGCTTCATCCGGCCGCCCGCAGACTGGGCCAGATGTTGGCTGAGGCAATCGCTCAACTTGCTCCGGACGCTCCGGCCGAGATGCTGGTGGTTCCCGTGCCGCTGCACAGATCAAAGTACGCCCAGCGAGGCTTCAATCAAGCCCGGTCGCTGGCAGTTTACGCACTCGGATATTTGCGCAGATCTCATCCCGATTGGAAGCTGACGCTGGCCTCCAGCACACTGATGCGACTGCGCGCCACTGAAAGCCAGGCCGGGCTTACCTTCCGCCAGCGGCGCTTGAATGTGAGCGGCGCCTTTACAGTCTCCGATCCGGCTGCTGTCAACATGAAGCACATCCTGGTAATCGACGATATTTTTACTACCGGCGCAACCGCCCGCGCTGCTGCACAAGCGCTGGTCCAGGCCGGCGCCGCATCAGTGTGGGTAGCAACGCTCGCAAGAGCGCGCACCATCAGTTCGTTCCGGCGCAGCATCCCTGTAAATGCCACGGAAAACGACGCAAGACCGTCCGGAAATTCTCCGGGCGCGGATTATGAAACGGCAAGCTCTAATTCATCGCAAGACCAACCATCTTTTTGACGAGGGGAAAAGAGATGTCGCTGGGAAAAGCTATGATCCATGCTCGCAAGCAGAAGTCCATTGCCAAGGCCGCCGCATATAGCGGAGACTACGCGGCTGTGCAGCCCAGCCACATGTTGCAGATGCCAGTTCTGGTCCTCAATGCATCCTATGAGCCCATCAATATATGTGGCGCTAGACGCGCACTCGTGCTCGTGCTAAAAGGCATTGCGCGCACAGAGGAGGAGCACGGCCTGATACTTCACGCCCAGCGCAGCCGCATCGCCATGCCTTCAGTCATCCGGTTGCTCGAATACCGCCGCATCCCTTACCAGACCCGCGCCCTCTCTCGCAAAAATATTCTGCTCCGCGACCGCAACACCTGCCAATATTGCGGCGAAGCGCTGCCCTCCAGCGACCTTACTCTGGACCACGTGATCCCCCGCTCCCGCGGCGGCAATTCCACCTGGGAAAATCTCGTAGCCTGCTGCCACGACTGCAACCGCCGCAAAGGCAACCGCATGCTCCACGAGATCGACGACATGATTCTCCTGCGCGACCCACGTCCTTTCTCCCTGCACACCAGCCGGCAGATCATGCGCATGCTCGGCCGAGGCGACGACCGCTGGCGGAAGTATCTTTTCTATTGATGGGCAGCTAATCGCAATTCTTCGGCTGCACACTCATTGATTCCAGTGGCTCAATACCTCATGGAATTAGCACTTTGGGACATTGACTAAGTCATCTGGCCCCTTCATTATCCGCCATATAGCTACAACATAAGGCGCATATACATGTAAGCGAAGAGGTAACAAAATCTAAGCTTGGGGCGCATTGCCCATCGCGTCAACCATAAAAGGGCATATCTGCGAAAGCACCAAGTCAATTTTCTTTGATGAGAACTTAAGGAGGTTTGCGGTTGTCATGCCCGACTATTACCACACCCCCGCGCTCATCCTGACCATGCTCCTGCTTCCGGCGTTCGAGTATCTGTATCTCCGTTACCGCGACACGCGCACGCTGCTCTGGCTTCTTGGTTTCCTTTTTGCCATCGTCTCCATGGTCATGCCCTACGCGGTAGGGCCGTCGAGTTTCTACGCGGGGGATCATCCCTGGCTGGCGGCCGCCGCCCAGACCTCTACCCTGGTTAGTTCCGCGCTGTTTATGGGCTCGCTGTCTCCATTGCATTTTCGTATAGGCCGATTCAACGTTCTTTACGTCGTCCCCTACATTGTTCCACTGGTGGTCTACTCGGCACTGCTCTACGGCGTCTTCAACGGAATACCGCCGGAGAGGCCGCTGTTTTTGATCTTTCCCTTGCTGGGGGCGGCATCTCTGCTTGCGGTCTGCTTCTGGGGCGCTGCCAAAGGGAGCGTCCCTGTCTGGCTGGGCGTTGCCGCCTGCATCGCGCTTGGTGGCATGGCTTTCTGGGTTTGTTTCACACAGGGAGCGGCCTGTGCGCTTATCTATGTCGAGTGCGCCAACCACCTATTGACCGCCGTGCTGCTGATATTTGTCTTCCGTCGCATATCGCCGGGAGTGGTCTTGAGCGTGCTCGGGTTTACGGCGTGGTCGCTTCGCACAATGGAGATATTCCCTTCAATTGCCGGCGATCCGAATCTCGACTTGAAGTTGATTCACATCGCGGTGATGAGCAGCGTCGTCGCGGCAATGGGCATGATCCTGCTGGTGCTGGAAGATGAACTGGCCATAAACAGGATTGCACGGGAGCGCGAGCGCAGAGCGCGCCTTGAACTGGAAGCTTATACCAATCTCAACCTCTCCCGGCGCCGAGTGGATGACTTTGATCGCCAGGGCAACGAGGTCTGCCAGACCGTGGTGGAGCACAGCCGATTTTCCCAGGCCGCACTGCTGCTGGAAAGCATGGGTCGGTATCGACTTGCCGGTTCTGCGGGGCTGGATACGGCGACCGGCGCGGCGCTTGACGAACTGGCCGCGCGAATTCCGGTGGGAGATTTTCTTGCGCCCGGCTCTGCTCTGCCTGCCATTGAGCGCAGTCAGACGCTCAGCCTCGACCTCACTCCCTGGCTCAGCCCCGGCGACGACCTGAAGCGGCTGCGGTTTACCTCGGCACTGGCCGTGCCCATGATCGGGCGTTCGGCTATTGATGGTGCGTTACTCCTGGCCGGGATGCGCCCGGGGAACAGCAAATCTGAGGATATTTCCAATGACCCGCTGCGCGCCGACGATCTGCTGCCCATCGAAATGCTTACCGCCCGCCTGCAAGCCACGCGCAGCCAGACCAGGATGCTTGAAAAACTCATCAACTCAGAGAAGTTTGCCGGTCTTGGCCAGTTGGCGGGCAACGTCACCCAACAATTGAACAATCCGCTGACGGTAATTCTGGGTTATGCCTCGCTGCTGCAAGAGACGTCTTCGCTTGACGCACATGATCGGAAAGGCGTGGAAGCAATTTTGGCTGAGGCGCGCAGCATGAAGTCCACGCTCGATAGCCTGTCTCGCGTATCGCATCCTCAAAACGACCAGCTGACGTCGGTCTCAGTGGCTGAATTGCTGGCCGATATGGAAGAGCTCCATCGCCCCGAGTTTTTGCATCGCGCCATCGAACTCCAATTGAGCATCGCTCCGGCGCTGCCCAGGGTTGCGTGCCATGCACATCAGTTGCGTCAGGCCGTGCTTCAATGCCTGCAATTTACCGTTGAAGCGGTGGACAATCCGAATTCTATTCCCGGACTCGCGCCAGCCACGGGAACTAGCCAGGCCAGGTCCATCCGTTTAGAAGCAACCTGCGAGGGAAGCTTGGTGCAGATTCTCATTGCCCATTCCGGGCCCGGCTTTCTCGATCCCCAGCGCGTCTTCGACGCATTTGTTCCCTCCCAGGCTGCCGGCGAGATAGCCGGCCTGGGACTTAGCCTCTGCGCTTCCATCCTGCGCGACAACAATGGCAGCGCTTCGGCAGTGAATCTGGAACCCGGTGGTGCCGCCATCTTACTAAGGCTGAGGGCCGCATGAAGCACAGTTTCCCATACTCTATCTTCGCGGGCATTCGGTTATGATGAGCCTCTAGTCGATCTTTGTGCGGAGTTGGATGGAAGCAGGATCGTTTTTCCAGTTGACGACGCGATTGTTCCGGAAATAAACTTCAGATCCGCCATACTCGAATTTATCCGCAGAGAACGCCGTCGGAGTTCCTTGAACCACCAGCACAACGTCCTTCGAGGAGCCAACCGTAAAATAATCCTGGCTTGTGCCGATTGGAGATTCCGGCCAGAGTTTTACCCTGATCGGGGATGAAACGGGGTCGATTCTCCAGCCGACTACGTTGTCGTTTTTGAAGTACAGTTCAGACCGGCCGTAGACGAATTTATTCTCTAAGGCTGCTGTCGGAGTTCCCAGCAGCGCCAGCACCTCCTCCTGTGTAGAGCCGACCGTGATGTAGGAATATATCTTACGAGGCGCGACCTTAACCTTGGCTTGCTCGCTCCACGGCGCTTTCTGTTCGGGTTGTAAATTGGTTTCCGATGCGGGCTCTTCCGTTTGCTGCATGGTTTTAGGGGAGGGTCTGCTCGGATCCAATCTCCGTAAGTCTTGCTCAACCGCATTCAGAAATCTTTTCTTTGGCGTATCGAGTACATCCAACACACTATCTTTGCCGTAACCATACACGGTCGCGGCCTTACTGGTGAGCTCCTGAAGCTCGAAAGCAATCCAGATATACCGGCCAATCAGAATCGCCAATAGAACCAAAGCAAATCTGAAAAGAATTTTTCGTATTGGGAATTTCCATGCGGAAGCGCTCCGGGCCGGGCTGACGAAAGGCGGTTCCTTGCCAGCTTGTGGCCGGTTCGCAGCCGGTCTTTCGCTCGTGGACGGCTCTCGAGAAGCTGAATCCGGGGACGCGGCCTTTTTGCATTCTCGTCGATCTCCCATCGAGGGGGCCGAAGTGAGAAACACATACGCAGTATTGATGCTTTTCAGTTTTACATCCGCGGCATCTTTCAGTGCTTTATCGCCCTGGAAACGGTCAGGGTGCCAAACTTTTACCAGCATGCGATAAGCGGCCTTGATCTCCCGTTCCGATGCGCCCGCGCGAAGCTCGAGAACTTGCAGAGCGGCGCATCGGTGGCAAAGTGTGCCGTTAACCTCAGCCGTGTTTCCACATGCGCAGAGATTCATGTTGCCCGGTTGACCTTTCTTGCGGCTTCAATTTGAAGAGACGGATCAATTATAGAAGAACCTCTCCTGGATAGAGGAGCAAAGCCCATCGGCGCAAGAAGACATAAATCCGTAGAATAGACTTGAATGGCTTTTACCGAAAAATACGATGTAGCCGTGGTAGGCGCAGGACATGCCGGGTGCGAGGCGGCGATGGCTGCGGCGCGCATGGGTCTCAAGACAGCGCTGATCACCATGAACTTGGACCTGATTGCGCAGATGAGCTGCAATCCGGCTATTGGCGGCGTGGCCAAGGGTCACCTGGTGCGCGAGGTGGACGCTCTGGGCGGCATCATGGGCGAAGTGGCCGATGCCGTGGGCATTCAATTTCGCCTGCTGAATACCTCACGTGGACCGGCTGTCTGGAGTCCGCGAGCGCAGTGCGACAAACAGCTCTACCGCGTGAAGATGCGCGAGGTGCTGGAGTCGCAGCCGGGCCTTCACATCCGCCAGGCAGAGGTTGTGAACCTGGTGATCGAGGACGTCGCGCCAGATCCGGCCGAAATTTTTGAAGAACACGATCGGTTGCCACGGCCCATCCATCCACGGCGGCGTGTGCTCGGCCTCAGGCTTCGCGACGGCCGTCAATTGCTGGCCGGGGCCACGATCATCACCACCGGCACTTTTTTGAACGGGCTGATCCACTGCGGCGAGGAGCGCTATCCGGCCGGGCGAAGCGGGGAACCGGCCTCTGTTCTGCTGGGCGAGGCATTGCGTGCACTGGGCTTGAGGACCTGCCGGCTCAAGACCGGAACGCCGCCGCGACTCGACGGACGTACGATCCGCTGGGATGCATTTGAGGAGCAGCCGGGCGATAAGGATCCCACGCCCTTCAGCTTCAGGACCAGAAAAATTGTCCAGCCACAGGTTAGCTGCCACATTGCGTTCACTACGCCTGAGACCATGCGCGTTATTCGCGAGAATGTACACCGCTCGGCTATGTACTCCGGGCAGATCGAGGGAATTGGGCCGCGCTATTGCCCGTCCATCGAAGACAAGATCGTGAAATTTCCATCGAAGACGCAACACCAGTTCTTCCTGGAGCCCGAAGGGCTGAACACGCACGAGGTCTACGTGAACGGAATGTCGACCTCGCTGCCCATGGAGGTTCAATGGCAGATCGTGCGTTCGATTCCGGGCCTGGAAGCGGCGGAGATGCTACGCCCCGGCTACGCAATCGAGTATGACAGCGTGGACGCGACCGAACTGGACCGCACCCTGCGCGTGAAGGCCTTCACAGGCCTTTACCTCGCGGGACAAATCAATGGCACAAGCGGCTATGAAGAAGCAGCCTGCCAGGGAATCATGGCCGGAATCAACGCGGCGCTGTGGCTCAAGGGGCAGCCGGCTTTCACGATGGATCGGACTGAAGGTTACACAGGCATCCTTATCGACGACCTGATCTCGAAGGGCACCAATGAGCCCTATCGAATGTTTACCTCGCGGGCAGAGTTCCGGCTGCACTTGCGCATCGATAACGCCGATCGCCGGCTCACTCCATACGGCCGCCGCCTGGGACTGATCAATGATGTGGCCTGGGCGGAGTACGAGCAGAAGCAGGCGAGGATGCAAGCTCTCACCAAGCTGCTGACCACAGGTAAAGTCGATGCCGAACGGCTTGCGGCCGTCGGGTTCGGCGAACTGACTGCGACGGCCGGTCTCACCTGGGCGCAGTTGCTCAAGCGGCCCGAAGTAACCATCGGGCCTGTGCTTGCGGCCCTGCGCGATACTTTGGCCGAAGATCCGCTGCTTGCGGATATGCTCGCCGCGATCAACCCGAATCCCAGCCAGGACGCTGAAGTGGGAACTGCAGTGCTGCGCAATGAAGCCCGCGCGGTGGAAACCGAGATCAAGTTCGCCGGGTACCTGGAGCAGCAGAAAAAATCCATCGATAAGCTCAAGGCCGCGGAGGCCGTGGCGATTCCAGAGTGGATTGAGTGCGGAGCCATCAGCGGTCTTTCGCGGGAGATGCTGGAAACGCTGGAGCGGGTGCGCCCCGTAACCATTGGCCAGGCCAGCCGCATTCCTGGCGTTACTCCGGCCGCACTGAGCCTGGTGCATGTTTCCATTCGAGTGCAGGGAGCCAGGCGGCTGGCAAGCTAACCGGCCAGCGATATGTATTTGGTTCCGCTGGGCAGGAGGCGGCTGCACAGGTGTGACGGACCCTCCCCCCCTCCCCCCTACCCTATTTTGTAAAA
>Ga0187859_10000749_pt1 | contig 21290 bp, 19 predicted proteins | sample June2016WEW_10_1_2_FD_133019 | JGI IMG/M metagenome (GOLD analysis project Ga0187859, IMG submission 133019) | Peatland microbial communities from SPRUCE experiment site at the Marcell Experimental Forest, Minnesota, USA - June2016WEW_10_10 | ecosystem: Environmental > Terrestrial > Soil >...
GACTTAACCGGCCAATCTCTGCCCGTTTTTATGGTGCCTTGAGTTTTCTGATTTCCGCGAGGATCTTGGTGAGTCGGTTGGCAACCCGATCAAGAAGGCGACGCGGAGAGTCCTCGGTAAGGCTGCGGCGGAACATTTCCACAACTTGCTGGGTGAGTTTGAGGGAGTCGATCAAGCTAGTGAGATCCGGGCGAGGTGGGGAAGCAGAGGAGAGGGTCCGAGATGGCGCCAAGTGTCTGGGGTGAGAGCGGGCTAAGTGGAACTCGCGCTGGAGATCTTGTTGGGTGATTTCAAGATACTCCAAGGTCATGTGCGGGCTCTTGTGGCCGAGGAGTTTCATGACTGCGGCAAAGCCGACGCCAGCGCGTAGCATCTCAGTCCCGTAGGTGTGTCGAAACTGGTGCGGGACGATGCGGGCGGCAATTCCGGCTGCCGCCGAGACCTCCCGCAGTGTAGCGCGGAGTTTGCGAATCAACATGAAACGGCCACGTGGGCGGGCTAGCAACAAGCGGCCCGCAGGCGGCGCATCCAGCGGGCGTAGAGAACGGATCCGTTCGACCAATTGACAGACCATGGAGTCCACCGGAACCCAGCGTTCGGTTTTGAGTTTGCCCAGCGGTACATGGATGGCCCACTGCTTAGGCCCCAGGGTGCGTAAACAATCCACGGAGAGATCGACACATTCGCCGATGCGCATACCGGTGTGACGGAGGAGTAACAGGATATTACTGACCAGATCATTGCGGCGCAACAACTCCCGCTGGATAAGTTGATCCTGCTCGGGAGTCAGAGGACGCGGCAGACGGTGCTGCTTGCGGGGAACGTCGTCACGGCCGAGCAGATGGGCAAGGGCCGGGAGCTGCTGGGTCCAGGCGAGTTCTTCCAACATACGGCGCAGATAGATCACATAGTTGGCGCGTGTAATCGTGGCCAATGGCGGGTTGCGTGACCGCAGCAGAGCCAGCCAACCGAGGATGTGGGGATCGCGGCGCAGTTGATCGAGAGAGAAAACCTCAGGATAGTGAGCGCCGAGATAAATCAGAAAATGGCGCACGGTTCCACGATAGGAGGTAACGGATGCATCCCCCAGCGAAGTTGTCACCGATTCCGACGCTGTGCGGAAGAGCTTCGTCAGAGGATGCGTGGGGAGCGGAAGACGTTTTCGTTTCATGGCTGCAACGGCGGAGCGGGCCGGATGTGTTGGGCAACCACGCGAGTATATTGCTCCCAGACGTCTTGTGGAGTGAGTTGGATGTAGACCAGCGTGGTTTGAATCTGGGCATGCCCCATGAGCTGCATCAGCGCCGGGAGGCTAATGCCGGCGCGGATCATGTCGGAGGCGAAGGTGTGCCGAAACCGGTGCGGGTTAGCCTGCGTCACGCGCGTGGTTTGCCGGTGATGACGGAACAGCGAGCGCAGGCCAGCAGGTGTCATCCGGTTACCGCGAGCCGGCCCTTTGAGACAAACGAATAAAGCCTGGCCGCAGAGAGGAGGCCGTTCCAAACTCAGATAGTGCTCGATCAGTTCCACGGATTCGCGAGCCAGAGGAAGGACGCGAATCCTTTTGCCCTTGCCCTGAACTCGGATCTGCGACTCCGGGAACTGGACGTCCTCGCGGTTGAGCGCTAGAACTTCGCAGGACCGCAAGCCATGCAATAACATCAGGCCGACGATGGCCAGGTCGCGCGCTGTGCGGAAGCTGGACCAGAAGCGGGCCACCTCGTCGACCGATAGCGGCACAACCAGGCGTTTGGGCGTCTTCACCCGCAACTGAGTCAGCGCCGGGCGCAGCCGTCCATAGCCAAGCCGTGATTGCCGCCAGTACCAGTTCTGAAAACCGGGCGCAAACAGACGAGCGGCTTCGGGAAACTCACGCCGCATGGCACGCTCGGCGGTTCCTACCCGACGATTGATGCTCTCGGCAGCCGGCGGCGGATTCTGGTTGACCTGGAAGCGAATGTAGTCGAGTAATGTTGACTCGGTCAGGGTCTGTCTAGTGATGCTGGAGGTCCGATTGGCGGCGGCCCACCAGCGCAGGAAATGGAGTAGATCGTGGGCATAACTGCGCAGTGTGGAATCGGCCACGCCACGGACTCGCTCCTGGTCCAGATATCGATTGATCCACTCCACTTCCCGGCCGGTCTGGGCGACCACGCGAAACGGACTGTGCGCGTGGCTCAGTCCGGGCTGTTGAGTTACACGGAATCTCACAGGCCAGCCCGCTCCAACAGATGGTGAAACTGTTGAGTATTGCCGCCACCGACGAAGAAGCTGTTCGGGTCGTGGCCCTCGGGCAGTGAGACCAGGCGAGCAGTTATGCCTCGTTCGCGGAGACTTCGTGAAAGGCTCTGAGCTGCCTGTGGGCCACTGCCGTTAGCGTCCGCATCCAAGGTCAGATAGACGGTTCGGGGACGATCGCAGAGTTGCCGAAACTGGCGCGCATTGAGATGATTGCCCAGCGCGCAGGTGACGTTTTGAAACCCGGCCTGCCACAGCACGGCGTAGTCGAACAGTCCCTCGACGAGAATTACTTCCGGATATCGCCGGACTCGCTCCCATTCGTACAAGCCGCCCTTGACGCCGGGCAAGAAACGGTGAGCCGGTGCCGAAGCCGAAATGCTACGGCCATAAAGATTGGCTTCCAGCGGAAACACGATGCGATGTAGGTATGCGTCGTAGCCAGCGGCAGTGACCAAACCGGCTTGACGCAAGGCGTGGAGCGGGTATCCCAAGCGCGTCAGCCAACCTCGCAGGCAGCCACCGGGCGCGTAACCGATCCGCATATGCTCGATCAGTTCCGGTGAGCGAACTCCGCGTCGGTGCAGATAGGCAACCGCCTCGCCGTGGCGGTGTAACTGCATGCGATAGAAGTTCGTGGCTTCGTGCAACAACGGCGCCAAGCCACGCCATTGCCGCAGCAACGCCAACGCTTGCGGGAACTTCACCTGGTGATAGAGTTCGGCAAAGCGAATCACGTCACCACCGCGGCCACAACCGTAGCAATAGAACAGGCTCTTGCCGGGATCCACCAGGAAGCTTGGCTTGTGATCAGAGTGCAGCGGACACAGGCCCATCCATCGACCGCGGCTGAGTCGCCGGGCCGGCTGCCAATCCTGACCTTGCAGATAGTCCAACAGAGAAATCTGCTGTTTCAACTCGTCGAGAGCTTGGCGACTCACGGACTTCTGGCCTCGATCGGCAGAATACGGCAGAGCGCGCCCAGATCCCAGGCAAGGATGGTGGGCGTCTGCAAAAAGTGTTCGCTTTGAGTGCTAGCTCTCGACCAGCACCACACACTGAGTAGTCGCCGTTGCGCCCATCGGCGCACGGTGGATGGATCGGGCAAGCGTGTCGGATCTTTGCAGTACGGCGCTGCTTGCTCGACCGAATCACCCACGGCAATCCGCTCGCAGGATTGCTGTCGACACCGCAGGCTATAGTGCCCGGACGGCGCCAGCCAATCGGGCAAGATGGTGAAGGTCTTCCTGCACGGCAGACAGATTCCGCGTCGCACCCAGATACAATCGTGCTGGTCATCATGACCCTGCCGGAGCCGCCGTCCGTGGCCGATGATCGTGTTGTTCCGGCAGACTGGACATCGCCGCGGCAGGAGGTCCAATGGGATTACCCCGGGTCGATGTTGTCTTGCGCCTCTGGCAGTGCGATAAAGAGAATCACGGCTGGCGTGAAGGCCCGCCGCTGACCGTTCTCTGCCAAAGTGTCGATCTGCTGGCCGGGCCTTCACCCTCCGACAAAGTCAGTTTCGAACGAGAAAAGAATACTGCTTTGCGGAGCTGGCCGCGAGCCCCTCAACCAGAACATTGGCCGGTATAAAAGGACTTCGTGCCCGTGTCACCGTCACCCGAGCTCCGTACGAGTGGCGCGTCACTCGGCCGGCACGCGATTTTTCGATGAGCGACTCGGCGACTACGCGCTTGTTGAGCTCGTCCAAAACCCAATCTCCCGGCTGCTCCATGTTTGTTCTGTCCTGAATGCGGAGAACGAAACAGCTCGGAACCGGTGTAACACCTGGCCTCTTCGTGCGTACTCTCTGTGACAATTGGGATGATGGACTTCCAGAGTCTTTACGAGAAATACGCGCCAGCGGTGCGGCGATTTGCGCTGTTTCTGTGTGGCGACCGCTCGCTGGCGGACGATATCACCTCAGAGACTTTCCTGCGCGTTTGGTCGACGCGCGGTCGCATTCGGGAACTCACGGTGAAGAGCTATCTCTTCGCAGTTGCAAGGAATGTTCACCGCGACTTGCAGCGGCAAGGCTGGCGAAGAGCGGGGCTGGACGAAAAGCACACGGACCCAGGAGCTAGTGTGCACAAACGCCTGGAACACGGGCAGGAATTGGAGACGGTGTTGGCAGAGCTGCAGAAACTGCAGGAGACCGATCGCGCCGCGCTGCTGATGCGCGCGCTCGATGACATGCCATATGGAGAGATCGCTGCTGCGCTGAACATCACGCTGGCAGCGGCCAGGGTGAAAGTGCACCGCGCGCGGGCGCGGCTGATGGCGGTTCGAAATCCGATCCGCGAAGAATTAGAAGTTTCGGGAGAAGAGCGATGAATATCACACGCGAAGTGATGACCGATTTGCTGCCGGTCTATTTTTCTGGTGAGGCCAGCGAGGATACGAAGCAGTTGGTGGAGATATATTTCCGGGAGAACCCGGACTTTGAGCGAATCGCGCGAACGGCTGCGATGCCTCTCGAACAGTTGCGCGGGACAGCGCCGGTTCGAGCGGAGGCGGAAAGAGAAAAGTGCGACTTACAGTGGGCTCGCAAAGAATTCTTCCGGCGTCGCGTGGTCTTTGGAGTAGCTCTCTTTTTCACTTGCGCGCCACTAATGACCGTCTACGGAAATGGGCGGCTGGTTTGGGCCGCGTTTCTAAACAATCCCTGGCAGCTGGCGCTCTTCTGGTGTGTCGCAGGCCTTTTCTGGTTTCAGTATGTCGCCCGTCTAAGCAGGCGAACAACTGCGATGATTTCAAGCATCTTCTTCGCTCTCCTGCCAATTGTGTTTGTATTCCATTTATTTCTGCCTGGCTGGCAGACTGGTCTGAGTAACAGGTTGGGGCTCGCTTTGGCGATGTGGCTTGCCGCAACCATCCTCTGGGTGGGTTACCTTTGGCATAGCTGCAAGCACAGGATACGCATGCCGTGAACGGCAATGCGCATACTTCGATCTCAGTCGTGGACTTCAGGGCAACGCGCTCATTGACAAGGCTGTGGGCGGTTTGTCAGACACTCGGACATTGGCCGAAAACGGCGCTCTGCGAGGCTCGACGTTACCGTTAAATTAGCGCCCGCGAGGCGTGCCCCCAATAATCAGGACCACTGCCAGAAACCAACGGCCGCGTCGGAGACCCTACGGGCGATTCACGTAGCACAACGACACTCAGCGCATTGAGCTGATCTGAGGTAGCATGGAGACGTCCCAGCCACCGCCCAGCGCCTTGATCAAGAAAACGCTGGCGTCTATGCGGCGCCGCAGAATGTCGACTTCGTTCCGCTCGTTCAGAAGTGCTATGGTCTGAGCGGAGACAACCTGAAGGTAGGGATCGACGCCGGACTGGTATCGATTCGTAAAGATCTGAACTCCCCTCTTCGCCTCGGTAACCGCCTCCCGCTGCTGCAGCGCTTCGTGCTCCAGTATCCGGAGCGCCGCGAGATTATCCTCCACCTGCTGAAATGCAGTGAGCGTCGTCTCGCGGTAATTAGCTACCGTAGCGTCGTAATTGGCCAAGGCGCCTTCCGACGTGGCGCGGCGCCGGCCGCCGTCAAAAATTGTTTGCAACATAGAGGGACCCACAGCCCAAAACCGGCTCGGCCAGGCAAACCAATTCGCGATCGAACTTCCTTCCAGGCCGCCTGTGGCGCCTAAGACCAGGCTGGGGAAATAGGCTGCTCGTGCAATCCCGATGGCTTCATTAGCCTCGGCCACCCGGCGCTCGCTGGCGGCGATGTCAGGACGCCGCTCCAGAAGCTGGGAAGGTACGCCGACCGGGATGGCAGGCGGCTGGATGTTTAGCGGCGCGGGTGGCACGCTGAAATCCGCGGGAGGTTTTCCAATCAAAATCGCGATCGCGTGTTCATACTGAGCTCGCATTACCGCTATGTCGGTATCCTGCACCTGCGCGGTATCCAATTGCGTTCGCGCCTGCACGACATCGGACTCGGGCGCGGCCCCGCCATTGAGCAGATCGGTGGTGAGTTGCACCATATCGGCATAGGCCTTCACGGTCTCGTCCAGCAGACTTTGTTGTGCATCGGCGCTGCGTAGCTCGAAATAGTCCACAGCCAGTTCGGCGTGAAGACTGAGAGCGACGGTCTGTAGATCGGCGGCAGTCGCCTGTGCCTCCTCGCCTGCCGAGGTTACGGTGCGGCGTATCCGGCCCCACAGGTCAACCTCATAAGAAAAATCGAACGGGAGACTGAACTCTCCCCTGCTGCCGCTACCCACGTTGGCGGGAAAATAGGGTTGGTTTGGTGAAAGGCGCAAGGATTGGATGTTTGGGTCCACCGAGATCGTCGGAAATTGCGCCGCCCGATTGTAACGAATCAGGGTGCGCGCCTGACGGAAGCGCGCTTCGGCCATCTTCAAATCTTGATTAGACACCGTGAGCTGCTCCTCGAGCGCATTCAGCTGAGGATCGCCAAAGATTTCCCACCAATTGCCGCGGAGCACCCCAGCGCTGGGATGGGAGCTCTTCCATTCATCGGACTCTTTGAATGAGTCGGGCGGGGGTTCCTTGTACGCAGGGGTCACAGGAACCGGCGGCTTCTGGTACTTGGGCCCAACCATGCAACCAGCCAGCAGCATCAAGAAAAGCGTTGGAGAAAGGCGGACGTATTTCATGGCGCCGTGCCCACTGCCTGCTTGGCTATCCGTACCGGCGTGCCGCTGATCAAAGAGTCCGAGGGGCTGACGATCACCTGATCTTCTAAGGTCATTCCGGAAGTCACTTGTACGCTGCTGCCATAGTCCACGCCGATCGTAATCGGAATCAACTGCGCATGCTGGTTGCGAACTACACCAACGCGCAGACCTTCGGAGCGGAACAATAGGGCGTTCGCAGGGATAATCATCGATCGAGTCCGATTGGGCAACTTGAGATGAACCTGCACGTAGGCCCCGGGAAGCAGCTGTTCGGTCGGGTTGTCAACGTCTATTTCCGTATTCAGGGTTCGCGATGCCATGTCGATGGATTGGGAAGTCCGCGTGATTCTGCCTCGAAAAGTCTGGCCTGGAAATTCATCCAAAGTGAGAATCGCGGTGGCGCCTAGCCGTGCCGCGCGGGAGTAGACTTCCGGGACCGCAACAAAGATGCGAAGAGTGCTGGTCTGTGCGAGTTGAAACAGTTGCTTGCTGGGCGAGCTCGCTCCTGCATCGATCAGCCAGCCGGTATCCGTGTTGCGAACGGTGATGACTCCATCGAAGGGAGCGTAAACCTTCTCGAACGAGACCAGGTCCTCCAGCCGGCGAACATTGGCAGAATAGGAATCAACCGACGCTTGCGTCGCGCTGAGGTTGTCGACGGCCTGGTCGGTGGACTGTTGGGAAACGGAACGCGTCTTTACCAGCCCCTGCCAACGCTCCGCGGTGGTCTTCGACAATGCCAGGTTTGACTTGGCGGACGCCAGGTCGGCCCGTGCCTGTTCCAGTTGTTTGTCCAGCTCGGGCGTGTCAATTATCGCTAACAGGTCACCTTTCTTTACTTTTGCACCTATGTCGTAAAACCACTTCACCAGGTATCCGTTGGTGCGTGCGTATATAGGGGAGTTGACGAAAGGCTGTGTAGCTCCCGGTAGGACCACTTCATCAATGGGCGCTGCTCCTTTCGGACGCACCACGCTGATATCCTCGACGGCGGCCGCTTCCGTAGCATGTTGGAGGTTGGATTCCGCTTCCAGGCGGCCGTGGACGCCGAAGTAGATGAAAAGTCCGAGCGCAACAGCCACCGCTAGGCCTAGCAGTAAGGCCAATCGGCTGGGACCCTTTTGCTCCTGTTTATTTTCTGGCATTCGGATTCTCCATTTCCGGGCTCTGCGGATTGCCGCGCCGTCCGTGCAACAATGCAAACACCGTGGGAACAAAAACGAGTGTGGCCACAGTGGCACATAGCAAGCCGCCCACCACCGCGCGGCCGAGAGGGGCGTTTTCCTCGCCTCCATCGCCCAGCCCGAGGGCCATTGGGATCATGCCGATGATCATGGCGAGGGCGGTCATCAGAACTGGCCGAAAACGCGTGAAACCGGCCTCGATGGCAGCCTTCAGCGGGTCACCGTGGCTGGAAAGCCGTTCGGTGGCAAATGCCACCACGAGAATACTGTTCGCCGTGGCGACACCCATGCACATGATCGCGCCCATAAGAGCGGGCACGCTGAGAGTCGTGTGGGTGAGAAACAAAAACACGATGATACCGGCTAACGCGGCGGGCAGCGCCGTGATGATGATGAAAGGATCCAGCCACGACTGGAAATTGACCACGATTAGGGAGTAAACCAAAACGATCGCGAACCCGAGTCCGGCCAGCAAGCCTTCATACGATGTGCGCATGGTATCCAGCTGTCCACGGATGCGGAAGAAACTGCCCCGAGGCAGCAGCTTCTGATTCTGATTCACGATGCGAGTGACGTCCCGCCCCACTGCGCCGAGGTCGCGATCCTGGATCGAACCGTAAATGTCCACCACCCTGCGGATGTTGTAATGAGACATCACTTCCATTTCGCTGCCGCGGCTGATTGAGGCCACATTGGAGAGAATTTCCGGACGAATCATCGCCGTGGAACTGATGGGTATGTTGCCGACATCCTGCAGAGACTGGACACGGTATTGCGGAGTCTGGGAGATCATCTCGTACTGCACACCGTTTTGCCAGTTCAAAAAATAGCTTGGAGCCGTTTGAAAACTTCCACTCAAGGCGACCAGCAGGCTGTTGTTGACGTCGCGATCCGAGTAGCCGCCCTGGGCGGCCTTGGTTCGGTCCACATTCACGTTAAACCTGGGATAGTCAAACTCCTGCTGGATGCGCAGGTCGGTGAGCCCGGCGACATGCCTAAGCTGGCTTAATACGCTGTTGGCAACTTCGCGATTCGCCTGAATGTCCTGCCCCTCGATCTGCACATCCACCGGAGCCGGGAGCCCGAAGTTTAGGATCTGAGTGGTCATGTCGGCTGGCAAAAAGTAAAAAGAAGTGCCGGGGAACGCAGCCGGCAAGGATTTCCGAAGATCGCGAATGTAATCGGGCGTGGGGTGGTGTTTTTCATTGAGCGAAACCAGGATATCGGCATCGGAGGCGCCTATGCCTCCGGATGTGCTGTAGATGTAGTTGAGCTGGCTATAAGGGAGACCGATATTGTCGGTAATGGTCGCCACCTCTTTACTCGGAATCTCGTGGCGAATCGAGCGCTCGACCAAATCGCAAAGCATGGCAGTGTCTTCGATTCGAGTTCCGGTCTTGGCGCGAACATGCAAAATGAATTGGCCGCTGTCGGTGTTCGGGAAAAAGTCCTGACCCAGCCATGGCACAAGCACGGCAGCCGCAAAACAGACCAGCAAAAAAACCGGAACAAAAAGAAATCGTTTCCCGACTAGTGTTGTCAGCAACCGCTGGTAGGCCAGCCGAAAAGCTTCAAACCCTCTGTCGAACGCCTTCTGTGCCCGGGTAAAGGGATTCCGCGAGGGAGTGGCATTTTCTTCCCGAGGTTTGAGCAGGTACATGGCGAGCGTTGGAACCAAGGTTCGCGACAGGATGTACGACGCGAGCATAGCGAAGATCACCGCTTCGGCCAGCGGCTGAAATAGAAAGTGCGCCACGCCACCCAAAGAGAACATGGGAAGAAAGACGATGCAGATACAAAGTGTGGAAACTAGCGCGGGCACCGCGATCTGCGCCGCGCCTTGGAGAATTCCCTCGTGTAGTGACTGGCCTTCCTCCAGGTGCCGGGAGATATTTTCAATGGTCACCGTGGCATCGTCCACCAGAATGCCTACGGCCAAAGCCAAACCACCCAGCGTCATCAAATTGATGGTTTGATGCAGCAAGCCGAGGACAATCACGGAGCTCAAGATGGCCAGCGGAATAGAAACGCCTATGATCACGGTGCTCCGCCAGCTTCCCAGGAAGATCAGGATCATCAACGCCGTGAGGACGGCGGCGATGCCAGCTTCGCGAACAACACCACTGATGGCCGCGCGAACGAAAATGGACTGGTCCGCTAGCTGCTGAATTTTGAGTTGCGGCGGCAGCGTTTGCTGTACGCGTGGAAGCAGGGCGCGAATACCCTGGACAACGCTGAGCGTGGATGCGTCGCCATCTTTGATTACAGTTGCCAACACGCCGCGGTGCCCATCCTGGCGAACGATATTGGTCTGCGGGATGAAGCCATCGCTCACGTGCGAGACATCCCGGAGATAGATAGTCGAGTTGCCCACCACTTTCACCGGCAGGCTGTTCATTTCCTCGACCGTTCTTGGCGCGGAGTTGGTGGCGATGTCGTACTCGAATTGACCGATCTTCGCAGTTCCCGACGGCGCGATGACATTTTGCGCGTCCACCGCGTTCACTACATCCTGCGGAGAGAGGCCCTTGGACTGAAGCAGTCCGGTATCCAGGTTGACCATCACTTCTCGTTGCTTGCCGCCGTAAGGATAAGGGACCGCCGCTCCAGGAACCGTCACCAGTTGCGGCCGCAGGAAGTTCAGGGCCAGATCATTCAGGTCCGCCTCGCTGAGTCCCGGGCCAGAAAGCGCGAGTTGAAGAATGGGCACACTGGAGGCGGTGTAGTTGACAATCAACGGCGGCAACGTTCCCGGCGGCAACTGGCGCAAAATGGTCTGAGACGCCGCGGTCACCTGTGCGTTGGCCCGATCGACACTTGCCACCGGCTGTAGAAAGATTTTAACCACAACTGTTCCATTTACCGTGGTTGACTCGATGTGCTCAATGTTGTCCACCAGCGTGGTTAGTACCTTTTCATAAACGGTCGTGAGCCGGCCCTCCAGCTCTTCCGGATTCATACCTGTGTAAGTCCAGGAGACGGCCACAACCGGAATGTTGATATTTGGAAAGATGTCAGTTGGGGTATTTAGGATAGCGACCGGACTGAGAATAAGAATCAGCAAGGCAAGGACGATGAAAGTGTACGGCCGTTCTAGAGCGATCTTCACTATCCACATTTCATTGCCAAGGAATGCAACTGACCTGCCAATCTCCTTGGCTGCGGTTCTACAGCGTCTTGGCTCGTTGTTTCGGCTAATCGAGTTACTATGCCGTCTGCACGCGACGACCAGTTGGCACATGGGCTGCTTGCACGGGCTTGGCACATCCATTGCAGGCGCCCAGGGTGACGAGATTGCAAGCGTGCTGCAGCAGTTCTCAAAGGAACAAGGTTTAGCGGGAAGGTAGCTTCCAGGCCATCGGCGCTCTTTCTTACGCGAAGCTGGGCTGGTTCAATTGGGAGAGAAGAAGTTCGAGCCCGCCAGCGTTCTCCACGAACAAGTGGAACTGCTTTCGCTCATTGGCGACATCGCTCTCAGGGAGGGAGAACAGCAGACACATGCGCACGTGGTAGTAGGACGTTCCGACGGGACCGCCCATGGAGGACATCTCCTTGTGGCTCGCGTGCGTGCGTTGATCCAAATCTGAAAAAGAACGTCACACTGCTCGCCGTTAGCTCGCCAAGCCAGTTGACGCGGCCCGCGCATCCCCGCATGACTTACGCGCCTGGTTTCTGCCTCCAGGATCTACTAACCGAAGCGTTTCGTCAGGATCGCAAGCGAATCCGATGGGGGATGGCTCGGGAGGCTTGCGATTTTTGACTGCTGCGATGGTGCGACCGCTAAAATACATCATGTATGGGAAGAGCTCTGATAAAAACCCCCCGCATCGATCCCCGCTATGCAGTCTTCAAGCTCTCGATCCGGCAGTCCAAGATTCATCGCTACGGCGTCTACGCGCGCGAACTGATTCCGGCCAACCGTAAGGTGATCGAATATGCGGGTAAACGGCTCAACCGGCGAGAGGCAAAGCATGCGGACCACACGTACTTGTTTGTGCTTGACAATTACTGGAGCATCGATGGCGCCATCGGCGGGAGCGGCGCTGAAATCATCAATCACAGTTGCCAACCCAACCTGATCAGCCGCGTGATGAAGGGCCACATTCTGTACGTAAGCCTTCGTATGATCAAGCCGGGTGAGGAACTCTCCGTCGACTACAATTTCGGAAGGGAAACGCAACAAGTTCGCTGCTTCTGCGGCGCCCAAGGGTGCCGGGGTACGATCCAGAAATAAGGCTGCTCAACCTCGTTCCGAAATGTGGGCCCCTACTTAGGGAAGTCCTTGTGGCGCCGCTAAAACGCGATAGTTCCTCAACATCTTTGGCTCCCGGACGAATTGGCAGTTCCACGCGCCGGTTAACCGCACATGGCCGTCGGCCACCCTGGGGAATGAATCTATTTTCAGGTCATCGCTCCCTGCCCGGCAAGAAAAAGGCGGCGATCGGAAATGAGAGGGCTGCTCATCCGCACACTCCGATCCCGATACCCGAAACGGTTGAAAGAACTCCTGGAGTTAGCGGGCACTGAGCTGCAAAAGTTCAAAATGCGTCCTGAGTGGGGAGCCAAGACCTTATTCTCGCGGCAGGTAGATGCAGATGCCTGCAGTAATGCACCGGTCGTGTACAAACGGCGTACATGGAGACCGTTGCCGTGGCGGAATGATGTGTACTTTCTTACCATGAGCGGGAGACGCGAGCTGTTCCTGGGACGCCGAACGAGCATTCGAGAGTTTTTCCCGAGCCGCGGTTCGTCCGTTAATTAAACTCCTTGCATAGGCGACTCCTTATCTCCTAGAATAGGAGACGTGCTGCAACGCAAGAAGCTATCGACCACGATCGGTGCTAACAACTATGCTTACCTGCACGCTATGGTGAAGTCGGGCAGGGCCGAAAGTGTCGGAGAGGCAGTGGACAAGGCAGTGGAAATGACCCGCCGGCTGGACAACCGGGCTACTTTGGAGCGTCAGACCGCCGCTTATTTCAAGGGCCTCACTTCAAAGGCCGCCGCGGAAGAGACTGATCTCGAAGATGCCCTGAGTGCCGCGTCTCAAGAGATTGACTTTGACCAGCCCTAACGCTCCTCCCCGGCGCGGTGAAATCTGGACCGCCATGCTCGGCCACCCGGCGGTTCGCCACTGGGTCTTGGTAGTGTCACTCGACTCCCGCAACATGAGCGATCGAGTCGATTCCGTTCTGATCGTTCCCTTCGGCAGCCAAGGTGCGGACGGCCCAACCACCTTGAGATTTGAGCCTGGAGAAACGGGACTACCAGGGCCGTCCTGGCTGAAGGGCCACTTCATTACCACGCTCAAGAAATCCCTCCTCGGAGAGCGTTCGCCACGCCCACTCTCAGCTGCTCGCATGCGTCAGGTGAGCCTTGCCATTCAGCGCGCCTTCGATCCGGACTCGCCACCGCGTAAAACGTAGTGGTCTGTCTCGGTGATTCCACGAGACACGTAGGTCGGGAGTGTACCTAGCCCTTGATCTTCCACAATACCTGCTTCTCGTGCGGCGGTTGAATCAAGAACAGATCGGCTGCGGCTGGTTAGCGCCATCATGTCGATAGCACCCTGGGCTGGGGCTGGTGCGCCGACGCGTATCTCGTCAATCCGGCGTCCAAGGGCGGTTGCTCGGTTCTGGCATTCCAGCGCCTTTCGGTCATACATCTCGGGGCTGATGCGACCTTCCAGCCGGTCGTCGTAAAGGACATCCAGTTTTGAAGCGAGCCTTTGGTGTTGTTCTTCCAGCCGCTTTAATTCCCTGTCTCGGGCGGCCCGCTCATTGAGATCGGATTCGGAGACCGACTCCTGGAGCCACTTCAGGACTTCTGAGGGGATTACGAGTTACTTGAGTGCGGCGGCGAACTGTTGAAGTTTGGAATCGAGATCACTGAACCGACCGTTGCCAAATATATGGTCCGTCGGCGTAAAGCGCCCTCGCAGACCTGGCGCGCTTTCCGGGACAATCACATTGTGACTCTGGTTTTCGGTCGACTTCTTCACGTTACCGACCATCCGGTTTGACCTATACGTCTTTCTGGCGCTGGCGCACGAGCGTCGGCGTATCGTTCATTTGCGTAACGTAGTACCCGACGGCGGAATGGATCGTGCAACAGCTTCGAGAAGCATTTCCCTCGGACAGCGCACCTCGGTACCTGCTGCGGGATCGCGACCAGATCTTCGGACAGGATTTTGTGCAGCAAGTGAAAGTGATGGGTATCCAGCAAGTGCTCTCCGCGCCGCGTTCGCCTTGGCAACGCGCGTATGTAGAACGGTTGATCGGCTGGATTCGCCGGGAGTGTCTGGACCACCTAATCGTCCTCGGCGAGCGGTCACTCCGACGGGCCCTGAAGCCATATGCTTCTACGGAACTCGCGCAAAACGGAGTGCGGCGCGGGCCAGTTCCTGGTGCGTTTTGCGGTGCGCGCCGCACCCTTTGCGCTTCCTACTATCACGCTTGGCGGACTCGTTTATCGCTCACTAGAGATGCGCCACGCGGTCGGCCGGCCTAGTTCAGGGCAGCCAGATCGAATATTTTGTATGCACACAGCGCTACGCAAGTTGCAACACAACCATGCTTTGACTGTCGAAATGTTTCAACACGGAAGTCCCCACTCCCTTACTGGAACGAAGTCCCAAAATGCAACTACTTCAAAGGCTCGGACCAGTAGTGCTGGGAAGAGGTCAACCGCTCTACAAAAAGACCTCGATGGGCCTTCGATCATTACAAAACTGCGCCGGCATCTACCGAGCCACGACCCTCCTTGGGTCGGAGTAATACGTTGAATTTCCTCACTTTCTCTGGTTCTTGGCGACGGCATTGTTATTGAGTTGCGCGCCTTTTTTATATGTGATTGATAGACCTTGTGCAAAATCAAAACGGCACGTGTCGGCATTCTAACTCTGTGTTTGGCGGTGGTCGCAGCCGTGGCCCTTCAGTTGCCTTTTCCGGGCTAGAAATTATGAAGCAGTTCTTTTATACCTTACTTCTGACTTTGTTGCTGGCATCTGCATCTGCTACGACGGCTTTTGCCAGGCCCATTAAAATCCCACCGCCTGACTCGAACACATCTTTAATCTTGACGGTTTTTACGGCGTTGCTGTCAACGCTGTAAATCCTGCACAGCCCCCCCCGTCTCAGTTAAGCAGCGGCGCGCGGCGTGAAGGAATTTCGACGCGATTTGGGGGACCTCTCTATGGTGGGGGCCGGGCGCGTGAGGTCGATCTAGGGCACTTTCCGATTCACTCGGATGGCGCAACAACTGGTAGGTATCCGAAAGATAGGTGAGACAAAACGATCCAATCTAGTACTAGCCCTATGTAGCCGTAGGAGTTACGCATGACGAGGTTCTTCAGCATGCATCAGTCCGACCAGTCGGAGTCCCATGTGGCGGATCATCCATCGCGACGAACGACCAAGCTGCCCAAATCCGACTTGGTCATAATGGCCCTCGGATCATCCCTCATTTTGGGCTTCACTTTGTGGGTGTTCCACTTCGAGTACAGGACGGCCCTCGGCTTGTCGGAATCCCGGCTCTCTTCAGCGGTTCGCTATCGCACGTGGACCTTAAGGAACTCCCTTCAGCAAAGCCAGGATGATGTACAGTTGCTTGCTGAGTTCGTTCCTACCGGCGATTTGTTGGCTTTTGCGAATCGTTCAGGTACAACATCTTCTCCTTACCGCGCTTCAAGAAGGCAGGTTGTCGGGCTGTTCGCGAATTACCGAAAAGTCTACGAATATGCTGCGATCTGCTTGTTCGACAGTCAAGGTCACGTCCTCGTTCAAGAAACGGGCTCCGCACCGTGGCCGATGGTGATTCAAAGTCGGGAGTTTCAGAGTGTGCTCCTGGAGGTCCTGCGTAGCCGGCATTACGTAGCTGCTTTAGTCCCCGCATCGGGGCAAGAACTAGCGCTAGCCTTTATGGCACCGATCGATGCTGAGTCGGCCAATCAGCAAGCCGGCGGCCCTCTCGGTGTTGTGGCAGTGCTCAGCCCGCTGGATAGGGAACTTCTTCCGCTGCTCAAGGGCCGGGGCGCAACGCGAAGCGGCGAGACGATGTTATTGCAACTACAAGGCGCCGAGGCCCGCTATGTGTCACCTCCGCGCTTTACCTGGCCCCGTCAGGGTGCCCGCGATTTGGAGACTGATACGCTGCTTCGGGCCGCTCATTCTGCAGTTGAAGATCACACCGTGTTTGGGGAACTCATTGATTATCGTGGGGCCAACGTAATGGCCTCGATGCAGAAGATTCCTGCGCTAACGGTCGTTGTCGTAGGTAAAGAAGATAGGATGGAAGCGCTTGCCAATTTATTTCAAACGGAGCGCCTCGAGGCGATTGCGGCGGCGGCCTTAGCCCTCGCGTTCAATGGGATGATCCTGCTGCGGCGGCGAACCGCTGTTGCCCGCGAGATGAAGACAGCAGAAGAATCGCTGCGGGCAGCTAAGGAGACATTGGAGAGCAAGGTAGCGGACCGGACACGCCAATTGGTCAGACTGAACGCGCAACTTCATCAAGAGCTTGGCGAACGCAAAAGAGCGGAAGACGAAGTCCGAAAATTGAATTCCGAACTAGACCAACGCGTGCAGGATCGCAGTGCCCAGTTGGAGAAATCCAACAAGGAACTCGAGGCTTTTGGTTACACGGTGTCTCACGATCTGCGCGCGCCGCTCCGAGCCATCAACGGCTTTTCAAAAATCCTGCTGGAAGAGTACGCGCCACAGCTCACGGGGGAAGCGCAACGGTACCTAAGAACTGTAAGTCACAACGCGGAGCAAATGGGACAGCTGATCGACAGCCTGCTGTCGTTTTCGCGGCTGACCCAGCAAGCGTTGCACTCCGAAACACTCGCGCCTACTGACCTCGTCCGGCAGGCCTGGGAGAATCTAGAAGGCGAACGCCGCGGGAGAAAAGTAGAACTCAAGATCGGCGACCTTCCCAAGTGCAAGGGCGATCTCCTTCTTTTGAGGCAGGTGTTCGTAAACCTTCTTTCGAATGCCCTGAAGTACAGCCGTACGCGGGATATCGCCAAAATCGAGGTTGGCAGCACAGAGAGCGACGTCTATTACGTTCGGGACAACGGGGTTGGCTTCGATATGCGCTACCAGGACAAGTTGTTCGGCGTGTTTCAGCGCCTGCATCGAAGCGAGGACTTTGAAGGAACTGGCATTGGCTTGGCGACCGTGCGGCGTATCGTCCAGGGGCACGGGGGCAGAGTGTGGGCCGACGCCGTACTCAATCAGGGAGCCACCTTCTATTTCACACTGACAAGTGCGACCAGTAACACAGCAAGACAAGCGTTCGAAACAAAGGGAATGCAATAGGAAACTGGTTAACTGAGACCGTAATCCGCGTGCTATTACTGAACCGCAATCCGCAGTGTGTCAAGAGGCGTGCCCCACGAATTGCCAAGGCTCCGCAAGTGGTTTATAGGAACCCAGATGGGCGAGCGTCTCAAGGATGCGGATGTTCCGCAAGCTTGACACAGCCTGTTCGTAGCCAAAATCCTGCCGGGACATAAAGTGATCGAAAAAGTGATCGAATATGCGGGTAAACGGCTCAACCGGCGAGAGGCAAAGCAAGAAAAAGGCGGCGATCGCAATTGAGAGGGCTGCTCATCCGCACACTCCGATCCCGTTACCCGAAACGGTTGAAAGAACACCTGGAGTTAGCGGGCACTCAGCCGCAAAAGTTCGAAATGCGTCCAGTCTGGGGAGCCGCAGTCGAAGCTGGGGCCTCAGGAATGCAATTTTCCAACTCCGGGCCAACGACGAGGCGCCCTACCAGCCTCGGCTTTGCTGGGCAAGTCAGGTGCGACAATGTAGCATATGAGAACGACGTCTGTCCGCGAGCTGCACATCAACACGTCGAAGTTAGTACGCAAGGCAGCTGAGGGCGGAGTAATCGCGATCGAGAGACGTGGCGAACCGGTCGCGGAGTTGCGCCCGGTAACTTCTCCGCGGCGCATGGTCGCAGCAAAAAAGGCGCCGATCTTCGCGTCCATGCAAAGAGTCTGGGATCGGATGCCCTGAGTGAGCGACAGCACGAAGATCATTGAGGACGATCGAGGCCGATAGCCTTGTATTCCGACACGTCCTATATAGCGAAGTTCTACTTCAATGAGCCGGAATCATCCCGCGTCCGCGAACTCGTCCGGAATGCGGATACGATCTATTCGTCGCTTTGGGGCCCTGGCCGAGTTTCATGCGATGCTTCACCGCCGAGTACGGGAAGTTTCGTACGCACATGCCGACGCGAGTGACCTGGCCTCTCGCTTTTCCGCTCACATCTGAGACGGGCTGTGGAACCTCATACTCGTCACTGAAGGTGTACTGCGGAGGACAAGCGCACTGATACTGTCCGCGCCACAAGACCTCTTCATCCGGACTGCCGACGCCGTGCACCTTACCTCGGCCCAGGAGGCCGGATTGGAAACCACGTTTTCCTGGGGGCCAAATCTCATCATCTTTCCTCCGGGTGAGCTGGTTCGAACGCTTGAGATTCTCAAACGGCTCTTCGAACTGCGCCGACTCGCGATCCAATCTGAGGGATGCCTGCTTATCGTGCGGTGGCTGAATCAAGACAACGCTGCCGGTTGGCAGCTGCCCCCCTTGTGCATCCCCGCGAACACGATGGCGGATCAGGCTGCACCGTCGAAAAAACAGGAGGTTTCTATTTGGCCTTGACATGACTTGTGCGGACAAGCCGGAGGCTTGTCCTACGCTGAAGACGGATGCACCCACGGGTGCCGGTACTGCCGAGTAAGGAGCCGGTTCGCCTCGTCGTCACCAACCACACGTTGCTTCACAGCATCCCACTGCAGCGTCCGGCCGGTCTTCATCGCGAGATTGGCTAGGATGCAGCTTGCGGTTGAGATATAGCCTTCCTCGATATCCGCGACCGGCTTCCCCCGAGAATCGATTGCGGTTAGAAAATCCTGCATGTGATGACGAATCGCTGGAGCCACGTGCCGCTCCAGATCCTTCTCGGTTTTATCTTCCGGATACTGTTCGAACTCGTAGGTTACGTCCTTGTGGACGGGCTGGCCTTGTCCCTCGGCGGGCGTAAAGTCATAGCTGAAAACGCTCGCCTTCAGCGTACCTTTGTCTCCATAGAACGTGGCGCCCCAGGGATACTTCTCGTCGGCAGCATCGCCGTAAGTGCGGTGCTGCCACACCACGCGGAGATCCGGAAAATCGAATGTGGCAGTCTGCGTATCCGAGATATTCGCCTTACTGGCCTTGTCCACCAGAATTCCGCCGGTCGATGCGATGCGCTGCGGCCAGCCCAGTCCCAACATCCAGCGCACCATGTCGAGCATGTGGACGCACATATCGCCGACGATCCCGTTTCCGTACTCCATGAATGCGCGCCATCCGCGCGGATGCACCAGCGAGTTGTAGGGCCGCATGGGCGCAGGCCCGGTCCACATTTCGTAATCCAGATATTCCGGCGGATTTATGTCCGGTGGATTCTCGGACGCGCGCATGTGGTAGTAGCAGTAAATTTCGACAAGTCCGATTTTTCCCAAACGCCCTGCGCGGATAATCCTGTCGCGCGCTTCCACCAAATGCGGAGTGCTGCGGCGCTGCGTTCCGATTTGCACAACCCGCTGGTATTTGCGCGCCGCGGCCAGCATCGCCTGTCCTTCCGCTACATCCACGCTGATGGGCTTCTGGCAATACACATCGGCGCCGGCTTTCACCGCGTCAATCATGATCAACGCGTGCCAATGATCCGGCGTGGCAACTTCGACAATATCGAGATCCTTCTCCTTCAGCATTTCGCGATAGTCGCTGTAGGTTCGCGGCCGCTTCTTCGACGCCTGCCGGGCTGCCACCATATCGGCGCACTCAGCCAGCATGCGTTTATCGACATCGCACAGCGAGACCACTTCAACCGGAGCGATTTGAATCAGCCGGAACAGATCCGACTTGCCGTACCAGCCGGTGCCGATCAGCCCCACCCGCCGCCGTTTCTGCTGATCGTAGGCGAGGGCAGAGCCGCCCGCGGCCGCCAATGCCAACAAGAATTTACGACGGTCTAACAATCTCAGTTCACCTCCACCACAGCAGTCAACACGACATCCTTGAACGCCGCGGCTTCTGAAAACAATCCCCAGAATACTTCGCCCGTGAGTTCATCCACTTCGCCGTTCGAGGAAACCACGCGGCCTGGAGCTTTCACAACGAATAAAAGTGGCACGAATCCGGAGCTACTGGTGGAGGCGGAAGAGGGGTCCGGTGGATTTGGAGTGGTAGTCGCTGAAGAAAACGTGTCCTGGATTATCTTGGACGCGATGTCCCTACGCTGGGCAGCGCTGAGTTTGTCGCCGAACTGTTGCTCGAGCGCTTTCACCATCAGCGCGCCAATCCGCTGGCCAGCGCGCCTCACCGCTAGATCCGGATGCAGAAATCCCATGGCCAGCAGCGGATCACCGGGTCCGAACAGCAGCGGGATGGATAATTCCGCGGTTTTATCGGCGAGCGCCTGCGCGTTGGCGTCTGTCGCGAGTGCCCCTGGGAGGTTAGCCTTGATCTTCGCCAGATCTTCCGGCTTAATTTTGCCCGCGACCTTGGTGGGATCGCCTTTCCAGTGCAGCGTTTCGCGATATTCGTACCGGTTTTGCGCCAGCCGAGTGACAGTAGCCTGGTTGACCAGATTCAGCTTGCCCTCGGCGCCTGCTTTGACGGATACGTCGCCATCGAGCGAAGCGCCCACGGCGAGTGCACGATCGAAGAACAGCGTACGTTCTTCGTTCTTTTTCTCTTCGTGCGATTTCCACGCCGCGCCGGATGGAAGGACAAAAGTATCCTCCAGCGTTGGCGTCATTTGCCCTTCCTTCTTTTCCTGGCCGATCAGAGCGACGCTGCGCATCCAGGAACCGTCGGGTTTGATTGTGGTGGTGACTCGCGCGTGGGCGCAGGCGCTCGAGAAAACGGCGGCGATCAGCGCGCACGCAATAGCGATGAACCGCATTGCATCATCGTACCGCGAAGGGGGAACTGCGCGGTTACCACTGCGCGGTTGACAACCGCGCGCAGGATGGCGTCCCAATGTTACTTAGTTTCTGGCCCCGCTCAGCAAGTATTGAATCCCTTGTGGCACAGTGCCCCTGCGGGGCAAACAGTGTCGGTTGAAGTAGAAGGGCGTTCTGCGTTGTAGTATTTTCGATAGCCAATCTCAGAACACTACAGGAGAACGCCATGCAACAGTTTATCGA
>Ga0187859_10000750_pt1 | contig 21281 bp, 25 predicted proteins | sample June2016WEW_10_1_2_FD_133019 | JGI IMG/M metagenome (GOLD analysis project Ga0187859, IMG submission 133019) | Peatland microbial communities from SPRUCE experiment site at the Marcell Experimental Forest, Minnesota, USA - June2016WEW_10_10 | ecosystem: Environmental > Terrestrial > Soil >...
GCATAATGACTACTACCGCGGAATTGACCCGCATCGATCGAACGATTGAGATCAAGGCGCCCCCCGAACGTGTGTGGCGTGCGCTGACCAACGCCAAAGAGCTTTCGACATGGTTCCAGGTGGCTATCGAAGGCGATATTTCGCCTGGCAACGAGGTCTGGATGACATCCGTGTGTCAAGGCAAGACCGTGCGCTTCCGCGTACGATTTGTGGAGATGACGCCGCCCACGCGCTTCGTCTGGCAGTGGCACCCAGGCGCAGTGGACCCGACTGTCGACTACTCGAAGGAGTTTCGAACAACGGTGACGTTCACACTTCATCCGATGGAGGGCGGGACGCGCGTGAGCCTGGCCGAGACCGGCTTCAACGAAGTATCGTTGGCACGGCGCGCGAAGGTGTTTGGGGACAACAACCAGGGCTGGACCGAAGTTCTGGTCTGGCTGTCGAACTATGCCGAAGCCGCGGCCTAACCTACGGCTGGCGGAAGCTGCGCTGCTGTTCGCGGCGTTGGGCGATGAGACACGTCTGGCTCTGCTTCGGCAATTGTCCGAAGCGGGGCCGGCTTCGATTTCGGCGCTGGCCCACAATTTCCAAGTGTCGCGGCAGGCCGTTACCAAGCATCTTCAGTTCCTAGCGGCCGCCAGTATTATCCAGGGAAAACGCGAGGGCCGGGAACATGTCTGGACACTTAATCCGGCTCGTCTTTCCGAAGCCCAGCGCTGTCTGGAAGTGATCGCCCGTGGTTGGGACGATGCTCTCGGCCGGTTGAAGGCGCACCTCGAAGACGGAATATAATAATAACCGAAAGCTAGTGAGAGAAGACACTGACTAGTTTTCAGAGATTCGCAGGTTTTGAGGGCTGGTGGGGCAGGGCCATGCCCTGCCTGTGGTCTATTGAGCGAGACTGACGCAGCAGGTGGAAGAACTGGGTTTTGTTGCCAACTGCAAAACAACTCGCCAAGGAACCTGGCAGGGCATGGCCCTGCCCCACTTGCGCCGATTACCAATCGGCGCGCAGGTTACCATTACCAACCTGCCCCACGCTGGCGCTAATGGTTTCGGCGAAAGGCAGCAAGATTTAGCAGGCTCGTTAGCTCCCGATGCAGCGCTCTTTCGATACGGCCCACGTGAACATCATGGATCTGCAGGTGGTGGTGGTCTTTCTGCCTCAACGCCCTCCGCTCGAACTATACGGCGCTCTCGAGAATTCGGCCAAGCAGGCCGGACTCACCGGCGAGGTAGTGGCAGTCTGGCCGGATGAAATGGGCCGGACACGGTTTCTCGCGCCGCCGCAGATGCACGCGTTCTTTCGAATGGTGGGCTACGATCAGCTTCGCGCGCAGATCAACACAACATTGCAGTGTCGGTGCTAGGACGGCGGAACGCAGCGGAAACGGCGCGCAACCTCCGCGCGAGCCAGATCCACCAGCTTCAAATCCATGGCATTCAACCGCAGCAGCTCAGAATAAGTATTGGAGTCGCAGGCCTCGCGCAACAGCGCTTTTCGCTTTTCCAAAGTAGATCCCACGCCGGCAGTGGTATTGACGGGCTCTCCCCAGCAGGCCAGTTCCCCGAACGCGGGCTGCAGGAAATACTGACCGGCTATCAGGCTCTCCTCAAACCGATCCACCACGCCCAAGAAAGATGTTCGCAGCATCTTGGCTACGGCCCGGTCAAAATCCTGAGTGCTGGGAAAATCGTTTACGATGCCGTTGGCCAGCAGGTTCACCTGAGAGTCATTGATGTACCAAGGCATTTCCTTGATCAGCCACGCCATGAATTGACCTAGCGGAAGGGTATTGGCGGATTCGCTCACGGGATCTCCCACGCCAGGCTTGTCGCGAAAATAATCATAGATGGAACGGATACGGTCGATCGGGTCACGCAGGAAGCAGAGATCGAAGAAAAAAAATCCGCGCACTTGCGGGACGGGGTAGTGGAACTGGTGGCTGGATACGGCCTTCAAATGCGGATTTGTATTGAGCAGTTCGATGAGCGCTTCGGTGGAAAAGTGCCCATCGCGGTCCGGCGTGTCGACGGAGACAAAGTTTTCCTCGAAGCTGCGGCGCAGCATGTCCTCGATGGCCATGCCCGCACTTTTCAGGAAGTGGTAATGCAGGATTACGAATCGCACGAGAACTGGGCGCCTTCTGTCACCGAGCCGGTTTCACGCGCGCCGTCGATTAACGGATGCGGGCTCGAATTCGCCTTCGCGCCATGCTTCAGGAAATCGCCAAACGGATCGCCCCCGCGCGCGCGGGCCTCTTCGTACCGCGCCAGATAGTAGATTGGCTCGAACCACGCATTCGGCTTGCGGCCTTCGGGGGCTCCGTGCAGCAGGTAATGCGCGAACGGATGCATGCGCGACGCGCCGACGTCCGGATACCGCTCCAAATAAAATGGGGTGTCGAAGTGTTTCTTGCGCAGAAAGAGCCGCCGTATGGAAGTCTTGAATCGTCGCACTTAGAACCCGATCTTCTTTAAAACCCGCCGGTATGTCTCCTCGTGGCGGACGCCATCGAAAATCGGGTCCCACTGCACGGAGATGACGTCCGAATCGCGCTCATCAGCGGCCTGATCGAGAAGCTTCAAGGCGGCGCGGACGTCGCCAAGATGCATGGAGTACCAGGCGGTCACCCACGGTGAAACGTAAGTGGTGGTTTTCTGCGATTCCACGATGATCCGCTGTAGTGGCGCAACGTCTCCATTTGCCGCCTGGTAAACCGCGAGCCGTGTCTTTACATCCCGGTTGTCCGGGCGGGCATCCAGCATGCGTCGCCATTCTGCAAGCGCCTCTTTGGGACGCGCAGTTTGGACGAGGGAATCGGCGATCACCATATGGGCGATAAAATCGCCGGGATCTAGTTTGAGTAACCGCTGGCTGAATGCGATCGCGACATCGTATCGGCGCCAATAATAGTAAATTTGCGCCAGGCCGCGGGCGCTCACCAATGATCCCGGCTCCATTATTTCGGCTCGCTCAAAAGCCTGTTTCGCGTCCGAGAATCGTCCGTAAGCGAAATCCACGTAGGCCCATTGACGCCAGGCAGTCGAGTCGTTGGGTGCAAGTTGAGTAGCCAGACGAAATTCTTGATCCGCCTCGCTCCAACGCCACTGGCAATAACGCAGGAACCCGAGCGCGGCGTGTGCTTCGCCCAGTTCGGGATCCGTCTGGAGGGCAAGCCGTGCCGCGCGCTCCGCCATCGGAAGCACTTGCCACGCCGGTTTCAGCCCTCTTTGTACCAATGAACCATACGATTCCGACAGTGCCACTTCCGCCAGAGTAAAATTCCGATCGGCGGCAACGGCTTGTTCCAACAGCGGGACCGCCTCCCTTACATCGCCGTTCTCCCACATATAGCGGCCGCGATAATACAAATCGTAGGATGCGGATTCGGGAACGCGGCTGAGCGTGGCCTGCCTGAGGCCAAGTGCTCGCGCGGCTTGTTCGGAGATAAGGCGATCCGTCATCGGAATCTGGCTGCGCAGGCAGTCGAACGTTTGCGTCCAGAAGAGATAGCCGGTCCGGACGTCGGTGAGGTCGGCTGTGATTTCCACTCGTTCGCCGGCGGTGGAAATCTTACCTTCGAGGACCGCCGTGAGGCCGAACTTTCGGGCCCAGCTCAATACATCCAGATGATCCTTCACGACTTTTTCCATCGAGATGCGCGACGCGACGCGCACTCTTTCCATGTGGGCCATTCTGGTGGTCAAGTCGTCCCGGATTGAGTACCCCAGCCCCTGGTCTCCGGAAGGATCGCGAAAGGGCAGCACCGCAATCGCCGGCATCCTGGAACCGGGGGATTGCGCTTGCCGGTGAAAGGCCCAATAGCCGAGAAGAGCGCAACAGACAACACCTGCGGCCATCAACCCTGCGTGGGCGACCAGTCGGAAAGCGGGACTCACGCCCTGTGGCGCCGGCGAGACAGGGGTGACGGCGGTCGAAAGAAACGAAAAAACGGGCACATAAGCGCCCTTCGGTATCGTGATCCGGACGGATTCCCGACCATTGGCCCGTTCGTAGTATTCGTCGAGTCTCTCCCTCAGGCGCCGTGCTGTACCCCGAACCACGGAATCCAGGTTGCCGTCGTAGGTTTCGCGTCCGAAAATCTCGCGGGCAATGGCGGCTTCTTTGAGGCGTTCGGGCTGATTTCGAAGCGCGTTCTCGACGGCGAATTTCAGAAAGGCGCTGAGACGTTCGCTGCCGGAGAACTGCGGGGAAGCGAGCAGTCGCTCCAATTGCGACAGAACCAGCTCGGCTGAGACAGGCGCGCCGCTCTCCGGTGTACTCATAGTACTTAAACGGGTCAGAATTCCAACGTTAAATACCGTTTCGCAACGGCCATCCCACGTTGTTGGGCCATTGATGCCTGGGTACCATTATAAACGCGCTGGAATGTTATGCGACTTTTTTGCAGGAGAAAATCTTATGAATGTTTCAAAACGAACGATCGCGGCTGCGGGCGCGATCCTACTATGCTCTTTCTTTAACGGAAGAGCGCTCGCGGACGTAGTCGTTTCTAATCTAGGCTCTGGTGGGTCATTTGATACGACGCTTCACGACTCTTACGCGATAGGGTCCGTGAGTAGCGTTGAACAAGTGCTCGCGATTCCCTTCAGCGCTTCCGAGACCGCGAATCTTACGGATGTTCAACTTGCGTTGGTGCAAGACGTTGGAACTTCTCCGGTGGACCTGTTCGTTGAAGCGGACAGTGGCGGTACGCCCGGTTCTATCCTGGCCACGCTGGCCCAGGTCGGAACATTCACCTCAACCACCATTCCGGCGTTGGTGGAGTTCACCTGTTCCGCATGCCTGGGGCTGGTGAGTGGAACCAACTATTTCGTGGTTGCGCAGCAAAGCAACCAGAGCAGTGACGAGTCGGCGTGGCAAAGAACTCAACGGGCGACACCGGAACAATTATATTCAACTTAATCGGAAGCAACACGGGGCCATGGTCCTCGAGCGGCGGCCTTACGCTTCCCGCGTTCGAAGTGGATGGAACAGCGGCGGTGCCGGAGCCGTCGAGCATTGTGCTGCTTGCCAGTGTCCTTGGTGGGCTATCGTCGCTAGCCGGCGGCGGAAAATAGCGGCATGATTCGGCGGCGGTGCTAGCCCGCACTTGTCCCCAATTCGACCACTGCTTGTAGGATGGTGCTGTATGCAGCGCATCCTCATCACTGGCGCGACCGGCACCGTCGGCCGGCTGGTTGTTTCTCAATTGCCGGCGACGGGCATTCAAGTCCGAGCGCTCGTGCGTAATCCGGATGCGGCTCGGTTTCCGTCAGAGGTTGAGGTGGTACGAGGAGATCTCACGCTTCCCGAGAGCCTCGATGGATGTCTGGACGGAATGGACACGGTGTTTCTGGTATGGGTCGCCCCGTCGGCTGCAATCGCTCCCGCCTTGGAGCGAATCGCGAAGCACGCGCGGCGGATCGTATTCCTCTCCGCTCCGCTCAAGACGCCGCACCCGCTGTTTCAACAGCCCAATCCGGCCAGAAAAGTCGGCGAGCAAATCGAGCGGTTGATCGAGAACTCAGGATTACAATGGACATTTCTGCGGCCCGGAATGTTCGCTGGAAATGCTCTGGGCTGGTGGGCGCCCCAGATTCGCGTCGGCGATGTTGTGCGCTGGCCGCACCTGGCCGCTTCGACGGCGCCGATTGACGAGCGCGACATCGCCGCCGTCGCAGTCCGGACGTTGTGTGAGGACGGACACGCCGGAGCGGAATACGTTATGACTGGACCGCAATCTCTGAGCCAGTTCGAGCAGGTGTCCATAATCGGCCGCGCGATCGGCCGCTCGCTGCATATTGAAGAGATCTCGCCCGACGAAGCGCGGGAGGGACTTTCGAACATGCCTGCGTCCGTCGTGAATATGTTACTGGACGCCTGGGGCGCTGCAATCGGACAACCCGCGTTCGTTACATTGACGGTCGCGGAGATCACCGGAGCACCGGCACGGACGTTCCTGGAGTGGGCGACGGATCACGCGGCGGAGTTTCGGGCGTGACAAACCCTTCGGCGGCCTAAGCGGGGGCTGCATCCCTAAAATGCGTTGCCATCGCTTCGAACGCCGCTGAACTTCGCCCTCGAGCAGTTGGACAAGTTATACTTCAAGCAGATGTCAGCGATCACTCTCGAGCTGCCGGACCATTTGGTAGAACGGCTTCGCAGGCACGAACAGCGTCTGCCCGAGATTTTAGAATTGGGCCTTAGGGAACTTCAAGCCGAGATGCCCGGTGGATTTGAAGGCGCCACGGAAGTCCTGGAGTTTCTTGCCGGTCTGCCAAGTCCCCAGGAGATTCTAGGTCTGAAGCCATCCGAGCGGTTGCGAGCGGAAGTATTATCGCTGCTTGAGAAGAGCCGAGCCGGGACGCTCAGCGACGAGGATGAGCAGCGCTGGGAACGATACGAGTTTCTGGAGCACCTTGTCCGAATCGCCAAGTCGAAAGCGGCCCTAAAACTCGGAACTAAAACCGTCCCTGATGCCTGAAGTCAGTTCCGCGCTGCGAGCGGAGGTTCGCGCAAGGGCAAAGCGGCGGTGCGAGTACTGCTTGGTACCGGAGATTCTGAATCTTTTGAGTGATATCAACTGGAGCCGCGGCACCCGTTGGGAAGGCGTGTGTGGGAAGGTTCGACCGAACGGTGTATTCTCGAGCGCAGGCGGTGTTAAGGATTCCGCCGGTGCCAGTTACCGGGCGCTGGTAGACCCTGCGAATCCGTTCTACAAGGAGGTTCGTGACCTGAAGGGAGAGGAACAGGCAGCCTAAATCCGTATGACCCAGGTGGGTCGGCCTTGTGGCCGATCCATCCGCTTGCCCTTCCTCGACCTGAGCGTCTTGAATGATCTGACCTATCCGCGGCGCGGTCTGGCAGGAATCGTTTAGACTGAATGCAGGAAGATTCATGAGCAAGGAATTCGTTGAACGTCGGGATGGGAGCTTCTACCTGATAGGGAGTCGTGTGCCCTTAGCCCACATCGTGCGCGAATTTCAGCGCGGGGAGTCCCCGGAGGCCCTTAGGTCGCACTATCCGGCACTGAGCCTCGAGCAGGTTTATGGGGCGATCACCTTCTATCTTGGAAGTCGGCAGGACGTAGAAAAAGACATTATGGAACGTGAGCGCGAAGAGGACGCTTTCACCGCTGCCCATCCAACACCTCCCGAAGTCAGGATGACGTTTGAACGTCTGCGGCAGCAAACAGTTTCGCGGCGAAGCTGACAGATGATCCGCTTCCTGGCGGATGCCAGTCTCCACTATGCGATCGTCACCGGGTGTCTTCGCCGTGAGCCGGCAATCGATTTTCTTTCGGCCCATGAAGCCGCGTTAGAAGGAGTTCCCGATCCCGAAGTGCTGGCCTTCGCGACGCGTCAGAATCGGATTCTTGTCACTTCCGATCTGAGGGCGATGCCTCGCCACTTCGGCGAATTCCTTGAAGCGAATGGCCAGTGTGCGGGTGTGTTTCTCGTCAAGCAGAGGGCGCCCTTGGCTGATGTTATTGATGCGCTAGTGCTAATATGGTCCGCTTCGGACGTCGACGAATGGAAGAATCGGGTCGTCGAGATTCCCCAGCCGCAACCATGAGCCGCCCTGAACTTCCCCTACGCCGTCCGCTCCACCTTCGGCAACTCCCGCTTGTACTTGCACTCACTGTTAGGGCACTGCGCGACCGGCCCAGCCTTGAGCCATTTTTCGATTAAGTAGCTCGATCCGCACTCCGGACATTTTTCAGGCAGCGGCTTGCTCTAGGCGACGAAATCCCAGTTCGCGTGGCGGGCTACAGGCAGGTACTTATAGTATTAATACTCCTCCTGTTGCCTTTACAGGCCTGACACGGAGTGCTATGATCGTCGGCTCAGAGATTCAGGCATGGAAAGTTTGCCCTAATGAAAAGATTCGCAGCGCGGCCCTCGGCATGTAGCATTTGGCCACTGCTTTTCGCCGCCGGTTACATGGGGCTACCTCTGCAGGCAGCCACATTCGAGTTCTCGGCTAGCGTCGCTCTGGACCCATCGTTCCTGATAGCCTCTAACGGATATCTTCAGGCCCTTCCCGGGTTCTCGAGCATCACCCTCCAGGCAGGCGACACCCTCACCGGGACTGTCACATTCTCGAACGGCTCCCTTACGGTATTAGACCCAGCCGGAAATGGTTTTCAAACGGTGGATTTTTTGGACCCAGGTGGTCCATCCGCCAATTGGAGCGAAACCATACTGGTTCTGGGGTTAATCGGCAATCTCGGAAGCTAGCAATCCGTCGATGAGTGATCTCAATGGCGGCGGTATTCTCTCTGCCGAAGTGTTCACCTCCCCATTTCCAACCCCGCAGGACTTCACTTTCACAGGCTTCTCCTACACGATTACGGTCACAAGCGTGATTGGTCAAGAAACCACTACGCCGTTCTCCACCGCGGACATACGCGCGTTCGCGGGGAGTGGCGGAACCGTGGATATCAACTTCAACAGCCCGGAGCCATCCTCAATTGCCCTTGTGCTCTGCGGACTATTCCTTTTGGGCCTTGCGGCGGCAAGGTCTTTTCGGCGCGCTTGAAGATCCAGCAGCTACGCCGTCTGCTCCACCTTCGGCAACTCCCGCTTATATTTGCACTCACCGTTCGGACACTGCGCCACCGGCCCGGCCTTGAGCCATTTTTCGATTAAGTAGCTCGATCCGCACTCCGGACATTTCTCCGGCATCGGCTTGCCCCAGGCCACGAAATCGCAGTCCGGATAGCGGCTGCAACCGTAGAAGGTCTTGCCGCGCTTGGAACGCCGCTCTACTACTTGGCCCTCGGTACAGTTCGGGCACGGCACGCCGATGGTCTTCTGCTTCACGAATTTGCACTTCGGATAATTGCTGCAGGCTGTGAACTCGCCGAAGCGGCCATGCTTCAGCACCAGATTATTGCCGCATTGCGGGCACTTTTCGTCGAGTGGAACATCGCTCTTCTTCTGCTCGCCGCCGATCTGCTTGGTGGTTTTGCAATCCGGATATCCGGAGCACGCATAGAACTGTCCGAAGCGGCCCTTCTTCAGCACCATGGGACGGCCGCAGTTTTCGCAATACTCGACGGCGTCCTGTTCGGTTAGATCGGCTTTATCGACATCCGGCAGATCCACGTTCAACTCGCGGGTATTGGTGCAGTCCGGATAACCCGTGCAAGCAATGAAGCTGCCATGCTTGCCCCATTTGATGACCATGGGCTTGCCGCACTTGTCGCACACCAGGTCGGTGGGCTTTTCCATGCGTTTGATGTCGGTCATGTGCCGCTCGGCATGCTCCAGATCCTTCTGGAACCGCCCGTAGAACTCGGCCATGGACTCGCGCCAGTCGATCTTGCCCTCTTCGATTTCGTCCAGCTCCTGCTCCATGCGAGCCGTATATTTCACGTCGAAGAGATTCTCGAAGCTTTCGAGCAGCAGATCCGTTACTACCATTCCGAGCTCAGTGGGAATGAATTTACCGGTTTCCTTCTTCACATACTCGCGTTCCTGGATGGTGGAAAGAATCGACGCGTAAGTCGAAGGCCGTCCCACGCCGTCGGCTTCCAGCTCTTTCACCAGCGTCGCTTCATTGAAGCGCGGAGGCGGCTCGGTGAAATGTTGCTCCGGCAGGATGTCCTTGAACTTCAGCTCCTCGCCTTCCTTGACGGCAGGTAAACGATGCTTCAACTCCTCATCGTCCTCGTCCTTCTGATCCTTGCCTTCCTCATACACTTCGAGGAACCCCTTGAACTTCGGGACGCTGCCGGTGGCGCGGAACATATACGTCGCGCCGTCCTTTCCTTTGGCTGCGACGTCGATGGTGGTCTGATCGAAAACGGCGGGCAACATTTGCGACGCTACAAATCGCATCCAGATCAAACGGTACAGCTTCAGCTCATCCTCCTGCAGATACTGCGCGACCTGTTCCGGCGTGCGCATGGCGGAGCTGGGGCGAATGGCTTCGTGGGCTTCTTGCGCATCTTTCTTGCCTTTGTAAACATTCGGCGCCTCGGGAACGAACTGAGCGCCAAATCGTTCCTTAATCAGGCCGCGAACCTCGTCCAGCGCTTCCTGAGAAACGCGCGGCGAATCGGTTCGCATGTAGGTGATCAAACCCATGGAACCTTCCGCGCCAAGCTCCATGCCTTCATACAGGCGCTGCGCCAATATCATGGTGCGCTTCACGCTGAACCTGAGCTTGCGCGACGATTCCTGCTGTAGCGTGGACGTTATGAAGGGTGGAACCGGGTTGCGTTTCTTCTCGCGCGTGGAGACCGAATGAACGATGTACTTCGCGCTCTCCACCTGATCCACCAGCGCTTTGGCCGTGGCTTCATCAGCCACTTCAATCGCCTGGTCGTCCTTCTTGGTGAACCGGGCGGTGAGAACCGGCGGCTTCTTGGCGTTGAGCTGGACGTCGATGGTCCAGTACTCGCGCTTCTCGAAGGCGCGAATTTCGCGCTCGCGGTCCACAATCAGGCGCAACGCAACGGTCTGCACGCGTCCGGCGGAAAGGCCGCGGCGAACTTTATCCCACAGCAGCGGCGAGATCTTATAGCCCACCAGCCGATCCAGAATGCGGCGAGCCTGCTGCGCGTCCACCAGATGGAGATTTACCGATCCAGGTTTCTCGAAGGCCTTTTTGACGGAGTTGGCCGTGATTTCGTTGAACATGACCCGGTAAAACACGGGCCCCTTCTTCGAACCGTTCAACTCTTCCTGCAAATGAAAACAAATGGCTTCGCCTTCGCGATCCGGGTCAGCCGCCAGATAGATGGAATCCATGCCCTTCGCGGCCGCCTTGAGCTCCGCGATGAGCTTCTTTTTACCCTCGATGACTTCGTAGTGCGGCTCGAAGCCTTTGTCGACATCCACTGACAGATCCTTTTTAGGAAGATCCTTCACGTGGCCGAGCGAAGCCTTAACGACGTATTGCTTGCCGAGATATTTACCGATTGTTTTCGCCTTCGTCGGCGATTCGACGATGACGAGCGATTTTGCCATGTTTTACCCTATTAGACGGACACCACTGTTTACAGCTTTAAGATGATGGTTAGAACCTACCACACTTTAACAAAGTTCTTCCCGGGGAGTTGCCTGACCATGCCCAGAAGCTCCAGTTCGAACAGTCCGGCAATTATCTCTGATGGTGTTAGGGTATCAAAAGTTTCGATCAATTGGTCAATGTGGATGGGCAGATCGTGTTTCAATTGGTTCAACAGACTGCGTCCAGCAGGCCCGATATCGCCGTGGCCTGGCGCTTCTTCGCCGTTTGTTTCCAACGAGATCTGGCCGCTGCGGGCACGCGCCTTCGCGATCAAAGCCCGGCGGGTTTCGGCTGGTAATTCCACCAGGACATCGTTCCACTCCTGCACCAGCTTGGCCCCCTGCTTGACAAGGAGGTTCGGCCCCCAACTCATTTTGGAGGTGATGTTCCCGGGTACGGCAAAGACCTCGCGCTGCTGCTCGAGCGCCATTTTCGCCGTGATGGCCGACCCGCTGTCCTGGGCGCCTTCCACGATCAGGACCCCCACGCTCATGCCGCTAATGACCCGGTTGCGGATGGGAAAGTTCTGCGGATAAGCGGGCGAGCTCATGGGAAATTCGGACACCAGCAGTCCTTTTTCGGCGATTTCGGTCGACAGCTTGCGGTTCTCGGCGGGGTAGACCAGATCCACGCCGCACCCGAACACAGCCAGTGTGTCGCCACCGATTTCGAGTGTGCTGCGGTGTGCGGCTGTGTCGATGCCGCGAGCCATTCCGCTCACGATGGTGAGTCCCGCTTGCGCCAGATCCGGGGACAGTCGCTGCGTGGCCGCGATACCGTACGCGGTGGGCCGGCGCGTCCCCACTACGCCCAGCATCACCGAGTGAAGCAACTCCACTCTGCCGCGCACGAAAAGCGTGATCGGAGGGTCGAAGATTTCCTTGAGCCGCTGAGGATAGCGTGGATCCGAGATAGGGATCAGCAGCGCGCCGGTCTCCAGCATCTTCTGCTGTTGATCCACCGCGTCTTCGAACGTACATCCGCTGGCGATGGTCTGAGCCACGCTACCCGATAACCCGCTGGATTCCAGGTCCGAGCGGGAAGCCCGGAAGATGGCCTGCGGAGTGCGGAACTGAGTGAGCATCTGGGCCGCTTTACGGGTGCCTAAACCAGGGATCAAGCGCAGGGCCAGCCAGTGCAGTTCGTCTTCTTTGTTGAAAGCCGGTGCCGTCACAATCTTCTTGGATGTGGTGCGCTCAAGGTCGCTAAGTTCTCTTGCGGATACACTGGACAAATGGATACCCAAGCTACTTACGACGATGTGAAGCTGATTATGAGGCTTTATGAGATGCGCCGTGATGAAAAACTTCGCGAGGCGCGCCAGTGGTTTGCGAAGTTCAATGCGCGTACATGGGCGGAAAAGATGGAGCTGTGCCCGCCGGGCTCCGAACAGGATGCTTATTTCCGCATGGTGACAACGTATTGGGAGATGGTGGCGTCCTTCATCACATCGGGCGTCCTGCATCAGGAATTGTTTTTGCAGAGCGGCCAGGAACTGCTGTTCGTCTGGGAAAAGATCCGGGATATCGTGCCTGAATGGCGAACGGCTTTTGGGAATCCAAAAATACTGGCCAACGTGGAGACGGTTTCGAAAGCCGCGATCGAGTTCGTGAATCGCGGGAATCCGAAGGCGTATGAAGCATTCTCGGCGAGGGTCCGCGGAATCCGCTAGCGGTGTGTGGCGCTAGGGAGTGGTCTCGAACCCCTGTTCCCGAAAATGCCGGTCGAAGCAGAAAACAGTGCGCACCCCATGTTGCCGCATGCTTTCAAAACTTACACAGTCCACGATGCTGAGTTTCTTGCGTGCGGCGGCAAGAACTGCTCCTACGGCCGCCTTATGCTGCTGCTCCCCGATCCAATCCACCATCAACAGCGGCGCGATATCTTCATGAAACGTCCGGAGGGCCGCAAGGCCCAAACGATTCTGTAGAAGGACGCTGACTTCCAGCAACACGTAGTTCGTCGTAACGAGATCTGAAACTCGCTCTAATAAGTGTTTCCAACGGGCAGCGGCCCCGGTATGGTGGTCATCGTCCCGGTCTAGAACCGCATAAAGTGCCGACGTGTCGACGAATACCGTCATTTGCCGAACGCCTGGGCAAGGTAATGATCATGCCGGGCGCTGGTGTCGGTGGTCCCGGAGGCGAACTTGCCGGACGCAGCTAAAGCGCGCCGAACCTGCTCCTCCCGGCTTGGCCGCCTTTGCGACTTCAAGTAAAGCTCCACTCCTTCACGAACCAAATCCGCGATGGACCTCCCCGTTTCGGAAGAGGCTTGGCGCAACGCTTGCAGTTGTTTTTCATCCAGCTGAATCTGCGTTCGAACCATGTGCCATCATGTTATCACTCTCGACATCATGATGGCTATCTGGCCGTCCACCCCCCATCGATCAACAGCGTCTGTCCGGTGATCAGAGACGCGGCCGGCGAAGCTAGAAACACCACCGCGCCCGCTACATCCATGGGCTCTCCAATCCGGTGCAGGGCCGCGATTCGTTCCTCCACATCAGCGCGGAATTCGGGATTCCGAAGGCACTCTTCGGTTCCGGGAGTGTGTATGAAAGTGGGAGCCACCGCATTCACTAGGATGTTGTGCTTTCCCCATTCAATAGCCAGGCACTTGGTCAAATGTGAAATGCCGGCCTTAGTCATGCAATATATGGATTCAGTCGGCAGCGCAATGAATCCGGCTTGGGAACTCATATTAATGATGCGCCCGCCTTTCTGCCGGATCATGACTCGGCCCGCCGCTTGGCTGGCGAAGAAAGTTCCTTTCAGATTGATTCCCACCGTCAGATCGTAGTCCGCCTCGCGTACATTCTCTGCCGGATTTTCTGGCGCCACACCTGCGTTGTTCACCAGGATGTCCAGCCGGCCGAAGTGAGCGGCCGCGTCGTCCACGGCCCGGAAAATCTGGTCGAGGCTAGTCATATCCATCTGCAGCGGCAGGGCGCGCCGGCCCATCTTCTCGATGGCCTGCTGCACATCGCCCGCCGCGTTTACGTCGCGAAGCCCCAGGGCAACATCGGCGCCCGCGTGCGCCAGTGCTAACGAAATAGCCCGGCCTAGGCCGCGCGCCGAACCGGTGACCAGCGCAACCTGTCCGGTGAGATCAAATCGTGGAAACTCGTTCATGTAGAGGCGACCCTTCGAAGATCATACCTCCGGTACCCGCCGCCCAAACGATCAGAACGTGAAACGGCCACCGATCGTCGGAGCAACGTTGGTGTCGTACTTATAAGGGACGCCGGGTCCATGAGGAATAGCGATGGCCAGACCGCCTTGCACGTAGGAAACCGCAATTCCGGCGAAAGCGTCGAAACGCGGGGTGAAGTGATGATCCGCATAGAGCGACCCCTCGTTGAGACTGCCCGCGCAGGAAGCGCGGAAACCGGCTGAGGGCGAGCAGGTCGGCGGAAGACGGAAGTCGTTTTGCAGCTGATGATACCAGGCCGCAGTGATGTCGGTTTTGCGGCCGATGGCGTATTTGCCGCCCGTCCACCAGATCTGCACGTGCTTGGGAGAATCAAGATTGTTGTCTTCAACACCGCTCAAGAGATAACCGCCCTGGTCCAGGGCGCCAACGCCCAATGGGTTCGACGGGTTATTCTGCCAGATGTATTCGTAGCCGGCAAACAACCTGAACCGCTCCCACGCATATTTGGCAGCGAACATAATGGCGTCGTTGTCGGTCACGATGCCGTATAGCGTGTTGGTTGTTGGGATCAGATTTGCCCCCGTGATCGGGTTTGTATTGATGCTGTTGGTGGTGGACTGATAGGGCGCCGCCGGACTCTGCGGCCCCAGCAAGGGGTTCAATACGCTGATCGCCTGGTTGTAATGTTGGTAGACGACGTCGGCGGAGAACTTGTGGTACTCTCCGCCGAAATCGAATCCATAAGCGTTGTTATGCGCTTCTTCCGGCGTACAGTTGGCTGCGGTCCAGGTTGAGGAAGCCGAGTAGCAGCCGCCGGAACCATCGGCGAATTTATACATCGCGCCGAAATGGACCGGCCCATAGGCCAGGCGATACTTCAGGGCATCGTCCCAACGGCTGTCCTCGGTGTCGCCGCCGCCGGCCATCGTGCCGTTGTATCCGATGTACGAAAAGGCATAGCTGCCGCCGGCCGGATCGTACTGGAGCATCGCATCGGTACCGAGCGAGCGCTGTCGGCCGAAAGTGAGCGTACCGAAATCCTTGGACGATATCCCGGCATAGTATTCGTCATTGAAGGGTTGGCCTGCGCGCGCGCCGTCGATGGCTTCCGAATAGCTGCTCCTGGGAAGGCCGTTGTTGTTGAAGTCGGTGGCTGACGCGTTGGCGAGCAGGCCGGAATTTGGATTTATGCCGGTTGAAGCGTTGAACACAACGGACCAGCCAGGCAGAAACTCTTCCTTGCCCCGGACGCCGAGACCCGTCTGCTGTAGGTTGTTCGGTGCGACGAGGAATCGATGTTGATAGCCGTTTCGGTTCACCAGAGATTCGCCTTCATAGTTAGAGCCGTTTACCGGTAAGCCGTGGCTGACATAGCCGACGCCGATATCGTACGCACCGTACAGCGTGATGCCGTGCCAGGTCAGCGTGCAATCGGTAGTGGCGAACTCGTGGCCGCTGGCGCAGGCGTCGGGAGTGCCCGGCTGCATCTTAATGTCGACCGCGGTGTCCTGGCCAACCGCCAAGCTGATTCCCGTGCGCGTTTCATCGGCGAACCCTTGTTTTGCGGCTCGAATCTCGAAGGGCCCCGCAGGCAGGCCGGACGCCTGATAGTGCCCCCGGCCGTCGGTCTCGATCGTGCGCGTTGCACCTGTGTCGACGTTCCTGATTGTCACCCCGACATTGGGAAGGGCTGCGCCGGTCTTGTCCGTCACCACGCCGGAAACGCTCGCTCCCGTTTGGGCCCACGCCGGGAACGTCCCCATCGCCAGAAACAAAAGCAGCAGTGAGGCAACCGTTGGAAGGTAGCCGGCGCGCGAGCGGTTAGAGAATAGGCACAAACGTAGCTTGCGAGAGAGCATGGAAGTGTGTCCTTTAAATGTTACGGTGTCTTGTAAGAGATCCTAGCGCACTGCGGAATCCGAAAGCAAGGCACTGGCGGGAATCGGGGGCTCGGGGCTAGGGACTCGGGGCTGCACCGGGCCGATATCTATTTGGAGCGCCGCTCGAGCCCCTAGTCCCCAGCCCCCAGGCCCAAAAGTTATAATTCGTAGGTAGTCATGTATACACGACGGTGCATCGCTTGGGGGATTCTGGCGGCGGGTCTGCTGGCGGCGCAGGATGCTCAACCATCGCTCCAGGTCACGGGCGCTGTAAAACAGCAGCTCACACTCACCGCGGACGATCTGTCGAAGATGCCTCGCGCCACGGTTCGGACCACGAACAATGGAATGGAGACAGTGTACGAAGGTGTCTGGCTGCACGAAGTTCTGAAGCGCGCCGGTGTTCCTCAAGGAAGCGAACTGCGAGGCAAAGCGCTGGCCGGCTACGTCCTTGCTGAAGCCCAGGATGGTTATCAAGTGGTGTTCTCGCTAGGCGAACTGGACCCTTCTTTCATCGACAACGAGATTCTGCTGGCGGACACCGCCAATGGAAAACCTCTATTCGGCGCGCAAGGCCGATTCCGCCTGGTTGTTCCGAAAGACAAGCCGGGAGCGCGCTCCATCCGCATGCTGACTAAACTCGAAGTTGTTCAATTGAGGAAGTAACACGTGAAGACACGCGTCGAGAACCGGTTGGCTCAGGTTCGAAAGACTCGGGGTGTCGGTGCGTCCGACCTGGCACGCCGAGTCCATGTCAGCCGCCAGACTATTTACGCGATCGAAGCCGGGACCTACGTTCCGAATACCGAAGTTGCGCTGAACCTGGCGCGCGAACTGGAAGTTACTGTCGGCGAACTTTTCTCGCTCCACCCGGGAGCTCAGAAATCGCCCGAGTCGCTGGCCGCGGAAGTGTTGAGCGCCGCGGCGCCAGCCAAGGGCCAGCCGGTTCGAATCTGCCAGATCGGATCGCGATGGATCGGTGTACCCGTCAGCGCTTCGCCTTACTACTTGCCGGAAGCCGACGGCATTGTCAAACGATCCGGCCCAAAGAATGGCCGTGCGGATTTGGTGGTGTTCGCCAAGGAAGATGCTTCTCAGAAACGGCTCGTTTTGGCGGGATGCGACCCTGCCACAGGACTTCTATCCCGCATGGTGGAGAAGCTCAGCGGAGTAGAGATTGTTTCCGCAGCCGCTTCGAGCAAACTGGCTCTGACCTGGCTGAACGAAGGCAAAGTCCACATCGCCGGCTCGCATCTCGAGGATCCGAAAACCGGGGAGTTTAATCTGCCCTTCATTCGTAAGGAATTTCCAGATGAAGATTTCCGTGTGGTGACCTTCGCGAGTTGGGAAGAGGGGCTGGTGATCGCGCCTAGAAATCCGAAAGGCGTGCACAAAGTGGAAGACCTGGCACGCAAAAACGTCAGGTTTGTGAATCGGGAGCCGGGTTCTGGAAGCCGCGCGCTGTTGGACAAACTTCTGGCGAAATCCGGCATGCATGCGCGCACGGTGAAAGGATACGATCGCGTCGCACATGGCCATCTGGCCGCCGCATACTGCGTGGTCTCTCAAGAGGCGGACGTGTGCCTGGCCACGCGATCCGCGGCGCAGACTTTTGGCCTGGATTTCATTCCTCTGCAAAGAGAGCGCTATGACCTGGTGATGCGCAAGCGAACCGCCGATCTCCCAGCGGTGAAGGCGTTCCTGGATGTTTTGCAGCGCGCCACATTGCGGCGCAAGTTGGAAGTGCTGGCTGGATACGATACGTCCCAAACCGGAGCGCTGATTGCTTGAGCGCCTCACTCTTGGATTCGCCCTCGCGGCCAGCCTGACAGGCGCTGTTTTCGATTGGGATATTCCCAAAGGGTTCCCTCGGCCGGCTGTCCCGGCCGATAATCCGATGAGCGCCGAAAAGGTAGAACTCGGCCGCTATCTTTTCTATGACGGCCGGATGTCCGTGAACGGAAAGGAATCGTGCGGAACATGCCACCGTCAGGAACTTGCTTTCACGGATGGCCGCGGACACGCCCAAGGCGCCACCGGCCAACTTCATCCGCGCGGCAGCATGAGCTTGGTCAACGTGGCCTACGTTCCGGCCTTGACCTGGGCGAATCCGACGATCACATCGCTCGAACAGCAAATGCTGATTCCCATGCTGGGTGAAGAGCCAATCGAGTTGGGTCTGAAGGGGCATGAGAAGGAGTTTCTGGACGCCGTGCGCCGTGATTCTGTTTATCAAGCGCTGTTTCCGAAAGCGTTCCCTGGCGTGAGCGATCTCTACACGTTTCCGAATGTCGCGAAAGCGATCGCGGCTTTTGAGCGCAGCATCGTCTCTATGCGGTCGCCTTATGATCGCTACCGCTGGGGCGGCGATTCAGCGGCGATCTCCGACGCGGCGAAGCGTGGAGAGATCTTGTTCTTCTCGAGCGAGCGTGCGGGTTGTTTTCAATGCCACGCCGGATGGAATTTCAGCAGCGGCGCCTTCTTCAATACCGGTGTAACCACGTACACCGCGCCTAATCGTGGACTCTTTGAACAAACCGGCAGAACCGAAGATATCGGAAAGTTCCGCGCGCCCTCGCTAAGAAACATAGCGATCACGGCGCCTTACATGCACGACGGGAGCTTGGCCACGCTCGAAGAAGTGATCCAGCACTACGCAGCCGGTGGCAAGCTGGATCATCCGAACAAGTCGCACATCTTGCGGCGCCTCAACCTGTCGGACACGGATAAACACGATCTCATTGAATTTCTGAAATCGCTAACCGACGAAGAGATGCTGCATGATTCACGCTGGAGCGACCCACGGAAGGACACCGCGGCCCACGTCGTACCCGAGTGAAGCCGGTCGTACAGCCAGGTGCGCGCGAACCGCAAATGCCTTTGATAGTCGCGTCTGAAACGCCGGGCAGCTCACAAATCTCTGGCACCGTGCAACCCATCAGGTATCGCAATTCCATCAGGCGGACTTTGTCGGCGTCCAACTTCTCAAGGTCGGTTAAGGCCCGGTCCAGATCCAACATGTCCTGGCCGCGCACGTCCACCCAGCTCAAATCATCCGACATCGGAATGCGGCGCTGGCTGCCCTCGCGCTTCTGCGCCACGCGAAGCCGGGCCTGATCCACCAGGATGCGGCGCAGCTCCACGGCTACCACCGAAAAAAATGATGGCGATCGTTCCACTGCATGTTCTGTATCTGCGCAGCCGGATGTAGGCCTCGTTCACCAAGGACGCAGGCTCGGTGGGCATTTTTTCTTGAGCGGCGAATCCGGCCGCGATGGCCAGCATTCTTTGATAGGCCCAGCTCATCACCAAATCGTAGGCGTGCGAATCCCCGGACCGCCATCGCCGGAGCAAGGTGGTGATGTCCGTGGGCTGTGTTACATCCGGCATTTATGAATAATTATGGTCCGGCGGCCGGCGTAGGGCAAGCAGCATGAGAGGTTAGAATGCTAGTCATGCTCCGATTAACCGCGGTACTGCTGCTAACCTTGATCGCGACACCGGCTTGGGCAGCGGGACTGCGTGCCGGCGTTTCCAAAACCGATATTACGCCCACCACCCACGAAGTCATGTGGGGATTTGAAAGCCGCATCGAACCCGCCGAGAGCACTCTCGATCCGCTGTATGCGCGAGTGCTGGTGCTGGAAGCGGGCGCCCAGCGTCTGGCGATCGTCGCCGTCGATCTCGGCCGCAGCTTCGGCGAAGCGTCGCTCGACCGGTTGCGCGAATCGGCACGTAAGTCGAGCGGAATTTCCTGCGTGTTGGTGTGCGCCTCCCACACGCATAGCGCCCCCATCATTAAGGATGAATACACCGGCGAGCCACCCGCTTGGGAGCAGCGTGCTCTCGACCGTATCGGCGCGGCTATCGCCCAAGCCGCCAGCCATCTCGCGGATGCCAGGATCGGCACGGGAACGGGCTCGGTTTACATCGGCCATAATCGTCTCCCGCTGCGCCCGGACGGCACTTTCGGATGGTTTGAGCGCAATACAACCATGCTTCCCACATCTCCCGTGGATCCCACGGTGACGGTGCTTCGCGTGGATGCGTCCGACGGCTCACCGCTCGCCATCCTGGTGAACTATGCCTGCCATCCGGTTGTTCTGGGGCCGGATAACCGGCAGTATTCGGCCGACTTCCCCGCGGCGATGAACCACACGGTTGAGGCGGCATTGGGCGGTAAGGTCATCAGTTTCTTCCTGCAAGGCGCACCGGGCGACATCAATCCCTACCATGCCGTTACTCCCCTTCAAGAGGACGCCGTCAAGATGCGGGATTGGACGGGTGAACGGCTGGGCGCAGAAGCGGCCCGCGTGGCTAAAGAGATTCACACGGAAAATGTCCCCGCGGCGAGCATCGACTTTCGCGAGGAGACCTTGAATTTCAAGCTTCGCTGGAGCCAGGAAAAGTTCCAGGCAGGACTGCTCAAGTTTCTGGGACCCAAAACGCTGGACCTGATGGGGTCGCCCATTCGTCCCGTGATCGAGAGCCGCGTTAGCGCCGTTCTAATCAATCATGAGATCGCAATAGCAACGGTTCCCGGCGAGCCATTCGTCGATTTCCAGAAGAACTGGCGCGACCGTTGTCCGGCCACGACCGCGCTGTTCCTTGGTTATACCAACGGCTACCACGGCTATTTCCCCACCATTTCGGCAACCTCGCGCGGCGGCTACGGCGCGGCCAGCGCCAGCACCTGGGTGGAACCCGGCGCGGGAGAGCGCATTGTTGACTGGGCAGTGGTGAAGACTTACGATATGTTGGGTAAATTATCGGATCTGCCGGACGATCTGAAGCGCGACGTCTATAAGTGAGGCAGAAACCTTTTGCCTAGAAACAAGTCAAGTAAAGGGGGAGAGACATCGAATGCCGAATAAACTCACTAGTAGCTTGACACTGGCGGTTTTACTGTAGGTTCCAGCCAGCTTCGCGCAGAAACATGACAAAAATCACCAGGATGCTTTCGTGGGCGATCCGGATGAGACCGAGATCGCAAAGCACGTCCGCCACGAACTGGTGATGCTTCCGTATTACAACATCTTCGATGATCTCGCGTTTAAAGTGGACGGTAGCACGGTCACGTTGTTGGGAGCTGTCGTCAAGCCCACGCTGAAAGATGATGCTGGACGAGTGGTGAAAAAAATCCCGGGCGTCCAGCAGGTAATCAACGACATTGAAGTGCTGCCGCTCTCGCCTATGGACGACCAGATCCGGGC
>Ga0187859_10000754_pt1 | contig 21192 bp, 13 predicted proteins | sample June2016WEW_10_1_2_FD_133019 | JGI IMG/M metagenome (GOLD analysis project Ga0187859, IMG submission 133019) | Peatland microbial communities from SPRUCE experiment site at the Marcell Experimental Forest, Minnesota, USA - June2016WEW_10_10 | ecosystem: Environmental > Terrestrial > Soil >...
CGCCGCTCTGTTCGCGCAGCTCGAAGCAGTCGCGCGCGACGGTTACGCGGTGGATTCGGGCGAGTTCATCGAAGAAGTGTCGTCGGTCGCGGTGCCGATTCGCGACTACACGCGCTCAGTGGTCGGATCGATCGCGGTCGCCGGCCCAACCTATCGCATCGGCGCAGAGCGAATCGCCGCCGAAATCGCGCCGACCCTGCTCGAGGCCGGCCGCGAACTGTCGCGCCGCCTCGGCTACAACGAATGATCTTTTTGTGAAACCCTCCGTGGGTTCCACACCTCCTTGGGCAGGGCTCAGCCCTGCACCCAGTGTCCATCGCGAAATCCCGAGGACGGTCTTTCGCTCTCAGCCTTGAGAGAAAAGGACGCTTCGGCGGACTTTTCGATTAACATTGGGTGCAGGGGTCAGCCCCTGCCGCCCACCGCGCAGGTGATTCTTCTGTCGCGCGGCAGGGGGTGACCCCTGCACCCGGTATTAGGGCCGCGCTCCGTTGTCGCGCGCGATCCCGTGCCAACGGCCTAATACCGTGCCGCGGTCGCCACGGCCATTAGCGTGGTTTGACTAACTGGCGGGGCGCTGTTAGAAATTTTTACGTTCCTCGGTTCTATTCCCGGGCAACCTCTGTGTTTTCGGATTCAACCGATGCATCAATGAACGCGTGGAGTTTAGTGCTTTGAAGATTCTAGTACCAATCAAGCGAGTTCCCGATCCCGCCACCACCATCCGCGTTCTCCCCGACGGCAGCGGCATCGCCACCGACAACGTCAAATGGGTCATCAACCCGTTTTGCGAAATCGCCATCGAAGAAGCGCTCCGCATCAAGGAGAAACAGACCGGCGAGGTCGTCCTGATCTCGGTCGGCCAATCCACCTGGCAGGAGCAATTGCGCACCGGCCTTGCGATGGGCGCCGACCGCGCAATCCTGGTCAAGACCGACGCCGCGCTCGACTCGCTCGCGATCGCGAGAATCATCGCGAAAATTGCCGGCGACGAGAAACCCGACCTCATCATACTGGGCAAGCAGGCCATCGACGACGACGCGAACCAGGTGGGGCAGATGGTTGCCGAGGTGCTGGGATGGCCGCAGGCGACATTCGCATCCAAGGTTGAGATCACGGCCGACAAGATTTCGGTCATACGCGAAGTTGACGGCGGCCTGGAGACAATCGCGTTCAAAATGCCCGCGGTCGTCACCGCCGACCTGCGCCTCAACGAGCCGCGGTACGCCTCGCTGCCGGGAATCATGAAGGCGCGCAAGAAAGAACTCAAAGAGATTGCGGCCGACAGCCTCGGCGTCGATCTCGCGCCGAAGCTCAAGATAAAGACTCTCGCCGCTCCGCCCAAGCGCCAGGGGGGACGCAAGATCGCGTCGGCGCAGGAGATGGTGTCGCTGCTTCACACCGAAGCAAAGGTTATTTGAACCCGATTTTTACGATTGCGAACGCCGGAGTGAATTGACATGGGTGACGTTCTGATTTTCGCGGAGCATCAGGGGGGACATTTCCCCAAAGCCACACTGACCGCCGTTCATGCGGGCCTCGACCTGGCGAAAAAGCGCGGCGGCAAAGCTATCGCGGTGGTGGCGGGCGAAGCGCCGGAGGCGGCCGCGGGCGAAATCGCCAAGTACGGCGTCGCCAAGGCGATCGCGCTGGCGCATCCCGCGTTGAAGAACTATCTCGCCGACGCGCACGCGCAGGCGCTTGCCGCATTGGCGAAAAAGGAAGGCGCGGAATTTATAATCGCGACGGCGACGGCGATGGGCAAGGACCTGTTCCCGCGGCTGGCCGCGCGCCTCGGCGCCGCGATGGCGTCGGAAATCACCGCAATCAACGACGACGGGACCTTCGTGCGCCCCACTTACGCGGGCAACGTGATGGCGACCGTCGAAATCGACGGACCAATCAAAGTATTGACGGTGCGCGGCACCGCATTCGACGCCGCCAAGCCAGGTGACAGCGCCGCTCCCGTCGAGAAGCAGAATGCCGAGATCGACGCGGGCGCACTCAAGATGGAATTCGTTTCGTTCAACGCGACCAAGAGCGATCGCCCGCAACTCACCGAGGCGCGCATAATCGTTTCGGGCGGGCGCGGCCTCAAGGCGGGCGAAAACTTCAAGACCGTGCTCGAGCCGCTGGTCGACGAGCTGGGCGCCGCGATGGGCGCGTCGCGCGCGGCGGTCGATGCGGGCTTCGTGCCCAACGATCTGCAAGTTGGACAAACGGGCAAGGTGGTTGCGCCCGAACTTTACATCGCAGTCGGAATTTCAGGCGCGATACAGCATCTGGCCGGGATGAAAGACTCGAAGGTCATCTGCGCGATCAACAAGGATGAAGAGGCGCCGATTTTCGCGGTCGCCGACTACGGCCTGGTCGCCGATCTGTTCAAAGCGGTGCCCGAGATGACCGAGGAAATCAAAAAGCTCAAGCATTCGTAGCCCGCGCGCGCGGGCCAAGAATAGTTTCGATGCCGGAACTGCAGCACAAATACGTCAACAGCAACGGCATCCGGATGCATTACGTCGAGCAGGGCGAGGGTCCGCTGGTGATCCTGTGCCACGGATGGCCCGAATCGTGGTACTCGTGGCGCCATCAGATTCCCGCGCTCGCGGCGGCGGGCTTCCGGGTCGTCGCGCCCGATCAGCGCGGCTACGGGCATACCGACGCGCCCGAGCCGATCGAGTCGTACAACATATTCAACCTGGTCGGCGATATCGTCGGGCTGGTCAACAGCCTCGGCGTCGAGTCGGCGGTGATCGTAGGCCACGATTGGGGCGCGCCGGTGGCGTGGAACTCGGCGCTGTTGCGCCCCGACATCTTTCGCGCGATCGCACTGCTCAGCGTTCCGTATTTTCCGCGCACTCCGATGCGTCCGACCGACGCGATGAAAGCCATGGCCGGCGACAAGAATTTCTACCAGCTCTATTTCCAGGAGCCGGGCAAGGTCGAGAAGGAACTCGACGCCGATCCGCGCCGCTCGATGGCGATGGTCCTCTACTCGGCGTCGGGCGACGTGCCGCGGACCGGGGAGTTATCAATCCTGTTTCCCAAGACGACAAAGTTTATCGAGACCGGCATCCTGCCCGACAAGCTGCCGCCGTGGCTCACCGAAGCCGACCTGGATTTTTTTGCCGGCGAGTTCAAGCGGGCGGGCTTTCGCGGCGGCGTCAACTGGTATCGCAATTTCGATCGCAACTGGGAGCTGACACCTTTCCTCGACGGCGCCAAGCTGCGCCAACCCGCCGTGTTCGCCGCCGGTGAGCATGACGTGGTCGGCAAAATGATCCCAGGCGGGTACGCGATGGCGGGTGCGTTCACTCCGAATCTGAAAAAGAAAGTGATCATCCCCGGCGCCGGCCATTGGGTGCAGCAGGAACGCCCTAAAGAGATCAACGAGATCCTGATCGAGTTTTTGCAGGGGCAGGGCTGAGCCCTGCACTCAGTGTTAAGGCCGCGCTCCGTTGTCGCGCGCGTCCCCTGCCAAGGGCTTAATACTGTGCTGCCGTCGCCACGGCCAGGGGTGACCCCGCAGATGTGAAACCCACCGTGGGTTTCACACTTCCTTGGGCAGGGGATGAGCCCCTGCACCCGCAGTGAGAAGGACGTTATGGCGCCCTCATCGGCGGCAGGGGCGCGGCGCGCCGGCACGGTTGATTCGCGGTGATCGCGCGGATAGTTTCGATATATCCCTCACTGGAGAGACTGAAGGCGTGCGGAAGTAACTACTCCATAGTTCGTGTCATCGGACAATCGCTCGCGCGGCGATTTTTTTCAATGCGCGTGGGCATTTTGGTGGAGCAGTTACGATGTTCGTACGATTATCAGGTCTCTGCTTTTCATATACCGATTCCGTTTCCATTCTGACCGACGTCACTCTCACGCTCGCGACCGGCTGGACGGGAGTGGTCGGGCCTAATGGCGCCGGCAAGACGACCCTGATCCGCCTTATCGGTGGCGATCTCGAGCCGGTGGCCGGCCATGTGCATCTCGATCCGCCCGGCGGGGCGATTCGAATTTGTGCGCAGACCGTCGAGACGCTGACACCCGAAATTGCCGCGTTCGCGCGCTCGACCGACGGCGTCGCGCGCCGAATCCATGGCGAGTTGCGCCTCGACGCTCTTTCACTGGAGCGATGGCCGACGTTGTCGCCGGGCGAACGCAAGCGATGGCAGGTCGGCGCGGCGGTCGGCGCCGAGCCGACGGTGCTGATGCTCGATGAACCGACCGACCATCTGGACGTTGAAGCGCGCGAGCTGCTGATCGCAGGCCTCGGGCGCTTTCGCGGCGTCGGAATCGTTGTTTCGCACGACCGTGCACTGCTCGACCGTCTCACGAGCCACACCGTGCGCGTGCATGACGGCACTGCACGCATCTGGCGCGGCTCGTACAGCGACGCGAAGCGCGCGTGGGAGGCCGAGGAGCGCGAGCGTCAATCGGAATACGAGCGCCTGAAGCACCATCGCGAGAACCTCGCGCGCCGGCTCGCCGACAAACGGCGTATGGCAACGTCGGCCGAAGCGGAGGCAAACGCGGGCACCCGAAAGCGCATGAAGTTCCGGGGTGACCATGACGCCACCAGCGCGCGTGCGAAGGGCAAAGCCGAGATGGCGTCGCGGAGAATTTCCCGCGACGCGGCTGTGCTGCGTGCGAACGTCGATCGCGTGTCGGAAAAGCTCGGCGCGTACAAGTTCAGCAAAGCGAAGGGACGCTCGATTTTTGTCAATTACACCCCTGCGCCGGTGGCCAAGGTCTTCACGCTCGACAAGGCCGCGATATTCGCCGGCGATGCGCGGCTGCTGGAAGACATTCATCTCGCGGTGCTGCGAGACGCGAAAATTCGCGTCGCCGGCCCCAATGGAATAGGCAAGAGCACGCTGCTGGCCGCGATGATCCGCGGATCCCACGTCGCCGCCTCGCGCATTCTCTATCTGCCGCAGGAACTCACCGCGCACGACGGTACCCTGATGCTCGACAAGGTCCGCGAGCTCAACGCCGACGAGCGCGGGCGCGTGCTCACGCTGGTCGCGGCGCTCGGCGTCGATCCCGACCGCTTGCTCGAGTCCGCGGCGCCGTCACCCGGCGAGGCGCGCAAGCTCGCGATGGCGTACGGGCTGGGGCGGCAGGTGTGGGCAATGGTACTCGACGAGCCGACCAATTATCTGGACATGCCGGCGATCGAACGGCTGGAGGACGCGCTCGTCGAGTATCCGGGCGCGATGCTGATCGTGACGCATGACGACGAACTCGCGCGGCGGTGCACATCGATCGAGTGGCGGCTCGACGGGCGCCGCGTCGAGGTGGCAGGGGCGCCGCGATTGACCCCGGAGATGTGAAACCCGCCTGGGTTTCACATCTCCTTGGGCAGGGGCTGAGCCCCTGCACCCGCAGTGAGAAGACGCGAAAATCTGCGCAGCGCATCTTTTCGCGACCACACTATAGAAGAGACCGCGCGCGACAACGGAGCGTGGCGTTAATACCGGGTGCAGGGCTCAGCCCTGCACCCGGTGTCCATCGCGAAATCCCGAGGACGGTCTTTCGCTCTCGGCCTTGAGAGAAAAGGACGCTTCGGCAGACTTTTCGATTAACAGTGGGTGCAGGGGTCAGCCCCTGCCGCCCACCGCGCAGGTGATTCTTCTATCGCGCGGCGGGGGCGCGGCGCCGGTGCCTTCGGCCGGGGAGGTCTCGGACAAAAGGAGGCCTACTGCGCTAATATTCTGCGCATCGTGCGGCTGATCGGTCGAATCGTTTATTTCTCAACTGCCGCGGCAGTCTTAGTCACCGTTTATGGCCCTTATGGTATCTTCACCACGGCCGGCGGAGGCGGGGCGAGAAAGGTGCAAGTTGACATCTCGCCCGGTGGAATGAATGGTAAAGCTGTTTCAGTAAGACCGGTCACTATCGCATAGGAGTTCTGATTGGAGCTGCCCCAGGCCACCATGCTGGTTTCGAATCCGGCGCCGGCGTTCGCCGCGTTGGTGCATGTCGGGTCGGTGGCGGCGTTGGTGATGCTGGCCCAAAGGTTGCTGGCACCGTCTGCAAATGCGCCGGGGCCATCATAAGGATCAAGAACCGCCGTGAAGTCGCAGGCCGTGTTGTTGGACGGAGGCACGCCGCTGCCGGGGACCTGGAGGTTATCATTGCTATTGAAGCTGAGGATTCCGGTGGCTGGGCCGCTCACGGGGATTGTCACCGACCCAAGAGCCGTGCCGTAGCCTCCCGTGACCCCGCCCGACTCATAATTTTCGACGTAGGCGATGAGGTCGTCCTGGTCGGCGCTGTACCCATTGCAAATGATTGAATGATTGCCAGAATACGGAGCCCGGCCAAAGGCGGTGGGTATCCCGCTTGGACCTGGCGACTGCTGCTGCATCGTCAAAGTGAGAACTGGTGCAGTCGGTGATGGGACCGTGTTGCCAAACAGCGTGGAGCCGCCGGCCATCTCCTGGATGGTGAATGCGAATGCCATACTGCCAGTGGGGGTGGGTCCAAGGGTTAAGTCGTAGTAGTTGAAGTTGGCGGTGAATTGCAGCAGCGCCATCCCTGGCGGCTCTCCCGCGGTCGTGACACTTGCAGCGGTGAAGTGGTTGCCACCGTCGAAGCACGGCAGAGCTCCTGTCAACGCCGCTTCTGCCGAGTAGCAGGTAGCAGGGCCCCCAATCATGCCGACGCCGGTTTCGAGGAATTGGATGTCGCCGTCGTTGTAGATCAATTCGCCGGTGATATTACTACAGCCTGCGGAGAACTGGATGACGCCAACGCCAACGATGGCGGTGAGCGCCCCGTTGTATCCCCCCGGCCCGACTATTCCCCCCGATCCACTCGCTGGGAGGGGGTTGGGTTCGGCTCCCTGCATCAGCATCGCGTAGCTGTGTCCGCAAAAGCCGGGGGATGGCGCCGGGACCGCACTCGCAATGGGCGCCGTCGCCAATGCCAGGCCACCAGCCAGGACTAGAAACAGAAGCTGCCTTTTCATACATCCTCCCTATTCTAACCGTCGATACCGAAGTTTAACTTTCCTGTAGCTTACCCATCTCTCAGATTCAGGGCCTGTCCCGAGCCGAAGGAAGCCATCCTTTCTGGTGGCGCGCGCTAGCACAGATGGAGACGGCGCGGCATCGAAATCTGTTCGTTCGCAGTCGATTAGCCTCTGCGTCCCGCAGTTGCGATCAGTCGATCGGTGACCCGAAGCGAGCGACACCAGGGAATCGAAGGATTTCCAATTTCCTATAGGCAAGTCTGGACCATACTCTAATAGTTTACCGTCCTGCAACTTTAGGTCATCGTCACAACTTTACGCTGAGGGTTTCTCAGCAGGGGTGACCCCTGCACCCAATGTTAAGGCCGCCCGCCGTTGGCGGGCGCGGGACCCTGCCAAGGGCCGAATAATGCGCTGCCGGCGCCGCCTTAGCGGGCTACAGATATTTGCGGCCCCATCGGTCGAGGAAAGTGACTTGCTCCAGCGGCGCGCGTGAGACTGGGCCGAAGTGTCCCATCGGATAACCTATCGGGATGATCGCGAAGGTCTGGGCCTTTTCGGGCAATCCAAGGATCTCGTCAACCTCTTTCTCGTAAAGCAGATGGCGCGTGGTCAGGGTTGCGCCCAGCCCCAAGGCGCGCGCGGCAAGCAACATGTTTTGCACGGCAGGGTAAATCGACGCCCCAGCTCCAACTCCACTTCCCGAATCGCCGTATAGGCAGCATACGATGAGCACCGGCGCCTCGTGCAAGTGTTCGGTGAGATGGTCCCTCGCCGCCAGCATCCGCTGCTTCTGCGCCTCAGTTTTGCCCGGAGGGGGCGGCGCCGCATGGAATCGTTCTTTGAGATCCTCGAAGGCGCGTTTATATCTGAGCTGAATCTGCTTTTTAATCTGGGGATCCTTCACCACGATGAAGCGCCAATGCTGAGTATCGCCACCGCTCGGCGCGCAGATAGCTGCCTCCAGGATTTCACGGATCAGTTCATCGGGGACTGGGTCCGGTTTCAGCCGGCGCATCGCGCGCATCGTCCGGATTGCGTCAAACAGGCTGATTTTTCGATCCATCTGGACATGCTCCTTTTTGCGCCGCTACCGGCTGCTCACTTCGGAGTTACGCGATGGTGCCGGAGGCGCGCAGGCGCTTGAGATCGGCGGGCGAGTAGCCGTGCGCGGCGAGGACTTCGTCGGTATGCTCGCCGGCCAGCGGCGGCCGCGTTATCCTGCCCGGCGTCGCCTCGAGCTTGGCGGCCAGCCCGGTGGTCAGGTACTCGCCGAGTTCGGGATGCGGCATCCGAAGCAGCATCGCGCGCGCGGCGGTCTGCGGATGCTTGAACATTTCTTCGACGGTGAGGATCGGCCCCGACGGGATGCCCTCGCGGTTGAACAATTGAATCCAATGCTCGGCGGGATGCGCGGCGAGCGCGCGATTTATTTCCAGGGTCAACGCGTCGCGATTTTTGAGCCGCCGCCCGCTGCTGTTGAATCGCTCGTCGGCGGCGAGTTCCGGGCGTCCAATCGCGGCGACGAGATGTTGCCACATCGTCTCGTTCCCGCATGCGATATTGAACGGCCGATCGGACGCCTGGAACGTGCCGTACGGCGATATCAGCGGATGATGGTTGCCGGCGGGCGCGGGAGTCACCCCGGTTTCGAAATAAATTCCCGCCGACCAGGTCAGGATGCTGACGATGGATTCGAGCAAGGAGGTCTCGACGCGCTGGCCGCGGCCGTCGCGATGGCGCGCCTGAAGCGCGAGCAGGATGCCTTGGGCGGAAAAAATTCCGCCGAGCAGATCGCAGATGGCGATGCCGACGCGGGTCGGCCCGCTCTCGGCGGTCCCGGTCACGCTCATCAGTCCCGACATCCCCTGCGCTATCTGATCGAAGCCGGGGAAATCGCGCATCGGCCCGGTGGAACCGAAGCCCGAGATGGAGCAGGTGATGATGCGCGGATTGCGTGCCGCGAGCGTTTCGTAGTCCAGATCGAGCGCTTGCATGACGCCGGGCCGGAAGTTGTCCACGACCACGTCGGCGGCGTCGATCAGGCGCATCAGGATTTCGCGGCCCTCGGGTTTTTTGATGGCGACTCTTAAACTTTTCTTGGAACGATTGGCGGAGAGAAAGAAGTAGTTGTCGGGACCCTTGCTGGCGCCCAGTTCGCCGCGGGGATTTTCGACCGGTTCGATCTTGAAAATCTCGGCGCCGTAATCGCCGAGGATTTGCGTGCAGAACGGACCGGCGAAATACCTGGTCAGATCGACAACTTTTATTCCCGCCAGCGGGGGTGGCTGTTCGGCCATGGGGGTAAACTTACTCGAAACTTCCATGGCGGAGCTACGTCTAAGAGAGGCACTAGTGTGTGTTAGTTTTGGTATTTCGTATTTCGTTGGAAACCAATGAACGATGGTTATAATGATTGAGCATCACCCATGAAATTGTCCAGTATGAAAAATAGCGCGTGGATGCTCGCGATCGCCGCGATCATCGCAGTCGCAGGGGCCTGGTATTTCTTCGGCCGGAGTTCGTCCGGGATGCGGATCGTTACCGCCAAGGCCACCGAAGGGCCGATCGTGCGGTCGGTCACCGCGACCGGGACGGTCAATCCGGTCATCGTGGTGCAACTCGGCACTTACGTGTCGGGACCGATCACCGCAATTTACAAAGACTACAACGCGGCGGTGAAAAAAGGGGAGCTAATCGCGAAAATTGACCCGCGGCCCTACCAGGTCACGGTCGATATTGCGCACGCGACGCTGGCGAACTCGATAGCGCAACTGGGCAAGGATAGCGCCGACCTCGCGTACAAGAAAGTCACCTACGAGCGCAACCTGGAGCTGTTCAAGGACGAGTCGGTCTCGAAAGACACGCTGGATTCGTCGTACAGCGCGTGGCAGGAGGACATCGCACAGGTCAACCTCGATCACGCCAACATCCAGCAGCAAACGGCCAACGTGAAGGCGGCCGAGTTGAACCTGAATTACACCAATATCGTGTCGCCGGTTGACGGCACGGTGGTCTCGCGCAACGTGGACGTGGGGCAGACCGTGGCGGCGAGCTTTCAGACGCCGACGCTGTTTCTGATCGCGCAGGACCTGACCAAGATGCAGGTGGACTCGAACGCCAGCGAGTCCGATATCGGCTACGTCAAGGAAGGGCAGAAGGCCACGTTTCGGGTGGATGCGTTTCCCGATCGCGATTTCGAAGGCGTGGTTGCCCAAGTTCGGCAGGCGCCGATCACGGTTCAGAACGTGGTGACCTACGACGTGGTGGTAAGCGTGGAAAATCCCGAACTGCTGCTCAAGCCCGGGATGACGGCCAATGTGATCATCGTGACGGCGTCAAAAGCCAAGGTGGTGCGGGTTCCGATCGACGCGCTGCGCTTTGCGCCGCCGGGAGAGCCGCCGGCGAATTCCGCCGCGCTGGATGGAGCGCCAGGCCAGCAGACTCGAGTCTGGGTTTTCGAGAATGGCAAAGTCACACCGGTCACGATCACCACCGGGCTCAGCGACGGAACCTGGGTCGAAGTCGCCCAGGGCGACGTGCAAGCGGGCGAACGCGTGGTGACGGACGAAGTGCGCAGTGCGGGATCGCATGGCGGGGGAGGGTCGCACAGCGGCGGCAGCGCCGGGACCGGTCCGGTGGGCGGAATGGTGCACATGCCCCACTAGCCGCGGGCGGTCATCCGATGAAAAGCGTGATTGAACTGGTCGAGTTGACCAAGACCTACGAGCTTGGCGAGGTCCAGGTCAACGCGCTGCGCGGCGTCAACCTGAAGATCGAGCGGGGCGAGTTCGTCGCGGTGATGGGCGCGTCGGGCTCGGGAAAATCGACGCTGATGAACATGCTGGGATGCCTGGACCGGCCCACCAGCGGACGCTACATCCTGGAGGGCGAGGACGTCGCGCGCCTGAACGAGTCGGAGCTGGCGACGATCCGCAGCCGTCGAATCGGGTTCGTTTTTCAGAACTTCAATCTGCTGTCGCGAACCTCGACGCTGGAGAACGTCGAGTTGCCGCTGTTCTATTCGGCGTGGACGGCCGACGGAGAGCATCGCGCCGCCGACCTGGTGAAACTGGTCGGGCTGGCAGGCCGCGAGCAGAGCCATCCCAATCAACTCTCGGGCGGGCAGCAGCAGCGCGTGGCGATCGCGCGCGCGCTGGTAAATCGCCCGTCGATACTGCTCGCCGACGAGCCGACCGGCAATCTCGACTCGACCAACTCGGCCGAGATAATGGACGTGCTCACCAAGCTCAATCGCGAACAGGGCCTCACGGTGATCGTGGTGACGCACGATCCGGATGTGGCGGCTTATGCGGACCGGATCGTCACGTTTCGCGACGGGGTGATCATCTCGGATACGCGAAAAGACGGGGTCGGCGCGCGCGGTGGCGCGAGCGTCCCGGCCGCTGCGCCGGGCATGGAGGCGGCGGATCGAACGGCATCGCTGCTGGACGAGGTGCGGACGTTTGCCAGCATGGCGGTGGTGGCGGCTGGTCGCGCGATCAAGCGCAACAAGCTGCGCGCCGCGCTCACGATGCTGGGTATATTCATCGGCGTCGCGGCGGTGATCACGATGGTGGCGGTGGGCGACGGGGCGCGAGCGTCGGTCGAGGCGCAAATCAACAGCCTCGGCACCAACCTGCTGATAGTGGTGCCGGGCGCGACGACCGCCAACGGCGCACGCGCGGGGCTGGGCAGCAATTCCACCCTTACGATCGGCGATGCGCAGGCGCTTGCGCGTAGCGGAGGCGCGGTCGCGCTGGTGACGTACATGGATCGGCAGGTGGCGCAGGTGGTCTCGGGAAATCGCAACTGGAGCACCAACATCCAGGGGACGACGCCGAGTTATTTTGCGATCCGAGACTGGCCGCCATCGATCGGACGCATCTTCACCGACGCGGAGGAAAAAGCGGGCGCGCCAGTATGCCTGCTCGGACAGACGGTGGTGAACAATCTGTTCGGCGAGGGGCAGAATCCGGTCGGCGCCACGATCCGGGTGAAAAACTCCCCGATGAAAGTAATCGGGGTGCTGTCAGTCAAGGGACAGTCGAGTTACGGGCAGGACCAGGACGACGTGGTAATCGTCCCGTTCAACACCGCAGAGCGCAAAGTGCTGGGCGTGTCGGCGCCGTCGGCAGCAGCCGCGCCCGCAGCGGTCGCCACGGCGAGCTCGACCAATCCTTACGCGTCGGTACCGACGACCAATTCGGTTTATAGCTCGACCACCGAAGCGAGCAACGCGTTCGGCGCCGCGGCGAAAATCACCGGCGTGGTTAATGTGATGTTTGTCAAGGCGAGCGGTTCCGACGAGGTGGACAACGCGGTTGCGCAAATCACGCGCATGCTGCACGAGCGCCATCACATCCAGCCCAAACAGGACGACGACTTTACGGTGCGCGATCTAAGCGAAATCGCGGCGGCGTCCGAGGGCGCCACGCAGGTGATGACGATGCTGCTGCTGGCGGTGGCGTCAATTTCGCTGCTGGTGGGCGGAATCGGAATCATGAACATCATGCTGGTGTCGGTGACCGAGCGCACCCGCGAGATAGGAATCCGCATGGCGGTCGGCGCGCGCCGCATCCACATCATGCTGCAGTTCCTGGTCGAAGCGATGCTGCTGTCGGCGATGGGCGGGCTGGCGGGAGTAATCTTGGGGATACTCGTGTCGAAGCTGATTTCAGCGCTGGCGGAATGGCCGACGCTGGTTTCGCCGACGGCGGTGATGGGCGGTTTTATTTTTTCGGCGGCGGTCGGAGTTTTCTTCGGCTATTACCCGGCGCGCAAAGCCAGCCTGCTGCATCCGATCGACGCTCTACGCTACGAATAGTTCAGGAGCGATGACGCTTCCGGGCATTGCCTGCCCGGGCAGGACGCCCCGGAGCGTGAGCGCTCGCGCATCGACATTAGTGAGGTGGGCAGAGATTTCTCACCTGCGGCGCGATGGTAAAGGCTACTCCGTAAGCGAATTAACCAGATAAATCAGGGGCTTAACGCCAATCCAATATCTCGAATGGGGCGATGCAGCAAAATAGCTGCGCCGCTCCGCGCTTTTTGTCGTCGACAAATCAGCCTGTAGAGTTAACGAACAATGGAATAAAATGAGAAAGATATACTTGACTTCAGAAAATCCTGAGATTATGAATTAGAGCTCTAAAGACTGATAGGAGACTAGATTAATGGTCAAACATGCTTTGAGGAAGATATTGCTGAGCATGGGGATGTTAATGCTGTTATGTCTTTTCGTGGCTTCAGCCAATGCGATAGTGAAGCCAGGCGACGTCATAACACCCGAAAACGCAGCGCAGGTGAAAGACCTGGTTTCGCCCGGGGTGTATTACGAAGTGACTCATGGAATGCACATGGATATCGTCCCGACCCAGCAGATCGATTGGCCGCCGCCTTACCGGGAGGCGACAGAAAAGTATTCCTCGCAGGTGCGGCTCTCAAACGATCATCGCAGTCTGATCGGCTATGTCGCCGGCCAGCCGTTTCCGCTGATCGATCCGAACGACCCTTATGTGGCGACGAAAATCGCATGGAACAATGTGTGGCGGCCCATCACGACTGATGACTACGACCTGCGCTTCTTCGATTGCCAGAGCCAGTACGTCCGTCCGGGCCAGGACCAGAATATAGTTCTGGATCTGGAGATCGGCCATTACGCCGGATACAACCTCTTCGGACGAGTCGAGGTCGAGCCGATGCCGGTCGATCCGGATTTCAAGCAGTCGGGGCGCATGTGGTTGTTCGGTCTGTACCCTTTTCTTTCGCCGGAGGCCCAGCGCGGCCAAGGCCTGATCCGCTATCGCTACGAGGATCCGAACCGTGGCGACGACGCCTGGGATTGGCAGCCCGGCACCCGTCGTGTGCGGCGCCTGAACGAGGCGATAAACAGCAGCGCGACGGGAGCGCAGACCTTCGATCCCGACCACTTCGCGGGCTTCAACCCCAAGACCGAGCAGTACACCTACAAGTTCCTGGGTGAGAGGCAGATGCTCGCGAGCGCGCATGCGCAACATTCGCCCGAAGATACTTGCCCCTACGATGGCGGTGCGACCGCATGCCCCGAGGCTTGGGAAATGCGCCACCTGTACATCGTCGAGGCGACACCGCGGCGCGATATCGGCGAGGCCGGCAGCGCGCTCGACAAGTACACCGACATCTATGTGGACACCGAATTAACATACGAGCCGTACATCGACACCTACGACCAGAAGGGCCATTTGTGGCGCTCGCACATCTACTGGCTGGCCTATCGTGACCGCCCGGTGCCGGATGCCCGCGTGGCGATCTATCCGTTCAAGCGGGAGTTCGTGGTGGGTTCGGCTTCGATCGACGTGCAGGGAAACTACTCGTCAGTGTGTTACCTGCCCGGCCAGCACACGCCTGAGCGCGAATGCTGGTACATCAACATGGGGGCCGTCGACAAGGATTTCATCTCGGTGAAAGCGATGGTGGCCTCAGCTCCGTAAGCGAATTACCCAGAAAATTCAGGGGCTTAACGCCCCTCCAATATCTCGAATGGGGCGGTGCAGCAAAAAGCTGTGCCGCCCCACGCTTTTTACCGTCGATAGATCAACCGGTAGAGTTAAGGAACAATTTGATAATACGAAGAGGAAATGCTTGACTTCAGAAAATCCTGCGACTATCAATTAGGATTCTAAAGATGGACAGGAGACTAAACTAATGGCCAAGCATGCTTTGGGGAAGAGATTGCTGGGCGTGGGGATGTTAATGCTGTTATGTCTTTTCGTGGCTTCAGCAAATGCAGCAGTGAAGCCAGGGGATAGCATAACACCCGAAAACGCGGCGCAGGTGAAAGATCTGGTTTCGCCCGGCGTGTATTACGCAGTAACTCACGGAATGCACATGGACATCGTCGCGCCGGAGCGGATCGACTGGCCGCCGCCTTACCGGGAGGCGACAGAAAAATATTCCACGCAGGTGCGGCTCACCAACGATCATCGCAGCCTGATCGGCTACGTCGCCGGCCAGCCGTTTCCGCTGATCGATCCGAACGACCCCTACGTGGCGACGAAGATCATCTGGAACAACGTGTGGCGACCCATCCAGACCGATGACTATGACCTGCGCTTCTTCGATTGCCAGAGCCAGTACGTTCGTCCGGGCCAGGACCAGAACATGATCGCCGATCTCGAGATCGGTCATTACGCCGGATATAACCTCTTCGGACGGACCGAAGTCGAGCCGATGCCGGTCGATCCGGAGTTCAGGCAGTCGGGGCGCACCTGGTTGTTCGCTGAGTACCCGGTGCTTGCGCCGGAGAACATGCGCGGACAAGGAATAATCCGCTATCGCTACATGGAGCCGAGCCGCGGCGACGACAGCTGGGATTGGCAGCCCGGCACCCGTCGTGTGCGGCGCCTGAACGAGGCGATTCTCTCCAGCTCGACAAATGTGGTGACCTTCGATCCTGACCACTATTCAGGCTTCAACCCCAAGACCGAGCAGTACAACTACAAGTTTTTGGGCGACAAGCAGATGCTCGCGACCGTGCATGCGCAGCATTCGCCCGAAAACACTTGCCCCTACGATGGCGGTGCGACCGCATGCCCGGAGGCTTGGGAGATGCGCCACCTGTACATCATCCAGGCGGTACCCCGGCGCGATGTGCACGTGAATGCGCTCGAGAAGCTGGCCGACGTCTATGTGGATGCCGAACTGGATTTCCAGCCGTATATCGACACCTACGACCAGAGTGGTCACTTGTGGCGCGCGCACATCTTCTGGCTGGCCTATCGCGACCGCCCGGTGCCGGATGCCCGCGTGGCGATCTACCCGTTCAAGCGGGAGTTCGTAGTCGGTGCGGCTGCGATCGACGTGCAGGGTAACTACTCGTCAATGTGTTACCTGCCCGGCCAGCACTCGCCTGAACACGAATGCTGGTACATCAACATGGGGGCAGTCGACAAGGAATTCTGCTCGGTGAAATCGATGGTCGCTTCAGCACCTTAAGCGAGTCAATCCGATAAATCAGGGGCTTACGCCCCTCCAATAGCTCGAACGGGGCGGTGCAGCGAAAAGCTGCGCCGCCCCGCGCTTTTCTGCCGTCGGCAAATCAGACTAGATCAGTTTGTAGAATTAAGGAACAATCTGATAATATTCTGAGCCAGATACTTGATTTCAGAAAATTTCGCGACGCAGATTTAGAATTCTTAAGATGAAGGGGAGGTCATACTAATGGCCAGGCATGCTTTGGGGAAGATATTGCCGGGCGTGGGGACGTTAATGCTCTTATGTTTCATCGTGGCATCAGCAAATGCGGCAGTGAAGCCGGGTGACAGCATAACCCCCGAAAATTCAGCACAGGTCAAAGACCTGGTTTCGCCCGGGGTGTATTACGCAGTGACTCATGGAATGCACATGGACATTGTCGCACCGGAGCGGATCGAGTGGCCGCCGCCTTACCGGGAGGCGACAGAAAAATATTCGTCGCAGGTGCGGCTCACCAACGATCATCGCAGCCTGATCGGCTACGTCGCCGGCCAGCCGTTTCCGCTGATCGATCCGAACGACCCTTATGTGGGGACGAAGGTCATCTGGAACAATGTGTGGCGACCCATCCAGAGCGATGACTACGACCTGCGCTTCTTCGATTGCCAGAGCCAGTACGTTCGTCCGGGCCAGGACCAGAACATGATCGCCGACTTCGAGATCGGTCATTACGCCGGATACAACCTCTTCGGACGGACCGAAGTGGAGCCGATCCCGGTCGATCCGGACTTCAAGCAATCGGGGCGCATGTGGTTGTTCGCTGAGTACCCGGTGCTTTCACCGGAGAACATGCGCGGAAACGGAATAATCCGCTATCGCTACATGGAGCCGAAACGCGGCGACGACAGCTGGGATTGGCAGCCCGGCACCCGTCGGGTACGGCGCCTGAACGAGGCAATTCTGTCCAGCGCCACGAATGCGTCGACCTTCGATCCTGACCACTATTCAGGCTTCAACCCCAAGACCGAGCAGTACAACTACAAGTTTTTGGGCGACAAGCAGATGCTCGCGAGCGTGCATGCGGTGCATTCGCCCGAAAACACTTGCGCCTACGACGGCGGTGCGACCGCATGCCCCGAGGATTGGGAGATGCGCCACGTTTACATCGTCGAGGCAACACCGCGGCGCGATATCGGCCAGGCAGGCAACGCGCTCGACAAATTGTCCAACGTCTATGTGGACGCCGAACTGGGGTTTCAGCCGTACATCGACACCTACGACCGGAGTGGTCGTTTGTGGCGCGCGCACATCTACTGGCTGGCCTATCGTGACCGCCCGGTGCCCGATGCGCGCGTTGCGATTTACCCGTTCAAGCGGGAGTTCGTAGTCGGCGCGGCTGCGATCGACGTGCAGGGTAACTACTCGACAATGTGCTACCTGCCCGGCCAGCACACGCCTGAGCACGAATGCTGGTACATCAACATGGGGGCGATCGACAAGGATTTCTGCTCGGTGAAAGCGATGGTAGCCTCAGCACCGTAAGCCCAGGCCTTAAGCAGCCTGATTGATTGCTGAAACAGGCGCGGAGCGAAACGGCCAGTCGCCGTGGCGCTCCGCGCTTTGGTTTTTCCACAGCGCGCTAAACTGAATAGTTTACATATGCCGGATCGCGGAATATATTTCGCGTATCGCGCGATTGCAGGCTTCGCACCCGGAGCGCGATCGCAGAAAAGGTCCCGTGTCCCAAGCCGGCGCGGATGCGCCTCGCAGGTCCAACGAGTCGCTCTGCGCCGGCAACTTTCCCGCCGCATCAGCGCATCGCCGCGTATCCGAGTCAGACTTTGAAGCGGATGTGAATCATATCGCCGTCGCGCATCACGTAGTCGCGGCCCTCGAGTCTGAGCTTGCCGGCCTCTTTGACCTTCGCGTCGGACTTGTGGATGGCAAAATCCTCGTAGCTGACAACTTCGGCCCGGATGAATCCGCGCGCGATGTCTGTGTGGATTACGCCGGCGGCATCGAGCGCCGACTCGCCGCGCCGCAGCGGCCATGCATGCGCCTCCGGCTCGCCGGCGGTGTAGAAAGTGATCAACCCGAGATGATTGTAGAGCGCGCCGATCAGCCGATCGCGCGCGGGCGCGTCGAGTCCCGCGTCTTTTAGCATCTCCCTTTGGCCGGCCTCGTCGAGTTCCCACAATTCCGACTCGAAGGCGGCCGCCAGCCTGAACACCTCGAGGCCGTGCGCGCGCACGGCGGCGCGCTCGGCGTCGGTGACATCGGCGGCGGCGCGTTCCATCTCGCAGTTGACGGTGACCAGCGCGGGCTTTCGCGAAAGAAACCCGAAGCTCGAAAATGCCTGGCTCTCCTGCGCCGTCAGCTCGAGCAGTCTCAGCGCCTTGCCGTCGCCGAGCCATGCGATCACTTTCTCGAGCGCCGCGCGTTCGAAGTCGCTGCCGCCCTTCTCCTTCTTCAGCCGCTCGAGACGGCGTTCGGCTTGATCGAAGTCGGCGAACACCAGCTCGCCCTCGATACTTTCGAGCGTCGCGACCAGATCTTTTTCCATGCCGGCGAATTGCGGAATCACGATCAGCAGCGCGTCCATGTCGCGCACCAGCGGCAGCAGACTCGGATCGAGCGCAGCGCCTTCCTTCTGCTCTTTGGGATTTGGCGCGAAGTCGAGAATGGTGAGCTCGACCGGAATCTTTTTCTTCGAACCGTACGCCGATTCAAGAAAATCAAGCCGCGGATCCGCGAGCTTGATTTGTCCCGGGCGCGCACGATTGCGGCCCTCGGCCGTGCCCGCAATCGGCGCGAGTCCCGTCAGTGCGTGAAATACGGTTGATTTCCCGGCGCCGCGTGCGCCGATGATCCCGGTCTTCAATTCATTCCACCTCGATCTTGGGGATTCTACACCACCGCAATTCGGGAGTAAGCCCTTCGCGGATCGGCGTTGACCAGAGTCTTTCTCACCAGCGCCGGCTTCGCTAATCTGCTATTCCCGTCTGCGGAGCAGCGCGATGGAGAGCCACCCTAGCTCAGTTGGTAGAGCAGCTGATTCGTAATCAGCAGGTCGCCGGTTCGAATCCGGCGGGTGGCTCCAAACAAAGCGGCGCAGGAGGATCGGTTATCGCGCGGCGGGCGCCAGCATCGCCAGCGCGATTTTGTGCAGCTCGCGATCGCCGGCGGCGATGATCTGCCCGCCGTCATACGGCGGCCCGCCCGACCAGCTCGTCACAATTCCACCTGCGGCCTCGATGATCGGGATGACCGGTTGGATATCGTAAGGCTGGAGGCTCGACTCGATCACCAGATCGATGAAGCCCGCGGCGAGCAGGCAGTACGAATAGCAATCGCCGCCGTAGCGCCTCATCCGCGCCCTGGACGCGAGCTGGCGAAATGCGTCGCGTTCGCCCGGCCCGGAGAACATCGCCGGATCGGTTGCGCAGACGATCGCGTCTTCCAGCCGCCGGCATTGGCGCACCCGAAGCGGGCTGCTTGGGCCGCGACCCCTCAGCTCGGCGCCCAGCCGTGAACCGACGAACGTCTCGCCCGTGTACGGCTGATGCATCACGCCGATCACCGGTCGCACGCCGTCGTTGAGTGCGATCAAAACGCCCCAATGCAGTTGCCCGATAATGAAGGCGCGCGTGCCGTCGATCGGATCGATGATCCAGGTCAGCCCATCGGCGCCGGCCGTGAAGCCGTGTTCCTCGCCGAGGATTCCGTGGCCGGGATGGACGCGGTGAATCTCGTCGCGGATCGCCCGCTCCGCCCCGCGATCGGCGAGCGTCACCGGATCGTAGCCGCCGGCGCCTGCCTTATTCTCGACCGCGAGGCGCACGCGAAAATACGGCAGGATCGTGCGTCCCGCGAGGTCCGCCAGATGGCAGGCAAAGGCGGCGTACTCTTCGATCGCGCGATCATCCATCGTCGGCATCGGCTGCTCTGCTCGGGAGCCGGCCCGGTTACGGGACTTCGGTGCTCGCGTCGAGCCACGCGAACATCAGTTCGCTCACCATCGATGGATCGAGCGAGGCCGCGCCGCCGCCGTACACCGCGCCGCTGCGCGCGGGCGTCGCGGGCGGATTCCTGGCGTACTCGACGCCGGCCGTGATGTCTCTGACGAAACGCGTCGCCACTCCGGGAAGTGTCTGCGGCAAGGTGACGCACAGGTGAAAGCCCGGGGGCCGCTGCAGCCCGTTAACGCGCCATCCACGTTCCACGATGAAATCGTTGACGTGGAAGATGTCCACCTTGTCCGACGTAATCCCGATGCAGTAGGTCGGCTTGCCGATAATCTTGAGCTCGGGAATTTTTGCGATCCCCGACTTGATCGTGTCCGCCGCCTTCATGATGCGGCGGGTCGCCTTCAGGTAGCCCTCCTCGCCGAGCGTGACCATCGCGGCCCATGTCGATGCGCTGATTCCCTCCGAGCGGCTGCCCGCCACCGTGGGCGACGCATACAGCCCGCCCTGCCAGTCGGTAATCGCGAAGTACATGCGCCGGCGCAACGCATGATTGCGATAGAGCACGACCGACGCGCCCTTCAGCCCGTAGCCCCATTTGTGCGTATCGCAGGACATCGAGGTGACGCCCGGCAGGCGGAAGTCGAACGCCGGAACATCGTACCCGAGCTTTGCGATCCACGGCAGGATGAAACCGCCGAAGCAGCTATCGACATGCAGACCGACGCCGGCTTCAAGCGCAAGCGCGGACAACTTCTCGATCGGATCGATCAGCCCGTGCGGATAATTCGCCGCCGAACCCGCGATCGCGATGGTGTTGGGCCCGATCGCGCGCCGCATCGCGTCCACGTCGGCCAGGTAATCGGCTCCGACCGGCACGCGAATCAGCTTGATGCCGAAAAAGTGCGCGCCCTTGGAAAATGCCGGATGAATCGTCTCCGGCACCACCATCTCGGGCGCCGAAATTGCGCGCTCGGCTTTGGCTTTCTCCCGATAGGCCAGCATCGGCAGGATGACGCTCTCGGTACCGCCCGAAGTGATCGCTCCGCAAACGTCGGCCTGCGGGTCCTTCTCGCGAGCAAGCGCTGCGCCCAGCATCCGCGCGGTCATCGCGATTATCTCGCCCTCGAATTTGGTGCCACTCGGGCACATGTCTCGGTGCAGCAGGTTGACGTGCGAAAACAGCGCGAACACGCGGTTGAGGTAGGCAAAGTGCTCCATCCCGCCGTGGAAGTAGGTGCCCGAGATCTGGCCGGTCTGCCAGCGCACGTCTTCCCGGCGCGCGATGCTGCGCAACTC
>Ga0187859_10000759_pt1 | contig 21127 bp, 10 predicted proteins | sample June2016WEW_10_1_2_FD_133019 | JGI IMG/M metagenome (GOLD analysis project Ga0187859, IMG submission 133019) | Peatland microbial communities from SPRUCE experiment site at the Marcell Experimental Forest, Minnesota, USA - June2016WEW_10_10 | ecosystem: Environmental > Terrestrial > Soil >...
GAGGATCCGCTCGACCCGGTCATCCGGCTCCTTGATGATCAGTTGCGCCCAGACGTCCCTCGCGGCCAGGTCGCGCCACCGCTGGTTGATCTCCCCGACGTCGATGATGTAGTCGACGTCCATGTACTCGAGCAGGTGGAAGAGGAAGAGCGGGATGTCGGCGTACGCGCCCGCAGTGACGTTGGTCATCGACGACACACCGGAAATGCGGGGGTTCAGCTCACCGAGGTAGACTTCGCCCGTGTCGAGGTCGACGAGGACGTCGACCTCGAAGAAGCCCTTGTAGCCCTCCTGCCCGAGCCGGCCACCGAGCCGCCGGACGAGTTCGGTCGCCTTGGCACGGTGCTCATCCGACAGCGCCTCCGGGAACAGGTCGTTGCCGCACCACCCGCCCTGGTAGGGGGTGAGCTCGGGGTAGCCGGTGAGGTCGGTCATGAACGGCCCGACGACCGTCCCGTGCCGAGTCAGCACGGCCTCCACCGCGACGGCCTTGTTGCTGATCCGCTTCATCACCTTCGCCTCGCGGCCGACGATGCCGCGGGCATGGGAGGCCCAGTCAGACTCCGAGGCGACGAAGAAGGTGGTCTTCCCGGAGTCGCCGTAGGCGGTCTGCACGACGAGGTCGGTGCCCAGTCCCGCATCGACGGAGACGCGGACCAGCGTCTCCCACGAGTCGACCTCCACGAGCACGTTCGGCACGCTTCGGGCGCCGGCCTCGTTGCCGAGAATCGTTGTCACGATCTTGGAGTCCAGGCGCCGGCGCAGCTCATCGGACGGGAGGATCATCTCATACCCCAGCTCTGCGCAGATCCGCTCCGTCTCCTCGTCGAAAAACACCATCGCCACCTTCGGACGGCCACCGCGGGAGGCGATGAAGGCCTGCACCTCCGGATCGCGGAGCAGGTAGTTGTTGATCCCCTCGCTGCTCTCGAATTTCACGTACGGCTTGTGCTTCGGGCTAAACACCCGCGGGTGCCCGCCGTCCCAAGAGTCGAAGTAGGCGACGTAGCTGAAGTTGCGGACCCAGCGGTCGATCCCGAGCAGGTTGAAAGCGGTCGCCCCGAAAAAGTAAACGGGTGCGGTGTTCTCGCGGAAGAATCCGCGAATCTCGGAGATCCCGTTGAGGCGCCGGCGGGCGGCGGACGGGACACCGCACGACGGCTCGCTCACTGGCGCACCATCCTTGTGTCAGTGGTCTTGGATGGATCACTGACACCCCCGTGGCGCCGCCAGGTCATCGCCCTGCCCGCTTGACGTTCTTGACGTCCACCGTCAGTTCTGCGACGCCTGGCGGCTACCCGGGACCCGCCGGCCGTCGACAGGCCTGGGCGCCCCCAAGCGCCGGAACCGGTCACCGTCGCGTACCTGAATACCACGTAGCTGACCGCCATGATCGCTATGGGGGCGAAGACCGCACGAGGCACGTTGCGCCGCGGGTCGCCGGCCTGCCCGGCCAGGGCAGCGGAGTCCTCCCAGCCGGTGAACCGGCAGACGGCGACCGGGAAGCCGGCGGTCAGGGCGCAGAGGCGCCGCCCGCGTCCGACGCTGGCCGGCGGGCTCCTGGGCTCGACAAAGGGCGCAGGTTCTTCGCTGCTCACGGCCGGCCCTCCAGATGCTCTGGCATCCGCACGTGCCTCATTGCTGACGTGCCCGTTTCATTCATCAGATCAAGCCCGTGTGAGGTGTCCAGCCGATGCAGGTAAACATTGGATGAAATGGGTGATACCACGCCCCCACGCCGCCCCCACGGTGAGCCGCGAACTCCCCGACCGGACCCTGATCCTCGGCGGAGCGCTGTCCGCGGGGGGTGGCGCAAGGGAGTCCCGGCGCAGCAGCGTGAGTACCTGCCGCTGACAGAAGAGGTCGTCACCGCCCAACGACCCAGCCGATGGAGCCGGAACGTGACAGCACAGGCTTTCCAGACGATCACGCCCGGGATCTTGCGTCACTCACGATGTCGGTCACCGTCACCGTCACCGAGCGGTGCTGGCTGGCCTCGGCTGCCGTGATGACCTGCTCGACCGCGCTGGCCTCAGAGCTTCCATCGGCTGAGGCGACGAGCAGCGTGTCGGTCGTTGCGGCCGGGTTGATCACCAGCGCGGCGCTGACGGATTCCTCACCGATAAGGCGGCGGGCGGCCGCCTTACTGCCGGCCGCCGTCGCGTGCAGCGGGGCCGAAGGAATCAGGTTGAGCTTGGTCACCAGTTGGCCGGACTCCGGGGCAGGCGCGACCACGGCGACGGGGATGCCGCGGCCGGTGCCGTCGGCGTCGAGTTTGGCGAGCTCGCTGTCGACGTTGACCGAATGGGTGCCGTGGAAGTAGACGTTCTCGTGACGGGTGGGCCAGATGTGCGCCAGCGCGGCGTCGTCGATATCCCGCCCGGCGGCCCGCGGCACTACACCAGCACGGCACCGGCCACCGTGGCCAGGACGCCAGCGGCGACCATCCGTACTGTGCGGCAGGACACCCATCCACCCTTCCGCATCTAATCCCAGCAGTCCTTGCCCACTACCCAGGCGGTGTGCTTGGACCCTCATGGACCGGCTCGCTTTCCTCCCCGCCCGGCTGCCTGTGCCCCCAGCGGTTTTCTGCCCAGGCCCGAAACCAGGCGTCGTTGAACCAGCGCCCGAACAACTGGCCGCCATAGACGACCCAGCCGACGCCGATCAGCCACGACTGCACGATCAGCACGGTTCCCAGCGCCCCGTAGGTGACCGCGTTGCTGACGATGAGCGGCTCGAAGACCAGGGCGGAGAAGGCCCGCAGGCCAGCCAGGAACGCCACCGTCGCCACTGCGCCTGGCATCGCCGCCAGGTAGCTCACCCGGCCGCCGACCAGGAAGCGAAGCCCCCACCAGAAAAAGGCGATGCCGAGCACTGTCGCTGCCGAGACCCGGCTCACCGTCTCGGCCGGCGCATGGCGTGTCACAGTGCCCACCGTGGCCGCCGCGTAGATGTAGGCGATGAAGACGATCACCCACACCGCCTGACGCCAGATCTTGTGCCACGGCCCGGCGGGAAGGCCCCAGACCCTTTCGAACCCGGCCTGCACGCTGCCCGCGAACGTCACCCCGAAGACGCCCAGCAGGAACAGGCTGAAAACGCTCGTCGTGCTCAGGACCTTGGCGGGTGCGGAAAAGACCTGTCCCACCGCGCGGGCAGAGGAGCCGGTCAGGCCCATGCCGTAGACCACCCATACGGCTAGGCCGTGATGCGTGGCGGCGCTGGCGGCAGCGACGACGACGAGCAGCGGGAACACGGTGAGCATGGCCAGGGCGGCGAAACCCATGGCCCGTTCCATGAGTTCAAACTCCTTGCCGCTCCGACGGAGGTCTTTGAACCGGAGGTCGTGCCAGACCCACTCGGCGCCCCGGAGCACTGCGCGGTGCACCGCCCCGTACAGGACCGGGCTCATCTGCCGGCGAACACGCCCATTGCGCCGCTGCTGCATCACGCTACCCCCCGGTTGGACAGCGCCCTGGGCCGCGAAAGCCACGACTCCGGCAAACCAATCGTTGTGTCATCACGGAGTTAATTTTGCTAGAGGCCAAGGATCGCGGCGCCGACCGGCCCGTGGCCCAGGCCGTGCGCCGCGTTGGCCGCCGGCGTCGCCCCGATGCCCAGTCCGAGCAGCCACCTCGCAGGAGCCGGAACCGGCACCTTCCGGCGCGCCGAGTCCAGCAGCATCGAACTGGCGTAGATCAGCCGCGGACCAGGCCGGCCCATCGACTGGAAGATCGACAGCCGGTAGCAGGCCTGGCGGACCAGGCCCGCGGTGTACTCACTGCCCCTGTCGGTATGCATGATCACGCCGGCGACCTGACCGCCGCGCACCTCCGGCATAACCCCAGCCCACGCCAAAGTCAACAAACCACCGTTAGCAACGAGTTTTGCCGCAGCGGGGCCGTTAACTCTTATTGGTCAGGTACATGCCTCGGTGACTCCACGGCCAGCCACTCCAGCGTCCGTCACAACCTGCATTGCCGACGTTCGCGCTCAGGGCCGAACTGATAAATTAGGTATCCGATGACCGAGCATCGCTGAGATTTTTCATTGGGGTGACCGATGACCGCTGTGATGCTGAACAGGTCCGCCCTGTGATGGCGGCAGACCTGGGGCTAAATGCCCTTGTGGCCGGACGGGGGGACCTATTGGCCACGGTCGCCGGGCAATTGCCGGGGATCGGCTACCAGGTGTGGCGGGAACCCGACGGCGTCGCCGCCCTGGCGGCACTTGACCGGGGTCCGCTGGACCTGGTCATCGTCGCCTGGGACGCGCCCGGCGGGGACGCGGAACGGCTGTGCCGCGCGATCCGGGCCAGTCCGCGGCATCAGGACCTGTACATCCTGCTGCTCGTGCCCGAAGACAGTCCCGGGCTAGAGCGGGCGACCGACATCGGCGCGGACGACTACCTGACCGTGCCGTCCGGGGAAGACGCGCTCCTGGCGCGGATCCAGGCTGGCGGCCGCCAGGCGACGCTGCGGAACAGCGAGGACCGGCTGCAGGCGCTGATCACCAACGTGCCCGGCGCCATCTACCGCTGCGCCAACGACGCCGACTGGACAATGAAGCTTATTAGCGACGAAATCGTGCGCATCTCGGGCTATCCGGTTAGCGACTTCATCAACAGCGAGGTCCGCTCGTACACCAGCGTCATTCACCCCGACGACCGGGAACAGGTCGACAGAAACGTCCAGCAAGCGGTGCAGCAGGGGCAGGTCTTCTCCCTCGAGTACCGGATCGTGCGGGCCGACGGCACCCTGGCTTGGGTGCTGGAACGAGGTCAGCAGATCCGCGATAGCAACGGCCGAATCTGGCTGGACGGGGTGATCTTCGACATCACCGACCGCCGGCAGGCCGAGGAGGGGCTGCGGGCTTCGCTGCGCCAGCTTGCGATCGTCGAGGACCGTCAGCGGATCACCCGCGACCTGCACGACGGCGTCACCGGGTCGCTGGTCGGCCTGGGGGCCATCCTGCGGGCGCTCAGCGCGGCTGCGGACGACCCGGGCAAGGTGCGCGACGCCCTCGCTACGAGCGTGGAGGAGATCAACTCGATGATCGACGACATCCGCGACTACATGCGGCAGTTACACTGGTCATTCCGCTAGTCCACCGCTCTATATTGCAGCGAGCTAGCCTGTCCTCTATATTCAGCAAGGCTTTGACATCAAATAGGCCAATAGTTACTTTGAGGTATGCCGCATTAATGGTCTAACGCAATGTCGGTCCGGGAAGCGCCCGCTAGGCGGCACTGCTGAATGGATCAGTGCGGCGGGCAGTGGGGGATGGCCGTATGGATCTGGTCGGGGGTCGCGCGGGAGCTCTGATCTCCGTGTTCCTGAGCTCGGCAGCAGAGGACATCGAACAGGCTGAAGTCGTTCGGAAGCGGCTTGACCGGCTGGGGTTCGAAATCGTCCGGCTGCAGCACGGAGCGTCAGGCCCGGGCACGGCCGAGCGCATCGAGGAGGCCGTCGGCGGTGCGTCGGCGTTCCTGGCACTGCTTTCCGACCACTACCTCGCCTCAGCGTGGTGCATGGCCGAGGCGGCGGCGGCGATCAAATCGGAGGAGCAGTTGCGGGCCGCGCAGCCGCCGGTCGCCTTCATCCATGTCCTCGAGATCGCCAGGACCCAGGCTCCGGAAGCGACCGCGCTCTCCATCTATGTCCACCTGAATGCGGCCGGAACGGCCCCGTTGGACGCCGCCCTGGACGAGCTGCGCCGTCGTCTGAGGCCGGCCGCCGAACTCGGCTCGCACAGTTCGGTGATCGCCGGCAGCCAGCATGAGCCGCCTGAGTTCCACAACCGCCGGGAAGAGCTGGACAAGGTTGTCAACGGGCTGACCGATTCGGGCGGTCCGCATTTCTGGCTTGTGGTCGCACCGCCGCAGCTTGGCAAGACGAGGTTCCTGGGCCAGGTGCTCCATGAATTGCAGACCAAGAACGCGGACGCAGCACTTAAGGTCGAGTGGGAACAGCGCAGCGTCGACCTTCGCCTCCACCCCGATGCGCGCCGTGATTCCGGGCAGCTCCTGGCTCGGATGTTCGGCCTGAGCGAGGCTGTCCCGGCCAGTCCAGAGGCGCTGCGGAGCCTGGCGCGCGAGATCCGCCGGAAGAATGTGTCCCTGCTTTGCACCTTGGACAGCGCTGAACTGCTCGAAGCCGCAGCCGCCGAGCGCTTGCGCTCATGTCTGAGCAAGCTCTATAAACTCATCCCCGATGGTCGGCCGGCCATGCGATTTGGCCTGGTGATCGCGAGCCGCAGCGTGGAGGAGTGGCGTGGGGTCTGGCCCGCCCCGCGCATCAGTGACCTGTCCCTGACCGGCTTCACGGTAGAGATCGTGGGTCAGGCGCTGAGAGAGTTCGCCGTTGACTGCCGCCGCCAAGACGGACCTGAGATGCTCGCCAGGTACGCGGCATCCGTGTACAAGCTGAGCGAGGGATTGCCAGGCTTGCTGACCCGATGCTTGCATTGGATAAAGGACGAAGATTGGCTGGAGATGGAACGCCTTGACAGCCAGGAGCTATTCGAGGAACTCGCCCGCCCCTACATCATGGCGGACCTGCTCTCGCCGCACAGCCTCTTTGACCAGAACGCAAACCCCGGCTCGCTGCCATCGGGCGGGTCCGGCCAGCCCCGCCTGGCCCTGGAACACGCTTTCCGGGTGCTCGCGCCCTACCGGTTCTTCACCCTGTCCCATCTGACTTACTGCCTGGGATCCGATCCGGGATTTGCCGACGCGGTGCAGCAAGCGGGCTGGACCGCGCAGGACCTGCTGCAAGCCATTAGCGATACGGCGCTGCTTGAGGAGCCGCTTAACGAGCCCTGGCAGGAACTGCATCCGTCCGTCCGGAGGCTCCTCTATCGCTACTACTTCAAATCCGCTGAGCAGCGAGTGGCGGCACACCGTGATGCCATGGACTTCGTCCGGATCTGGTCCGGCCGACAGTCAGGCAGAGAACAGGTCATCGGTCTCGTTGAGGCGTTGTGGCACCAGGCGGTCATGCTCAGCCTCAGCGAGCCGGCGGAGATGGAGAGCAGCCTGGCCGAGTCTGCACGCAAGCTGGCCGGGCAGCTGGCGCACTCGGAGTCGTTCACGGCAGCTGAGTTGCGCCGGTACGCGGTGCGTCGCATGCGCGACGACGGCGAGTTGCAGCAGGCCACGAGCAGCGTGAACGGGCTGTTCGACTGGCTCGTTGCGATCGTCGGATCGGCATCGGGGTATTAGCGTGAACGAAGATGCCCTGTTTCCCGGCTATATCCCCCGGGACGAAGAGCGGCTCATCCTGCAGGAGGCCGAGCAGGTCAACGCGGATGGCCGCAGCCGCGCGGTGCTGCTGTACGGCCCGGGCGGCAGCGGAAAGACCACTCTTGTGCGGGAACTCGCGCGCTCGCACACCCCGGCTGGGCAGACGGTCTGGCTGAATGCCGTCGACGTCGATAACCCCGAGTACTGGCTGCTGTCCAACCTGGAACAATACGTTGCGCTCCAGCTAGACCCGGCACAGCGATTCTTCGGCCCGTACTTCGGATATCTTTCCCGTCCTTCCGCCTATGCCCAGCCGCGGCCCGGCGCCGAAGTTATCAGCCGACTCGGCCGAGTCAAGCGAATATTCCAAGACTGCTATTCGGAATTCGTGAAATCGACCGGCAAGACGGTAGTCGTCACCCTGGACACGGTCGAGGCCATCCGCGGCATGTACCTGCTGCTCACGATGACCCAATGGATGAAAACCTTGCCTGCCACCCTTTTCATCCTGTCCGGACGTCCGCAGCCAGACGAGGATGGCGCGTCCGATCCTATTAGGAACGAGCTGGAAGACCCCCATCTGGGGATGCCGGTCACCTCGGTCCGGCTGGGTAGATTCTCCCAGGAGGCCTCGTTCGCGTACCTCAGCGGCAGCAGCGTGCACCGCGGCATCAGCGACGAGGAGCGAACAAAGCTCGCCCTACTTGCCCACGGGCAACCGCTGTGGCTGGCCTTTACGGTTTCCTATCTCAATGAGATCGGGATGCCGGAAGAGGCGAATGTTCCGCTGGCGGACGTCCAGGCGACGCTGCCCTTCGACGGCGAACCGCCGCCGCAGGGGCAGTTGCTCCACGAGGCGTTCAAGCGGCGGCTGGTCGCGCCGTACCGGGGAGTCGACTTCTGGCACGAGGCGATCAAGCGGCTTGCGGTAGCGCGGGAGAGCGCTAATCAGGAGATCTGGCAGGAGCTGATGGCGGACAAGCGGCTGCCCTCTGACGTGGACAGCTGGCAGGAGGCATGGCAGCGGTTGCTGCGCACGCCGTGGATCCGCCCGCGGGCCAACAGCCGGTACGTGACGCTGCACGATGCCGTCGCCGAAGAACTCGGCCGGCGCATCATCCCGGTTCATGACCAGGACCTCCGCTGGCGTCAGGAACTATGGGAGCGAGCGGCGGCCATCTACGCGCGCGCTACACGCGCCTCAGAACAGGAACTGGCGGCCGAACAGGCCGAGCTGGACCGGCAGCTGCGAGACCTTGACCAAGTCACAGGCCAGGACGACGAGGCGCGGCGTTCGGCGGCCGCCCTGGGCGATTTTGTCGCCCGGACGGCGGCGCTCGAAGTACGCAAGCGTGACCTGGACCAGCTCAAGGCGGCCGCCCTGATCTATCAGCTGCTGTGCAACTTTGAAGCAGGATGCGAGCAGTACCTCGACTGGCTGGAACAGGCGAAGCGGGACCGCGATGTTCAGTTCGCGGACCTGTTGACGTTGGAGATGCAGCGCCTGCTGCCCGGCAAGTTCCGCTATCCGCTCGGAGACGTCATCGGTGACGTAGTAGCGGACTTTCACCGGTGGCTTGCTGCCCGGCCTCAGCTGTACCGCGAGATCGGCCTGAGCACCGCCGATTACCTCATCAACCGCGAGCTGTCGGCCGCGGCTAAGGAACTGCTGGAGAGCCTGCCCGACACGGATATGGAGTTCGCCCATAGCCACCAGCTGTCTATCCTGCTGGGCAATGCCTGCATGCGTATCTCCGGCCAGGCGAGCGATGGCCTGACGCACTTTGAGCGGGCACTGGCGCAGGCAAGTGAACAGCGACCGCCGGAAGGCTACAAGTACGTCGCGGAGGCTCAGAACGAGCTCGGCTTCTTCTACCGGCACCAGGGAATGTGGGGCGACGCGGACAGCGCTTACCGGGAGGCGCTGAGCGCGGTTGCTGACTATCAGGCCGCGGGCGCTCCTGACGAGGTACTCGACGAGCTGGCGTCGATACAGACTAATTGGGCCTACGTGAAAGGGCTCCAGGGTTTCTACCGCGCTGGCGCGAGTCTCGTCCAGAGCGCGATCAGGGTGCGGCGCTGGCTGGGGAACCGGCAGGGCGAGGCCATATCGCAGAGCGTCCGCGGTGAGGTCTATCGGTACGAGCGGGAATTCAAGCTGGCCTGGCGCGCGTACGAGCGCGCCGAGGAGATCTTTCAGGAACAGCTAAACTGGCCCTGGCTGGGCATTATCTACCAAGAACAAGCCATCTGCCTGTTTCAGGCGACCCGGGCCGGCGTCGTCCTCACCGAGGAGCCTTATCAGCGAGCGCAGGCGCAACGGCTTATCACCCTGGCGCTGGATATCTGCCATGACTTCGACCGAGGCTACGCATCCGCTTTGAATCGGGCGGGCCGAATTTTTGCCGAGGAAGACCGCGATCGCGGGCTCGAGTATCTGCGACTGGGAATTGACGCGGCCAAGGAGATATCCGATGGCTGGTTCTGGTTCGCCAATCTGATCGAATACGCGGAATTGAGTTATTCGGCTTGGCAGGAAAGCGGCAATCCGGCCTATCGCGACGCAATCGCCGACCTCGCAAGTGAGGTCGGGCAAGCCGACGCCGAGTACCAGTACCCTGACCTGAGTGGCCGGTGGCTTGTCATCCAAGGCAACCTGCGGGTGCGTGCCTGGGAGGCTGATAACGACGTGCAGCACCTTGACGAGGCCCTCGATCTCTATACGCGCGGCTTCGCCCTCATCGCCAGGGGGCAAATGGGTTCTTCTGGTGCGGCGGCTATTACGCGGCAATTCGAGGCGTTCCGCGGGCTGCTCCAGGACCTGCCGCCCGATATTCGCCGTCAGTGGCTGCAGGAGCTCAGCCAAGAATGGAGCAAGCCGCTCGGTGGCTCTGATCTGCTGCTGGCCGGGATCGCGGGACTGCACTAGCTCGATTGTCAGCCGACAAGGCACGCTTGCTTATAAGGTGTTTGCCAAATTAAATCGTCTGTTCCGCTGTCCAGAGAGGCGTGGAAGATGTCATCAGATGGGTTGGCGGACCGTCCCCTAGTGCTGTCTGCGTTTGACTTGCCGGACGCTGCGGCCTTGATGGTGCACAGCTGCGAGGACTGTGCCTGCCCGGTCAGCGCAACGGGTGGCGGGCGGGCGCTGACTCCGGTGGCCGCGGGGGCGATGGCCGATGAGAGCACCTGGATGCGGGGCCAGGAGATCACCGAGATGCGCCTGGACCCGCGGCACTGGCTGCTGTTCAATCCGGTCGGGAATGGCGGAGTAGTTGTTCTCAACGAACCGGCCCTCAGTATCTTCGCTGGTTTCAGGCATCCGGTGACGATCGCGGCCGCGCGCACGGCCGCGGGACAGGACGCAGCGGCCTTTGCTGGTGTCTGTAACCGCCTGGCCGCTCTCGGCATGATCCATCCCGCTGGAGAGCCCCCGCGACCGCAGTTCGCGCCGAGCAAGGTGCTGACGGCCTGGCTGCACGTGACGAACGCGTGCAACTTGCGCTGCCCATACTGCTACATCAGTAAGTCGAATGACGGGATGACTGAGTCGGTGTGGCGTTCCTCCATAGCGGCCGTCATGCGATCGGCGCAATCGAACGGATTCGAGGCAGTCAAGCTCAAATATGCGGGCGGCGAGGCCAGCCTGCAATCCCGGCACCTGCTGACGATGCACCAATACGCCAAGGGCCTGGCCGCCGAGCACGGGCTGAACTTGCAGGCGACGCTGCTCAGCAACGGCGTGTCGCTGCCGCCCGCGCTCGTGCAGCTGCTCAAGGAAGAGCAGATCCGCGTGATGATCTCGCTGGACGGTGTTGGTGACCAGCACGACGTGCAGCGCCCTTTCGCCAGCGGCAGGCCATCGTTCCGGTTCGTCGATGTCACCATCGGCGAGCTGCTGGAGCGGGGGCACCCGCCGCACCTGTCCATCACTATTACCAGCCGCAACGCGCGGGGCGTTCCCGAGGTCGTGCGTTACGCGCTGGACAGGCAGCTGAGCTTCAGCTTGAATTTCTTCCGCGATAACGACTGCGCGGCCACCTTCGCCGACCTGCAATACGAAGAGCGCGACATGATCGCGGCGCTGCTGGAAACTTTCGAGGTTATCCGGCAGGACATGCCGAGTTGGAGCGTCCTCGGATCGATCGTGGACCGTGGGCAGCTGCTCGAGCCCCGGCAGCACTCGTGCGGGGTCGGCCACGACTATGTGGTCATCGACCAGAACGGGAAAGTGGCGAAATGCCACATGGAGATTGAGCGTACTCTCGGCGATGTTTTCCGCGACGACCCGCTTGATCTGGTCCGCCGGGACACGACGACGACCCTCAATCTACTTGTCGACGAGAAAGAGGGATGCCGGGATTGCCAGTGGCGCTACTGGTGTTCGGGAGGGTGCTCGGTCGCGACCTTCCGGGCGACCGGAAGGTATGACGTGAGGTCGCCGAATTGCAATATCTATAAGGCGATCTATCCTCAGGCGCTACGGTTGGAGGGCTTGCGGATACTGAAGTACGGCTGACGCCTGTGGGCTGAGGCAGGGGGCACGCGAGGGGGTGGCCATGGCCGCGACAGAGCAACCAGGGACGGGCAGCAGCATTTCCGGCCGGATCCTGCTGGACAGTCCGACCGCAAGCCCGGCGCTCGGTTACGTGCAGACTGGCCGGGCACTAGCAACGATCATCAAGCAGAGCGAGCCCCGCTTCGCTGTCGGGATCTTCGGCGGATGGGGCTCGGGCAAGACGACGCTGATGCAGGCGATCAGAGACGCCCTTGCCGCCGAGCAAGGCCTCGTCGTTGCCGACTTCAATGCCTGGCGGTTTGAGCGCGAGCCGCAATTGCTGATCCCGCTGCTTGATACCATCCGTGCGGCTCTGGTGCGCGGTGCCGATGCCGTCGGCGACAGCAAAGAGGGCAAGGAGAAGATCCGGTCTATCGCCGTCCGGGTTGGCTGGGTTGTCAGGGCCCTGACGACCGGACTGTCCGCCCGGGTTGGCCTGCCCGGAGCGGTGACCGTCAGCTACGACGTCGGAGCCGCCCTGGCGGCGCTGTCCTCACCTGCCGACCCGCAGAACTCGCAGTCGCTCTATGTCGCGGCCTTCGACGAGCTGGACCGCGCCTTCGGTGAACTGTACGCGGCTGGGATCAGCCGCCTCGTCGTATTCGTCGACGATCTGGACCGGTGCCTGCCGGTGAACGCGCTCCAGGTTCTCGAGTCCATGAAGCTCTTCTTCGACCTGCGCGGATTCATCTTCGTCGTGGGCCTGGACGAGGACATCGTGGACCGGGCGATTCGCGCCAAGTTCGCTTCCGAGAACGATCCGACGACGGCGCAGGCGACGGGGCCGAAACCGGCGGACGCACCGCAGCTTCCGGAGCGGATCGGCCGCGAGTACGTCAAGAAAATCTTCCAGATTCCCTACTCGATCCCGCCGATGCTGCCCCGGCAACTGGACGACCTGCTGGCTTCGATGTACCGGGAAGCCTCCCTCGAGCAGGCCCAGCTCGACGACCTGACGAAGCGAGTCCGTCCCTATCTGGACTACGTGGCGGTCGGCGGACGGGTGAACCCGCGGGAGGTCAAGCGGTTCATCAACGCCTACACGCTGCAGACGCTCATCCGGCCGGATCTCGATCGCGACACCGTGCTGGCCCTGCAGACACTCGCGTTCAGGCACGACTGGGCGGAATTCTACGAAGCGGTCCTGGCCGACTCGGCTCTGTTCGTCGACGCGCTCCGCCGCTATCGCCGGGGTCAGGGCAGCGATCATTTGTCCTTCGAGGACATGGCGCCCGGCCTGAGTGACCTGCCGCCAAGCCTGGCCAGCTACCTGAGGTCGGAGCGCGCCGAGGCGCTCACCCGGCATCCGGCGCTCGACATGTACCTGACCAGCTTGCAGTCATATCACAGCGTGAACCAATGGGAGCTGGACGCGTTCCGCCAGCTCGGTTCGCTGCGGCGGGAGATCAGGCTAGCGCTCGACGGTGGCGATGCGGTGCGTTCCGCTCGATCAGTGGCGGCGACGGCGACCACGGTGATGGATAGTCTTTCCGGCTCGCTCGTCGGTGGCTCCTCGGTGCAGCTTCACGGCCTCAAAAGCGCGATTGAGCAAGTCAGGTCGGCCGCCACGCGGGTGACCGATCGCGTTAAGAGCTCGCAAGAGAACAATCTGCACGAGACAGGGGTGCGCGCTGCGCTGGATGAGCTCAATGCCGCCGTCGAGAGGGCGCGCGAAGAGCTGCGGCTGGTCCGCGACTCCTCCATCCTGAGGCCCTGACCGCGCATGGGTGCGGCTCTTTCACAATGACAGGCTTGATCAATCGGTAAGACGGTAGTAGGCGTGTTCGTAGGATGCTACGGCGGCAACCATCGCCACACCAACCACAGCCCCCGCAGTTGAGCACCTGATGATCCGATCTGCCCGGTCATCGTGCACCGCCAGCAGTGATCGCGAACTCCATGGTCAAGGCGATGTCGATCATGTACGTAAGGCGCGAGTCGGACCTCGGACACAAGAATTCCCCATAACCGCCCGTTTCCGGGCATGCGGGATCGTCACCCGGGGCCGGCCTCTGGCCGCAGCGGGTGCTCTGCCTGCTGGCCCGCCCGCCTTTCTCCCTTCTCGTGACGCTGGGACGTAAGCCGACGCTGACGGCGATGGCGTCCTTACTGTCCGTCCGCAGAGCTCGCGCCGACCTGGGCCGCCAGCGCCGCGGTCGCACCGGCTGGGGTTGGCCACCGGAGGAAATGAGCATGCCTGGGATGACCAGGACGGCGGCGCTGAGGAGCGCGAGCCGCCGCTTGCCCGCGCCGGTGATCGCAGGTACAAACAGGGCGTGAGCAGGGACCCGCACGGTGGAGCTGGTGATACCTCGCGGCTGGAGTTCCATCTCGCGGGTGTATTCGGCGTGGTTCGCGGCGGGGTCCAGCTCACCGATGGTGATCTAGGAAGCCGCAAGGCCCGCACCCTGATGAAACTGCTCACGGTCGAACGGACTCAAGTGGTGTCCGTGGACCGGATCGCCAGCGTGCTGTGGCCCGGTGACCTGCCTGCGAAGCCGGCCCAGCATGTGGCGACACTGGTAAGCCGGCTGCGGCGCGCGCTAGGCCCGGATGTGATCTGCGGCGGCCGTCAGGGGTACCAGTTTGCTGCCCGCACAGGGATCGTTGTCGACCTGGACGAGGCGGCCCGGCTGACGGGGCATGCAGAGCGGGAGGTCGAGTTGGCCCCAGCGCTGGCGTGCACGGCGGCCGGGCGCGCGGTCAACCTGCTGTCGCCGGGAACCGCGCTGGCCGAGGAGCCGTACGCCGCGTGGGCGGAGCCAGCCAGGCAGGAGTTGCGCGGGTTGCTGCGCCGTGCCCGGCTTACCCTGGCCGGGGCGGCGCAGATGACCGGTGACGCGGACCTGGCGGCCCGTATGGCCGGAGAGGCTATGGCCGATGACCCATTCGACGAGGGCGCGCACCGCACTTTTATGTCCGCTTGCGCGGCGGCAGGCGAGCGGGCCAGGGCACTGGAGACGTACGCCCGCCTTAGCTCCCGGCTGGCTGAGGAACTGGGGACCGATCCTGCGCCGGACACCCACGAGCTGTACCTGGCCATCTTGCGTCAGCAGCACCCTGGTGATCCTGTCCGTCTCGATGGCGGCCGCGCCCAGCCCGGCACGCCCGTCACCGGCGTAAGGCAGCCGGCCCGAGTGGCTGGTTCCGCCGCGCCATCGCCGGGGCTGGTTGGCCGCGACCGGGAGTTTTCCGAGCTCACCGCGGCGTGGGTGAAGGCTGCTGGTGGTCAGCCGGGGGTAGTCCTGATCGTTGGCGAGGCCGGGATCGGCAAGACCAGTCTGGCGGAGGCGCTGGCGGCGGAGGCGGCCGCGGTGGGCGCGGTAGTCTTGCCGTCCCGTTGCTATGAGACAGAGCGGTCGCTATTTCTGCAGCCGGTCGTAGAGGCGCTTGTCCCGATCATCAACGAGTTGCCGGGGGCGAAGCTGCGGCAGCTTCTGAGGGACGACGCGCCGCCTTTCGCCGCGCTGGTGCCGGAGGCAGCGGCGGTTCTGGGATCAATGCCCTCCGAGCGGGCGGCCGTCGACGTGCAACGCCGGCAGACGTTTAACAGCGTGCTGCGATTCCTGCGTGAGCTGGCGGCATGCAACCCGGTGCTGCTGGTGCTGGACGACCTTCAGTATGCGGGCCAGTCGACCATCGAATTCGTGCACTATCTGGGCAGGAATGCCGGCGGTGCCCGGCTGCTGGTGGCGGCCACGGTCCGGGCCGAGCACGACGCGGAAATCGGTGCCGCGCTCGCCGCCGTGGCCAGCCGCGTTGAGGTGGAGCCGCTCGGGGCGGCCGCCGTCGGGCAACTCGCCAGCCGAGCCGGCCAGCATGTCCTGGCTGAGGACATCTTGCAGCGGACTCGCGGGCACACGTTGTTCGTGGTCGAGGTGCTCCGGGCCCTGACCGAGGGCGACAGCGGTCTCCCCGAGTCGCTGCGTATCGCCGTGCAGACCCGAGTCCACCGTTTGGGCTCAGAGGCCGAGCAACTGATGAGCGCCGCGGCTGTTCTCGGCGCGGCGGTCGACCCCGCAACGGTGGCGCGCATTGCCGGCCTGCCGCTGGCGGCTGCTCTCAAGGGCTGTGAACTGGCGCTGCAGGCACGGCTGCTGGTAGCCACCGGGCGCGACTTCGAGTTTGCCAACGACTTGATCCGCGAGGCCCTGTACGCCACCACCCCGGAGCCGGCCCGGCTGGCTTATCACCGGAGTGCCGCTGACCTGCTGACCAGCCAGCCGGAGGCGCTGGCCCGGCATGCGGCGGCCTGCGGCGACTGGCTGCGGGCGGCGCGGGCGCTGCTGTCTGCCGCCGATGGAGCCTTCCGCCGGTTCGCCGTGACCGATTCGGCCGCCTTGGCGACGCAGGCCCTGGAGGCCGCAGAACGGGCCGGAGATACCGAGGTCCGGGCCCGCGCCCTTGTCATACGCGGCCGGGCGCACGAGGCGGCCGCCGCGATCCCTGCCGCGCTCAGCGACTTTTCGGAAGGAGCAAGCGCGGCACACGCGGCAGGTGACCAGCGCCTGGAGATGCTCGCCCTGCGGCAGCTCGGCGGGGACGTGCCGGTGGCCCAAGGCATGCCGATCGGCTACTGCGAGTCCCATCTCGCCAAGGCCCTGCGGCTGGCAGAGCTGCTCGGCGACCAAGCGGCGGCGGCAGACGTGCTCGCGCGACTGGCTATAGTCGCGACCAATACGCTGCAATTCGATCGTGCGCTCGATTACGGCCAGCGCGCCGTGGCCGCCGGCCGGGTGGCCCGCGACGATCGCGCGGTGGCCGCGGGCCTTGACGGGCTCAAGACCGCTCATGCTTACCTCGGTCACGTCGGCGCGCTGGTGGCTGTGCTCGATGAGCTTGAGCCACTACTCCGTCGCCAGGGTGACCTGTTCCGGCTCCAGCATGCCGTCTTCGAGTCGGCGTTCGTGCCGATAGCGGCGGGTGACTGGGATCAGGCCATCGCGGCCATGGAGTCGGCCATCGAGATCAACCGGCGCAGCGGCTACCCGCATTGGGCCTCGGCCTACTTCTCCCATCTGGGCTGGCTGGCCCGGCTGCGCGGCCGTGACGGCGAGGCAGTCTCGCTCGGGCGCCGCGCGCTGCGCCTGGCCGAGGCGAACGACCATCCCTGGGGCGGCGCCCTGGCCTGCGCCATGCTCGGCGCCACCCTGCTGATGGGCGGAAACCGGACCGACGCGATCGAGCTGTTCGAACGCGGCCACGCGGCCGCCGGCCAGGACGGCGCGGCGGCTTACCGGCTGCACTGCCTGGCCCCGCTCGCCGAGACCACGCGGTCACCCGGGCTCCTCGCCGAGGCCGACCGGCTGCTGGCGGGCGCCGGCCTGGCGGCCGGAGACGCGTGGGTCCTGGGATACGAGGCATACCTGTCGGTCGCACGATCCTGGCTGACGGCGGCCCAGCCGGAACGGGCCCGCGCGGTGCTGGCCCCGTTGCTGACAGCGGTGGAGCGGGGGCCCTGGGTGGCTGGGCTGGCGGCGGCCCTGGTGGTCGACGCCCGCGCGCTGGGCTGCCTCGGCGAGCTGGCGCACGCGCGGCTGGCGCTGAACCGGGGCACTGCTCTGGCCAGGGATCATGGCCTGGTGCACGTCCTGCGCGACGCGCTCACCGCGGCAAGTCTGCTCAGATGAGCCCGGCCAGGTAGGCGGCGGCTCGCGCGGCCCCGTCCGTTTCCACCGGCCGGTACCTAACGGGACGGCCCATTTCCTCGGCTATGGCCTGGGCCAGCGATTCCGGTCCGGTGTCCCGGTAATCCAGGCAGCGGCCCGCGCGGTACCTGTCGAGCCGGTGCCGGACGTGAAAGTTCTGCTCGAAGTGGTGCCGGAGCGGCACATAGATGAAGGGCCGCTGGGCCGCGGTGAGCTCCATCGTCGTCGTAAGGCCACCCTGCACCACAGCCAGGTCACATGCCGCCAGCCGCCGGTACAGGTCATGAACGTAGCCGTGCGGCTCGAGGCCATCATGCGAGGGCAGCGTGGCCGGGTCGATCCGCGGCCCGGCCACCACGACCATCCTCAGCTCGGGCACCAGGCGCTTGGCGGCCGGATAGGCGGCAACGGCGCGGCGCAGCAGACCGGCACCGACACCAGAGCCGCCGACGGTGACGAGGCAGACCTTCTCGCCGGAACGGTAGCCGAGCTCGGCGCGGATCGCGGCCCGGTCGGCGACAGCGGCGGGATCGTAGCCGGAGATGTAGCCGGTGAACTGGTAGTGCTGCCCGACCCAGTCCCGGATCGGCGGCAGGCCCGCGCCGAAGCTGGCCGGGACCACGTCACCGGGATTGCCGACGAACATCGCCTGGTCCCGCAGCCTGGGGAACCGCCCGATCTGCTCGATCATCTCCGCGTTGTAATCAGCGGTCAGCGCCGCTTCCTGGTTACCCCCGTCGGGCATCGGCAGCCAGCCCACGAAGTCGGTGAGCCAGGCGTAGGGCGCCCGTTTCAGCTCGGGGTTCTCGTGCAGGAAATAGTCCACATCCCACGCCTCGTCGCCCACCCAGAGGTCGTAATGCTCGTCGGCCACCAGGTCGGAGAAGACCATGAAGTTGCTGAGAAGGATCTCGTCCATGCGCCGGGCCGCGACGAACATGTGCAGATCATGTTCAGCGCATTCGCCCTCAAGGTGCCCTGATTCGCTGGCCAGGACCGCCGACGCCGGGTGAATGCGTTCGCCCCGCCTGGCCAGCAGTTCGGTCACCGGATGCTGGGTCAGCCAGTCCACCTGCAGATCGGGGTGCAGCGTGCGCAGCTCGTCCGCGATGGCCAGATCCCGCCGCGCATGCCCGAGCCCGATGGGAGACGACAGGAAAAGTACGCGGCGACGGCGGTCCAGCGGCCGGGCCCACCGCCGAGGGGAAGCTGGCCCCGGCCGGAACCGGTCCGCGAAGTCGCGGATCGCGTGATTGACGACGACCGGCTCGCGGGCCTGCGGGCAGTGGCCGGCCCCCTCCAGAACCAGCAGGCCGGCGCCGGTCAGGCCGGCGATTCGCTCGCTCCAGGACAGCGGCACGCAGCGATCCTGGTCCCCGTGGATCGCGAGCACCGGGCAGCGAACATCACGCAGCAGCCGTTCGGTGTCCTCCCGGCCCGACACCACCGGCGGCCTGTCTTCATGGGCGAGAATCGTCTCCGGGGTCGTCTGCGTCGCCCATCCGACGGCGTCCTCACGCTGCTTGCTCGAATGCGGCTCGCAGAACAGCTCACCGAAGAAGAACTCGTTGAAGCCCGCCCAGTCCCGGAGCCAGTAGTGCCGGTTCTCCTTCGCCCACCCTTCCTCGGTGCCGAGCGAATCGTCGAAGTTGTACTCGGTCCGGCCGGCCGGCCACGGCCCGATCTCGGGCGCCGCCGCGGCGATGGCCACCACGCCGAGTACCCGGTCAGGGTGCCAAGCGGCTGTCAGCAGCGAAATCCAGCCGCTGAAGGAAATTCCGACAATCACTGCACGGTCAACGCCGCACGCATCCATCACCGCCACGGTGTCGGCCACGAACTCGGTATCGGTGTACGACGCAGGAGACTGCGGCCGGCCAGAACGCCCGTTGCCACGCGGATCGATGGTGATGACCCGGAACTCGCGGGCCAGGTAGGGCACCTGCGCCTTCCATGCTCCGGAATGGACGATCGGATCGACGGGTGCGAAGACCACTGTGGGCGCACCGTTGCCGAACACCTCATAACCGATCTTCACGCCGTCGCGTTCGACGAATCCCTCGGCATCCGGATACCTGGCCCGCATAGTCCCTCCCTGGTCCTGGCTGCTGCACCAGTCCTAGCGGCCTTCATTGCAACGCCGTTGCCATGCCGTTGCAACACCGACGCCGGCTTCACCCGCTTCCGCCGGGCAGCCGAAACACCCTTCAACCTCATCTACGAGGCCCGCCCATAGCGATGCTGTGCGACCTGGCCGGCCAGGTCGCCAACAGCCGGGCGGCCGAATGTGGCTGGCGGCCGCGTGGCTGCTGCTGTTCGTTGCGGGCGGGTGCTGCGTCCGGGCGGCACCCTGAACTTCGCAGGGCGGGTTCCTGGCCGTGTAATGGGGGTGCATCTCGAGCCCACCGAGGACGAACTGGAGCCCTGCACCTGGGCGATGTAGGCAGCGGGGCCGGACGATTACCGCTGATGCGTACCTGATGGCGGGCATGGACCTGCAGCAGCCGCCGACCTGGGCGGTTCGGGCGGGGCAGGCCTGCGCCTCACCTGCCCACCGTCGAAATGGGTAGATCTGCCGATGCTGCGGCCAGGGTGTCCCGCGGAGAGTGGCCATACGCCGGCTGACCGGACGGCGATCACCGAGATCCGCAGCGATCCGAATGAAGGAGATCATCATGATCCTGGCCACCACGACTGTCGAGGACGTCGAGCGATAGGCCTCAGCGCTTCTGTGTCAAGAGCCTCATGTGTCCCGGGGGCAGCATCTGAAACACGGCGCGCACCAGATCGGCGTTCGGCACCCAGCCGACGGCCGCGAACCCGACGATCGGCACCCGGGCAGTCCGGAAGTGTCCCGTTGTCGTGACAGGCGTCCCGCAATGACGAGCCGAACGGCCCTGACCAGCGTGCGGGTCAGGAGATGATCATTGCCCTGTGTCTGGATGGGTGTGGTTCGGGTCAACCGTGGGCTTGATCCTGGTTGTGGTTGCCGCCTACGACTTGACCCAGCGCCGGCACGCCATCCTGCGTAACTTCCCGGTAATCGGTCATCTGCGCTACCTCCTCGAATCGGTCGGGCCCGAGTTGCGGCAGTACATAGTCACTGACAACCGCCGGGAACGGCCCTTCGACCGGGACCAGCGCCGGTGGATCTACACCTCGGCCAAAGGCATCAACAATAACTTCGGGTTCGGCTCGGACGAGGATCTCGACGCCGCACCGGGCCACATAATCATCGACCAGAGCATGTTCCCCCTGCCGCGCCCGGACCCGGATGAGGATACGGTCCCCTGCACAAAGGTGCTCGGCTCGGCCAGGCAGCGACCCGGCATGTTCCGCCCGGCGTCGGTCGTCAACGTGTCCGCCATGAGCTTTGGAGCTCTGAGCGGGGTAGCCGTTGAGGCCATCAACCGGGGCTGCGCTCTGGCCGGTTGCCTGCACAACACCGGGGAGGGCGGCCTGACGCCCCACCACCTGCACGGAGGCGAGCTGGTATTCCAGATCGGCACCGGCTACTTCGGATGCCGCGACCGTAATGGGCGCTTCGACCTCCACCGGCTGGCCGACCTGTGCGCTGAACATCCAGTACGGGCGATCGAGATCAAGCTCAGCCAGGGTGCCAAGCCGGGTCTGGGCGGGATGCTCCCAGCCGCGAAAGTCACGCCAGAGATCGCC
>Ga0187859_10000761_pt1 | contig 21117 bp, 19 predicted proteins | sample June2016WEW_10_1_2_FD_133019 | JGI IMG/M metagenome (GOLD analysis project Ga0187859, IMG submission 133019) | Peatland microbial communities from SPRUCE experiment site at the Marcell Experimental Forest, Minnesota, USA - June2016WEW_10_10 | ecosystem: Environmental > Terrestrial > Soil >...
AGTAGGAAAACTAAAATAACGAGACCAGAAAGAATCAGTACCGGGTTAGCGAAATTGAAACGTTCGATGATGTCTTTTGCGATATCTTTTGCAATGATCGGTTTGGCAATCGGCCTATTGTTAGTAGGCACGCTATTTCTCCCTTCCTCGACCTCTTACTTCATTCCTAGATCGGCAAGCACTTTCGGGTTCGTCTCCCCAACCGCTAGCAGGTTATGGCAGGCGCTGCAATCATTCGTAATGGTCTGACCATCGGCGCTGGCGTGGCTGCCGTCGTGGCAACGGAAGCAGCCCGGCGAATCATTGTGCCCGAGGTTGTTCGGGTGCGCGCCCCAGGTCAACCGCATGTCCGGAAAAACATTGCGAAGATAAATGTTCGCCACTTCCTGGCCCGCCTGCTCAACCAGCGTGCGCCGCGTTTGATAGATCTGGGGATAATTCGTCCGATAGAATTTGTTGAGTTCTTCCTTGATGCTCTGCTGCGCAACATCGCGCGCCGAGTAATTCACCTTAAGAACTTCGACTGCTTTTTTGCGGATGTAAGGCAGTTCGGGACTGATGCGCCCGTTCGACATCTGCTTGTCGACTGCGTTCTCGGGCAAATCGAAGGCGTGCGTCGGCCGGTTATGGCAATCAACGCAATCCATCACGCGGTGCTCGCCTTTGTCCAACTGCTCTTTGGTCGGCTTAGTATCCGTCGAAATAAATTCGGTGGTCTTGCCGTTTTCGTCGGTGTAGTAGACGGCGGGAATCGTCTGCCGCTCGGCATCGGTCGAAATGTAGCGGATGCGCGCATTGTTTGCCAGGTGATGGCCGTGGATACCGACCGAGCCGTTCCAATCCTGTCCGCCAACCTTCAGCAGTAACACGTCGGTCTGTGGAGTATTTTTCTCGTCCTCTTTGTAGCTTGTATTGACCAGGAACTTATCGCCGGTGAAACGCTGCGGCCAGTGGCATTGCTCGCAAGTCTCGCGCGCCGGCCGCAGATATTTGACCGGCGAAGGGATGGGACGCGAATAAGTATGAAAGGTGACCGCGACCACCTGTCGCAATCCGGAGAGTTTGGAGCGCACGAACCATCCTGCTCCGGGGCCGATGTGGCACTCGACGCAGGCGACACGCGAGTGCGGCGAATTCTGATAAGCCGTATATTCCGGATCCATCACGGTGTGGCAGGTCTTGCCGCAAAAGTTCGTGGAATCCATATATTCGACGCCGCGGTAGGACGCGGTGCCTATGATGAGCAGGTTGAGGATGGTCGCGACGGCAACGTATTCCAGAGTGCGCCGCACCACGGGGAGACGCAGGTCAATGGCGGGGAAAGTCGCCGGCAGTGTGCCGCTTCCACGCAAAGCTCGGCGACGAAACCATATGCCGAGGGGGATCATCAACAGGCCAAGCACAAAAATGCCTGGGAGGATTAGATAGATGAGGAGGCCAATGTAAGGATGGGGAGGTCCCGGCAGGAAAAAGTCATAAAACCAGAAGGCGATTACGGTGAGCGCCGTGCTCGTGGTGATCACGGCCCCCGTAAGGGTGATAGGATTCTGCCCCAGGAAATAGATCGGTTCCAACCACTCTCGGATACGTTCTCGCCGATTCATTGGTAGCTTCTACTCTCCTGTTCCGTTTGAGACCGAATAGACACACTTCAAACATGGTCGCGGATTATCCGCGACCATGACCGAATTCCTAAATCTGTTAAGAGCCCGCCGAACTACTTTTTCAGCGTGCGAATGTAAGCCACCAGGCCCTTGATTTCTTCTGGCTTCAATTTGTCGCCGTATTTGGGCATCTTGGGAGGCTTGCCATCGGTGATCACTGCCGCGAGATCGGCGTCTGACTTGCTCTGCACTGCCGCCGACGAGAAGTCGTGGCCCGCCGCCTTCGCTCCATCCGCACCATGGCACATGGCACATTTTGATTTGTAAAGTGCGGCCGCATCCTGGGCATGCGCCGAAACGGGAATGCTGAGAACAACAGCCAAAGCTATTGCGAAAGTAAACACGGGAAGGCCCATTCTCTTCATTTTTACGCTCCGTTCAGAGTTGATTGTTGAATATCGCAACAACAATATATCAACTTGCAATATTGAGCTTTGCGGGGAGGAGGTTCTGTGACCGCCATCACACATCGATGTAATCTTGTTTCAGCTTTTGATTGGAAAAAGTGACGCGCAACCCCTGTGGATTGTCCGGCATAGCCTGAAACTGTCAGGTTTTTGCTCCTTCGAAATGGGCCTCGATCTCCTCCAGAGTTTTCCCCTTAGTTTCGGGCAGGAAGACGGTCGCGGTGATGAAGTAGATCACGGTGCAGGCGGCAAAACCGAAGAACATGGCGGAGTAGCCATACCGGCCGACGGTCGGCAGGAACATTGCCGCAATGCCAGTTGAAACTGCCTGGTTGATTAAGAGGGCGATGCTCATGCCGTTGGAGCGAATGCGAGTCGGCATCAACTCGGAGAGGGCTAGCCAGACGCAGACTCCTGGCCCGATCGCGAAGAATGCCATGAACACAAAGAGGCTGACGGCCACCAGCCAACCATTGCGCGCGCTCGGCACAGGAGTAATCAGGGCATCGTCAATTTTCAGCGGAGCATGGCGTGCGGCGTCGAGATCGGCAAACGGGTTGGAAAAAAACGCCACGACTTTGTTCGCAGGCACGCAGCCTTCTCGAGTGATCTCGAGCGGCGCGGCAGCGCTGTCGTCGGAACGCGCAACCTTGGTGGCGGCACGGAAATCTCCATAGGAATAAATGACAACCAGCGAGGTAGGCCGGTTGCTAAGAGCTGGACCGGGGTCGCCACTCGCATCGAGTAGCGCATGCGCAGTTTTCGCGCTGTACAGCAAGGTGACCTTCTGCTCAGCGTCAACCAGCGACTGCACTGCCTTTCGCGCATCGACCCGCAGCTTTTCGGTTCGGCGAAAAAGCAGGCCTGTACAAACCAGCGCGACAATGATTCCCGCGCTGCCGACGGAAAGCAGGAACTTGCGCCCTTTGCGGTCAACCAGCACGACGCTGCCAATCGTCGTCAGAAAATTGACGATGGTGAAGAGGACGTAGCCCCAATGCGCCTGCACATCCGAAAGACCGCTCTGCAAGAGGATGTTGGTGTTATAGCCGATGATCGAGTTGACGCCTGTAGCCTGATTGCAGGCGAGGATGACGCAGGCCAGGATAAACGGAATCACGTATTTGCGGCGCAGAAGCGATTCGCGGATTTGGGTGCCCGTAGCCGTCTTCGCCTTCTCGGCAGAGGCCGCCCGATCCATTTCGACAAGCTCGAGCTTTGCCTGTTCGTCGGTGCGTGAACGGAGGAGCGCGGTGAAGGCGACATCCCTCTCGTTGCGGCGAAAAAGCCACCGCGGAGACTCCGACACCATGAAGCTGCCGATTACAAATAAGATTCCCGGCGGCAGCGACACCCAGAAGATGCTGCGCCAAGCCGAGTCTTTGAAAGCAAAGAGACGCGCTGGGTCGCCTAGCCTGGCTACTTCTTCGACCCGAAAACTAAAATACATTCCAACGACGGCCGCGGTCACGATGCCAAGCGTCAACAACCATTGAAAGATGGCCGTCCCTCTGCCGCGGTTGGTCGCGGCGAGACACTCTGCCAGATAGAGCGGAACCACCACGCCGATCAGGCCAGCGCTGATACCTTGCAAGAGCCGCCCCACAACGAGCGATTCATAACCACGCGAAAGCGCGATCATGGGAATGCTGCAAACAAAAAGGAGGCCGCTGACAATCATCAGAGGTTTGCGGCCGATCCAATCGGCAAGCGCGCCAGCAAACAAAGTTGAGATGACGCTGCCAAGGAGAACGGCCGCGACGACAATTGAAAGCTGGCCAGCGTTCAATCCGGAGGTCGCCTCAAGATAAGGCAGCGCGCCCGCGATGATGCCGACATCGACGCCATAAAGCAACCCGCCGAGTCCCGCGACTAACAGGAGAAAGCGGTTATAAACGGCTTTATCGTTGCTCATCAGTGGCAGGGTGCTCCCTTCACCAGTAGAGGCCAGGCTGCGGTGAATCCTATCAGAGACGAGCGACGATCATGTCGCCAACTGCCCAAGTGTCGCGAACATTATTGGTCCACGAGCGGGAATGTAAAGACAGCGTGGCAGTGCGGAGAGGAATCAGGGTAGAGGATAAAACTCCGGTTGTTCGACGCCGAGCAGCAGGTACGCTTCTTCCATGGTACGAACCACCTGCAACTCTGGACGATGTTTTTCGCCGAGTATCTGAAACATGCGAGCCAACCCGAAAATGAAAACTTGGGGAATCACCAGTACACGCATGTATCCCGCGGGAACTGCGGGGGGTGCAGCCGCGACCCGCCTTATGGCCTCGCTGGAGACTTCGAATTCGGTGACCCGCGAGAAGTCAAGAATGCCGCGACAGGGTGGATGGGACGCCATAAACTCCGTCGCTTGATGGTACAAATCCAGCAGAATCGCGCCGGTCATGGGCCCCTCCAGGGTCCCACGCAGAATGTTATGCTTGGCGTCGAAATCGACCACAATGTTCAACGGAGGCCTCGCCGTCACATTTTACCAGCCCGATAAAATCCGCCTAGACACTGGTCGACGATGCGGCGGCGGCAATGACGTGCAGGCCGCACTCCGTTTTCGCCGTTCCCGGCCATCGACCCGCTCTCGGATCTTCGCCGGGGCGAACGGCTCGCGTGCAATGCGTGCAGCCAATGCTTGGATAATTCTGATCGTGGAGTGAGTTGTAAGGTGCGCCGTGTTCGACGAGATAGCGCCAGACTTGCTTCGAATTCCAGTCGGCGATCGGGTTCACTTTTACCAAGCCGAATTTTTCGTCCCATTCGATTTTGCGAGCGCTCTTGCGGAATGACGTCTGGTCGCGGCGAATGCTGGTGATCCACGCTCGCAGCGTGCTCAGCTTGCGTCGAAGCGGCTCGACCTTTCGAAGGTTGCAGCATTGGTCGGGATCGCGCCCCCAGAGCGCCGCACCGTGAATGCGCTCCTGCTCTTCGGGCGAATGCAACGAAAATACTCGCTCGATTTTGATTTCATATTTTTGTTCGATTCGGTCCATCAAGCTGTAGGTCTCGGGAAAGAGAAATTCGGTATCGACGGTGAATAACCTGAAGTCCTTGCGCACCCGCGAAGCCATATCGATGAGCACCATGCCTTCGGCTCCAAAGGCAGAGGAGATGGCGACTTCGTTGCCAAAGGTGGCAAACGCCCAGGACAGCACGCGCTGTGGATTCCAACTCTCGGCGTTCGATTGCGCTTCTGTGATCTTGTCGATCTGCTGGTCGTGGTCTGGCACGGTTGAGTCTCCTTATCGACTTCCGGTGTCGGCGTTGGTGAACGCAACGTCTTGAAAGAGCGCTGACGGAAGCAAGCTTCCATCGCGCAGTGAAAGCTGCGGCAACAAGTGCTCGGCCACCTGCGTTGCCGGGTCGCCGAGAGCAACAACCTCGCCGACAACCAGCAATGTTGGCGCCGCGAGTTGCGGCGTGCTGACGAGGCTGCGCACCGTCGTGCGATGGGTTTGCTGAGATTTTGCAGAGGCGCGGGAAATAACGGCGCAAGGTGTGTCACCCGGCAACCCAGCTGCGGTCAATCGCCTCGCGATTTCGGCATAATCTTGTCCGGGCATATAAATGACCAGGGTGGCGCCGCTCAAGACCAGATTGCTCCAATCGGAGCCGTCTTTTTCGGAACCACGCTTCCCAGAAGCCTTGTGCGCAGTAACGAATACGAGCGCCGAAGAAGCCCGCCGGTGCGTCAGTGGAATCTCGGCCGCGGCAGCCGCGCCCAGAGCGGAAGTTACTCCGGGAACAATTTCGAAGGGGATGGCGTTCGCGCGCAGGGCCTCGATCTCTTCGCCGGCGCGCCCGAAGATCAGCGGGTCGCCCCCCTTCAGGCGAATCACGCGCAATCCAAATCCAGCGAGCGCTACCATCAGGCTGTTGATCTCGGCTTGGCTGATTTTCTTTTTTCCGCAGCGCTTGCCTACGTTGTAGATTTGCGCGGACGGCGGAATAAGAGCAAGAATTTCCCGCGCGACCAGGTCATCGTGCAGAACCGCCTCGGCCGTCCGTAGCAGTCGCAACGCCTTGAGCGTCAGCAACTCGGGATCGCCCGGGCCCGCGCCAACCAGATAAACTTTTCCCTTCATGCTCCCTTTCCTTCCGTAGTCAGCTGGGGAATCTTGGCGAGCGCGGCCTCGAATGCTTCCCTGCTGGCTAGTGAATGCAGCAATTCCAGCTTCGTCTCTTTATCCAGTTCGCTTGCCAAAATGAGGCGGCGTGTTTCGCCGAGCTGTTTGACCCACGCCGCGTAACCTTGTCCAAATTGCCGTTCAAGTTGTTGCCGGATTTTCTGCGCCAGGGACGGACTCTGCCCCGCCGTCGAGACCGCAATCTGCAGATCGCCGCGCCGCACCACGGCGGGGTAATAAAAATCGCAGAACTCGGGAACATCCACCACGTTGCAAAGCACGTTGCGCCGTTGCGCCTCGTGATAGATGAGCTGGTTCAAATTTTGCGAAGCGGTCGCCGCCACCGCTAGAAATTTGCCGTCGAGGTCGTTTTTGGAAAACGCGCGCAGATCGAGTTCGATCTTCCCCGCACGCGCCCATTCGCGGACCTGCTCGCTCGCCGCTATTGCGACCACATGGATGCTTGCGCCGGTGTCAATGAGGCCGGCAATTTTGGGTTCTCCAACCTTGCCCGCGCCAACGACCAGGCACGGTTTGCCGGTGAGCTTCATGAACATGGGAAAGAGGTCAGTCACCCTCGCCTCCTGCGGCATGCGCCAAGCCAACACTCACGGGCGGCAAATCGCGGCTAACCGGGCTAACCAGTGAGCCGGCCAGAAACTCTCGCAGCTCGGTGTCGCTATGCCGCGCAAAGAAATGACGTAGATTCTCATTGGACTCGCGAGCGGCCAGGTAATGCCTAAGCAATCGCTCGATGGCATCGGGAACTTCGGTCGCGGGGCAGCGATATCCCGTGAGCCGTGCGGTCGATTGATGGAGACCAAGCGCTCCGCCGAGGCAGAAGTAATAGGCGTCGACGAACTGACCGTCGACTTTTATTTTCTTGCCATCGATGCCAATGTCGGCAATCCAGTGCTGTCCGCAACTGTTGGGGCATCCGGTAACGTGCAGCTTCAGCTGCTGATCGAAGCCCGGCAGGCGCTCTTCGAGTTCTTCGACGAGCCAGCGCGAAAAACTCTTCGTCTCGGTGATTGCGAGCTTGCAAAATTCCGTGCCGCTGCAGGCGATGGTGCCGCGATAGAAAGGCGATCCGCCGACGCGCAATCCGATCGCATCGAGCTCTTTGGCCAGGCTATCAGCATTCACTTGGGGAACATTGACGATGAGCAGATTCTGCATGTTGGTGGTGCGCAGTTCGCCGGCGGCGAAACGATCGGCGAGATCGGCAGCGGATTCCATTTGCTCGGCGGTAATTCGTCCGCGGAGGACGGCCGCTCCTACGTAGCAAAAGCCAGGTTGTTTTTGTGGATGAATTCCCACGTGGTCGCGATAGACATCGTTGGGCGGCGAGTCGTCGACCGCGGGATCGAATTTGAATCCAATGCGCCGCTGAAGTTCATCGAGAAAGCTTTCCGCGGTCCAGCCGTGGCGGAGGAAGAGAAATTTCAGTCGCGCGCGTTCGCGATGTTCGCGCAAGACTTCCGAGTCGCGAAACAGCTCAGCGATTCCCTTGATCGTGGGGAGCACCTGATCCCAGCGAACGAATGCATTGAGGCGAGCCGCAAGATAAGGTTCAGTGGAAAGCCCTCCCGCGACTCGCAGAGAGAAACCGACTTCGGATCTCCCGCGCAGCTGGCGAGTAGTCGCGGTCAAGCCGACATCGTTGATCTCGGGATACGGGCACCAGACGCGGCATCCCGCAATCGAGATTTTGAATTTGCGGGGAAGATTGTAGAAATCGCTATTTCCCGACAACATGTTTGCCGCTTCGAGCGCGAGCGGCGAAGCATCGCAGATTTCATCCGCGTCGACGCCGGCGACCGGGCAGCCGGTAACGTTGCGGGTGACATCGCCGCAGGCACTCATCGTGTTTAATCCCACGCGCGCCAGCGCTTCGAGCACATCGGGAAGCTGCTCGATGGTGACCCAGTGCAACTGAATATTCTGGCGAACTGTGATGTCGGCAATTCCGTGGGCGTAGCGGCGGGTAAGGTCGGCAATGGTGCGCAGTTGGTCTGAGCGAAGCAGCCCGTTGGGGATTCGGATTCTCACCATGAAGCATTGCAGCGCCCGGCCTTCGCCGCCCTGGCCGCCGGTGACGCCCGCTCCGTCACCCTGGGTGTAGACACCCCACCAGCGAAAGTAAGTGCCCAGCCACTCGGGAGGAATGGAGCCAAAGCCTTCGCGGGAAAAACGCCGGATTTCGTCCAGGCCTTCCCACGGATTCTTGGAGCGCTTCAGGCGCTCGACCCTCTGCGCCTTGGTTTCTTTCGCGGCGATTGTCATTGTCTACCCCACATTTCGACCGACTTTGTCCCAAAAAATAAAAACCCCACCGCCAGAATGATCTGGCGATAGGGTTATGAGTGCCGTTTTTAAGAAATGATCTTTAGGTCGGCAGCCTCCCCGCGCCAGAGCACACGCACGCACAACAACAACAAGCGCACACGCACAACGCGGAAAGGTTCTGACTTACCATGTTTGCGATTTTAGGCTCGGCGGCTCCCGACGGTCAACTGACTTCAGTACTTAGAGCAATTGATATTTTCGATAGTGACAATCGAAATTGCCAATCCAAATGGTTACCAATCGATCAATACCCAACTCTTAAGACGAACGCCTTTCGGAATCTTTCGGGGCCACGTCCCTTGGCGTAGAAGGGAAGGTGGAGGGCACCATGAAAAGCGCCGCTTTGATAGTTGCCATTTTATGGTCGTCTCTAGCAGTTGCCAAAGATTATCAGTGGAAAGACGCTAAGGTCATCGACATCACCTCTGAAACGCGCGGGGCGATGGTTGTTCCCATCGCATCGCTGGTGGGAGGGCCCCCCACAAAGACCTTCTATTGGATACAAACCGCCGACACGATCTACGTACTTGGCCCGGTTATCAGCAAGCGCCAGCTGCTAAACGTGACGCTGCACGAGCCGACGAAAATTGCCATTGACGGCAAGTCCGCCCATGTTTTGGACGATTACGGACAAGACAGGAAGATGCCGATCGCAGAGAAGGTCCCACGCCCGAAATCCGAAGACACGCAGTAGCGAGACTGGGTCACCATTCAACGCCGACCGACTCCATGGCTCAATGATTTCCGTACCCCTCAGGATGCTTGCGATGCCACTCCCAGGCGCTTTCCACGATGGTTTTCAAATCCGGGAATTTTGGCTGCCAACCGAGTTCACGGCGAATTTTTTCTGAGCTGGCGATTAAGACAGCCGGATCGCCTGCGCGCCGGGGCGACTCGATCACCGGAATTGTATGTCCAGTGACCTGTCGCGCCACGTCGACCACTTCGCGCACGCTGAAGCCGTGTCCATTGCCGAGGTTATAGATGAGGGGCTGGAAATTGGCGGATGCGGTGTTTGCGGCGTCCGGCACAAGGCTTAAGGCGTTGAGCGCCAGCAGGTGCGCGTGCGACAGATCGCTGACGTGAATGTAATCGCGAACACAGGTGCCATCGGATGTGGGATAGTCTGTGCCGAAGATATTAACGTGGTCAGCGCGGCCGAGAGCAACGTTGAGAATACGCGGGAGCAGATGCGTCTCCGGTTGGTGGGCTTCGCCCTGATCCGGGCGCGACGCACCCGCGGCGTTGAAATAGCGCAGGCTGGCATAGCGCAAGCCGTGAATACGTTGCAACCAGGCGAGCATGCGCTCGACCAGCAACTTCGATTCACCGTAAGCATTGGTCGGACTGAGAAGATCATCCTCTTCAATCGGAGTGCGCTCGGGATTGCCGTAAAGCGCAGCCGTCGACGAAAAAACGAGGCGGTTGACTTTGGCGGCGAGCATCGCTTCGAGAAGAGTTAGGGCATTGGCGGTATTATTGCGGAAAAAAGTCGCTGGAGCCTTCATTGACTCGCCCGCTTCGATCAGCGCCGCAAAGTGCATTACGGCGTCAATCGTGTGCGACTTGAACAGGTTGTCTAGGGCGGCGCGATCGGCGAGATCGCCGACGACGAGTTCTGCTTTCTGAGGCACAGCTTGGCGATGGCCACGGCTGAGGTTGTCGAAAACCACCACCTGATGCCCCGCCCGCAATAATTCGCCTGCGACTACGCTGCCGATGTAACCCGCTCCGCCGGTAACCAGAATCTTCATAGATTGTCTGCCGTAGTGCAGGTGACAGAATAGACTACGTGGCGCGTCACGGGATAGGTGACGTCACAGGTCAGAGGAGAACCCGGGCCGTTCACCTGTTGCGCTGCTCTTCCTTGCCTCGCGACATTATTTGTATTGACAACGAAAAAACGTCCCGGGAATTCTTCCGGGACGTTTCTTTTGCTCTAGTCAACAATCTGATCCGACGGACTTTTTAAGCCAATCAGTGCGACACGGCGACAAAGAGCGGCGAGTGCATCAATGACTGAAATTTCTGGTCATCAGTCTTGAAGTGTAGTTGTAGATTTGAGCTGTCGGAATCTACCGTGGTCGCGTCAAGGGCGGTCTTTTCGACCGGGCTGGCATTCATCTTCTTGTAAAGCATGCCGGCCTTGACGATCGTGGATAGCGTGGCCGCGGTCATTGAATCGGCCGTCAGCACGCTGAGATCGAAATCGACCCCGGTCTGAAAGCTCATGGTGTAGCGCGAGGCGAGAATGCGCTTCTTGAGCGTGTCGTAGTCGGCAACCTTGGCGGCATCGCCGAGCGCGGAGTACAACATCGCTTGCGTGCCCTGCTGGTCGAGGATGCTCCAGACCGGCGATCCATCGACGGCGGCCATCTGATCGGCCATCACCGGATTCGAATCGAGCGACGGACGCTTGCCGTCACGCGTGTCAAGTGCGCTGTGCAGCGAGGCTTCGGTGCCAAAGGCGAGCGTGTTGTCATCGAGGAAGGTCATGACCATGCCGTTATCCATGGGATAAACGGCGGTCGTGCCATATTTCGTGGCGGTGATTCCCTTCACTTTCATCTTCTTGATAACGGCCTTCGCAGAGAACGACCCGGCCGCGATGCCAATGGTTTGAATGCCCTTTTTCTCGGTGCGGAAGGAGGCGAAGTTGAGCTGGTCGACGTCGCGCGCGGTGCTGATGCCGATGCCCTTCAGCGCGGTTTCAAGGTCCTTCAGGTTGTCCGGCAGAACTTGTTGCTTGAGCGCCATCGCCGTGGGCGAATCCTTGAGCGCGCGGTAGTCGACGCCGATTAATTGCTGAATTTCCGCGGGCACCATGGAACGCGCCGACGATGCGATCGGCATGGCGAAGCCAGCCGTTGCACACAGAAGCACAACTGCACAACAAAATTTCTTCATAGAAATCCTCAATACGAGTCCTCAGAATGAGTCTTGACCGTTAGATGCAGGCCGAAACCCATACGTTGGCGATCCTTGACGGTGTTAGCAATATTCTAATTGCATTTATTCTAATCGCATTGTAGTCCGGATGCGCGTGGCTGGACCGTAACTAAAGTGCGTCCAAGGGCATGGTCTTAGAACGCGCGTATCGGCAAAGGTTGCGCGAGAGAAGCGACTTAATCACTGCACGAATCGGCTTTTTACGGTACGCGCGTCATCTGCGCTGCGATCATCCGCCAGCCCTCAGACCGTTTCTGGCAAACCAGAACCACGCGGATTTGTCTTGATTGCGGTCCACCAGCCGTGTTGATCACACCCATGAGCACGCCAGTGTCGCCAAAAACTCGTACGTTGGTTTCGCCAGTAGTCGCCCCGGCAAAGCCGCCCGGACCATCGTTGTCGGGAATAATATCGCCTTTACGCAATAGGCCGCCGTCGAAGCTGCTGCCGATGAAATCGTCGGAGATAAGCCGACGCAGCGATCCTACATCGCCTTTGGCGTCGGCCGCGAGCCAATCGCGCTCCAATTGCGTTATTTGATCTTCGGGGTTGCTATTGGACTTCATGCCCTGCGATTGACCAAAACTCAAAACCGCCCCGACGCACGTGACTAAAAGGAGATAGGCGATGGACCGTATCGAAAGCATAAGATTCCTCCTGTTCTTCGTTTAACAGACACCGCAGCCAATCAAACAGTTCCCCCTTGCTGCACTATTCTTGTGGAATTCGGTTGGCTGGCGGTGAGTAACAGACTGTTCATCGAATTATCGATTGAACATCAGTATCAAAGGCGACATGGTCCAGAAGAACTAGCTCCGAAGCATCTCCGCATGTTTGCGCGTGGTAGCAACGAATGCCTCATCCTTCAAGGAAAGAAGGTTAATCTCAACATTGGCCAGCGCGCCTTCGAGTGCGGCCTTCGCCAGCGCGCTCGCGGTCGTCAAGTCCGACTTCATGTTTGGATTCGTAATCGGCTGCAGACTGGCGGCGATCTTCGACACCTCGACTGCTTTTTCAGCGACACCCAAAGGCACGCTGGTCGCCTGTTTCAGAGCGGCGCTGATTGCGGCGTCTCCGTCAGCGGATTCTTTGGCCGATTTGTAGGCCTTCATAACCACGTTGTAAGACTCGGCGTCGGCGTCGATTGCAGACTTGAGTTCTTCGCGAAGCTGGCTAAGCCTGGAGATCGCTTCGCTGAGCTGACTTTCAAACTGGACATACGCTTTTTTGCCTCGCGACATCGATGCCACCATGTTCGCCAGTCCGGCAGCCATCGCTCCTGCAGCGGCGGCGGCGCTGCCTCCTCCAGGAGTTGCGGTCGGAGCGGCGAGTTGCTCGATGAAGGGCTCGACTCCGGCGCGCAATCCGCCAACTGCCATCTTGCCGCTCATGACTGCGGCGAGGCGATTTTCCAGAATCAGCGAGGAATCGAAATTTTCGACTTGCAGAAACCACTCCGCGGCTTGCTCTAAAGCCTTCTTCGGGATCAGGCCAACGATTTCGCTCGACACAGGAATCACGCCGTAACGCGCGGCTTCACGCTTTACGAATTCGAAGACGCGATGAATGGGCGTCTGCTCGAAGTCGGTCAGGTTCATCGAAACCTGCGCCAGCCCGCGGACGAGGAAGCCGGCCCCTTTCACGAAGCGCAGGCCTCCACTCGAAAAACGCACGGCCTTGGCAATTTTTTTTGCGATGTCGACGTCGGGCGTATTCAGAAAGACGTTGTAGGCAATGAGAGCTTTGCGTGCGCCTACGACCGTCGCACCGGCCGTGGGATGCACGCCACACTCGCCGAAATCGGGCTTGCGCGCGGGAACGGTGGCAATCTCGGCGCGGATGCCTTCGAACTGGCCGCGGCGAATGTTCTCCAGATTCTGGCGCTCTGGCGTCGTGGCGGCCGCTTCATAAAGGTAGACGGGAATCTGAAAACGCCGGGCGATTTCCGCTCCTACGTGGCGAGCCATGGCGACGCAGTCTTCGATAGTGACCCCTTCGATGGGGATGAACGGCACGACATCGGCCGCGCCCATACGCGGATGCGCGCCCTGATGCTTGGTGAGATCGAGAACCTCGGCGGCCTTGCCTACGCCGCGAATAGCGGCCTCCTGAATGGCCTCGCGCTCGCCGACCAGAGTGATGACGCAGCGGTTGTGATCGGAATCCATCTCGCGGTCGAGGAGAAAGACGCCGGGAATTTTCATGGCTTCGACAATGGCGTCAACTTTGGCGGGGTCGCGACCTTCAGAAAAATTCGGTACACATTCGACTAGCGTGCTCGGCATGGGGAGAAGGATAACGGGGGGCGGATGGGTGAGGCAACTGCGAGAAATCCAACCGCTGCCAGAGTGCTTTTACCACAGAGGACACGGAGGACACAGAGATCCGTTTTCCTTGGTTTTCGTGTCCTTCGTAGTTGCTCTCTCTCGGTTTGACAAGGAGCGATGCTCACGGAGCCTGCGAGCCCAGAGTGAGTGCGTGCTAGAATCCGAAGTCGCAGTTTGGATTTATTGACTTTCAATGAGAGGAGCCCCCATGCCCAAATATGTCATTGAGCGCGAGATACCGAATGCCGGGAAGCTGAGCCAGCAGGAGTTGCAGGCGATCTCGCAGAAGTCGTGCGGCATTCTGCAGAAGCTTGGCCCGCAGGTGCAGTGGGTGGAAAGCTTTGTCACCGACGACAAAATTTACTGTATCTACAACGCGCCGAACGAAGAGATGGTTCGCGAACACGCCCGTCAGGGCGGTTTCCCGGCGAATCGGGTTTCCGCGGTACGGTCGATCATCGGCCCGACTACCGCAGAAGGTTAATTCTGGCGAGGGTAAGCCGGAATCAGTCCTGCCGGTCCGACTCAGGTATAAGCGTGCCAACGTGCTGTGCGCTTTGGGTGTTCTAGCTCCCTGATTCCTGCGCTAAACTAACTTATAGCTGCCCCAGCGCAGGCGAGTATGGCGGAAACGCGACGGGAATTTCAGCAACTCGCGAGAATGAGACTTAAGGATGCCCGCGTCCTCATGCAGCGCGGTAGTGTGGAGGGAGCATACTACCTCACAGGATTGGCAGTCGAATGCGCGGTGAAGGCTTGTATCGCCAAGAATACGAAGCGCCACGATTTTCCTCCGAACCAAAGTACGGTGAGGGATATTTATACTCACGATTTGATTGAGCTCATGAAGGCCGCGGGACTGCAGACGGCGCTAGATACTGAAACGACTAGAAACAATTCGTTCGACAAGAGTTGGGGTGTGGTTAAGGTCTGGAACGTCGATAGTCGGTACATGACAACAGGCCTCAACGCTCGCGACCTCTATAGGGCGGTGGTGGGGCGGGACGGGGTGATGCAATGGCTACGACGGCGCTGGTAGACAAAAGCAGTATCAATCTCGGTCGCAAGGTCATAGCCGCTCTCAGCCGTGAAGGCATTCCGGTTACGATCGGCCTGTGGGCGTATTCGTCCCAGTCCGAGGAATGGCAACTAACGATCGCTACGCCGCTGGTTGACGAACTCGGGCCTCTCGCAGCCTATGGAAGGGTCCAGAAGGCACTTCAAAGGACTGGCGTTGAAAATGAGTTCCCATTGAGGCGGATTTTCTTAAGGAGCCCCAAAGACCGCGTCTTGAGGTTGCTACAAAGAGAAAGCCGTCTTTGGGGGCGTGAAGATTACCGTCTTGTGAACGCTTCTATTGAGGGCAGCTTCATTGAGGATGCATACCTTTACGCCGGGTTTATACAAATTATTCAGCGTCAGAGAAAGACGACTCCCCCAATTTATGACATGTTCTACGCACCATACGACGGTCCTGCAGGAATGGCACCCAGTCCCAAGACTTTCGAAGGATCGGAACGATTGCGTTATTTTCTCAGAAACATCCTCCACATGAGCGAGGAAATCGTTGAATCCGCGTTTAGAAACCTTGACGAGCGCGGAAGTGTCACCGTCCCCAATCTCGCATTGAAGCACAAAGACGTTAAGCGCCTGGGGTTAGCATAGTTGATGCAACGGCCGACGATCGGCGTTTTTGACTCCGGCGTCGGCGGCCTTACCGTTCTGCGCGCGTTGCTCGAGCGCGTTCCTGACGCCAATTATCTCTACTTCGGCGACACGGCGCGACTTCCCTACGGATCGAAATCCGCAGCCACGGTTGCGCATTATGCGGTTGGGGCTGCGCGCTACCTGCAGGATCACGGCGCCGAGTTGCTGGTGATCGCCTGCAATACGGCGACTGCGCTGGCGCTCGATGAGATCAAAGTTGCGGCGAGCGTCAGTGTGATCGGCGTTGTCGAACCTGGAGCGGACGCAGCCGCGGCCGTCAGCCGCAAAAAGAAAGTCGTCGTCATCGGCACGGAGGCGACCATCAGCAGCCATGCCTACCAGAGGGCGCTCGAGGCACGCGCCGTCGCAGTGCGCGAAAAAGCTTGCCCTCTTCTTGTGCCGCTGGTTGAAGAAGGGTGGGTAGAACATTCCGTGACCGAGCAGGTGGCAAAGATTTATTTGTCGGAGGCATTCGCTGGCGACGCGGGCGATTTTAATGCCGACGTGCTGGTGCTCGGCTGCACACATTATCCGTTGATCAAGCCGCTATTGCGGCGAGTCGCTCCGGCGCATGTCGCGATCGTGGACTCGGCCGAATCTACCGCGCACGAGGTGGCACGGCTCTTGGGCAGCGAAGCGCACAGCGCGGCGTCTTCGGATAAAGGCCAGGGAGACTTGGCCCCAGCTTCGACGCTCAAGTTTTTTGCCACCGATTCGGCGGAAAAATTCAGGAAGATGGGATCGCGATTCTTAGGGCTTCCTGTCAGCGACGTTGTCCATGTGGATCTGAAGGAGTAGGCGACGCAAACTCGCCGCCTCCGTCGTCACGAATTGCCAATCGCTATCCGACAACAAAAACGGCCGCTTACGCGACCGTTTCACAGGGCTCCAACTTTTTGTACAGCGGCGTCAGTACAAGCGGAAAGTGACTTCCACGTTAATCTGCACCGCGACCGGCTTGTTATCTTTCAGGGCCGGCTCGAAACGCCAGTTCTTTACTGCTTCGAGAGCCTTCTCATCCAGACCCAATCCCAATGTGCGGGCCACGCGAATCTCGCGCGGCTTGCCGTCCGCACCGACCACGAGCCACAGCACGCAGGTGCCCTGAAACTTCGCCTTGCGGGCCTCTTCTGAATATTCAGGGTCAGGCTGATAGATGACCTTCGGGGCAGAAACGCCGCCGCCGACGTGGAACACTCCCCCGCCTGTGCCGCCGCCACGGCCTGGGCCGTATCCGGGCCCTTCGCCAGAACCTACGCCGCCGCCGCTACCGGAACCGATGCCGCCACCAGATCCAGTTCCATTGGAAGGCACCGAAGGCAGATGCGACATGGGATCGCCGAGATCGGGCAGGTTCGGCTGCTGCAACTTGATTTCAGGCGGTACAACGATCGTCGGCGCCATGGGCAGCTTCGGCGCCTCGTTGCGCACCACAGCCAGCGGCGGAGTGAACTGTTGCATCGACTGTTTGGGCAAGCGGCCTTGTGAAGCCTGCAACTTGTCGCGATCACCGCCACCGCCTCCACCACCGCTAATGCTTCTCGAAGGCGGAAGAACAGGCAGATCGTCGGGCGCGATCAGCAAAACGGTTTGCTTCGGCTTGGCAACGTCAACAATCCTCCGCCCGAGGTAGGTCGCCAGGATGATCACGAGCACAGCGAGAATATGGATTGCGGTTGACCCAAACGCACCACGACGCTTGTAATCGTAGAAGCCCCAGATATCGCGCACCGGCACGGGCTTCGAGGTGAGCACCAGCGGCGGCAATTTCTTGGGGAAGAAAAATTCGTCGATGTTGCGGAAGAGCGACTTCCAGACAGGCTCATCCAGAGTCTGATTCTGAAGGAGAAGATGCAGTTCCGGCTCTGAACTTAGCCCCTGCACCGGTGGATTCTGTGGTGTTTCCAGTTCTGCCATAGTGTCCCGAGCAGCAGTCCCATATTACGATGCGGGTGGTAGTAAATTTAGATGCGTCTGCCTTCCTCAAGAGCTTGCGAAAAAAAATGCGAACAAACGCCCGGTTGTGAAATGGGCAAGCTTACGCCTTTCAACGGTAAACCCGCCAGGAAGCTCGCCCGCTCAATCTGCTGAAAATTGTACACGCTTTCGCCGGTCGCAGAGAGTACTTTTTGCAACCCGTTGCACGCGCGGCGTCCCTTTGGCGCGTCCTACTGCACTCCCTATATAATGAAAAGATTCAACCAGTTGGGAGAATCCTGCAAGTGCCAATGGACTTGAAGTCCACCATCAATTTGCCGAAAACCGGCTTTCCGATGAAGGCGGGGCTGCCCCAGAACGAGCCGAAAATATTGGCGCGGTGGGAGGAGCAGCACATCTACGACCGCATCCGCGAGGTGCGCAAAGGCGCGCCCACCTACGTGCTGCATGATGGACCACCATACGCCAACGGCCCCATCCATCTCGGCACGGCGATGAATAAATGCCTCAAGGATTTCATCGTCAAATCGAAAAATATGGCTGGCTTCGATTCACCCTACGTGCCGGGATGGGATTGTCACGGTCTGCCGATCGAGATCAAAGTCGACCAGATGCTAGGCGGTAAGAAGCTGCAAATGGCGCCAGTCGATGTCCGCGCCGAATGCCGCAAGTACGCCGAAAAATTTCTCGATCTGCAGCGGTCGCAGTTCAAGCGCATCGGCGTTTTCGGACGCTTCGATAATCCGTATTCGACGATGACGCCGCAGTATGAAGCCGCGGTGCTCGGCATTCTCTATCGCTTTCTTGAGAACGACTTCGTCTACAAGGGATTGCGGTCGGTCTACTGGTGCGTCTTCGACGAGACGGCGCTGGCCGAAGCCGAAGTCGAGTATGAGAATCACACCAGCCCTACAGTGTGGGTGAAGTATCCGTTTGCGGGTGATGCGGCAGCGATTGATCCGGCGCTGGCTGAAGCGGAGCGGCGCGGCAAAAAAGTTTCGACGATCATCTGGACGACGACTCCGTGGACGTTGCCGGCGTCGATGGCGGTTGCGTTTCATCCGGATGAAGAATATGTCGCGCTCGAAAATGGCGACGACGTTTTTATCGTCGGAGCCAGGCTCGCGGAAGTTGTCAAAGAGAAGACCGGTCTGCAATCGGCGCGCGAGATTGCTCGCTTTCCCGGACGCAAGATGGAGTATGCCGACTTCCGGCATCCGTTTCTCGACCGCAAGATCGTCGGCGTGCTGGCCGATTACGTCACCATGGACCAAGGTACGGGCGTGGTGCATACGGCGCCGGCGCATGGAGCAGAAGACTTCATCACCGGCCAGAAATATAAGATCGATCCGACCTGCAATGTTGATAAAGCAGGCATCCTGCGCAACGGTCTCCCCGAGTATGAGGGCAAGCGCATTTTCGATGCGAACACTCCGATTGTCGAACTGCTGAAAGCACGCGGCGTTCTGCTGCATACAGAAAAAATGGAGCATTCCTACCCTCATTGCTGGCGCTGTCACAACCCTGTGATTTTTCGCGCGACCGAGCAGTGGTTTATCGGCATGGAGACGCCGATGAAGCCGGGAAAAAAGAAGGACGAAGCTTCTCTGCAAGAATTCCACGGCGAAACCATGCGCAGCCGCACGCTGCATGAAATTGCCAAAGTGAAGTGGGATCCGGCATGGGGCGAAGAGCGCATCTCGAACATGATCGCGACGCGCCCCGATTGGTGCATCTCGCGGCAACGTGTGTGGGGCGTTCCCATCGCGGTGTTCTTGTGCGATAACTGCGGCAAGCCGGTGAACGATCCGCACATCAACCGCAAGGTGGTTCAGTTCGTGGCACAGCACGGCGCCGATGCCTGGTACACGGCAGAGGCGGACGCGATCCTTACGTCCGGACATAAGTGCGCACATTGCGGCGGCACAAAATTCAAGAAAGAAACCGACATTCTCGATGTGTGGTTTGAGTCAGGATCGAGCCACGCCGCCGTGCTGGGCCACGAGCCCAACCTTCCCTGGCCGGCCGATCTTTATCTCGAAGGCGGCGATCAGCATCGCGGATGGTTCCACTCTTCCCTGCTCTGCGCCATCGGCTACGAGGGCAGCGCGCCGTATCGCATGGTCGCAACCAGCGGATGGACGCTCGACGAGCAGGGCCGCGCCATGTCGAAGTCGCTTGGCAACACGGTCGATCCGGTCGAAATCGCCGATACGCTGGGCGGCGAGATTGTGCGCATGTGGGTCGCGTCGGTCGACTTCCGCGAAGATGTTGCCTGCTCACCGCAGATCATGCAGCGTGTCGCGGGCATCTATCGCGACATCCGCAATACTTTTCGCTACATTCTCGGAAATCTCGATGGCTTCGATCCGGTGCGAGACGCGGTCGCGTTCGACGAGATGCAACCGCTCGACCAATACATGTTGCGGCAGGCGGTCGAAGTCTCGAACGATGTGCAGCGGTCGTATGAAGAGTTCGCCTTCCACAAGATCTATCACCGCATCAATAATTTTTGCGGCGTGGAGCTGAGCGCTTTCTATTTCGACGTGCTGAAAGACCGGCTCTACACTTCGGCGCGCAAATCGGTGTCGCGGCGAGCGGCGCAAACCGCCGTCTGGCGCATCGGAGAAGCGCTGGTGCGCTTGCTCGCGCCCATCATGAGCTTTACATGTGAAGAAGTCTGGCAGTATCTGCCGCCAGTTGCCGGACGGCTCGAGAGCGTGCATCTGACGACATTTCCGCAGGCAGCCGATCTGTTGGGAGATGCAGGAGCGGCCGTCGAGGCCGATCCGAAGCAAGCTCATCAGAACGACGATTGGAAGACGATTCGGGGCGTGCGCGAGACCGTTCTCAAAGCGCTAGAAGAGGCGCGCAATCAGAAACTGATCGGAGGCAATCTCCAGGCGCAGGTCACGTTGACTGCGGCTGATCCTGTGTTTTCCGTGCTCGAACGTTTCAAAAATGACCTGCGTTACTTTTTCATCGTCTCGGCGGTCGAAGTGAAAAAGGGCGCCAGCAATGGCGATACGCCGGTTTCCGTGCAGGTGACCAAAGCTCCGGGGCTGAAGTGCGAGCGCTGTTGGAATTTTTCAACCCATGTCGGCGAAGATAAAGATTATCCAACGGTGTGCGAGCGCTGTAGCGCGGTGCTGAAGGAACTCGGCGCGGAAATTAGCGAAGCGTGAGCGCGGCGGCTGACAGACGCGATAAGCTATGGGTTAGATAATAGTCATGCGCAAATATCATCTTCTAATCGCGTTGTCTGTCATCGCTCTTGACCGCGTCACCAAGTGGACGATTGCGCATCGGCTATCCCTGCATGACAGCATTCCGGTGATTCCGGGATTCTTTCGCATCATCCACGCCGAGAATCCGGGTGCTGCGTTTGGCATTTTTGCCGATTCTCCGTCGGAGTGGAAGGTCGGGATGCTGATCGGCTTTTCGATTATTGCCCTGCTGATCGTCTCCGCGCTGCTCTGGAAAAACAGCCATAGCCTGACCTCGACTGGAATCGGCCTCTCGCTGATTCTCGGCGGCGCAATCGGCAATTTGTGGGACCGCCTGGTCAGCCGACACGTCGTCGATTTTCTTCTCTTCTACATAGGCCCGCACCAGTGGCCCGCCTTCAACGTTGCCGACAGCGCCA
>Ga0187859_10000765_pt1 | contig 21079 bp, 25 predicted proteins | sample June2016WEW_10_1_2_FD_133019 | JGI IMG/M metagenome (GOLD analysis project Ga0187859, IMG submission 133019) | Peatland microbial communities from SPRUCE experiment site at the Marcell Experimental Forest, Minnesota, USA - June2016WEW_10_10 | ecosystem: Environmental > Terrestrial > Soil >...
CCTTCGTGTAGATGTGTTGGTAAGCAGCTTCTTTCGAAATCCGCGCTCTTCGTACTTTGAGATCGATGGCTCGACTCCAGATTTCGAGATCACTCTTTCCCCCAACAAAGTCGAGGTTGTCCATCATGCCGCGCGCGAGCTGATCAACTGTGAGACCCGCTGGAGGAAATTCTTCAGTTCCGATCGCGCCGACTGTGATCGGGACTGAGGTTTTCACTTCGATCGACGACGGTCGATTTTCAGGGGGGCGATTTTGACTCTCTTCCGATGGTCGAGGCTTCTCTGTCGTCGGCTCCACGTCCCCCTGTGAAAGATTCTTGTGACTACTGTGGTCTTTCCTTATTGCAGAGGCCACTTTTTGGTCAGACTTGACCAAAATCTGGTCTGTGGGTCCCGACCCTGAGGCCACTTTTTGGTCAGACCCCGAGGCCACTTTTTGGTCTGTGGGTTCGGCAGTCTGAGGCCAAAAACTGGTCTGTAGATGGGGTCCATTCGGGACCTGATTCCGGTCCGCGGCCGTCCGTCTCTTCCACGCCCATCGCTTCGATTTCGTGACCGCGTAGCTGCACGTCCCGACGCCAGTCTTCTTTTGGAGAACGTAGCCCGCTCTTACGAGCCGCGCGAGATGCCGGCGACAAGCTCGCTCTTTGATCCCGAGTTCGTCGGCGATCTGTCGAATGCTGACCGAGCGGCCGTGTAACACGATGCCGAGAAAATCGTCGCCGCGCTCCTCGTCGCGGGTGACTCGATTCAAGAGCCAGAGATAAATCCACAGCGGGCTACTCGGATCGATCGCTTGGACATGCCGCGGATCGAGGAGTCCGGCCGAAACGGGAAAAGTGTGAAGTTCGCCGGAATTGCTCATTGACTTTGTGACCGCCGGCTTCTCCACTCCGCGACGACGTCGAGCGGGCTTTCGTTGGGAAAGAGTGAATCGAGCAGTCCGGAAAGATAGGCGACGCCGCCGACGTCATCCAGGTAACCGCGATGTTCGAGCTCCTCGGAAACGGAAATCATGTCGATGACCCCGCGAGTGTTCCTCGCAACGTGCATCGCGTTCCAGATGATCTTGTGACGGCGATCGTCGAACCATGTGCTCACGGACCGAAACTCGTCGAACATTTCCGGATGGATAAATGCCGTCGCGAGAACTCTGCGCTCGACTGGCGCGTTGAAATCTTTCTTGGGCATCATCGATCTCCTGTGCGGAAAAGTGGAAGCGTCTCTTGTTGGGGGAGCGACGTCACGTCGCCGGCGGGTTTCGTTTGAGAATTGATGGAGACGACGCGCTGAGCGGCCGGAGGTGTCGCGGAGTGAGCCCGGGCAGGAGAGGAAACGAGCCGGAACCATGAGTGCCGGGCTCCGTCGATTTCCTTCGTGCGATTCTGGATCAGAAAGCCAAAGCGACGGAGCTCGAAGATTCGCGCGTTGTACTGAGCAGCACACGCCGCGATCTCCAGGAGCGGGACCCAATCGCCCTGCGCGCAAATCAGAAGATTAAAAATCCGCTCGCGCTGTGTGGAGCTGGAGTCGGGAGCCGAATTAGTCGAAGGCGATCGGGAGTCTGTGCTATGTTTCATCAGTGATCCTCTCCTCGGGGGGTTGCTTGTCGTTGCTGACCATCCTGAAAGGTCAAAAAAGCCTCTCGCCGCGCGGGAGGCTTTTTCATGGGGAAGACGACTCCGCGGACGCCTCCCGTCCCTCAGGCAGAGGTTCAAACAGCGCCTTCCGCGGATCCGATTCCCAGGTTTGCGGCTCGCGCGACTGGAGCCACATAATCGCCGTCTCGATCTCTATCCGGCGACGTAAAGCGACCTTGAGCAAAAGGGCGCGGAGTGTCAGGTCCTCGTTCCTGGTCGGATCGCGAATGCCGCTCTCCAGGACGAACAGTCGCGAGCGATTCAATCCAGAAGCATCGGCGAGTTTGAACGCTTTCAAGGCGAGCAGTTGTCGAACGATCCGGAAATTCATCGGGTTTGTGTTGGTCACAGGTCGCCTCCGGGGAACTTGTCAGTTGTTTCACGACTTTCAAAAACGTCCAAACGCGGGAGGTTCGCGTAGGTTCGCGTGGGTTCGCGTAGGTTCGCGTAGGTTCGCACGCCGGGTTCGTGAAAGTTCGCGTGGGTTCGCGTAGGTTCGCGTGGGTTCGCGTAGGTTCGCGTAGGTTCGCACAAAATGGCGAAAACTCTGACGAGTCTTGTTAGGAGAGCGTCTTGGGAGGTTTAATTCCGAATCTTGAGAGCTTTTCTCACGGAGTCCATCGAGACGGTGCCGTCATGCGGCCCCCGCTCCAAAGGGTCGTCCTTGTCGTTGATGCGCTTTTGGACCGCTCTCGTGGTGCCTAGCCCCAGAACTGCCGCCGCCTCGTCCAGGCGAATGAAGGGGTGATTCTTCCTGGGGTCGTTGATTTTATTCATCACGGCAATACGCTTTTTCTCTTTGTCGTCCTCCGCGGCCGGAACTCCGTTTGGGGCGGGATCCGGAGCGAGAGCTCGCCGCGTAATCGCGTCAACATCATTGTCTTGATCGGAGAGCGGCGAGGCTGTGGCAAGCTCCGCGTCGCATAGAACCAGGTCAAGCTCTTCGGCGAGCATCCCTTGAAAACGTTCCCTGATGGCCGCGACCTCCGGGTAGCAGAAAAACTTGCACAGCCGCTCGAGCCAGTCCTGATTCTCAAAAAGGCAAGTGATGATGCTATGAGGCGCGTCATTCAGCATTTCGGAGAACGGATCTGACAGTAGCCATCTTCGAGCAAATACCGCGACAGGCTTGAAGTTTCGTCGAATGTGAGGAGCCATCGCCGCGGCAAGAAATTCCAGGTGACCCCAGATGGCCTTCTCAACTGTATCCCGCTCGTCCTTCCCCTCTATGAACTTCCAGGATTGCGGATCTTCTGGGTCCTTCACCCAGATCAGATTATTTTTTCCGCCGTTCACCCCATATGAGAAAAAAGCGTTTTTGAGGATCGCTTTGAGTTCTTGCTTGAAGTCATCTCGCGAGAGCCGCACCGCGGCTTCGAACTTGCGTCGGAGTTCTTGGAGTAGATCTGCGTTCGATTCGTCGGAAGACATTTCGACTCACCCTCTCGTTGGTGTCTCGGCTGGGGAACTTAACCTCGGGGCGAGCGGAGTCGAGAAACTCCGCCCATTTCGCTGAGTGATTTTCGATGATCACTCAGCGATCTATCCCGAGGAATGTTGGAACCGGCGAGAGCGCGAGGGCGCGACCGGCAGTCCAAATCGACACGAGTGTATACCCGACAGCCCGAAATGTTTTAGGCGCGTGAAACCCGCGTTTTCCACAAAGTTTTCGACAGCCGCAGGGCCCAGGCTTACACTTCTGTATGCTGCGCGCTCCAGTGAGCGTGCGGCTGAATAAGTTATGGCAAACCAGTTCGGTGGGAGTTAGACCAGCGATTCTAAATGAGTAATCGCGATTTCTCGCCAATAATCGAATTGGCGTAGCAGGGCCGAGTCTCACTGTGCGCATCCTTCCGTCGATCCACGCATCCCCCAATCCGGCGTAACCGCATTCTTTCAACTCATCCTTGCAGAAGCACCGAACCTGGGACTAGGCTCCCTATACTGATCAAGTTCTCACGACAGGAGATTGCCAATGCGTTTAAGGGCCTTGCTGTTGTTAGCAGTCTGCGGCTTGACAATCGTTGGTGTGACGCAGTCGAAACGCGCTCCCGCTGAGGAGACAGCAATGACGGCTGGAGACCTTCAACAGATTTGCATTGGCTCTAGTGCTGAATCCAAAGCCGCATGTCGATTTTACGTTTTGGGGATTACGCAGGGGATTTCTATGGGGATGAGCATTGCCGATGGGAAAACACAAGGAGGTCGCCCCTGTGTTCCGGACGATCTTTCCGCCTCGGCTATAGAGCTAGCGGTCAAAATGAAACTGGGAGAGGATTTGATGGTGTATCCCGACGACCGCAAGCTGGACGCATCCGGTGTCGTCGGTGCAGTCCTCGTTTCGACTTTTCCATGCCGCAAGCCACACTAGTACGTCCGAAGCACTCTAGTTAGAGATGGTTTGCTGGTAACTGACGAGAACAGATGGCGTTTACACTCGTTGACCAGGTCGTGACTCCAAGCGAGGGGAATGACGCGACATTTTCGCGACGTTCTCTCACTGTGGATCCTCGGCTTATTTTTGGCGTGTCTTTTTATTTGCAGGCGATTTAAGCCCCCTTCTTCCACACGCTGCGTGGTTTCGTCCTAAGCCGGCGAATCCTCTCCCTGGAGGGCCCCGCGGCCCCGCTGTGTTGATGTTTGTCTCCCGGAGTCGCGAGAGTTCGCGCTCGACGTTCGTCCTCGAGCTCACGCTCAAATCCTCGAGCTCGTCAAAAGCTTTTTCGCGTGGAAAAGTGGGACCCCACCGGTGCAGTGAACTCTGAATTTCAAAACCTACGTCAGGAATTGTGTCGACGTCGCCGTCACCCTCGCGCGGGGGGGTGTCGGGTAGTACCTTGAGCCAAGTGGAGTGACTGATCCTCCATCCTTTCGTGTCCGTGTCCGCCGTCCAAAGCACTCGAGCGCAACGACTTGCAGCGCATCATGTACGTTACATAGATCATGCGGATCCAGCCGGCGGAAGTGGGACGACGTTCGAACGTGCCATCGGAACGAGGAGATCTCAATCCGCGCGATTGCCTCGAGTCCCCTCAGTTGTGCCGGGAAGCAATTTCTAGCGAGAATGAGGCATGTCCACTTCCGTATCCCTCGATATCCGACAGTCTACCGAACGGTGTTTCACGATCGTGAAGAGCATCCACGAGTTTGACCGGATTGAAGTTCGCAGTGTGATCGATACTTTGCTGTCGCCGTCGAGACGAGAGCAGTGCTTCATCGGGATATACCTGCGCAGCATCGCCAACATCGCCACACTTCTCGAGCTCAAGAGGGCAAAGCACTTTCAAGCCATCGTCATGCTTACTCGATCGTTGTTCGAGTTGGCCGTCGATATCAGGCTCATCGGCGTTATCCCGGACAGTTGCGAGAAGATGATCGAGTTTGTCGATGTGGAAAAGCTGAGGACCGCTCGGAAGGCTCTGCGATTCAAAGCCGCTCACCCCAGCGCCCAGGTCGAGACGACGATTTACGACACATTCATCGCGAGCAACGGGAGCAGAATCGAAGCCGCGAGGCGCGCTCTCTGGCCGAAACCCGAAACGATGTCTCACTGGTCGGGAATGAGGATGTCCGGCAGAGTCAAACTTCTGAATCCACCATTCGAGGAGATCTACGAGGTTCATTATCCGCAGCTGAGCTGGCAGGTTCACTCCGGGCTCACGGGTATCGTGAATCTAAAGGCCGAAACATTCACGGTCATGTGTGGTCAGGCTTTCAAGCTCGCCGCGGATTCGCACCGGGAAACCCTTTTGACGATGATCGACGAGTTCAAGCTCGAAAAGGCGAATCGAAAGATCAAAGCGAAGTTGAAGGTCGCGACGTTGCTTCCGTTTACCGACACCAAAGAGCAAGAGGACAGTCTCCGAGAGTTCGCAAGTCCCGACTGAAAAGCCGCTCGGTGTCGTCGGGGATCGAGGAAACGTGCGAAGGGGTTCGGCCCGAGTCGCATCATGTCGCGGACGCGGTTGCATTCAGTCCGGATCTCAGCCGGAATTGAAGAATAAGAAAATTCTCGAGCGTGAAACCAGCGCCGAGAGCCGCGGCCAACCAAGCATACTGAGAAGGTCTAAAGCGGTCGTTTCCCTTGCACTCGACAAAGAGCACTCTGCCTCGCTTGAATGCGAAAACGTCCCAACACCCCGTGAAATTTCGATTCGCTCTCACCTTGAGCAACTCCGCCTCGGCTTTTGTGCTCAACTCGCAAGGTGTGAGCGGAGGGAACGCTCCGATGTATCGATTGCGACTGATCCAAACCGCTTCCCATCCTCGATCCCGAAACATCTTCGCGACGGCCGTTTCTGGACACATCTTCTCGCCGTTCACATCGATGATCGGTTTTCCCCAAACTTTGAAAAGAGGGACACATCGCGAAAACTCCATCGATCGCTTTGCGACCTCGACGTGCGAGCCGTCCGGTAAACGCACGAGTTGAGCTTTTTCGATTTTGCCAAACGGAATGAGTGTGCTCAGGATCATGCTCGGCACTACCGCAACTCGGGAGGGCTTTGCCAACCGCATTCCTCGCACCCGTGCATGTAGGCCCTCAGCTCGGGATTGAAGCCCACGTCAAGATTGTACGAACCGCAGTTGGGGCATCGATCGGGAGCTTTGCTTTCGTGGCGTATTACCGCGCTGCCGAACGTCGCGAGGACGGTGTGCGTGGCGTCCAGAACAATCACGGCATCGAGGCGAGTGGCGCCGTTCGCGTGAGTGAGCCATGCTGCCAATTCCCACGCCGATTTCGCGGTGGACTTTAAGTGGCCGCGGACCGCTTTCGCGCTCTCGCCGCCGGCGACGGCGTTCGCGATCAGAGCGGACCACGAAATGAAATTGCTGCGCTGCGGGGCATCTTCGCCGGCTGGAACCATCTCAGGTTTCGCGAGTGATCTGACCAATTGAATCAGGCACTCGCGACACCTCATACCCACGGATTGAAAGTCCTCGGCCTCTTGGGACTCGTCGAGAGTCTCGGCCGCTTGTTCCCAACGACGCCACGGGGGTGTTAATCGCGCCTTTTGCACGTCGTCCGGCGCTCCGCGTGAACGCACCATGATCCGAGCGCTCACGCCCACGTGGAATGAGAGTGTGTAGTCGAGACTCGGAAAGTAGTGCTGGGAATAGAGATTTGTCGGCGACGTGATGACCCAATAGCGGTCCTTGTCCGTGTGCACGTCCCAGCAGTCGTAATCGCTGCCCAGGATGTGTTCGGTTTTCACCCTTTCCGCGTGCAGAACCTTCTCACCGCGCGCCTGGGTTTCGACATAGTCGGATACGGAGCGTTTGCTGGTGAGGTTTGCGAGGGTGAAGCTCGCGAGGATGTGCTTCGCCGGCGGAGGCGGGATCGTGTGCTCACCGCGTGGCGTTCGCCTCGTTTTTTTCTTTCCTTCGGCCGGGGCTCGTGCGTTTTCGCGTCGTCGCTTCAATGAGAAGCCGTCCTTGATGTCCGACATATCGGTCATGAATCGAACCGCAGGGAATACTCGCCATTATCTCTCAGTATCCGTCCTGCTACGATGCTTCTTAGGGGAGACGCGGGTGTCTACACGACTCTGAAATGACTTGGATCGTCGGAATGCCCACATTGTGGGGATACAGCATCGGAATCTCGGACATCCGCGTGACGCTCGCGGATGGCTCCGAGCGCGATTGTCTCCAGAAGATTTACCCGATCGCGCAGTCGATCAGTCTAGGCTTCGCGGGTTCGGTGTTCATCGGTTTCCGGATGATCGACGTAATGAGAGAGTGGCTTCATTGCGATCAGCCGGACCACGCGTGGAAGCCTCTTGAAACCGTGGAGCTCTGGCCCGCGATCGCCCGAGATATTTTTGCAGCCGCGGCGCCGGAGGAGCGAGAAGGACAGTGTGCGCTCTTGATGCTATCGGCCGATCCCGACCCTGCGCCGACCGAGTTCGGCGCGCGGACCTACGTTCACACGTTCCGTTCACCCGACTTTGCTCCAATGCAGGCGAAAACGCACAAAGCGGCGGCGATCGGCTCGGGCACGGAGGTGGCTGAGTTCAAGAAATACCTGGACGATGTGTCGAACAAGCACGATCGGAACTTCATGCTGATGAAGATGGAAACTGGCAACCCCGGAGGCATGGGGGCGATCCTCGGTTTCTCGCTTACGAATATGCTGACGAAAACCAAGCCATCTGGAATCAGCTCTCACCTTCACTATTGCTGGCAGTACCTAGGGAAGACGATCATCAAAACGAACGATCGCACGACCTTCGGCGCCTGGACCCTTCTCGAAAGCAGTGGATCGGGAATCAAACAGGAAGCAGGAGGAGCAACCCAGGCGCCCTCACCAAAGCAGGAGGGCGGCGATCCTTTTCGGATGCCTCCTCGGATCGCGCAGTCATGGAAAGAGCTAATCCTTTTGCTGGAGAGCGCGGGGGCCAGGGCCGAAGGCAGTACGACTTGAGCCCCTACTGTACCTCGTCGGGGTCGAATTGACTGAGCGCTGCAAGAGCGCCTTTCAGCGATCGCTCGATTTTCACTTGCGAGACCGCGAGATCAGTTTCGCCGAGGACCTCGGCCGCGAGCCTGGGCGGAAGCGCGAGGATCCGCGTTCGGACCTCAGTGACGATCTTTGCCAGATCCTTCTCGACTCGCTCGATCGAGATGAGCTGTTCGCGTTTTTCGGCGAGCTCGATCTGTTTCAGCTCCGCCTCGATCGACAGGAGCTTGTGTCGTGTCTCGCCGGCGGCTGTTCCAGCGATAGAGCCGTCGCCGTTTTCCGGGAGTGCGCGCTCGACGAGCTTGCGTTGGAGGTATCGCACGTACCAGCGAAAACACGCGACAACGTTGTACCTTCCGGGTTTCACTCGCGGGAGTCCGCGTTTTTGAAGATCGTAGACGTAGCGTTCGCCGATTTTGAGCTCGCGCGCGACGTCTGCGATCTTGCCGATCCAGCTTGGTCTCTTCGTGCGGATCTGTTTGCGAGCTGCTTTTTTTCCCCTCGAGTTTTTCATGGGTCGCTCTCACTTCGAACTGTACGCCCCTCATTCGTCCTGCGCACCCGACGGTGTATGCTTGGCCCCATATGCCAACTCGACCCCGCGGCCGGCCCCGCACTACAACGTGGATCGGAAAGCTTGGAGAGTTCGTCTCGAGCTTCACGGTCGAGCGACTGGCCGGCGAGCTCCAGCTCGATTCTTCCCAGGTTTACCGGTGGGTGCGCGGCGATTATTGCCTTCCCGTTCAAAGGGCGATCGCAATCAGTGAGATCGCGAGAACTGCGGGAACAAAACTGACTCTGGAGGACATTTACGAAATCGACGTGCGGAGAATCAGAGTCCGGATGCGCTCTTCGTTCCCCGCGCTGTAGGCCTAATTGACTCCGGCCGCAAACCAGGCAAGGATATTCGTCCGAAGTAATGCGGGAGTCAATCGAACCATGAGTAGCCCTCGCTCCCAAGATGTCATTACGTGGCGCCGGCTCTCACCCGTAATTTATCAAGAGGCTGATTTTGGTGAAACCACTAGGCCTTTCTCGAATATGTCCCTCATCTGCCGACTAACGTCCGTCCTGCGCCTGTTGGTCCAACTCTGGTAGCCGGTCATCACATAGTGCGCATCCGAGTAATCCTTCCACAGCGGATCGGGATACCGCTCAACCGAGAGCCCCATGGACTGAGGCACACCGGCGAAGAACTCCGAGACTCCCCAATCCGGATTCATCAAGTCTTGAAAAGCAGAGAGTGGGATGAGTCTGGCGAGTCCAACCGATGGCGCATCGTCCTTCGTGTCGCGTGCCTTGATGCAAAAAGCTCCGCTAAGGACGTGCCCTTCCTGGTAAAAGAAGGCATTAATACCGCGATAAAGCCTTTCGGTATCATCGAGGCGATCCGATAGTGTATTTACGTCAGCAGCCACTCGATTTGCGGATGAATCCCTTCCAGAGTAGTGTCCCAGTAGCCTTGAGACTCAACCGCATCCAGGGGCTGCCACTGCTGGAGAGTGACGCTCTCGCCGAGCACGGTTATGAACAATTCCTTGTTATCGTTCTTCCACTCGAACCGAAGGCTTCCGTCGGAAACGGGGCCCAGTAAGACATTAGGGACCATAGATCTGACTAGACATTCTCTCAGGATCAGATCTATGACCTTATCCGCATTTGTGATCGTCGCAGCTGTGAATGCCTCGCCACTCGCAGCGTCCCATCCCTGCGAAAAAATTTGAAATTGCTTCAACCGGTCGCGGAGGATACAGATTTTGCGCGCCACTTTATCCCCATAGTGCAAAATCCCATAGAGCGCCCCGGGCATCAACTGCGGAGCAGGGATCCTGTATATTCCACTGTTGACAACGCGATTGAGACGGATCGGAGGCGTCGCCGCCGGTCCGATATTGGCGACGACGACGATGTTAGTGAGACCCGCAAAGTCCGAGAACTGCGAGCCGGAAACAGAGGTTTCGATCGGCAAGGTTAGTTCGGGGAACGAAGTTGTGCTCACGATGTAATTGCCATACGCCTGTTTCAAACGGTCATGTACGTTCACGGTCAACATGTCCGATGGAACAATCGGAGGAGAGCATAGGACAATGGCCATCACTTCGTCGGGATCGGGCACGCTCCGAGCATGGGCAAGGCGGTCGGTCATTCGATTCGTCCCCATTCGCTTTGTGCGGTGTTCGTAGTCAGGTCCGCAAAGCCGCGCACGATCCATTCGTGGGCAGTTGCGAACCAATCGTTTAGGGAATACCTCGCTCCCGCAGGCCCCCCGCAAGACATTCCGAGAACCAGCACATTTCGCCCGTCAGCTCGGGTCCCTTGACTGAGGTTTGCTTGACCAGCGCCTCGTTGATCTGGCAGTTCGAAAGTCCACACTGTATTGACGCTTGTTGGCGGGGTGAGAAATTCTGCGTGGATGCTAGACCACTGAAACAACTTGACGCGACTCTCCAGCGAGCCAGCGAAATCGGCGGCACTGTGCTCGATGTGATTTATGTACGTCAGTTCGTACCGCAAAGGGCGAACGTTACCGAGACCCGTTTTTGTCACAAACGTGGAGAATTTTCCCCAAACGTCTAGGAACTTCGGAAAAATCGTTGGCTCGAAGCGCGGATAGTCATCCGTATCTCCAACTTTTCTCCAGTTAAAGTGCAGCCGAGACTCTTGCAATTGGACAACGTAATTCTGATCCTGGGAGAGCAGGAGAATGCGCCGCAGGGGCGGAAGTGTCAGTATTTCGAGCCTAGGCCCACCTTCCACGATGTCCGGAAATGGAGGCTGGTCTTGCGTCGAGGGATAATCCGCAGCGAACTCGCTCCAGAGCTGGCCGAAATGCCTCGTCTGCCAGCCCCTCAGTGGCTCGAATTGAACTCCGGCGGCGACCTCGATTACTGGTGGGCGCTGGAAATTTGGAAGAGGCGGAATAACGCTTCCCTTGTCCAGACAGAGTCAGGAGAATTTAACTATACCAGACCTCCCGCGCACGCAGCCCCTGCACCCCCTTTAGAACGTGGCTCAGCTTGGTTACCCCCGCCTGGAGATCCTTAATCTTTTTCCCCCTCGCATGGGCTTACTTCTAGCAAAAACCCTTGAAATACCGTGTCTTAGCAGATCATTCTCGGGATATGGAGCCCTGCGCGTACTGTCCCAAAAAGCGGCCGCGAGAACCGCTTGCTCCCGCGGTCGCAGAGGACAAGCCCGTTTATTTCTGGACTTGTGCGACGACGAACGCCTGGGGATATTTCAGGACACAATCGCCAAGCATGAACGTCGTCAGTTCGATCATGCCTTGTTTCTTGAGCCGAAAGGGATCCACAACGAGCTCGAATCCACTTCCCCACATCCCGATCACGATCGTCGGAAAGACGCCGAGGATCAGTGCGTGATTGTTCGCCGTGTCCCCGCGGACTCCCGTCTTCGGAACCTGATTCGAAGATCGAGCCGTGTAGCCGGCGAGCATGTCATCGTCGCTCCAGGCGGGCAAAGCGATCGTATTCGCGAGTCGCGGCGTGAGTTTCAAATCACTTTTAATTCCGGGCGTCGTCAACCATGCCGGATCGCCGAGCTGATCCGCGTTCACGTCCTCGAGGTCCTCGATCATCTTGATCACATCGGCGTAAGCGACGGCCCCGCCGTTGCCGGAATCAGCTGCGACCACGAACGACTGGACGCCCGTTGTGTTCAGGATCCCGACGGGAGAGCTTCCCCCGGTCGGTCCCTGGATCGCCGCGTAGTCGACGGCGAGAGCCATGTCGCGCGCGAGGTCCTGTCGGACGAGCGTGTCGACATCGATCACGGACTGCGCGAGTAATTGTCTCGAGTAGCTCGTCGAGGACTGATAAGTCTTCGGGGAGCTCGGGACCTGTCCGAGCGTGAGGTTCGAATCCGCGACGTCGGCCCCGGGATTTTCAGCGACCCAGGATCCCGTCGCCTTTCCGGTTTGCTTCGGGAAAGCGACGTTGTCGCGGAGTCCGGTCACTGTCTGGGCGCCGAGTTCCTTCACCCGCATGGTGTTGTACAGAAAATCCAAAAAGTCACCGGGTTCTGTGAACTTGACCTCCTGTCCTGCCGTCGCGACGTTTGTCGAGAGTCCCGCGCGATGCTCGTTGTGCGGCCCTTTGCGCACGAACGAGCCGGCAGAAATATTCCACGGAACGAAGAGCCCGCCGTACCGCTTGCCCGTGACGTGCTTCTCGATCGTCTGAGAGATCTCGAGCTCGAAGCAGTTGTGATCCGCTCGCCGCTCGCCGCCTTCTTGGTTTTCTGCGCTCGTCAAAATCGCGCGCGCCAAAGAATATTCTCGGAGCTCGCGTTCACTGAGAGTGAACCGCGGCGTAGCCTGTCGTGTTGCCGTTGCCGTCGTTGTCATATAGATCCTCCAACGTCCGAGGATTCCGGCTTTCGGCAGCCGGCCTCGAGCGTATGAACTTTCGGGGATGAGTGCGGGTCTGGATCGTCCAGCCCGAAGAGAAGAATTGAAAACTTTTCAGTTCGTCGGCGTCGAGTTCACGCCGCCGCCAATCGGAAAGCGATGCTCGACTGGATCAACTCTTGGAGTCGAAGCGCCGGCCCGCTGATGATCGAATCGTTCATCACTAGAACCACTCTACTCGCCGCACCAAAATCCGACCCCGCTGTGCGGGATCGAGCGGAGTTGCTGACGGGGCTAACTGACCTGCTGAGTCCGGCCGAGCTGCTCGGGTCAGATGACGCCTTTGATCCAGGAGTCGACGATCTTGGCCTTGTCGCTCACGGGGAAGCTCAGGATGAGCTTGTCCAGGCGATCCTCCAGGACCCCGTTTGCCGGCGTGTCGGCCTTTGCGTGACCGTTGCCTGGAGCATGAGCGTGAGCATGCCCGTTCGTCGGCGCGGTCGCATGCCCGTTCCCGGCGTGCGCCTTCCATCGCGAATGGCATCTACACAAGCCGCTGCTGTTCCCGATGGAGAGTTTCATTTCACAGCCGGGACGTTTGCATAATTTAGGCGCTGTTTCCGTGCTGTTTTCGCGTAGTTCGGGCATCTTTTCCTCGCTTTCCGGCTCGTTTGCCGCTTTTTCAGAGTTGCCTTCGTTCGCGTCCGGAGGCGGCTCGCCCCCAGACTTTTTCTTGGCGGCGCGGAGTCGCCGCTGTTCGATGGGGCACGAAACGCCGTCTGCGCACCAACAGCATAAGGGCTTGCCGTCGAGGTCCTCGAGCAATGCCGGACAGCCGGGACGGCCGTGCACATCGATGCATCGAGCGCATTCTAGCGGCATCATCCTTGGCTCCAGGCTCTATCCCGGAAGTGTATTCCGATCCGATCGGCCGCGATATATCCACAGCTTTTCCACAGCGCCGCACAGGCCGGGCGCGAGATAGACTCGTCGTTTCTCGGCGCTTGCTGTTTTTGATCTGGCCAGATCATGCGGCGAGTGAGGGCGGGATCTCCGTGGTCCTGCCCTTCCCGAGATCCCGATCACGGAAAGCAGTCACACACGGAGTGCACTGTGCCCGACAACGACCGCGATCCCAAGTTTCACTTTCTCCGCGACATCGAAAATCACCTACTCAGTGAGTCTCTGCCCGCGGCCCGAGAATCGCTGGGCGATTGGATCCTCCGCTCGAACAAAAATGCTGAGGCGACCGAAGCCGCGGAGGAAGACTCGCGCCGGATCGACGATCTCCTTAACGACAGAACACGTCCGATCCAGGCGGTCCGCCAGGACGAGCAACAGCAGCTCGACGAGACGCTTTCACAAGCGGCCGTATTGCGAAAAGAGTGCGATCGACAGCTCGCTGAACTGTCGCGGCGAGCGCAGCTTCTCGAGCTCAAGAAACAAGCGATCCTGCGCCGGATCACAGTCAAGTTCTACGGCTACTCGCTCACTCGCCTGAAAATCCTCCGTCCCTCCGCGAAGGATTTTGCGAGTGAAGACGCTCGGCGGCAATTTGCTCAGCATATCGGCGATCGACTCTGCCCCGAGACGTCACTGGAATCGAGAGCGGCAAAGCGGGTCGCGGAGATCATAAAGCTCGGCAAGCGTTACGGGATCGACGACGAGCGCGTCGCGAACTGGATCCTCGGCGGGATCAGCCTCGTTGCGATCCGCGCCGAGATTCTCGACGAGTTCGCGACCCGATCCGATCCGCGGTCCACATCGGCCGAGATAGAAACGCCGGCGCCGCGGACCGACGGAAATAACAGCGGGGCCTATGATCGCGAGCTCGCCGAAGTCTTCCGCCTCGGGATTCGCGGCCGCGTCGATCGGGATCAGATCGCGGACTCGATCGAAAAGTACTGGACGCCGGAATTGACCGCGGCGGAGTTCATTGCCGGGGTCTCTGGCCTTCGACGTCTGACTGCGAGACCTGACAGGCGCTCGATCGTCGGCGAGATATTTGAATTGTTCGGCGATTCCGACGGAGCCTGGGCGTGGAAGGACGCCTACGTCCAGTGGCTCTTATCCAAGCTCGAGCAGCTCGCCGACGAGGAGATCATCAGAGCCTCAAGTTCGGGGCAGCCGACGACGGATCTCAGGACGCAGCAGATCGGCGATCGCGTTATCTCCCATCTACCCCCGCGATCGGGAACTCCGGCTCAACAGACCGATCAGGGCGGCTCTCGGATCAGTTCCCCCGAGTTTGCTCTGTCAGCGCCGGCTGCGAGTCAGCTCGAGCCCGGGGCGACTCCGGAGAATCCCGCCGTCGAGCCGGAGCACGCAACGCTCGAAGCAGAGGCCGCGCCAGAGTTTGCGGAGCCGCGGATCCCGGACAAGAAGCTCGCAACGGTCGCGCAAGAGCAGCAGACCGCAGCTAAACCAGTTGTCAAAGATCGATCCCTGGTCAGCGTCAAAACCCTGTTCTCCGATCTGAGGAGCCAGTTCATCGTGGAGATCATGGTCGCGTACCCCAAGGCTACATACAGCGAGATCTGCGCTCACGCGGACGTGAGGCGACAAATGAGAATTGACAGGAACCTTGTTTGCCCGCGTGAACAGTGGATCAAAGAAAGTGGGGAGACCCGAGCACCGAAGGACTGGATGCGGGACGATGATCTGTGGGCGAAGGTCTTCGCCCACAAAAAGACACATCACAAAGTGGAACAGTGGCTCTCAGTCAGAAAAAAGAAGCTGGAAGACAACTAGCGCCGCAATTTCCTCACTCAGTTTTCCTCAGTTTTCCTCAGTTCGACTCAGCGTCACTCAGTAATCAGAAATCTATAAGCCCAGCGATTCTGAGAAGTTAGATCACTCAGCTCAGTTTTGGGACCACGAAGTCCTTTCCAGCTCCGAGAATTGCGGCGATGATCCGCAACTATGTACGGATCGATCAATGCGGATCCCGAGCCGCTCGCCGGCGTGCAACTCCGTCACTTGCGTCGGCTCGCTGGATTCTCTCAGCCCGCGCTCGAACGGCATACGGGTCTCAGTGCTGGGCGAATCGCGAACGTTGAGAAGGGCCGCGCGAGCTTCCGGCCGTGGGAATCAGCGAAGGTCAAGCTACTCCTGTTCGAGGTGATGGAGACTCGCGCGAGAGACATCGCGGAGTGCCTTCGTGCCGGCGGATCCGCGCGCGCTGAGGGACCGGCGTCCGCGGAGTCCCCATAAAACGAGGGCGGGCTTCCTGATAAGCAGGAAGCCCGAGCGATCACGACGGCAACGAGCACGCAAGCAACCCAGCGGTGAAGAGCTCAATCGACTCCGGAGGATCGAATGCAAGCTTACGATAACATCCCGACCCGCGCGGTCTCCAACAAAATTCCGACGCTCCGCTCCGCATGTATGCACGCTGCCCAGGCGCGCCTGCTTCTACTCCGCGAAGGTATCGAGACCCGCGATCCGGACCTGGAGCTCGAGCTCCGTGACCTGGCCGGAATCCTCGCGCACGTCCTCGCCGAGATCGAGCAGCTCGGGAGACGAACGCGATGAGCGCGCGACCGGCTCCCGAATGTTCGTGCACGCAATGCGGACGGATCCTCGGCCGGCTGATCGCCGCACACGGCGCCGAAGTCCCGCTCTACGAGATCTCGTCGCTCGCTGCTCAGTACAACGCGAGGATTTGGTCCTTACGAAAAATGGGCTTCGTGATCCTCAACCGGACCGAGGAACGCGACGGAGTCCGTCACAGTTTTTTCCGGCTCGTTTCCTCTCCCGTCCAGGCCAGCTCGCCGGCGACGGCTCCGGCCGCTGAGCGCGGCGACAATCCGCAAACGATCCCGCCGAACGTGAAGTCCGATCCGCGCGAGCAGCTCCGACTTTTTTCCCAGAAAGAAGATCTCCGATGAAAGCATCCCAAGAGAGCATTCGCAACGGTCGCCGCGCAAACTTCTACATCGTTGAGAACCTACTCATCGATCACTATCTGAGAATCATCGGAGCGACGGCTTTCGCCGTGTACTGCTGCCTTGTCCGGCACGCCGACGATCACCACGCGACTTTCGTCGGGACGGCGAAGCTAGCCGACGAGGGCAATCTCTCGCAACGTCAAGTACGACGCATTTTGAAACGGCTCGAAGACTACGGTCTCCTCCGAATCGTCTGCACCAGGAAGCCTGTCCGGAAAACCGTGTATTGGGTGCTTCCAGTTCCCCCATCCGGGAAGGCTGCGAGCACCCCGCTTTTCGATCAGTGCTTGCCACCTGAGCAGGGGACACCCATGTCCCCAGCAGGGGACACCGGTGTCCGGGCTGCGGACATGGGTGTCCGGCGCAATAAGGAAGAACAAGACCCTCTTAACAAGACACACACACAGGACGAGAGCGTCGATCTCGAAGAGTGGGTCACAAAGATCGCGGCCGCGCATCCGGCACTCGCTTACCTGAAAGGCAGACCACTCTCCCAGGTCCAGACGCAGGCGATCGCAGAAGCGGTCGCACGAGATGGGCCCGAGCTCGTCCTGGAAGGAACTCGCAAGCTAAGCGATGCAGTCTCGCGATGGCCGCGGGAAGATCTTCGCTTCATTCCGAACCCCGTGCGGTTCTATCAGCAGAGTGAGTACCTGAAAGACGCGGCCCTGTGGGAGAGCCGAGAGCGGAAACAGGAGGGGCCGGCCGGATATGTGGCGCTCCCGAGCGATTACGTACCAGCCAGTGTGACACATAAGCGCGAGCTGGAAGAGCGGCGAGAGAACTGGAACAAACACGCGGAGGAGCGGGTCCAATGAGCTCCGGCACCTATCGCGACATTGAGCACTCGCTTCCCGCGAGCATCGAGGCTGAGCGGAGCATCCTGGGCGGAATCATGCTCGATCCGAAAGCCTATGACGAAGCGGCCGAGCGCGGTTTGAGCGCCTCGGACTTTCTGCTGGATTCACACCGGCGGATCTATTCACGCATGGTCGAACTGGCCGAGTCTTCGCGGCCGATCGATCAGATCACGCTGATCGAGGAGCTGGAGCGACACCGAGAACTCAGCACCGTCGGCGACGTCGGATATATCTCCGATCTCATCACCGGCGTCCCGGACCGGCCGAGCATCAAGCACTACGTCAAGATCGTGCGCGAGAAGGCCGACCAGCGGAAAGTAATTCATGCCTGCAATGCCAGCATCGGCGCGATCTCTGACGGCTCGTCCTCGCGAGAGTGCATTGGCGAGCTCAGCGAGCGGCTTCTCCAGATCCAGACCGGATCCGACGACGCTCCCGCCGAGCGGGTCCTGAAATTCTCGGACGCGGTTTACCGAGAGTGGGAGCTGCTCGCAGATGGCTCGGCTGATGTAATCGGGCTCACGACGGGCGTCGATTGCGTGGACCTTGCGACGACCGGGATCCGCGCCGGCGAGACCTGGGCGATCGGAGGACGCACCGGAGACGGAAAGACTTCTCTCGGTTTGCAGATCGCGGCTGCGAACTGTCGGCGCGACGTGGCAGTCGGGTACTTCTCGATCGAGATGAGCAAGAGCGAACTGCTGCAACGGCTTTGGTCGCATGAGGGCAAGATCCCGTTCGGATACATTCGCAATCCGCGATGGGGCTCCGCCGAGATGCGATCCCAGGTTCTACGCGCAATGGCCACGGTCGGCCGCTGGCCGCTGTTCGTCGCGGAAGACGGCTCGCTGTCGCTCCAGAAGCTCGTCGCGAAGTCACGCTTGCTAATCCGCCAGGAAAAGCTCGGGCTTCTGGTCGTCGACTACGTGCAACTCATCTCGGCAAACGCACCGAACGAGCGAGAGCGGATCACGAAAATTTCCAGCCAGATCCGCGCGCTCGCGAAAGACACGGGCGTCCCGATCGTGGCCGTCAGTCAGTTGAATCGGCCGAAGGACCGAAGCCTGAACGAGCGGCCGAACAAATTCTCGATGAAGGAAAGCGGCTCGCTCGAGAACGACGCGAACACGATCTTGCTGATCTATCGCCCGATGGACGATTCCGGCCGGCCGGCCGGGGAAGACGAGCTCATCATTGCGAAGCAGCGACACGGGCCGGTGAGCAACGAGAAAGTGTTTTTCGATTCGAAGACGATGACTTTTTTTGAGAGGACGACGACATGAGAACTAGTTTCTTCCGGGCGCTAGCTCGACGCGACGCGCTCCCGCTCGGAGGGAAGCCCAGGATCTTTCCACGTACCGCGCGTGGGAAGCCCAGGGCAGCGGGCGCGTCGTACTGATGACGGCGCGCACCGAGGCGGGACGGTGGTTTGAGCTCCCCCGTCCCGCTGCAAAAAGTTCGCGGGAAAGTGCCAGAAACCGAAACGAGGAAAAAATGAAGCTCGATGGAAGGGAATTTCTAGCGATCGATCACGCCGTCACCGCAGCTCAAAACGATTACACGATCGGAAACCTCCGCGCGGCCGGCGCGCTCGAAGTTCTCGCCGGACTCGACCCCAAAAAAAGAGACGCCGACTCGATCTCGAAACCCGCGAACGATTACCTCACGCGGATTTTTTTGACCGGCCGGAAGTCGTTCATCCTCGCCGGACTTCTCACCGAAGTCGGGAAAACCTGGACGCGCGCCGAGGCGGATCGCAACGCCGCGCGCTTCGATCAGATCACCGACCTCGAGGAGATTCAGACGATGGCCGCGATCCTCTCGGAGCTCGTCATCACTTTTTTTCAACGCGCGGGGACATCCTCGCCGAGTTCCCCGAAATCTTCGAATCCGACCGACGAGGTCCCCGCCACAAAAACCGCGGCTCGCGCGACCTCGGCGAGTTCGATTCAATAATCCGGGAGCTCGCGGAGAACGACCCCGCGCGGTTCGATGCCGTCATGGATTGGTCGCTTCGAGATCTCTTCGTCGCGTACGAGATCGATCTTCTCGTTTGGGCGACTCTCGCGGCCGGCGGATCGAAGGTTCGAAAACCGGATCCTCCGTCGATTCTGCAAGCACCGAAGATTATCATCGGCGGACAAAAACATGGGAACCGTGCCAGAAACCGCGCCACATAAGGGATCTGGCACGTTCGCCCCAGAGACAAAGTGACCTCGATCGACTAACATGACCGCGCGGCAACAATTCGGCGAGCCGACTCAGGAGTGGCTGGATCTGAAAGCTCTGCAACGTTACGCCTGTATCTCGGAGCGAACCTTGCGGGAATGGATTCACCGCGCGAGTGATCCGCTTCCCGCCTCGCAAGTGGGAACCAAGATTCTCATTCGCCGGAGCGCATTCGATCGTTGGCTCGAAGCGCATCCTCTGAGACCGACGGGGAGCGTGAACGTGGATGGGATCGTGGACGAGATGGTGCGAGAAATCGCGGGGGCGAACTGATGGGCGTGAAGCTTCGGAAACGTGGTGGAAAGTGGTACGTGTTCGTGAACTACCACGGCAAGCGAAAAGCAAAGTGCGTCGGCACGAGCCGAGAAATCGCGGAGCAGGTACGGCGCCAGCTCGAAGCGAAACTCGCACTGGGTGACCTCGCGCTGCTGGACGACCGCGAAAAAATTCAGACCTTCGGATCCTACGCGGACAAGTGGCTGAAAGATTATGCCCGGGTCGAATGCAAGACTTCCACGGCTGAGGGATACGAGGGAGTGATCGAGCAGTATCTCCGGCCGCGCTTTGGAAACCGCCCTCTCGATCAGATCAAGCGCGACGACATCAAGGCGATGATTAACGCGCTGATCGAGAAAGAGCTGTCGCGCAACACCGTCAGAAACGCACTGTGCGTGATCCGTGGGATCTTCAACGAAGCCATCGAAGCGGGCATTGTCGAAGTGAATCCGGCTGCGCGCCTGGGCCGTTTCACGCGGACCGCGAAGGCGACAGAGGTCAAAGGGATTTCTTTGACACCGAGTGAGGCCGAGCAATTTCTCCAGGCAGCGAGAGAGATTTGCCCTGAGTATCACCCGCTGTTTCTGATGGCATTGCGGGCCGGCCTTCGTCGCGGCGAGCTCGTCGCAGTTCAGTGGGGAGACATCCAGTTCGGAAAAGACGAGCATGATGCGAACCGCTATATCGTCGTCCAGCACAACTACGTGCGTCGCGAGCACACCACGACAAAGAGCAAGAAGAGCCGTCGCGTGGACATGTCTCGAGAGCTGAGGCGAGCGCTCATCGAGCTCCGTGACAAACGCCTCTTGGAGTCTTTCCTCAAGGGCAGGACCGACATCTCCGACGAGCTGGTGTTCCTATCGCCGGACGGAGCGATTCTCGATCCCGACAACCTCTACCACCGCTACTTCCAGCCAGTGCTCACGAAGGCCGGGCTTCGGAAGATCAGGCTTCACGATCTCCGGCACACGTTCGGCTCGCTGCTGATCCAGAGCGGCGCGTCGATTGTGTACGTGAAAGAGCAGATGGGGCACAGCTCAATCCAGGTCACGGTCGACACCTACGGGCACCTGATCCCCGGAGCGAATGTCTCATTCGTGGATCGGCTCGATGTGGACGAGAAGGCTGAAGAGAGCCAGCAACAAAACGCAACCCAGGCGCAACTGCCCTCCGAAGCTGAAACTCCGATTCTTCCGGAAGTCACTGATTTGATTGGTGGCGGCGCGTGGACTCGAACCACGGACCTACGGATTATGAGACCGTCGCTCTAACCACCTGAGCTACGCCGCCAC
>Ga0187859_10000766_pt1 | contig 21062 bp, 20 predicted proteins | sample June2016WEW_10_1_2_FD_133019 | JGI IMG/M metagenome (GOLD analysis project Ga0187859, IMG submission 133019) | Peatland microbial communities from SPRUCE experiment site at the Marcell Experimental Forest, Minnesota, USA - June2016WEW_10_10 | ecosystem: Environmental > Terrestrial > Soil >...
CGAACGCCCGCCGCGCCGCCGGGCTGGCCCATAACGATACCGAAGAATCTCTCGAACGGCTTCTTGCCGAATCCTGGCCTCGTCGGCGTCCTTTCGCCCAGTTTGTCGCAGCTTTTGTCACTTACCTTCGCCGCTTCGCCCAATCTGTCACCACCCTGACCGCGCTTGACGGCGAGTGGCCGTGGAAGCAGTCCGCCACCGTGCAGAGCCGCTTTGAGCTCCTTGATCGCCGCCTGCAATGGCTTGAGGATCAGACCGCAGCAGGAGCACAACCCGCACAATCTCCCTGGCCCGATTCTGGCCTCCAGGACACGCAGCCCGCAGTAGCGTCCCAGGACCATCCCGGTGAGCGCCAATTGGAGCGTCTGGAACGGCAGGCCGAAGTCCTTCAGCGACATTTAAAATCCCTCCGTGAGCACGGCTGGCTACCGGGCCTTCCACAGTCCGCCCCCGCTTCATCCGAAAGGAACACATCTTGAACATCGCCTTCCTCGGTCTTGGAAACATGGGCTCTGGCATGGCTCACTGCCTGCTTCGCACCGGCCACTCCCTTCGCGTGTGGAATCGCAGCCCAGAAAAAATGGTTCCCTTCTCAGAAGCTGGCGCAATTGCCAGCAGGGCCCCGGCCGAAGCGGTCGCAGGCGTCTCTCTGGTCATAAGCAGCCTGATGGACGACGCATCCATCCGCTCCGTCTTCTCCGGCGCAGACGGCGTGTTTGCGCACATGGTCCCCAACGCCATCCATCTCTGCACCACCACCATTTCCCCCAGTTGCGCAGACTGGCTCGCCGCCGAACACTCGGCGCACGGCACCCGGTACGTCTCCGGGCCCGTACTCGGCCGACCGGACGCAGCCGCCTCTGGAACCCTCCTCCAACTCCTCGCCGGCGACCCCTCCGCAATCGAAGAAGTTCATACCGCATGTCGAGCCTTCGCCAACCTGCTTATCCCCATGCCCGGCCCCGCCAGCGTCGCCAACCATCAGAAGCTCTGCTTCAACTTCTTCATCGTTTCTCTCGTCGAGGTCTTCGGGGAGTGCTACATATTCGCCGAGAAAACTGGCGCTTCCCCTGAAATCATGGCCCAGTTCTTCCAGCGCGTCTTCGCGCACCCCGGCCTGCAGGGCTACGCCCGCCGCATGAAGGAGCGCGACACCAGGGGTGAAGGCGGATTCTCTATGCGCGGTGGCCTCAAGGATGTGCGGCTCATGCTGGACGATGCGGGGACTGTTGGCTGCCCACTGGAGATTGCGCAACTGGTTGAGGAAAAAATGCAGGCATGCATAGTGCAGGGACTGGCCGGCGAGGACTGGAGTGCGATTCAACGGGTGACCCGGACCCGAGCCGGACTGGCCCCATAAGCCGTGGCCTCGGTCGCTGGGGTGAACATCTGACAGTGACACGCGCCACAATTCCTCCGTCTCCAGCGGAGTATATTCGCCGCGAGCTAACGTCTCGCCAGCTGCCGCGAGCGACTTGCCTTGCGGCTTGCGAAGGAGGCTTGCCATGAAAAGGGTCGCCATTGCCCTCATACTCGCCGCTCTGCCTGTCGCCGCAAATGCGCAGGCGCCCATCGCCCCGGCCGATTCACCATCCATTCCCGTTGTCGGCACATTTGATCGCTCCAGCATCGTCCTTGCGTACTATCGATCTCCGATATGGAGCGCGATCCTCGCCGACCGTCGATACGAATTGAAAACCGTCAAGGCGGCCAATGACACTGCCAGAGCCAAAGAATTGGAAAAGTACGGTGCAGAGAGTCAGGAACTGGCCATGCAGCAGCTCGCCGGCAAAGCCCCCATCGACAATATTCTTGCGGTGCTGCAGCCGGAGTTCACGGAGTTGAGCGGCAAAATGAAACTGACCTCCATCGTCGAGTCACCCGCTCCCGGCTCCAGGGCAGCCACAGTCGACGTGACTTCTCTGCTGATGGACTGGCTGAAAGCAAGTTCGGAGACCCGCAAAATGGCCGTCGAACTGCACCAGCATTCATCCGGCAAATAATCGTATTCCCCCCATCGAATCTCTCCGCGGAATCGGCACAACGCCGCGGCCGCAGAGCTGTCTTTTTCCAAAAATCCCGCATTCAGCCGTTCCACCGCGACTATTACCGGGTAAAATCGTCTCTACAGTAGGCAGAGTTCCTCTTAAAGGCTGCCTGTGCTGCCTTTCCGGCCTACCCACGGGTTTCCCTCCCGTTCACCCGGCTCGCAAGGCGCGGAATCTTCTGGATGATGAAAACAAACCTTCATACGTTGCCTTTCTGGCTTTCGATTGCCGCAGCATCCATGGTCCTGCTCCCGGCACCCCCGGCTCGCGGACAGGCCAAGCCAGTTCAGCCTGCGTCCAGCACCGGCGCTCCGGCTGCTCCAGTTGAGAAATCCGCAGCGCCTGCGGCCAATGCTTCCACTGCAGACGCAACGCCCACGCCGCCTGACCGCGCCTCAGCCTATTACCACCTGGCGCTGGCCAATATCGACCAGGAAGATGCTGTCTCCGAAGGCCGCCCCGAGCTGATTACGCGCGCCATTGAGGAGTATAAACTCGCCCTCAATGCCGACCCAGGTTCGCCGCAGCTGAACGATGGTCTGGCCGAACTCTACTTCAACACCGGCCGCGGGCACGATGCCGAAGTCACCGCCCGCAACCTGCTAAAGAGCTCCCCCAACGATGTGGATGCCCACAAGCTGCTGGGGCGGATTTATCTGCGTCAGCTCGGCGAGGGCCAGAACTCAACTTCTTCCACTTCACCGTCTTCGAACGTTTTGAACCAGGCCATTGCCGAATACGAAAAAATCGTTGCCCTGCAGCCGAAAAGTGTTGAAGACCGAATGGTTCTGGGCCAGCTTTACACCGTGAAGCACGATGCGAAAAAGGCTGAAGAGCAGTTCCACATTGCGCAGGGCATTGAGCCCGAGTCAGAAGAGGTGGTGCTGAATCTGGCTCGCCTGTATGCGGAAAGCGGCGATATTCAGCATGCCGCCAAGGTGATTCAGGATGTTCCCGAGGCTGACCGCACGCCCAAGATGGAGTTCGCTCTCGGCGCTGCGTATGACCAATTGAAGCAGTCCAAGGATGCCATTGCGGCCTATCAGCGAGCTGCGGACATGGACCCCGGCGACGCCCAGACACTCGACGCGCTGGCCCAGGCGTTGCTTGCGGACAATCAACTGGATGAGGCTCTGAAACAGTTCAAGCTGGTTACGGAAGCGGACCCGGAAAATGTTGAACCGCTTATACATATCGGCGAAATTCAGCGCCGCCAGGGCAAATATGAAGATGCCCTGACCACCATTCGCAAGGCGCGCAAGATGGACCCGACATCACTCGAAGCCGGCTATAACGAAGGCCTGCTGCTGGACGTGCTGGGGCGCTACGACGAGGCCACGCAGACCTACGAGAAGATGCTGGAATTGCCGGATACTTTCCACGCCAATGGCGCTTACACATCCGAAGAGAAGAGCAGACGCAGCTTTTTCCTTGAGCGGCTTGGTCAACTCTACGCCGAACAAAACAAAGTAGATCAAGCTATTGCCACCTACCAGAAGCTCATTGATTTGGGGGGGGACGAGGCACTTGCCGGGTACGAAGGCCAGGTGGAGACTTACGGCGAAGCGCGCATGTACGACCGCGCGGTGGAAGTTTCGCGCAAGGCCGTGGAGGCCAGCCCCAAGGACCCCGATTTGAAGATGATGCTGTCCGGGGCGCTGATTGAGCAGGGCAAGGCCGACGAAGGCGTGGCCATGACGAAGGCCCTGCTGGATAACACTGATAAGGATCGAGTTGTGTGGCTCAAGCTGGCCCAGTTCTACACGCAACTGCGCCGCTGGAAGGAGGCGGATGACGCCCTGGCCAAGGCGGACGCTCTGACCACCAAGAAGAGCGACCGCACCTACCTGTTGTTCATGAAGGGTGCGCTTGCTGAGCGGCAAAAACACTATGAGCCGGCCGAGCAATTCTTCAAGCAGGCGCTCGATCTAGACCCGGCTAACACCATGACTTTAAACTATTTAGGGTATATGCTTGCGGACCGTGGCATGCGCTTGCCAGAGGCTCTGAAGATGATCCGCAAGGCGGTTGAGCTGGACCCCATGAACGGTGCGTATCTTGACTCGCTGGGCTGGGTTTACTTCAAGATGGGCGACTACGAACTGGCGGAGGAGAACCTGCGCCAAGCCGTGGAGCGCGATCAGACGGACCCGACGGTTCACGATCACCTGGGTGATCTATATGAAAAGACAGGGCGTATCCGGCTGGCGGCCTCGCAGTGGGAGCTTTCGCTGGCCCAGTACGCCAAGTCGGCGGTGGACGACGTTGAGCCGGGGGACGTGGCCAAGGTGCAGCGCAAACTGGAGACGGCGCGCGTGCGGCTGGCCAGACAGGACAGCGCGACCGGGCAGCCGAAGCCGGAGTGAGTTGTCAGCTCTAAGTTGGCAGTTATCAATTTTCGAGAATCAAATGGCTGCTCAGAGGGTTGTACTACATAGCCCAAAAGGCTGCCTGTCTGGTTACAAAACATGCGAAATGGCTGCTCAAGTGGTTGCCTTTCGCATCGACATGAACCTTGCGGGCAGCCTTTTCGAGATGTTTCGGTTGCAGAGAATTGAACTAAATGAAGTAAAGGATTGCTTAGAATTGAACGCATTTTTGGGAAATGCGCTTATTTTGCACGAGATAGTGGCTTAACCTATTGATAATGCGCTCTTTATTTTTATTTTCTTTTCTGTGCAATTGCACTCGGAAATGCACCGGGCTTGCCGATGTTCGAGCGACGGCCGAGGCGTAGCAATTTGACGCGGAGGTCGCGCGAACCCTGGTTCGCAAGTGTGAGCGGAGTCAAAAATGCTTGAAGACCCTTGCACAAGGAAGGGAAATCGGCATCTACAAAGTAGATGGATTCACGCGGATGCTTTCCATCGACACAGCCGAAAACAGATTTCTCCTTTTGAGCGATACTAAGCTAGGGTTTCCTTCGCGGACTTGGCTTCCCAGAGGCGGAACACACAACCTTTGGATTCTGCGAAGACTCATTCGATCCGATGACTTTTGATGATGAAACAGGCTTTGGTTGCGGGACTTCTGTGGGCCCTTCCCTTGCTTTCACAAAGCACCACGGGAGAATTGCGTTTGACTGTGGTCGATCCCACGGGCTCAGGCGTTAAGAGCGCGGTCGAGCTGGTTAGCCAGGGCAATGAATATCGCAATACATTCACTACGGATGATCGGGGCGTCTTGGATGCCAAGCGTCTGCCTTATGGAATCTACCAGGTCCAGATCCGAACTCATGGCTTTGCCGAAGATTCCGAGACGATTGAAATCCGCTCAGCGCTTCCGCTGGATCGTACGATTCGGCTCAAACTGGGATCGGTTTCCGAGTCGGTCAAGGTCACAGCATCCGGCACATTGATCGATCCGTACCGCGCAGACTCGGTCAACGAGATGGGTACAGAAACGATTCAGACTCGATTGACCGCGCTGCCCGGCCGGTCCATGCAGGACCTGGTGAACTCAGAACCCGGCTGGCTCTACGAAGGCAATGCGGTTCTGCACCCGCGCGGGTCAGAATATCAAACGCAATTTGTTGTGGATGGAATTCCGTTGACCGACAACCGCTCGCCGAGCTTTGGCCCGGAGCCCGCCGAAGGCGACGACGTCGAATCCCTCAAGATCTATACCGCCGGCATCCCCGCGGAATATGGAAGGAAGATGGGCGGCGTGGTTGAGATCAACACGCTCAAGAGCTCAAATCCCGGACTTCACGGGCAACTCACTCTTTTCGGCGGAAGCTATGCCACGGGTGCGATCGATACTCAGGATCAATACACATGGAAGGGAAACACGCTAGGCATGGGCGGTTCCGGCAACATGACCGGGCACTATCTGGATCCGGTTGTGCCGGAGAACTATACCAACAGCGGCACCACAGGCAGTTTTTCCGTGAACTACGAGCGCGAGATCACGGAGAAAGACCGTCTCACGCTGATTGTGCGCCATGAACTCGCGCACTACGAGATCCCCAACGAAATGGTGCAGCAGAATGGCGCATATTTGCCTGACTCAAATAACAACGTTGGCTGCCCGCCTGTTCCAGCAGCGGACGAGCCGAGCGACTGCGTGTTCATACCAGGAGGGCAACTGCAGACGGGTGACAACTTTGAAACCATGGGGAGCGCCTCCTATCAGCACATTTTTTCCGCCGATACGATAGGCTGGCTGCGATTCATGTCCCGTGACAACTCTACTGACTTTTATTCGAATCCGGCATCGTGGCCTCTGATTGCAACCCAGCACAACGACTTCAAGGAGATCTACTTCAACAGTAGCGTCGCCGTGCATCACGGAAGGAACGAGTGGAAGGCGGGAGTCGAATCCGACGCGGTTTTCCTGCACGAAAATACCAGCTATGTGATGCCCGACTGTGCCGATCCTGCGGACCCACAATGCCCGATCACCCTGGGGATCTTCGACACCGGAGCGACAACATTTGCTTTTACCGGCAGCCGTCCGGATCTTGAACAATCAGCCTACGTTCAGGACTTGATTCGCCTGGGCAAGTGGACGGTGAGCGCGGGCCTGCGATGGGATCACTACCAACTGCTCTTGAATCAAAATGCGGTGAGCCCGCGCGTGGCCATGTCGCGCTACTTCCCCACACTTGGCCTGATTCTGCACGGATCCTACGACCGCATCTTCCAGACTCCTTCCTTTGAAAACATTCTTCTATCCAGTTCCCCAGCGGCCGAATCTTTGGACACCGGCGTGCCCGCAGTGCAACTCCCGGTTCAGCCCTCTCATGGCAACTACTACGAGTTGGGCCTGACGAAAGCAGTCTTCAATCATTTGCGAGTAGACACGAATATGTTCCGCCGCGACATGAATAACTACGGCGACGACTCGCAAATCCTGAGTACCGGGATCAGCTTTCCCATCGCGTTCAGCAAAGCCATTCTCTACGGTGCGGAGGGCAAACTCGAAGTTCAAAACTGGAAGGGCTTTTCCAGTATCGCCAGCTACTCATACATTGTGGGGAATGCCTTCAATCCGGTAACGGGCGGTTTGTTTCTTGGGGATGATGCATCCGCCGCGCTGACTGAGACGACTGGACATGCACCCGATTCGCAGGACCAGCGGCAGACGATTCGCGCGCGCGGGCGTTATCAGGCCGCGCCGCGGATGTGGGTCGCCCTGGGAAGCGACTACAACAGTGGGCTGCCGTTTCAACCGGATTTAACTCCCCAACAATATGCGACCGAGTATGGCCAGGTGGTGATCAATCACCTCAATTTCAATCGAGACCGCATCAGGCCTTATCTCACCGAGAATGCTTCGGTGGGCGCCGATCTGTTGAAGCGGGAAAAGTTCTCAATGAAATTGCAGGCGGACGGCCAGAACCTGAGCAACACGCTCGAAGTCATCGACTTTGGAGGCTTGTTCTCAGGGAATGCCATTGGGGTGTCCAGGAGTTTTTCTTTACGGCTGACGAGCAGCTTCTGACGTCTGGTTTGTCCAGGCGCAGGCAACGGCCTTGTTGCGCCGCCGAAGAAGGTTAGATCGAAATGTTCCCGGACCTCAAGGGCGAGTTCCAATCAGCATGCAGATCATTGCGATGCTTAGAGCCAACACGCGACAACGATGGAGTGTATCCCATTTTTTGTGTTCGCGGCGAAGCGCGGGTGTGAACGCAGCGGAATCCATGTTCGCGATCCGGTTGTTGATGGGGACCAGAATCATCAGCGTGAAACCGATGACAGCTACCCAGATGACAACTGCCGCGACAAGGAAGAACACGCCCGGATGGCCACGGAGGACTATCACTTCTGCGATGAGGAGCAGGAGATTGAACCCATACCAGTAAGGCATGGCATAGCCGAGTTTTTGCGCGAAGAGGCGCGTCGCGTTTTCTCGCGCTGAGTCGTCGAGCTTTTCGAGGATCGGGTTAACGAAAGCTGAGACAGTGAACTCCGTGCCGATCATGAGGCCTATGCTCACGATGGTCACGATGTCCAGGAGGAATTCCATAGAAACCGCCTGGACATCGGACGCGGTGTGGCAGGGTTGAGATTCCTTTTTTATTCGGGGCCTGGCAGTTTGCCATGTCCCAAAGGAGGAATATGGGACCCCGGCTGTAATCAATGCTTCCGGTAGCGCTTCCAGTCTTTTTCGAGCAGCTTCGCCATGCGCTCCGCGGCGTCCTGCAGCCAGTTACGCTTGCGCGACTTCAGGTCTTTCAGGATTTTCTTTGTCTGGCCCCTGCTGCCTAAATGGATGTTGGCCGTTTCAGAGCCCATGGCAGTGAGAAGCATCTCTTCATCGCTATGCCTGGGGAGCGTTTGAATGTCGATGGGATTTGAGTCGGGCGAAAGACGGCGGATGAGCCATGATCCATCAATCAATTGGAACGGGTCAGACGACCGGACCGCGGAACTGATCGCTTTTTCATACAAGGATTGACGGTGTCCGACCTCGTCGTTCAACCACGAGCAGGCGGAAGGGACGGTCAGCTTTGCTTCGCGCGCGATGTATCCGCCCTGCCACATGGCAATGGCTACAAATCGTTCCTGGCCCAGACTTCCCAACCCGGCCTGGCGACGGACAACTTTGTATTCGATGCCGGGCTCGGGCAACGTCTTTTCGAGAGCGCGTTTGAGATCTTTCGCGAGTGGCTTACGCACTGCAGGAAGGTGGTTGAGTTTTTCCCAAAAGTTGGAAGGCGGTGTGAAGCTGTCCACTCCAAGCTTGCCCAACTTCTGCTCCCGCTCAGCGAGAACGATGGGGCATCCGCCATGACGTAAGGAGTCAGTGTATCCATCGAGGATGGCATTGCATCCGTCTTTGAGCTTGATGGAAAGCCCTTCCTCATCGAGAACGATCTTGAGGCTGGCTGCCAGACGGACGAGATCGTTGGTATAAGCGAGGGGGTAGGCTTCATCGAAATCATCGATGCCCCAACACAGGCGGCCCTCGGCATCGCGCCACGTACCGAAACTGTTGACATGCAGATCGCCGACTGCGAGGACCTTGGGAGCAATGCAGACGTCAGCACAAATGAATGGCCACAACTGAGCCCAGCGGTAAAACGTTCCGCGAAGAAACCCGAATGGGGTTTGCTTCATCAGTTGGTGCTTCGATTTGAGATCGGACTCGATGACGGTGGTGCAGGTGCGCATCCACGACTCAAAGCTGGTGGTGACGCTTTCGATGGTGGACTGTTCACCTTGCAATGAGGGAGCGTTGACGGCTGGATTTGCTTTTAGCTGTTTGGTTTTCATTGCCTGCCTTGCGGAGGTTTCTATTCAATCAATCTGCCAGTGTCGTTCGATGCGCATGGGTCGGCATAAGTTGGCACCCGGCACCTGCGGTGCGGCAGACGCTCGCGGGAGGCTCGCACGGGCTTTGTTGCGACCCGGCCAGGATGGTTGAGCTTCAGCTTTTCGATTACTCAACGGCTCAGCCATTGTGCGTCTGTCGACGTCGACGTCGAGGCCAATGCTGCCTGACCAGCCAGGCTGCGAAGGCTATGAGCGCCCAACTTGCGAATGCGATACCGAGGATGGCTACGGGGGGAAAGCCATCCGCAAATTTCCATAACACCAGGGCGAAGGCTATGAGACCGAGACAACCGAGCGTGGCTCCAAAAGCGTCGAGCGCCGCGGCGTTCTTTCCGCGCCGGCTGCCGTCCTTGCCAATCGCGGCCTTGCGGCGCTTCTCGTGATCCTGAATCAGGCTCGCGGCGGCTGGGAAGATGGCTGGGAATGCGAGGAAGAGCCCTCCGACGGCCGGCCCATACCGGTTCGCGATGAGCCCGGCGATTGCGGTACACGTTCCTCCGAAAAGGAATCGCAGTGCGTACTCGTGCGGTTTGGTTTCGGAGAGCGAGGAAGCATCCACTTCGATCAACATCAATTCATCCCTCCGAACATGAAGAGACAGCCAAAGCTGATGCCAAACCAGATGGGCATGGCCGCCACAGTGACGACAAGCGCGCCGCTTTGACTTCGCTTGAGAAGCTGCCCGGCGACGTAGGCATAGGTGAGGAAACCGATTGCTCCAAAGACCATTGACCGGCCTTCGAGGGCGACATAGGAACCAGGGCGCTGTGTAAAGGTGAGGGCAAGGCTGGCGAGCGCAACCGAAGGCGCGGCGCCGAACAAGCCCGCAAAGCTCTTGGGACGCAGGACGTCTCCGCAGACGGAGAACGCGCTGACTACGAGGCCCCCGATCAAAAAGCGTATGAGGATTTCAGTCATTTCAACGACTCTCGGAAGAGATTCATCCGCGCCGAGGCGTTAGGATGAGAGGGCTGCGCTGTTTGCTTTGATCCTGGAGCCCGGTCCGATCCGGGACGGCTCTGCGGTCATTTTGCACCTCGGAGCATTGGATGCGGATCGGGGGCGGGAGTGCACTTGCAAGGGATTGAGTACCCCCTCGATTTGCAGTGGGCAGACGAATGCGACCCCAACGCGGGTGGGCATTGGAGTCGCAGTTGACTTCGAGTCTGGCGAGCGGTGCTACTGCGTGCCGGCGGCTGCCGAGGCGATGTACAGATCGACGTTGCTCTTGTCGACCAGCGAGGCGCCGGTATCGACAAACACCGGGTAGGGCGAGAAGGAGTCGACGCTGTAGTCCTTGCTGAGCTGGGCGGGCGGGTTATGGAAGACCTCATCGAGCATCTTGAGGCCTACGTAGCCCATGGTGAAGGGCTTCTGCGCGACGGTGGCGTCGATGGTACCCGCCTTGATGCCGTCGAGAGTGTCCTGATTCACGTCCCAGGCCACGAGAGTGCGGTCCGTTGCGCCGGTGCGCTTGATGGCGTCGGAGACTGGTTTGCCAGAGGCTGAATCGAGGCAGATGAAGGCGTCGATCTTCTTGTCGCCGGTGAGAGCCATGTACTCCTGGGTCTTGTCGAAGGCGATCTTCGGATCGTCTTTAATGTCGACCACGTCAACGATTTTGATTCCGGGACGGCTGGCGAAAACGTCTTTGAATCCCTTGAGGCGCTCTTCAGTGTTGGGCTGGCCGGCGATGGTGTAGACGATAACGTTGCCATGGCCGCCCAGCTTGGCAATGATGCGATTGCCGCCAATGCGGCCCGCCTCAAGGTTGTTGGTTCCGATGAAATAGAGGCGTCGGCTGCCGGCCGCGTCGGAGTCCATGGTGATGACCGGAATGCCTGCGGCCACGGCCGCATTAATCTCCGGTTGCAGGATGGACACATCGGAGACGGAGATGAGAATACCGGCCGGCTTGGTGGCTGCCGCCTTGTGCAGCGCGTCCTTCTCGGCCCGGGGATCGTAGCCGTCAGGGCCATCGACTTTGGCGGTGACCTTGTATTGCGCCGCTGCCTTGTTGAAGCCGGCAGCTGCGGTCTTCCAGTAGGGCAAAGCGCTGTTTGCTGAAATCAGGTAGTAGACCTCTTTGTTTGAGTGCCTCTCGCCGCAACCCAACGTGAACGCGGCGCCAAGCGCCAGCACGGCCAATGCAGTGAATTTCATCGTTTTCATGCCTGCCTCCGGTTCCTCAAGTAAAGTTATTCCAGCCCTCGCGCGCAAAATTCGTGCCAGCGCAAGGCCATCAAAAAAATCCGGCTGGATGGTACTCCGAAGTAATGGGCGTTGTCCAATCCAAACCGTATGGGCACCGTTATACCATTCCGCAACTGGATGGATCGTGATACTGGGCACGTAGCTGGAACTTTGTGCGTGCCTCTCCCGAACTGCGGTATAAACAGACCAGAACCGTTGCAGCTTGCATCGAAGACAACCATGACCATGGAAGCCAGCTCGCGTTCCCGGCTGCCTGCCGAGATTGCCGTCCCGGGCGACGTCGGCAGCGAGCTTACTCGACGCAAACACGTGGAGCAGCCGCATCTCTATCGCACGCCGTTTGCCCGCGACGCGGCACGGATCCTGCATTCGCGCGCCTTTCGGCGGCTGGCGGGCAAGACGCAGGTATTTGCGCGGCTGCCGGCCGACTCGCCCTCCGACCACTTTCGCAGCCGGCTTACCCACACGCTTGAAGTGACGCAGATTGCCCGGACGCTGGCAGGGGCGCTGGGGCTGAATGCCGAGCTGGCGGAAGCGCTGGCGCTGGCGCACGACATTGGGCATCCGCCGTTTGGGCATACGGGCGAGAAGGCGCTGGACCACTGCCTGCGCCAATACGGGCTGAGCTTCGACCACAATTTGCACGCGCTTCGCATAGTGACGTGGTTTGAGGAGCGGTATGCGGCGTTTCGCGGGCTGAACCTGACGCTGGGGGTGCGCGAAGGGATTGTGAAGCACTCGCGGGATTATGCGGCCAGCGAGCATCCCGAGCTGGCGGACTATTTTCTGGGGCAGTTTCCGCCGCTTGAGGCACAACTGATCGACCTGGCGGACGAGATTGCGTACTTGACGGCGGATTTGGATGATGGGCTGGAGTCGGGGATTTTGGCGCTTGCGCAGGTGCGGGAGGGCGTGCCGCTGTTTTGCGACTACTACGATGCGGTGCTGAGGGAATATCCGCAGACCACGGAGAAGATAAGCGTAAGCGAGACGCTGCGGCGGATTTTGAACGCGCTGGTGACGGACCTGATGCAGGAGGTGCGCAGACGCGTGGCGGCGAGCGGGGCTGAATCGCTTGAGGATGTGCGGAATGCGCCGGAGCGTCTAGCGGCGCTGAGTATGGAGATGGAGGCGCAGCGTGCCGAAGCCAAGGAATTCCTTTATGGCGGCCTGTATAACAGCCCGGTGTTGGAGGAGGCGCGGACGCACGCAACGGAGATTGTGGAGAGCCTGTTTGGCGCGCTGATTGCGGACCCGACGATGCTGCCGGAGGATCATCAAACACAGATTCCTACGCAGGGGCTGGCGCGGACCGTGGTGGACTACATTGCAGGGATGACGGACGGGTATGTTGAGCAGGCTTGGTTACGGTGCGGGGGACGGTGAAGGCGGAGCCAGTGGAGTGAAGGTACCTGCGGTTCGGACAACTCAATTCGGATGAGCTTCAGACCTTTTGGGAAAGCCTCACGCAGGCCATCCATCGTTGTAGAAGGAGAATCAATGCAGTCCCAATTCCGAACGGAACGAACACGATTCCTGTCTCCACCAGGACCGGCCATAGGTCACTGAATGGCGCACCCAAATCCTTCACCAATCCGGGAAAAAGCAAAAAACCAACAAGCCGGAGAGCTGCTGAGAAACCGACGGCGAGTGCCAGAGGCACGAGGAATATCCACATCGGTTTTTCGATCGAACGAAGCCAAATCCATACCAGCAAAGCCGAGGCAAGAATCGCCGCACACACAGCCAAATGCTTTCCCATATCAGCATAGTCGGTCCGCGCAATCAACACGAAAGCGACGAGCGATATCGACTGGTGAAGGACGCCGATCACGCTGAAGAGGAAGAACTGAAATATTCCTCGTCTATTCATCTGCAACGGTCTCTGTTACAGCTTCCACGTCAATTTCGGCAATGATCCTTGCCTCGTCCTGATAAATGCACAGTCGTGTTCCGTCGAGGATCCCCATCGACTCGCGAATTTCGACCGGGATCTCCAGCTCCCATTGGGACCCACGATCGCGTATTGAGTTTCCATAGCTTGCATTCTGGCACAGATAGACAGCTTTGAACGGCCGTCGCAAAAAGAAAGCGGCGGGACGAATTATCTTAGTCCCGCCGCGCAATCCAATTCCCAATTCGAAACCGTTCCTACTGCACCGTCCCCGCCGGTCTCAGTCTCCGCAGATCGAGGGCGCACTCGACTGCGTTCTGGGCGTGGAGGCGCAGGTTGTCAGAGGCGGCCCAGAGCCACAGGCGCGATGTCAGGTTTGGATTGCGCGACGAGGCCGTATCGGGGCGCAGGCGCACCAGCACATCGTTCTGGCCGGTCGCGGCCAGGTTTGAGGGCGAATCCGTGTCCTCAAGCACCAGGTCGACATGGTCGCCGCCCAACGCCTCTTCGAGCGCCGTAATTTCAACCGGGCGCTCCAGCTCGATGGCAATGGAGAAGGTGTGGCCGTGGAAGACCGGGGCATGAACGACCTGCAGCGCCAGCGCCGGCCAGCGGCCTCCGGATAAGGCGTCATAGTGGCGCCGGATGCGCGCTTCCAGGGCATTCAGGCTGGCCTTGGCGCTTTCGCCCAATCCGCCGAGCAGGTTGTAGGCGGCCTGCGCATCGTAGACGGCGCGCGGCATGCTCTGAAAGCTGAGCAGACTGACGGTCTGCTGGTGGAGTTCGTCCATGGCGGCGCGGCCAAAATCGCTGGCCGGCTCAAGGATGGTTGCGGCAGCAAAGCGAACCGTGGCGGCCTGTTGCACGCGCTCAAGCAGCAGGCCCAGGGCGAGCGCCGCGGGGTGTGCGGGAACCACCGCGGGCGTAAACAGGTCGGCGGTGACGGAGACGGAACCCTGGCTATCGGAGCCGAGCCAGGGTGCGCGCACCAGCACGCCCGGCTCGCGGTCTAAAGCGCCGGTCAGGTCAAGCACCGTGGATCCGGCCCGCAGTGCGTCGCGCCAGTGTCTGCGGGTCAGGTCTTCAGCGCCGGCAAAGAATGTGAAGTCGACGCGCTCAAAGGAATCGACTTCAATCCCCTGGACGAAGGTCACTTCGTCCCCAACCTGGTCCAACTGCCCCTTGGCCTGCTCGTCGTCCAGCAGGATGAAGTTGGCCGCCGCAAGGGGCGACTCCGACAGCGCATCCTTCAGTTCCCGACCCAGCAGGGATGAGGCTCCGGCAATGGCGATTTTGTACACGGATATCCTTTTCGGCGTTGATGACTTTGCAGTGAATCAGCAGGATCTACAAGTGGCGCAGCGGATCGCGCGCGACCGCGGCAGGGTTCTCTTCCGGAAGCGCATCGGAGCCGCGCCGACGCCGACGCGACCACGAATACGCCGCCCGCGCCCAGATTCCTGAAAACATGTAGGTGAGCCCGAGGGCAAAAAATGCCACGTTGGAGTAGCGGACGACGACATAAACCACGATGGAAAGAACAAACAGGATCTGGAAGGGATGGCTGCGGGAGAAGTTGATCTCCTTGCCGGACCAGAAGCGCCAGGTGCTGACCATGAGGAAGCCGCTGAGGCCCACCAGAAGCAGCCAGGGAATGGCGACCCACCACCACCAGTCCTCAATTGGGATGCCGTAGCAAAGGTGCACCGTCGCAGCCAGGAAACCTGCGGCGGCCGGAATGGGCATGCCGACGAAGTATTTTCGTCCAGGCCGGCCGGGATTGCGGGGCTGTGCATCATGCGAGATGTTGAAGCGCGCGAGACGCGACACGCCCCCGATGAGAAACAGGAAGCAGATGAAGGCGCCGGCCTGTCGCAGATGCACCATCACATCGGGATGACTGGTATCCGGCAGGAAGTGAAACCCCCAGATGAGGGCCAGGAGGCTGGGCGCCACACCGAAAGTGATGGCATCCGCGAGCGAATCCAGCTCCTTGCCGAACTCGCTGGTGGTGTTGGTCATGCGGGCAATGCGACCGTCGAGCGAATCGAAAGGAATGGCGAAAACGATGGCCATGGCCGCCCAATCCAGGTGCGTGGCTGCATCGCCGGTGATGGCCTTCAAAGTTTCGGTGATCGAGTAGAAGCCCAGCGCGATGTTGCCCACGGTGAACAGTGACGGCAGCAGGTACATGCCGCGGCGCAAGCGAGCCTTGGCGTTGGCTCTGACGAGGGCTGGATCGCGACCGTTCACTGGATTTCTCCTAGGGCCGGTTCTGGCAAGATGCCGGCGCTTTCTACTGCCTCAACGGCGGGCTCAGCGAGCACGATTTCAGCTTCGGGCAGCGCGGCCAGCACACTGGACCCACCCTGGACCCGCTCACCGACCTTCACCAGCAGACGAGCTTCCGGTGGCAGCAGAACGTCGACGCGCGAGCCGAATTTGATGAGCCCGACGCGCTGGCCGCGCTCCACCGAATCGCCCTGGCGGCAGTTGAAGACTATGCGGCGCGCAAGGAGACCTGCAATCTGCTTGAAGGTGACCTCAACGCCGCCGACTCCGCGCACGGTAACCACGTTCTGCTCATTGCGATCCGCGGAGGCCGGGTTCATGGCGTTCAGATACTGGCCTTTCCGGTAATGCACGTCACTGAGGACGCCGCCGAGGGGCGAGCGGTTCACGTGCACATCAAAGACGCTGAGAAAAATGCTGATCCGCTGGCGGGGTCCGTCGGGGGTGGTGATGGTCACCGTCTCGGTAACAAGGCCGTCTCCGGGTGAAACAACCAAGCCGGGGCCGGCGGGAACCAACCGTTCGGGATCGCGGAAAAACCAGAGGAAAAAGGCTGCCAGCAACACCGGCGCAATGCCCCATGCCCAGTTGCCTGTTGCCCACGCCACCAAAGCCGCCACAACCAACAGGCTTAAACCGTAGATGTAACCGTCACGAACCATAGTCCCAGACGATTATACGGTGAACCTGGTGGTGGGGTCGTGTTCTGATTGCTGTGGGTTGGCACACTCTGAGAGAGGGGGTGAACGACTCATGAATCGCTGAGCCGCATACCGCTGCATACCTCATCCTGCCGACCCGTTGCCGGGAACGAAGGAGAGAAGCTGAGTACCGCTGTTTGTGGACCTAGGCTATGGCCGGCGATCGCCGTTCGAGCGCGTAGATCAGGTCCTTGGCGTGCAGCTTCAGCTTCTTCAGCCGCACTTCTTCCAGTTGTTCATCTTCTGAGAGGTAGGGTTTCTCAATCAGTTCTTCAAGCCGCTGAGCGTAGCGATGGTGTTCGGCATGCAGGCGATCGATCTCTTCGCTCAGCGTCGGATCCAGTACTTCGTCCATCAAGCACCTCCGGTAGTCCTGATCAGATAAATGTTACAGAACACTAACGTATACCCCCGCAACCCCGCAACCCGCAAGATGCAAAGAGCTCGAATTTGCATGAAAGTCATAAGACGTTGTGGATTTCTGCACCGAAATCGTCCAGAAGGACACGGGGAGGGCCTCCGATGTTCAACGGTAACCCGTTGTGATGCAATCACCTGGCCTGCGTTTCGGGCAGCCGGAGCCGTAGCAGCAGCGCGTCTTCCACGGGATCGGTGTAGTAGCGCGGTCTGCGTCCGGTTTCTTGAAATCCGAGAGCCGCATAGAAGGCCAGTGCCGGGCGATTCGAGCACCGTACTTCTAGATGGACGTCGGTTGCGCCCGCTGCGCTCAGGCCGGCCTCAAGGGCGGTGAAGAGACGGCGGCCGATCCCGCGGCGTTGACCTGCAGCAGCTACGGCAATGGTCTCCAGCTCTGCTTCGGGGGGCAGGACCATAGCCATCGCAAAACCCAGCAGCGATTCAGAGGGAACCTCTTCCGCGATCAGGGCGATCCTTGGCGGCGTTGCATGGCTGCCGATGGCCGTGACCCAGGAAGCCCGCGGCCATTGCGGCGCGCCGTCGAGGCTGGCAGCGAGGTCAGCCACGCGATCGATGTCGGCAGGCGTCATGCGACGAGTCCGCAGGCGAGGCGTGAAAGAGGGCTCGGGACCGCTCATGCTCCTTTGGACCCCGACGCGACGGTGTCGCCGAAGATTTCGGCATCGGAACGGCGCAGGTAATGGCCGTCGAGCCGAGCCAGGTCCACATGGGCTCCGGCGACCAGGCGGGCCTCGCCCGTGCGCAGGGCATCTTTGGCCAACGGCGCGGCCACCCGTACCAGTTGCGTAGCCGGCCAGGCTGTGGAGATCCGTGCAGCCGCTGCGTCGTCACAAACGGCAACCCGCAACGGTGCAGGATCGATTGCCGCCAGCTCGCGCGCGCCGGCCAGCAGCTCCCGTGGCGCAGCACCGATCCGCTCCACCCGGAGGAAGACTTCGTCCCGGTGCGCATCGAGAGCCGCGGAAGGCACGGCCGCTTTGCGCGACAGCACATCGAGCCGGGAGACCGCGACGACGGGAATCTCAGCGCCGCCGGCTCCCGCTTCAGCGAGACCTTTGACGGCGGCCAGGCCTACACGGACTCCGGTAAAGCTGCCCGGGCCGTTGACCACGACAATGCCGCCGACATCCTTCAGGGCAACATGTGCTTCCATGAGCAGGCCTTCCACGGCGGCCACCAGGGTTGCGGAATAGCTGCGGCCTTCGAGTTCAACCTGGCCCAGAATGTCGAGGTCGCGCCCGGCGAGGCGGCCCAGCGCGATGGAGCCTGTGGGTCCGCAGGTATCGATGGCCAGAAGAAGCCTGCCGAAGTGGGCAGGCGCACCTGGATTGCTGTGTCCGCTTTCCATAACCACTCAGCATGACACACGCGCAACGACCCCGCCAGCAGCCAGTCCTTTGGGCCGACTGCTGGCGGGGATTTGCTTGCGGGCGGGCCGGAGAACCCGCGATGGAAGTTGAATCCCCGCCTGAGGGATTGCTCGGGCGGGCTATCGCTCTTTAGTGATGACCTCCGCCGCCAGCGTGGCCACCGCCAACATGGCCGCCGCCGCGGTATCCGGGAAGAGCGTGTTCTCCGCCACCATCGTGGGGAGCCTGTCCTACGTGGCCGTGGCCGTCGCGCGCCTCATTGGCCTGGAAATGATTGAAGCGCTCCGCACCGCGCTCAGGAAGCGGGCCGTGGTAGCCGTTACGGGGATCGAAGCGATTGTCGACGTGGCCGTAGAAGCCAGGATGGCCGTGAAACCAGGGGCCTGCACCGATGAAGACGCCGCCCACAAACCAGTCGGGCCCATAGTACCCGTAGGGAGCGCAGTCATACGGCGGATAGTCGAAGTATCCGTAAGGGCAAACCGGGGCGACGCCAATGTCGACACCGATCTGGGCTGGTCCGCTCGACGGGGCCACCACGAAAGCAAGGGCAAGCATCGGAACTGCAAGGAACTTACTTGAGATCATATTGTCTCCTTTGGTTCTGTTTGAGCCGGAAAAAGCGCCGGGAGTTGTCCCAGCCGGGTTCTTTCTGGAACCAATATTGCACGGGTTGGGGCAGACCGGGAAGAGCAAGAGCTGCGGCGGGTTGAGAGGAAGCGGCTTGAATGGGGAGGCTGGGTCACCGTGAGCGTCGGTGTGTTTACTGCATTTTCACGGCAGCGTGGTTCGACGCGGTACGAGGCGAATGCCGAAGGTCTGCGTCTTGAGGCGGATAGCATTCCACCGCAAAGGCAGACACAACAAGGATCCTGCCCTGATAACTCGCGCTTCGCGGGCGCGGTTTCATGCCATGGCCTGTACTTATCTTAAGGCTAACTTAAGGTTACTCATACTTGGCTAACTTATAGTTAGCTTCTTTCGCTTTCCTAGCCACTCTTAATGTCCACTTCATTCGCACTGCTGTTTACTCCTATTCAGCGCCTCACGAGAACGAATCGCGAGGTCCTCGAGGAGATACACATGAAGCAATTGTTTGCATTTACCTTGATGCTCGTTGCAGCTTCCACTCCTGCATTCGCGGGTTCGAAGCCTCAAACCGTAAACTTTCCCGAGGCTGTCGAAGTGGGCTCGACGCTGGTTCCCGCAGGAGACTACGCGCTCAATATGACTGGCTCCGGAGGGAGTGTGCAGGTCACTCTGACCCAGGGCAAAAAGACCGTCGTCAGCTTTTCCGCAACGGCGGTTCAAAGCAAGGCCGAGCAAAACATTGCCACCGACGGCTCGGGCAAGGTCCCCGTACTGCACTCGATTCAGGTAAAGGGCCTCAATCTTGTGCTGGAAGCATCGAAGGCTTCCGGGCAGTAATGCCCGAAAGGGTTGCGGCCGAAGCGCGCCGACTTCATTGACGTTTCAGGTCGGCGGCAACCGCATCGCCGATGGAGCGGAATCGGGAGCGATCCATCCCGATCTGCCTGTAACTTTACAGCCTCCATTCACGCGGCGAAGACGGGCCGTTCGGGCGCAAGCCCTGACGCGCTTCCCATTCGCCGCGTTCCTTTATCACGCTGACCTCATTCCCACCTTCCGGCGGCCCACTCGCTGCATCGGGCGTCATCCTTTACTCTGTTCTCAGCGCTCTATGAATCCTTGCCCGTGCATTGGCTGGGATTCTGTGCGCGCCAGCCCCGGGAACGGATTGGAGACGACCAGACTTGGCCGCAGCGGCAGCGACGCTCTCGTTCCACGACACATGGAAGCCACGCGCCAATCCCTGGGTGATTGCCGTTACGGTGACGCTGGCCACCTTCATGGAGGCGCTGGACAGCTCCATTGCCAATGTGGCGATGCAGCATATTGGCGGGTCGCTTTCCGCGAGTACCGATGAAGCGACTTGGGTGCTGACCAGCTACCTGGTGGCCAATGCCGTGGTGCTGCCGCTAAGCGGATGGATCGCCAACCGCATTGGACGCAAGCGGTTTTACATGACCTGCGTGTTCCTGTTCACTACAGCCTCACTGCTGTGCGGCATGGCGCCGACGCTGGGGATGCTGGTGTTTTTCAGGGTGCTGCAAGGGGCGGCTGGAGGCGGCTTGCAGCCGAGCGAGCAATCGATCCTGGCGGACACGTTTCCGCCTGCAAAGCGAAGTATGGCCTTCGCGGTATATGGCATGGCTGTAGTGCTGGCGCCGGTGCTGGGGCCGACCGTGGGCGGCTGGATTGTGGACAACTACAGTTGGCGCTGGATCTTCTTCATCAACATTCCGGTGGGCATGCTGTCGCTTTATCTGACCAACCGGCTGGTGGAAGATCCACCGTACCTGGCCAAGATTCGCAAGCGCAAAGAGAGCATCGACTATTGGGGCCTCGGCCTGCTGGTGGTGACCATTGGCGCGCTGCAAACCATGCTGGATAAAGGCCAGGAAGATGATTGGTTCAGTTCGCGGTTCATCACCACGTGCTTCGTGGTTTCGGCGATAGGCCTGGTGGTGTTTGTATGGCGGCAATTGCACGTGGAGCACCCCATTCTGGACCTGCGATTACTGTTGCGGCGCAACGTGGGGACCACAATGTTCGTGATGTTCATGGTGGGCGTTTCGCTTTACTCCTCCACTGTTCTGATACCGCAGTTTCTGCAGGAGATTATGGGCTACAGCGCGGAGCAGGCGGGGATGGCTGTGTCTTCCGGCGGGTTGGCGCTGATGTTTCTGTTTCCGGTGGCCGGGTTTCTTGCGCCCAAATTCGATCCGCGCAAGCTGGTGGCC
>Ga0187859_10000767_pt1 | contig 21059 bp, 19 predicted proteins | sample June2016WEW_10_1_2_FD_133019 | JGI IMG/M metagenome (GOLD analysis project Ga0187859, IMG submission 133019) | Peatland microbial communities from SPRUCE experiment site at the Marcell Experimental Forest, Minnesota, USA - June2016WEW_10_10 | ecosystem: Environmental > Terrestrial > Soil >...
AATAGCCCAGAACTTAAGATGCGACTTTCCCGGTAGAGGTTTCAGGCGAAGCCCGAGCGGCTAAAGCAAAACCACGGTGATGCCGCGATTGCGCCGTCCTAGATCGCAGTCGGCTTTGAGTTCGGCGTGAGCTTGCAGAAGCTTCCAGCACGTCTCGCTTGACTTGGACCAATCCTCGCCAAAGATGCAGCCGCGAATCTGGCCGCCCGCAACTAATTCCAGCAGGCGTTTTTGCACGGCGATGCGAATTTCTCCTCCGGCGCCAGTGGAGCCGTAACCGTGAATCAGCTTCAGAAGCTTGGCGTTTTCCTGCCGCGCCAGCGCGAGTTCGCGCTGCAGGCGCTGCAAGGCCTCCTGCACCAGTGGCATATCGGATTTGAGATTTACCGTTTTGATTTTGCCACCCCGCGCGTCTTGCCCGCGCTGCCCAGATAGCTGAGGAAGGAACGGGTTAGTTCCTGGGCGAGTCGATCGTCATTCTTGGGCATGAGCGATGACCACGTGGAGGAGAGCGTCTCCAGCACAATGATTTCGCGCAGGGCAAAAGCCGCGAGCATCAGCGCCAGAGGGACGGCGGTCTCCGGAGTGGAGTGCTTGATTTCGCGGCGCCGGGTGAGCAGGGCGTCGACCACACGGCGGAAATTGCGGACCTCGAGGAGGTCCATTTCTCGGCGCAATGTGGGGCTGGGATGCGAGCGGGCGAACTGATGCAACGCGCGCATGAGGCCAGCGTGTTTGCGATAGCCGCGCAGCGTGCCCCGCACGATTGTGCCCACCATCTCAGGCAGTGTGTGCTGCCTCAAGAACTCGGGACTCAGCAGCTCGGCGGTGCCATAGTCCGCTGCGCGCAGGGTTTCGAGAAGCAGAGTGCGCAGCAGGGCGTCTTTGTCGCGAAAGCGGCGGTAAACCGCGCCCGGGGATAGCCCCGCGCGGGCCGCGATGCGGGGGATGGTGGCGCCCTCGAGTCCTTTCTCTTCCAGCACCTGCGCTGCCGCCTGCAGCAGGCGGCGCAGGGACTCGCGGCTGCGGGCTTGTTGTGGCGCGAGGGGACGCGTTTTGGCTGCGGGCATGGCGGGTATTGGAAACCATACCTCTTGACAACTTCAGGATGCAAATGTAAATTCACATTCACATTAAGGAGGAGTCTCCGTGAGTTATCGCTCCCTCTTCTTCACCCCGCCGGTTTCTAACGCCAGCCTGCTGGCCCAGCATCTTCTCGTCTTTGTGATGGCCGTGGTGGCGCCGCTCTGGGATCGTTACGAAATTCCCCGGCTGAAGGCCAGCGGCGATCCGCGCAAAAAGCTCAAATTCTACGGGAAGGTCATCGCCGCGGAATGGACCTGTGCCTCGGTCGCGTATCTCGCCTTGGGATTGGGAACGCTCCTCACCATCCGCGCGCTGCCGGGCGATATTGACTGGCTCTCGGGATCGAGAGGAAAAGCCTTCGTTCTGGGCCTGTTCGCGGCCGTGGCCGTAGCGCTTCTGGTGCCGGCGATTCTGGCCTTGTGGAGCGAAAACATCCGCGCCAAAGCGGCGAACGCGGCGCGCTCTTTGAGTTTTCTCATTCCGTCGACGACCGAAGAAAGGCGCTGGTGGTGGCTGCTCTGCATCACGGCGGGCATCTGCGAGGAATTGTTATACCGCGGATTTCTGCTGCACTACCTTCACACCGCACCCTTCCATCTCAGCTTGACCTGGGCCCTGGTGACGGCTTCGTTCATCTTCGGAATCGGGCATCTCTACCAGGGCGTGAAGCCAGCGCTTGCGACCGTCGTCCTCGGCTTCGCTCTGGGCGCGGTGTTCGTGGTAACCGGAAGTTTATGGATTCCAATCGTCGCGCACGCGGTGCTGGATTTGCGCGTGTTGCTATTGCTGCCTGCCGGCGCGCTGGAGACACCGGCCGCACTGCAGCCTGAAGCCCGCGCCTCCTGAGGGCTCAGGAATGTCATTCCTGGACACCGCTATGTGCGCAAGCGTACGGTCTCTACTGTATTCCCAGGCGCTTCGCAGGGCGTATGGTCGAAGCAGCCCTTGTTCGCTGTCGTCCGGCCGACTCCAAGGTGATGGTAACGACGCACCGATCTCGCCATGCAATCGGAATCGAACCAAACCGAACTTGCCCGCCTGCGCCAGGAGCAGAGCCAGACTCGGCAGGATGAGGTTTTCGGAGGACTCTCCTGCGAAGAGCGCGGTGCCTACGAGCTTAAGGCGAAACGCATTCGCCAACTGGAGCGCGAACTTTTGATCCAATCCGAGGCCCGGTTCGCCGGTCCCGGCCGGTGAGACGCGCCGCTCGCGCTTCAATGCAGGCTGGCCCTATACTTTTCCTGAATGCCGTCTAACCGGGAAGTCGAAATTAAATTTCGTGTCCGAGATCTGCGCAATCTAAAACGCAAGCTACGCGAAGCTGGATTTCGCGTCGTAACCAGGCGAGCGCACGAGTGCAACACACTCTACGATCTGCCGGGAGAAACACTTCGCCATCGCAAAGAGCTTTTGCGCATCAGAAAATATGGCTTCGACTGGACGCTCACTCACAAAAGCAAGGGAAAAATCGAGCGCCACAGCAGCCGCCATGAATTGGAAACCGGCGTGGCCGGGGGCCGGACCATGGATTCAATCCTGCGCGCCCTGGGATATTCACCATCCTTCCGCTACGAAAAATTCCGCGCCGAGTGGACCGACGGCAAAGGCCAGGTCGTGATCGACGAAACTCCCATCGGAAATTTCTGCGAGATCGAAGGCCCGCCGCGCTGGATCGACGCCACGGCCAAGAAACTGGGCGTGCGCCCGGCAGACTTCATCACCAAGAATTACGCCACTTTATTCTTCGATTGGAAGGCCCGGACGAAGAGTAAAGCCCAGGAAATGACCTTCAAGGCGGTAAAGCCGTGAAAACGGTCGAACACGAAGAATGTGGGGGACGGGCGCCTTCGCCCGTCCCGCGAGCGCAAGCGAGCTAGCTAAGCTAGGCTCCTAAGCCCCGTGGCACTTCTTGAATTTCTTCCCCGACCCGCACGGACAGGGATCGTTGCGCCCCACTTTTTCCTGGCCACGCACCACTTGCTGCACCGGCTGCACGTCGCCGCCGCCAGCCATGCGCGCCTGTTCCAACTCGCGCCGCTTGCGGCGCATAAACGCTTCTTCCAAATCGTCGGCGGAAGTTGCCACCAAGCGCGGCGGATGATGCCCGTTCCCGCCGCTTCCCTGCTGCGACCGAACTCCCGGCTCCGCAGACTCAGCAGCAGGCGCAGCCCCCGCGTCCGGCGGACGCTCGATGATCTGCATCAGGTAGAGATAGCGGGCCGTGTCTTCCTGGAAGCGCTGCAGCATGGCCTCGAACATGTCGAACGATTCTTTCTTGTACTCGACAAGCGGATCATGCTGACCATAACCGCGCAGCCCAATGCCTTCTTTCAAGTGATCCATGCTTAGCAGATGATCTTTCCACTGCGAGTCCAGCACGCTCAACATGATCATGCGCTCGTGATGGCGCATAGCCTCAGGGCCAATCAGCTTCTCTTTCGCCTCATAGCGCTCTTTAAGCTTTTCGAAAATCGCATCGCCCAGCTCCTGCCGGTTCATCGCTTCGGGCTTCACGCCCTCGGCGATGAAGTCCACGCCAAAGCGTGTGAACACCGCGTCTTTCAATCCCTTAATGTTCCAATCATCGGCGTGCCCCTTCGGCGGACAATACTCCTCCATCAGCTCGCCCAGAATCGCCGAAACGTAGTCCTCAAGAATCAGATCTTTCTGATCCATACCCTCGAGCAATCGCCGCCGCAGGCCATAGACGGCCTCGCGCTGCTTGTTCATCACGTCGTCGTATTCGAGTAAATGTTTGCGCGACTCGAAATGCTGGCCTTCAACCGCCTTCTGCGCCGTCTCGATCCGCCGACTGATGAGCTTCGACTCGATCGGCATCCCCTCTTCCATGCCCAGCCGCTCCAGCAGCTTCGAGACCCACTCCTTGGCGAAGATGCGCATCAAGTCATCTTCCAGCGCCAAATAAAAACGCGACGACCCCGGATCTCCCTGCCGCCCGGCGCGCCCGCGCAGCTGGTTATCGATGCGCCGCGATTCGTGCCGCTCGGTGCCCAGTATGTGCAGCCCGCCAACGGACGTAACCTCGTCGTGCTCGATATCGGTCTGCGACTTGTGGCGGCTGAAAGCCTCGGTCCATTTATCGGTAGGCACGGTGTACTCGTTGCCGTTGTAATAAAAAATGGAAGTCGTGCCGTCTTCCTGCGGTCCTTCAATCTTTCCCTGCGCCACGCGCAATTGCTGCGCGATGCCTTTTTTCACCAACTCCTGCTTGGCCATGAACTCCGGGTTGCCGCCCAGTAAAATATCGGTGCCGCGCCCCGCCATATTGGTGGCGATGGTAACCATGCCCTTGCGCCCGGCCTGCGCCACAATCTCCGCCTCGCGCTCGTGAAATTTGGCATTCAAAACCACATGCTGCTTCAGCCCTTTTTTCTTCAGTAGCTCAGACAACCGCTCCGACTTTTCAATCGACGTAGTGCCGACCAGCACGGGCTGGCCTGTTTCGTGCAACTGCGCGATTTCGTCGGCGACCGCAAAATATTTTTCCTTCTCCGTTCGAAACACCACGTCAGGATTCTCCAGCCGCAGCATCTGCTTATTGGTGGGAATCACGATCACATCCAGCTTGTAAATATTGTCGAACTCGGTGGCTTCCGTCTCCGCTGTGCCGGTCATGCCCGAGAGCTTCTTGAACATGCGGAAATAATTCTGGAAGGTGATGGTGGCCAGAGTCTGGTTCTCGCGCTCGATCTTCACTCCTTCTTTGGCCTCAATCGCCTGATGCAAACCATCCGACCAGCGACGCCCCGGCATCATGCGCCCGGTAAATTCGTCGACGATGATGACCTCGCCATCTTTAATCACATACTCCACGTCGCGCCGATACAGAGCATGCGCCTTGATCGCAGTCTCCACGTGATGCTTCAGGGGCCAATTCTCAGGATCGGCGATGTTGCCAATGCCCAGCAGCCCCTCAACCTTTGTCCAGCCTTCGTCGGTAACGGTGATGTTGCGATGCTTTTCGTCGACCACAAAATCGCCGGTTAGCTGCGCCGGTTCGCCGGGAGCGACGTCGAGTTCTTCACCCTTTTCCAGCTTCGGGATGATGCGATTCACGCGGTAATATTTGTCGGTGGATTCTTCGCTTGCGCCAGAAATAATCAGCGGGGTCCGAGCTTCGTCGATCAAAATCGAATCCACTTCGTCGACAATCGCAAAGTTGTGCCCGCGCTGCACGCAATCTTTCAAATCGAACTTCATGTTGTCGCGCAGGTAGTCGAAGCCAAATTCGTTATTCGTGCCGTAGGTTACATCGGCGGCGTAAGCGGCGCGGCGCTGCTCGTCATCCAGGTCGTGGACGATCACGCCTACCGTCAACCCAAGAAAACGATAGAGCTTGCCCATCCACTCCGAGTCGCGCTTGGCCAGATAGTCGTTGACGGTAACCACGTGCACGCCGCGCCCGCTCAACGCATTGAGATAAACCGGGAGCGTCGCCACCAGCGTCTTACCCTCGCCGGTCTTCATCTCCGAGATCATGCCCTGGTGCTGCACCATGCCGCCGATCAACTGCACATCGAAGTGCCGCATGTTAAGCACGCGCCGTCCGGCCTCGCGTACTACCGCAAAAGCCTCGACCAGAATCTCGTCAAGCGCTTCCTGAAGCGCGTCGTATTGCTCTTTTTCAATTTGTTTGGCGCGTTCGGGATCATCGACGCCTTCCAGTTCAGCATCCGGCGGGGCAGTGGAAACCCGACTCAGCCGCTCTTGAATCCGCCGCCGAAACTCCTCCGTCTGCGCGCGCAATTCGTCATCGGTGAGCTTTTGCATCTGCGCTTCAAGCGCATTGATAGCCGCAACCCTCGGCATCAAGCTCTTGACCACCCGCTCGTTCTTGGTCCCAAAGACCTTGCCAATTAAAGTGTTAATCAAGCTGTGAAATCCTTCGGAGGGCGGTACGGCCCAGAGCTATCCCCAAAAAGCCTAGCATATTAGATGCAAGAACTGCCCTTGGCCGTCTCAGGGGATGCCGTCTCTATTATACTTGCGGGGTTAGGCCGTTTCGCTTGGAGGTCTCAAGTGTCAAAACGTCCATCCCTGCCCGTGCTTCTCCCCCTGCTGGTTGCTTCCACATTCAGTGCGAAGGACAAAAAGAAACCTTCCCTGCCAGGGAGTTAGTGTTGCGAGCGCACGCAGTCGTGGTCGTGATTGCGCCCGTGGCAGGCGAACCGCTCGACCATCCCATGGCGAACGCGACGGCACGCGAAAATGTCGAAAAGAAATTGACGAAATGGGGCAGGCTCGACCCCAAGATGGAGGAAGAGGAGACGGATCTGGTGATTGCTGTCGAACCGGAACCGGCCGGATGGCGCCCACATCAATGGAGGGCCCATCGACAACCGGCCGGGACTCGCCCAGTCCACCGACGACAGCATTCGCATGGGTGCGCAGCGAAGCCATGCCCCGCCCTTGAGCACCCCTAGCTTGGGGCCGCAGGATGACGCGCTACACATCGACAAAAATGCCGGTTCTCCGGAAGATTCTTTCGAGGTGTATCTGGGCGGCGCCAAATATCCGCTTGATTCAGCGCCTGTAGGGCCCTACGTGGCAAAGGATTGCCGCCAGGCGCCGACTGTGTCGGCCGTAGAGGAATTTCGGAAGGCCATCGCTGAGTCCGAACCACTGCGCAAGAAAAAGCCCTGACGATCTTGCCGAGGATTTCGCCCCCGGGTTCGGGCTAGGGAGAATAAACCGAGGCGGCGCCAGCCGCTTTTCGTGTATATTCCCCACGACCCATGCCCACTTTCTACGACCGTTTTCGCGAATGCTCCGAGCGCTGGCCAGGCAACATCGCCCTCCAATTGCAACGTGACGATCATTTGGAGAGCTGCACCTACGCCGAACTGCGCCGCATGGCCGAATCCGTTGGCCGTTGGATCGCCGAGAAACACTTCGAGCGCGCGACTCGTCTCGCCATCGTCGCCGATAACCATCCCCGCTGGGTCGCCACTTATCTCGGCATCATCGCCGCCGGATGCACCGTCGTTCCCCTCGATACCTCTCTGCACGCCGACCAACTCACCAAGCTCCTGCGGGACAGCGGCAGCTCGGTCCTCTTCTTTGACGCCAAACACGCGCCGGCCGCGCATGAAGCTGTCGCTGCGCTGAACTCCCAACTGAAAATTACGCTGTTGTTGATGGACCCGGAGCGCGCGTCCGGCGAACTCGGACGCGCTCAGACCGGAGAAAACTTGCCCGAGATTTTCACACCCGGCCCGGGATCGTTTCGCCCTCTCGATTCCGCCCCCGACGAAGTCGCAGCCTTGCTTTACACCTCAGGCACCACCGCCGATCCCAAAGGCGTAATGCTAACCCACGGCAACTTGCTCGGCGAAGTCGAAGCCGTATTCGACTGGGTTGATATCGGCCCCCGTGATGCGCTGCTAGGGGTTCTGCCCATGTTCCACGTGCTGGCGCAGATGGCAAATCTAATGATCCCGCTGGTCAAGGGCGCGAGGGTGGTCTATCTCGAAACTCTGAATACCACGGAATTATTGCGGGCGCTGCGCGAACGCGACATCACGGCGTTTGCCGTCGTCCCGCAGTTTTTCTATCTGATTCACGAGCGCATCTTCCAGGAAGTCGCAAAGCGAGGAGCTTTAACGCAGAGTGTATTTCGCTGGCTGATGAATCTGAACCGCGCGTTGCGAGCCCTAGGCATCAACCTTGGCCCCACTCTCTTCGGTAAAGTCCACCAAACTCTAGGCACTAAAATGCGCTACCTCGTGACCGGAGGCTCGCGCTTCGATCCCGATATCGCGCGCGACTTCTACGCGCTGGGTATTGATGTTTTGCAAGCCTACGGCCTCACCGAAACCACAGCCGCGGTCTTCGCCACGTCTGTGCATGACAACGTGATCGGCTCGGTCGGCAAAGCCATGAAGGGCGTTGAAGGCAGAATTGTCGAAGACCCGATCCCCGAACATCAGATGACAAACTCAGGCCCGCAAGGAGAAAGCAATCCTGCGTCCGGCGAAGTCGTCCTCCGCGGCGCGGTCGTGATGAAAGGCTACTGGCACCGTCACGACGCCACCGCCGCCGTTCTGCGCGACGGCTGGTTCTACACCGGCGATCTCGGCTACTTCGACACCAATGGAAATTTATTTTTAACCGGCCGCAAGAAAGAAGTCATCGTCCTCAGCAATGGCAAGAATATTTATCCCGAGGAAGTGGAAGCGCATTACCTGAAATCCCCGTTCATCAAAGAGCTCGCCGTGCTCGGCCTCGAAGGCAAGCCCGGAGAAAGTGGCGACCGCCTGCATGCCGTGATCGTGCCCGACTTCGACATTCTGCGCCGGAAAAAAATCGTGAACGCGAAAGAAGCCGTCCGCTTCGACATCGAAGGCCTCTCGCAACAGATTCCCACCACCAAGCGCATCGGCAGCTACGAAATCTGGCAGGAAGATCTCCCCCGCACCACCACGCGCAAGATCAAACGCTTCGAAGTGGAGAAGCGGGTAAGAGCAAATCAAACTCCCAAACGGGACGACTCCGAGTTGCCCGGCGAAGCGCCGCTGACCGAAGATGATAAGGCATGGGCCGCTCAACCCGGGGTGCCGGCGGCCCTTGCCGTAATAAAGAAGGCCGCCCGCACGACCCCGTCGACGCTGCGCCCAACACACAATCTCGAACTCGACCTCGGGCTCGACTCCATGCAGCGCATTGAGTTGCTAAGCCAACTCGAAGCGCAGTTAGGAGGCAACGTCCCGGAAGCGCAACTGGCCGAGGTTTATACCGTCCGCGATTTAGTCGATGCCGTGCTGAAGGGCGCCACCGGAGGAACCGCTCCCGCGCAGCCGCGCTCCGCCTTTGTCGGATGGAAAGCGATTCTAGCCGAGGAACCGCCAGCCTCCGATGTGATCTCGTTGGTCCGGCCGCAGCGCCTGAGCACGTGGTTCTGGTATATGGTTTCGCGGCTCGCGCAGGTGATCGCGCTCGATCGCTTCGATCTTAAGGTAAGCGGAATCGAGAACCTGCCCCAGCATGGTCCCTACATCATTTCGTCCAATCATCAAAGCTATCTCGACCCGCTGATCCTGTCGAGCGTTCTGCCGCGAGATGCCTTCTACAAGGTCTTTTCTCTCGGCACCAGCGAAATTTTTGGAAAAGGAATCATGCTGCGTCTCGCCAGGTCATTGCGCGTGCTGGTAGTCGACCCTGACGCCAATCTAATTCCCGCCATGCGCGCCGGCGCCTTCGGCCTGCACCAGGGACGCCCGCTAATCCTCTATCCCGAAGGCGAACGCTCCATCGATGATGCTCCCAGAATCTTCAAGAAAGGCGCTGCCATCCTGTCGATCCACGTGCAAGCCCCGATCGTACCGGTAGCGATCGAAGGCTTTCACGATGCCTGGCCGAGAAACAAATCCTTCCAGAAATTCACGCCGCTAAAGATGATTTTCGGCAAGCCGATCCTGCCGCCGCCAGAAAGCGAAGCCTCCGAAGCCGCCTACGAAAAACTAACCGCCGACCTGAAAGCAAGAGTGGTAAAAATGTGGGAAGGATTGCGCCCTACGAGCCGCTAACAGCAGCGCCGGCTGTCCCGAGCGCGCCTCCGCGCTCGGAGGCGTAAGTCGAAACCTCGTGCAGCAGATTCACAAGAAAGCCGCCAACCGGCTCCGCAATTACTTCGCCCGCGGATGCGTCGAATCGTAAACCTGCAACACTTGCTTCATCGACAACTGCGTATAGCGCTGCGTAGTAGCCAGCCGTTCGTGCCCCAGCAACTCCTGAATCGCGCGCAGGTCAGCACCTTCCTCCAGCATGTGCGTGCCAAACGCGTGCCGCAGCGTATGGGGATGCAGATCCGGCGAAAGCCCCCTGGCCACGGCAATCTTCTTAATAATGCGCCCCACGCTTCGCGTAGTCAGCCGCCCGCCGCGCCGGTTAATCAGCAATGCGGAGGAATTCCTCCCGAGAACAGTTTTATGGCGCTCAGGCAAATACGCAGCCAGCGCCGACTTCACCGGCTCGCCGAACGGCACGTAACGCTCTTTCTTGCCCTTGCCGCGAATCAGAATAGCCTCAGCACTCAAGCGAATGTCGTCGAGATTGATTCCGGTAAGCTCGGAATTGCGAACGCCGCACCCATAAAGCAATTCGAACATCAGCCGGTCGCGCTCGGGAAACGCCGCCACTTCCGGCATGGCGCCGTCGATCACAAAATTCATCTCCTCGATGGTCGGCACGCGCGGAAGTTTCTTGGCCAGCCTCGGAGTCGCCACCAGCTTCGCCGGATTCTGTTCCACCACGCCCTCGCGCGCCAGCCAGCGATACAAAGACCGCACCGCCGCCAAAGCCCGCGCCACCGAAGTCTTGCTCAAACCATTTTCGTAAAGCTGCGCCAGAAATCCCCGCACGGCAACATGATCGATCTGCTTCCAGTCCCGCGAACCCACGTAGGCCGCAAACAAGGCTAGATCGCGACTGTAAGCCTTGATCGTGTGCGGCGAAGCGTTGCGCACCCGCAAATGAAGAATGAAATCGGCCACAGCCTTGCCAACCGCAGTCCTGCCGTTCGTATCGGTCGCGGACTTCATCTTCGCTTCTAGCCTCATTTCGCCTTCGCTCTCGGATGATGCTTCTGATAAACCGTGCGCAGCCGATCCAAAGCCACGTGCGTATAGATCTGAGTCGTAGAAATATCGGCGTGCCCCAGAATCGTCTGCACCGTCCGCAAATCGGCCCCATTCTCCACCATGTGCGTAGCGCAAGAATGCCGTAGCATGTGCGGCGAAGCCTTTCGTCCAGAAGCGGCGGAGGCCTCCCGCACCATCTGCCAAATCCGCTGCCGCGAGAGCTTGCGCCCACCGCGAGCGACAAACAGCGCAGGCGAATTCCTAACCCCTAAGCTCGTCGATGCTCCATTGAACTTCCCGGCCACTAGCCCCGGCCGTGCCCGCGCCAAATACCGGGCGAGCGCTGCCTGCGCCGATTTTCCCAGCGGAACCACGCGTTCCTTATCGCCCTTGCCCCGCACCAGCATGTATCCCGCCTCGAGCTTAAGATCCTCGAGCTTGGCGTTCACGATCTCTGAAACCCGCAGCGCCCCTGCGTAGAAAACCTCCAGCATGGCGTGATCGCGCAACGCCCGCGCCGCTGCCTTGTTACTCTCGTCCGCCCCAGTGACGCGGGCAAGCGGAGCGCCCAGCGTGGCCTCCATCTCGTCGCGAGCCAGGGCCTTCGGCAAAACTTTCCACTGCCGCGGGGACTCGATGTCGAGCGTGGGATCGCATTCGATTTTTTTATCCAGCAGCAGATGCCGATAAAGATGGCGCAGCGCCGAAAGTTTTCGCCCCACGCTGCGTCCATCCACCTGATGAGAAAAAAGCTGCTGCAAAAAATCCCGCACATCGCTGCGTCGTGCCGTCGGCAACCCGCGCTTATGTTTCTCCAAAAACTCGGCAAACTGGCCAATGTCGGTTTTGTAGGCGCAAATCGAAAGCGGCGCCAGTCCTTTTTCGATCCGCAAATAATCGAGAAAGCCAGAAAGTAAGAGCGAATCGGCGGCTGGTGTCGTCATGCGCGAAGAATTTAATTATGCGCGTTATCGGACGCTGATGAAAGTAACGAGGTGGGTGCCCCAGCGTGTTCACTGCTATCAAATACCGTCACCAACCCGTAGCAAACAGGCGCCGGGCGGCGTTCAATCCACACCTCTGATAGTGGTCGTAAGCTACGGCGGCACGATCGCGAACTTGTTCGTTCGTCTCTCCGTCGATCCAGCCTTCGAGCGCGCTCTCCAGAGTGTAGGCCTCCGGAGCCATCAGATTGGTCGTCCACAAGAGTGGATAGGCTCCGCCCTCACGCAGCACCTTACCGAAATATTGCTGGCTCGCACAGGCAAGGATTATCGTGTCGCGGTGAATTTCATTTTTCTTCTTGGGGATTAAAGGAAGCTCAAAATCCATAAGGCCATCATGCCCCACGTAAGCCAGTAGGTCAGCCTCTCCGCGAATGGACAACCTCACAGCCGGGGGCCCGACGACAATGGCTTCCGGGCTGGCCCCGGCGGCCGCGTCAAAAAAGTCGAGGATGGCCTCCCGGATCTCGCTTCCCCGATACGCATCGGCCACCATATAAGTGTTTGTCTTGCGGTGTTTAAAAGTACACCGTTCTAACACTTCAGCCTTGCCCTTGCACCGCAGGTCAACAACAACCAATCTGCGCTTCGTGCAAAGAATGTCTTGACTCCATATGCCGACCCCCAGTAAAGATTGGGGCCGGGATCGTCTCGGTTGCCGAGATGGGCTGGAACTGGAACGATGCCTTGATGCTGATTGTCGGCAAGCGCCACGAAAACGTGGACGCTGCGCGGCGCGGCATCCTGCGACCAGGCCAACGCGCCAAACAGGATCCAAAACAAGATCGAGGCGAGAGCATGTTCGGCACGGCAAGCGGACATCACCTTAGCTCCGACCCGCTCACGCCCTGCAGCAAATCCACCGCGTAGAGCACTCCCTCCGGCGTCTCCTCATGCTTGAAATAAGCAAAGACGTCGCGCCCGGCGGCCACGTGTTCCCCGATGCGCGCGACCATCCCGCCCCGCTCCTCGGCCGTATAACCAGGCTTGCGAAATCGGTAATAAACAAAGGCCCCCGTGACCACATCCGGCGTGGTACGCTCTTCTGTCTCCGCCACACACAGCGCGACTCCGTGCGATCGCAACAGCTCCCAGGTCGAATCGCTGAACCAGGATTCATGGCGGAACTCAAACGCCGCCGGCAGAGCTCGCGGCAGCGCAGCAAGAAAATTCTCCAGCAGGCCCGCATCCGCTTTCAAATTCGGAGGCAGTTGAAACAGAACCGGCCCCAGCTTCCCGGCGCTGGCCAGCGGTTCAATCGTCGCCAGAAAACGCGGCACAAAATCCTCCGTGGCTTTCAACCGCCTGATGTGCGTGATCACCTGGTGCGCCTTCACTCCAAAACGAAAATGCGCAGGCGTGTCTTGAATCCAGTTCTGAATCGTGCTCTCCTTGACCAGTTGCCGAAAAGTGAAGTTCACTTCGACGGTATTGAGCTGTGTGGCATAGTGACCCAGAAACTTTTTCTGCGCGAGCTTGGCGGGATAAAAATCCGGCTTCCAGCTCGGATAAGCCCAGCCCGACGTTCCCACAAAAAGTTGAGACATGAAGGAATTTAGTAATTTTGTAATCGAGCAATTGAGTAATTGAAAAAGCTCGACTGCCTGCAGCGAGCATTCCAAATGACCCAAGCACTAAATTACCAAATTACTAAATCTTCTGACTCAATTCTTCCCTCTCGCCTTGCCCGCTCGCGGGGCCGCCTTCTTCCCTGCCCGCCCTCGCACGGCTATTCCATCGTCCTCTGCTTGAGCGACGATCGAGATCGGCGCCTCCGCTTCTTCGCCGGAAGCCGAGAGACCCTTCACATCCGGCAAACGCTGCTTCAAGCTTAGCGTCGGAGCGAACAAATCTCCCATCTTCTCAACACGCGCCACCGCCTGCTTGGCCTCAAACACCAACAGGCCGGGATCTTTCTTCTTCAGCGCGCGTTCCACTTCCTCCCATGCCACCGGCGTCGAAACCGTAGGCCGCTCCCGCGCCCGCAACGAGTACACCGCGACCGTAGTCTTGTGCTCGTCGTTCTGGCTCCAATCCACCAGCACTTTCCCGGTCCGCAGAGTCTTCTTCATGTCCGACACAACCAGCTCGCGATGCTCCTGCTCCAGCAACTGCGCCAGCGCATGGGCAAACGGCTTGGTCGATTCGTAACCGGTCTGGGTATTCAGCGGAACGTAAATCTGCAGCCCCTTCGACCCCGAGGTCTTCGGAAAACTCCGCAACCCAAAATGCTCGAAGATTTCGCGCAGCCACAATCCCACCTGGCAGCACTGCACAATCGTCGCCGGCGCTCCGGGGTCAAGATCGAAAACCATCATCGTAGGACAAGTGATGTCCTTCGCCAGCGAGAGCGATGGGTGCAACTCAATCGCCGCCAGATTCGCCAGCCACACCAGCGTAGCCAAATCGTCCGCCAGAATGTAGTGCACCGTGCGCCGGTTGCCCTCACTCCAGATTGGAGCCGTCTTCACCCAATCGGGTCGGTGCTGCGGCGCATTTTTCTCGTAAAAAAACTCCTCGTCCACACCCTCGGGATAACGCTTCCGGGTCAGCGGACGCCCCGCCAGATGCGGCACCATCGCCGGCGCAATGCGCACGTAATAATCGATCACCTGCTGCTTGGTGAATCCGGTAGCGGGATACAAAACCTTTTCCAGATTCGACAGCTTGAGTTGTTTTCCCTGCACCTCAATCGTCGAATCCATAGTCTTCTCCCGCAGCGTGGAATAGAAAACGTGTCCCGCCATTGTGCATGAAAACACGCCGACCGCAAAATACGGCGCTCTACCTACAGCACTCTTGCTGACTTAACGAGGCGTATCGGAATTGAGCCAAGGCTCAGGAACGCACTACCGCTCCAAGATTCAGATATCACGAGGGTGATGCACGGTCAGATCGGGGATTTTCTTAAAATCGTGTTTCTCATCGAAGGTCAATATATCGGCAATACCGTTGTTCTTCCTGATGACGCTATGGATCATGTCTCCCACGCCGGAGTGGTGAGAATCCCTTGCTTCACGTGATAGAAAAACTCGGCAAAGTCGTATCTCTTTTGGGGCTGACGTCGATGATTTGGATCTTCAGCCCGCTTATCCGTCTCTGCAACCACGCCGCGATCCATCTTTTTGCGGGAAACGAGAATATTCACCATCTCCGTGACGGCCCACATCGAGGTGCAAAGATGAGCATCCTTAAACTGAGCAAAGACCGCTACGGCGTTCTCGACGATTGCTTTCTTCAGTTTTTCGGCTTGATCCAGGGAGGAGTAAGCAATCAGCACACTGCTATCGAGATAAATGCGCTTCATTGCTTGCCGATTTCCTTTCGCGCGCGGCCGCACAGGCTCATCGAGTTCGAAGGTCTTGAGGGCCGAATCGAGACGGTCTCTCCGGACTTCGTCTTAAACCACAGGCTTGTGCTCGATTTTAACAGCCACGGAATCGACATTTTTCTTCGCCATTCACGTATGATACCAGCCATCAATCCGCGATTTGTGCGCCCAAGGCGGGGGCGCTAGGTTGGCACGGGATCGTAGCGACCGCGCTTGGCCCGAAGTTTGACAATCACCCCACTCGCCACGTAATTTCAAACTTCTGCCCCGCATGTCCGTCCAAGTCATCGCGGTTCAATCCGGAGGTCCGATAAACATGCAACGCGCACTCAAAGCTGCGATTGTTCTCCTCATCCTGTCCGCCTTAGCCGCCGCCCAGGACCTCGCCTCCTTCGACAAGCGCATCACCGTCAAAAAGCTCTCCAACGGCCTCACTCTCCTAATCTGCGAGCGTCCAGAGGCGCCAGTCTTTTCTTTTTTTACCATGGTCGACGCCGGCTCCGCGCAGGATCCCATGAACAAAACCGGCCTCGCCCACATGTTCGAGCATATGGCTTTCAAAGGCACGGACAAGATCGGCACCATCGACTACCCCGCTGAAAAGCCGGCGTTGGCGAGGGTTGAAACCGCCTACGCCGCCTACATCGCCGAGCGCGATAAAAGCGTTAACCGCGACCAGGCCAAAATAAAAGAGCTGGAAAAGGCCTGGAAAGATGCCGTCGCCGCCGCCGACAAATTTGTAGCCCCCAACCAGTTCGGCAAGATCGTCGAGCAGAACGGCGGCGAGGGCCTCAACGCTTTCACCAGTTACGATGAAACTGCATATCACTATTCGTTCCCGTCGAATCGCCTCGAACTCTGGGCCTACCTCGAATCCGAGCGTTTTCTTCATCCCGTGCTGCGCGAGTTTTATAAGGAGCGCAATGTCGTAATCGAAGAGCGTCGCCTGCGCACCGACAGCAGTCCCACCGGCCGCTTGCTCGAGCAGTTCAACGCCGCCGCCTTCGAGGCTCATCCTTATCACCGACCCACCGTGGGCTGGATGTCCGACCTAAACTCTTTTTCCGCTACCGACGCCAAACATTTCTTCGACGAATATTATGTCCCAGCCAACATGGTGGTCGCGGTCGCGGGAGATATAAAAGCCGCGCAGGCCATGCCCCTTCTAGAGAAATATTTCAGCCGCCTGCCCACGAGCCACAAGCCGGACGAAACCACCACCACGGAGCCTCCGCAAAATTCCGAGCGCCGCGTCGTGCTCATGGAAAAGGCACAGCCTCTCTACCTCGAGGGCTATCATCGCCCCGACTCTCGCAGCCAAGATAACGCCGTATACGACGCCATCACCGACCTAATGTCCGAGGGCCGTACCTCGCGCCTCTATCGCGCCCTGGTAACCGAGAAAAAGATCGCCGCCTATTCCGCCGGATTTAGCGGCCTGCCCGGCACCAAATATCCCCACCTCTTCGCCTTTTTCGCTGTCCCGCTCCCCGGCCACAGCACGCAGGAAGTCGCGGACGCAATCCACGCTGAGATCGAGCGCCTGAAGAAAGAAGACATCAGCGACGAAGAATTAAAGATGATCAAGACCCGCACCAAAGCCAACCTGATCCGCAGCCTCGACGACAACGAAGGCCTGGCCACCAATCTTGCGACCTACGAAACGCGCTACGGCGACTGGCGCGAGCTCTTTCGCTCCGTCGACCGCATCGACCAAGTGACCAAAGCTGACATCCGCCGCGTGGCCAACGAAACTTTCAACGACACCAATCGCACCGTGGGCGTAATCGAAACTGTCAAGGGGGCAGGAAAAGGTGCGGGGCAAAATGACGACGAGCAGCCCCATCAAGGCGCGGCCGATCAGGGAGGTGCGCAATGAAGCTGTGTATAGTAAGAACGAACCGCATTGCTTTCGCAGTGATCCTCGCAACCCTGTTCCTACCGTCGCCGAGAGCGACAGCGCAGGCAACCAGTTGGAAGCAAGTCCCTATCCCTGCGCTGCCCGAGTTCCATCCGCCGCAGCCCAAACGTATCCAACTGAATAATGGCATGGTGATCTTTCTCCAGGAAGATCACGAACTTCCTCTGATCGAAGCTTCGGCGCGCATCCGCGGAGGATCGAGCGACGAACCCGCCGCAAAAATCGGCCTGGCAGATCTCTTCGGCGAAGTCTGGCGCACCGGCGGCACCAAAACTCAAACCGGCGATCAACTCGACGATTATCTCGAAGTGCGCGCCGCCAAGGTCGAAACCGGCGGCGGCCCCGATTCCACCAGCATCAGCCTGTCGTGCCTAAAAGCTGACTTCGACGATGTTTTCAAAATCTTCGTCGACCTGCTGCGCAATCCCGAATTCCGCGCCGACAAACTCGATCTGGCCCAGAAGCAAGCCGACGATTCTATCTCCCGCCGCAACGACGCAATCGGCAGCATCGCCGGCCGCGAAGCGGCTAAACTCGCCTACGGTGCTGACAATCCTTATACGCGCGAGCCGGAATACGCGACCATCGCCGCCATCACGCGCCAGGATTTAATCGACTGGCACAAAACCTACATTCAACCCAATCGCATCATCCTGGGGATAAGCGGCGATTTCGATACGGCCAGTATCGAAACCAACCTGCGGGTCACCTTCGACTCCTGGCCGAAAGGTCCCGATCTGCCCAAGGCCAAAATCCAATACCACCCCGCAAAACCCGGCTACTACCTGATCCCCAAAGAAGACGTGAATCAGAGCAACATTCATTTAGTGGCGCTCGGCGTCACCCGCAGCAACCCCGATTACTACGCCATCAGCGTCTTCAACGAAGCCTTTGGCGGAGGCTTCTCTTCGCGCCTGTTCAACGACATTCGCACCAGGCGCGGCCTCGCCTACCATGTGGGCGGAGGCATTGGAGCCAACTTCGGCCATCCCGGCATGCTGCAATTCAGCATGGGCACCAAGAGCCAGAGCACCGTCGAATCGATTCAGGCCCTCGACGAAGATATCGACGCCCTGACCAAGAAGCCGATCACCGTGGAAGAGATCCAGCACGCTAAGGACGCTATCCTCAACGCCTTCATCTTCCGCCTCGATTCGCCCGACAAAGTTCTCTCCGAGCGCATGACCTACGAATTTTACGGATACCCCCTGGACTGGCTCGACAAATACTCCGCCGAAGTCAAGAAAGTGACCGCCGCCGATGTGAATCGAGTAGCGGCGAAATATTTGCATCGCGATCAACTCGCGGTCCTCGTAGTCGGAAACACCAAAGAGTTCGACAAGCCGCTCTCCTCGCTCGGACCAGTGAAGGAAATCGATATTTCGATCCCGCCTCCGCCCGGCGCAAAAGAAGACAAAAGCGAAAAACCCACCAAGTCGAACGAAGAAGGAAAAGCTCTCGCAGCGAAAGTTGTAGCCGCCATGGGCGGCGAAGCCAAACTCGCTTCCATCAAGTCAGTCAAGGCCGCACTCACGCTCACGCAGAAAACGCCGCAAGGCGAATTTCCCATGCAGATGGAAACCGTGATCGTCTATCCCGATCATCTCCACGCCCAGATGCAAACGCCCGGCGGAGCCATGAGCATAGTCGTCACGCCCGAGACCGCCTTCGTGTCCCTCGCCGGCCAAGGCATCCGCGATTTTCCCGCCTCGCAGAGAGCTGAGACCCTCGATCAAATCAAACGCGATCCCATCTTCATCGCCTCGCACTGGAAAGATCCCAACATGTTCTTCCGTGCGGATGGCAGCGAAAAAGTAGGCGAAGGCGAAGCCCGCATCGTCGATGTCAACGCCGCCGGAGCCTCCATCCGCTGGTGGGTCGATCCCAACACCGGCCACATCCTGAAAGAAACCTACCCCACGCTAGGTCAGGGCGGCCTGGTCCAAGGCGAAACCGATTTCGACAACTGGAAGTCAGTCAACGGCCTGAACGTCCCGCTAGTCCGCCACAACAAACAAAACGGCCAAGATTCAAGCACGGCAGAATACTCGTCGCTCGAGTTCAACTCGGCGGTCGATCCCAAGCAATTCGAAAAGCCGCCAGAAAAGCCCGCGGCTAATTGATGAAGCAGTCGCGTCGCCTTCCCGGCGGGCGTCCTAGCCCACCGCCCGACCGTCCGAAAGAATGTGGGGACAGCCGCCCTCGGCTGTCCGTTGAGCGCAGCTCGACCCTTCGCTGCCTTCGCTGCGTCGAGCCTTGACAGGACGGTTCGCGCAACATTATGATAAGCGAACAAAAGGCGAATAAAGCATGGCCGCCCCTCTGTTCCCGCTGCTCGAAAAGCCACAACTGGTGGGCATAGCTCGTCTGGCTGCCGCGGGCGAATCTCTCCGCGAAGGCCATCAGGTCGAGTACTTCACCCTCCCGGCAAAATCGCTACTGAACCGCTGCGCCAGCCAGCGCGGCCTTCCCTTCACCTGGACCATCAACCCTTACCGCGGCTGCGAGTTCGGTTGCAAATATTGTTACGCCCGCTACACCCACGAATTCATGGAAATGCGTGACGGCGCCGAGTTCGAGCAGAAAATCTACGTCAAGCAACACACCGCGGACCTGCTCCGGCAAGAATTGCGCAAAGTTAAAAAAGGTGAGGCCCTCGCCCTCGGCACCGCCACCGATCCCTACCAACCCGCCGAGCGCCGCTACGAAATCACCCGCGGCATTCTCGAAGAGTTCGCCCGCCATCGCGGCTTCGAGCTGGGCATTGTCACGAAATCGAATCTGATCGTGCGCGACGCTGAAATTCTTCGCGCAGTCTCTCAACACAACCAGCTCTCGATCCACATGACCATCACCACGTTGGATATCGAGCTCGCGCGCATCCTGGAGCCGCGCGCCCCGCGTCCCGACCTGCGCATGGAAGCGGTGCGCCAATTAGCGAATGCAGGACTAACCGTGGGCGTAAGCTGTTCGCCAGTCTTGCCAGGCATCACCGATTCGCCGGCAAATCTGGAATCCTTGGTGCAAGCCGCAGCCGCCGCTGGAGCGCGGCATATCTTCGCCGGTCCTCTATTTCTAAAGCCCTGCTCAGCGGCAGTTTTTCTTCCCTTCCTCGATCAGCATTTCCCGCACTTGATAGAGAACTATCGCCAGCGCTATCGGGATCGCTCCTTCTTACCTCCTTCTTACGGCAAGCGCATCTCGCAACTCGTCGCCAGCTTCCGCCAGAAATATGGCATCGCTCACAAGGACCTGCGCGAGAAACCAAGTTACGCAAACAAATGGCTGGCGCGGGATTTCGATGAGCAGCTCGCCTTGTTCTAACCACCCGTCCCTTCCTCTATACTGAGACCGATGGCGACCGCTTCCCCACCGGCCCAACCCGTGCCCGCCCCGCGCGTTCCGCTCGGAGTGCGCCTGCACCAGTTCTGGCAGCGCGTCACCGAAGGCATGCAAATCACCCAGCTCTGGTCGCAATTCGAAACCGAAGCCCGCAGCAGCTACCGCCTCTATTCCAGCGATGTGGCCGCCAAGACTCCCGAAGGCCTAACCCGCCGGGGCCATCGCCTGCATGTCGTCAAAGAATTTTTCTGGGCGATCCTCGAGAAACTTTCTCCCGCGCGCCGCGTGTTGTTGCTTGCCGCCCTCATCATGCTGGTCTTCCCCAGCAGCGGCTTCAGCTATCACGATTCCGAGAATGTCCTTCACGCCGTAGAATTTGACCTCCATTTCTGGGGAGGACTTCTGCTCTTCATCCTCCTGATCCTGGAGATTGGCGACCGCGTCGTGATGAAGCGCGACTTGCAGATCGCGCGCGAAATCCAAACCTGGCTCTTGCCGGGCGCCGCGCCGCAGATTCCCGGAATCTCCGTGGCCTACGCCACGCGCCCAGCCAACACGGTCGCCGGCGATTACTACGACGTATTCCCGCGCCCCGGCAAAAGCAAGGAAGAGAATCGCATCGTCTTTGCGGTCGCCGACGTCGCCGGCAAAAGCATTCCCGCGGCCATGCTGATGGCGACTTTTCAAGCCAGCCTGAAAACGCTCTCCACCGCGCAGGTGCCTTTGACCGAACTGGTTGCGAACATGAATCGCTACGCCTGCTCTAACAGCCAGGG